>JAABUR0100007672.1_pt1 | contig 12700 bp, 21 predicted proteins | sample 5560091 | NCBI WGS metagenome assembly JAABUR01 (sample SAMN10711879, study PRJNA513375) | rock metagenome | isolation source: Antarctica rocks | place: Antarctica: Victoria Land, University Valley sud
CTGTTGTACAGGTCCTCATACTCCTGGTTGTTGGGCTCGGACAGCAGCAGCGTCTCGACCTGGGCGCGCGTGCATGCGCTCAGCCGATGTTTTCCAAGAAAAGGCACCAAGGCGGTGCCGCAAAGTGACGTGCCTGCTGCAGCTGCGCTTTGTACTCCCCCAAGTTCTGCTGCAGCTCCTCGAGGGACTGCTCCTCCATGCTGGCACCGCGGCTGGCTCTTGTGTTCCCTTGAGCAGGTTGTGTGCAGTGGATACTGCAGGCGCTGCTTGCTTGCAAGTCCACCACACAAAAGCACAGAAGAGCGATGTTTGTAGCCTGGCCCAGGCAACCTGGGACCCGACACAAGGAGGGTGGGGCACGGGGTGTGACGGAGAAGCAATGCACGCTTGAGGACTCTTATATCAAACGTCGTGCAGCTGCCCTGTCCTGTGCTGCACTGACGCTTGCGATTTGGTGCAACACGCTGCTGCAAGGTGCTGCAAGGTCCGTGCATGTGTTCCCACAGAGCTTGCGGCTCTTGACGCCGAGCAGCCCGGAGCATGAGGCTCGTGGAGAAGTGGGAGGCAGCAGCGCTGCCTCCTACCAACTTGAGCGCTCTGGATGCGCTCGTCATTGACTTCATAAAAGAGGAGGCGCTGTGCGAGGCGCGGCTGTTGAGGCTTGGCACATGCTTTCTTCATCAAACAGAGACAGAGCTGTCAGTTTTTCTGGTGTGAACGCTTTCTTGCGGTGACGCCAGGCGACTTCCACGAGCGGCCAGGACTACGAGGCGCGGCAGGCCTGCATGCTGGCTGGCACACTGTTGAGCAGCGGCGACGTCCTTGGGGCAGTGCAAGTCGTCGAGGAAGTCAATGGCGACGTGCTCAAGGTATGCTAGGTGTTGCGCAAGTGCACTGTCTGACAGCGTGTTGCAACGCCTAGGCAGCTAGAGCCAGTTGAGTTTACAGTGACCCGGTGCGCACAGGATGCGCGCCTGCTATTCCTTCTCAAGCGTCACGAGTTTGTGGAGCACCTGCGCCGCGGCGGTATGGAGGGGCGGAAGCAGGCTCTCGGTGCGCATCCTGCAGGCTTGCCTACGCCACGCTGCTTTGGCTGCTGGTTATATCCTGATATTGCCTTCACGCACGTGCCGAAAGAAGCATTGCGTCCTATCTAGTGCAGTGTTGAGCAAGGCCGTGCTTCGGCATTTACGTTGGTGCACACCATGTGGCCTGTGGTTGTGCAGCGTGCGCGCGCCGTGACCTGGCTCCGCTGGCCATAAACGCGTACCCAGAAGCCTTTACTGACTTCAAGCGGGCTATGCAGGTATAGCTGCAAAGCCCCTGCTGCTCTGCTACAAGCTGTGCATTGGCTGACTGCTGCGTATGTGTGCCAGTGCGTCTCGACAACCAGATTAAGTACCACCATGCAAATTCATATTTGCAGTGCGCAAACATGCATGCATTCGCCCCGGGGGCAAACACTGCATATGCCTACACCGCATGAGGCATGCTGGCATGCTGCAGATGCTCGTGTACGACCAGGATGAGCGCTGCTCGCCAGTGGCTTCCCTGTGGACTGTCGACAAGCGCCACAACCTGGCCGGCCGGCTGGCGCGGACGCTGCGGCAGGCGCAGGGTGCGTTGCTGCCGCAGCTCGCAGATGAGCAGTGCAATATGACGACACGGAGCTGCTGTGCTGCTGGTGTAGCGCCATGCTTTAGCGAAAACGGCAGACTGGGAAGTCGCATTGTCAAATTGTTGACACCAGTGCATCGCTTGCCTGTGCCAGCATGCGTCGTCATGGAGGTCTTCCCAAGGGCTGAGTCGAGCTTGTATGCTGGAAGGCAGAGCACTGTGCGGGGAACTTGGGCCCTCCGAGGGCACCTTCCTTGCCACGCAGGCGTCTCTGCGCCGCGCCTGCCGCGCCTGCTGACCTACCTGGTCATGACGCACCAACTGCTGATGGACACCGGGGGGCCATCGGCCGGCCGCCTGGCCATTGGAGCTGAGGAGCATGAGGCGCGCGCGCTGGTGCACGAGCTGGGCTGCTACGACCGCGACCCTGCGCCGTTGCCAGCAGATGCATCCTGTGTGCCGCAGGCGCGCCGCCCGTGCTGCATGCGCACAGCCAGCGCTGCTTGGCTCGGGGCATCTCCTTGTCTGCTGCCTGGCGTGCTCTTACGACTTCGACACAGGAATGCTTGTTCGTCTCACAGCTTGTCTCTGACAGCGGTGCTCAAAGCAGTCGGCCTGGCCCTACTCAACGACGCTGAGGCTGTCCCTGCGCAACCTGCAGGGAGCCTTCCCGGAGGCGGACATCCAGAGCCTCAAGGAGGCCGCGCAGCTGACGCGGCAGGAGGCCGTGGAAGCGCTGCGCCACACGCGCGGTGATGCGCAACAGGCGCTCCTGAACGAGCTGGACGCCATGCACCTGAACCAGGCGCTGGTGGACTCGCTTGTGCATGAGTACGCGTCCTTCAGGTGCACACTTCGCCCCCCCAGTCAAAGCTCGCCCCCCCAATCAAAGCTCGCCAAGTGCCTGTTGGCAATATTGTTATCCCTTGGCCTCATGTGAATCACATTCATGTGTTGCAAGCCGGCCTCCACAGTAGCATTATTTACAAGTTTGGTCTGACGCCCACGCATGGTCCGTGAGGACTCTGTGTCAGGCACTCTGATTTACAACAGCATGGTTGTACGAAGTCGTTGGGCTGAAACGTGGCGCACACGTGTTATCGCAGGGACCTGCTGGCCGACTGGGACGACTTCGCCAGCCCCAGCTGCGCGAGCCCCAGCCTCGTGTGTGCGGCGCCCGTCGCCATGGACGTTGATGGCGCCCGGCCGCCCGCGGCAGCGGCGCAGGCTTGCGGACGCGGGGCGGTGCCCGCGTGCGGCCACGGCCAGGACGCAGCTGGTAAGAGCGCGCCGCCTTGGGCGTGCGACACGGCGGCAGAGGACTGCCGTGCCACGCGTCGCGGCCTGGCGCGGCGCGGCAGCACCGGCGTCGTGGAGGGCGCCGGGGCGCTGCGGCACGCCAGCCGCAGCCCGCCTAAGAAGATGCCGCGCTGGCGCGGCCGGAGCCGCAGCGCCGGCGCCGTGCGCGGCGGCGCGGCGCGTGTGGACATCAGCACGGGGCAGCCAGCCAGCAGCCTGCGACCGCGACCGGAGTGGCCGATCGTGGAGCGCCTCGGGCTGTCGGCCTGGGCCTGCGCCCCGAGCAGCGCGCGCCGGGACGAGCTGGCCAATGGTGCGGGCGGTGCGTGCGGAAGGGCAGGCGATGCTGGGGCTGCTGGTGCCTCTGGCGCTGCCGGTGGCGCGCCCATGGGCACGCTGGCGTCGCCGGTGAGCGCGGGCGGCAAGGCGCATGCGGCGGTGGCGCTGCTGCGCTTCCAGGTGGAGCAGGGCTGCATCGAGGAGGTGCGCGCACGCTCGCTATAACGTTTTACTAGATGCAGGGAGCTGGGGTACTGCAGGCTGTCTTTTGAGACATTGCGCTTCCTGGCATGGTATTTCAGTGCACCCTCAACCAAGCTGCCGCTTGCATTCGCAAGGTGCAGGCCGAGCTGGCCAGCGCGTGCTGGCATCATGCTGTGCCTCATGCCCGATCATGACTGCTTGTCATCAGAAGTCTTTGTATTCCAGCCGGTCATGCCTTACCCTACTGGTACTCCAGTCCCTTGTCAAGCTCGCCTCAAAGTCCATGCATTTTGAGCATTTTGTCGTGCACATGCCAAGCATGCGAAGCCGACACTGCGCAGGCGCTGCCAGGCATCGAGGCGCTCGTGCCAGGCTTTTTGGACGGCCGCTCGGACGTGGCCTTTGCTCTGCATGCCGCGCGTTTCCATGCGGCCGCCGCCGCTGGCGACGGCGTCGGCGCGCTGCAGCTGGCGCGCGCAGAGCTGGCGCCGCGCGCGCAGGCCTGCCCTCACCTGCTGCCAAAGCTCAAGGTGCGGTGCCCAATGCGCATTGCAAGAGTGTGCGGGGAGCCTTGGCCGGCATGCGACGCGCTGAGGCCTGTCACTGTTACGCGGAGCTAAGGTGCGGCTACCTCTTGCGTGCAGGCTGCGCTGGCCAGCCTGGCGCCCAGCAGCCGCCAGCCAGCCGCGTGCGCGCCGCTGGCGCCCGCAGCGCTGGGCCAGCTGCTGGCTGACGCTCTGCGCCGTGCGATGGGCATCCAGGAGCCGCGTCTGATCGGCCTGCTCAAGGCGCGTATGAGCTGCTGCCCGCTGCAATGCTGTGCACGCGTGGGTTGGTTGGGCACTCCAGGGGCATGGCTGACAGGCAGGCGGCGGGGGCCTTTTCTTGAGGCGTGCTGTAGCAAACAATGCTATTTGCCATTGCAGATGATTGCAAATGAGTGTTCGCCAGTTTATGCGCATGCACCTGGATGCCTGCTGCGCACGTTAGATTAGGTGGCCCGCGCACCTTGCCAGCAGGCCGCTTGGGGTCACATGCGGGACACGCCACTCCTGGCGGACCGCAGAGAGAGGCTGCTGTTAAGCTTGCTGAGCGCGCCAGGCCTCCTTGCCCACTGTCTTGATGTGTCCTGCCCTTGCAGACAAGCATGTCCGTACAAGAGTCAACTAAGCCTTTGCTCCCCGCCTTGTCCACAGTGTGGTCTGCCTGAGGTCTCGACATACTTGCGCATACCAATGCACGGCAAAGCATCCTGCGCAACCCACCGTGCTGTGCGCCAGGTCTTGCTGGCTAGCCACACGGCGTGGTTCCGAGCGCAGCGCTGCAAGGACCGCTTCGCGGCCTGCCTGGGAGTCGCCGCGCTGAAGGCCGCGCCCAGCGCCGCCGCTGCCGCGCCGCCATCCTCTCCCGAGGCAGCTGCGCCGAGCGAGCCGCGGCCCATTGCGCACTCGCTCACAGGTGCGCCGCAGCTTCTTACTTCTGGGCTGTGGTGCAGCGAAGAGTGTGTTGGTTGGAAACCACATGGTTGTAGATGGTGCCCACCTTTGCATCAAGGACGCCAGAGGTGAGGATGGCAATGCAGTGCATGCGCCGCGGCGGCATCCGTTCTGCTCACAGACTGTGCAGCAGGAGCAGCAGTGGCGGTCAGGGTGGGGCTAGCCGCAGCGCGGGCGAGTCGGCAGCCCTGTTTGTCAGACGGCCACCATGAGGCCATCCCAGTGCGCCTATCGTCCACTTCGCGCAGGCGAGGATGCGAGTGGCGATGACGACGACGCGCTGCTCACGCCGTGGCGCCCCCCGGACGGCCGGAGCGGGCCTGCAGGCGGCAGCGGCGGCGGCGGCGGCGGCGGCGGCGGCGGCGGCGGCGGCGGCAGCGGCGGCGGCCGCCCGGGGGGCGAGGCGGACCGCGCCTGGGACGACCTGAGCGACGGCGACCTGAGCGAGGAGGGCGAGGACGGCCTGAGCGAGGACATGGTGCTGACCACCATGGTGCGGCGCGCCTGCCTGATGGCTGCTCCCCGTAATTTGCCCTGCCGCTGGTCGAGCGAGTGAGAGCTTGAGAGTGTGAGGCTTGCCGGTTTGGGTGACCGCCGAGCTGGGAGGCCTTGCCCGCCAGACTATCGAGGCGTGTGCTACGCGGACCTACCTTGAATGTGGATAGGCTGCAGGTAATTGACACGCTCGCAGCGGTGCGCAGTGCCTCAGACTGTCGCAATGCAATTGTCCTGCAAGTTGACTGAGGCACTGCCTCGGTGTGTGCGTGCAGGAGTTCACAGGGCTGGGCCGTGCCGAGGCTATTGAGCTGCTGTACCAGTTTGGCGGTGATCCTCACGCGGTCATGGCGCACTTGTTTCCCTAAATGTGTTGTGTACGTGATGTGTGGCAGCTTGTACATTGTTGTGTATTCTGTCAAGACAGGCGCATGTACATGAGCATATGACTTGTTACTTGCATTGTCTCGCTTGTCCAGCACCCCTTTTCGCCAACCATTTTGTGTGTGTTAATGGGTTATTTGCAAATGGGATATGGCGTTTCTCATGATCACACAACTGGTGACCAGATCAGCAGCTGATGCTGATGCAGTAGCAGATGATTCTGCTGAGCAGAGCTGATGATCAGAGCTGATGGTCCCATCACTGGCCCCTCCCAGGAGGGGCCAGCCCCAACCCTGGATTCGGCAGGATACCTCTCTGCAGTGGGCGCCTATTTCACTCAGACAGCTGTTGCAAACTTGCACATACACAACAATTTTACAGGTAACTCAGTACACATCCACACATCCAGGTGAGTACAGCAGTGCCTGTGATCGATCACTGCAGCCTCCTGCTCCTGCTATGCGCTTGATCACTGTTTCTGAAATAATACAGTTTGTGCAGCGCTAAGTATTTGCGTGGCAGGCGTAAAAAAACACATCCAAGATGAGCTTCTCCTGCTTCACGTGCCCGTCGCAGTCCTCGGTGGCCGTTATCGAGCGCTTTGGTCGGGTGGGTGCAAGCTGCGCTTCTGGGGTTTAGAAAGAAAAGTATTGAATACTGCTTGGCATGTTCCTGACGCTTGCTAGTGCGCCACTCACAGTTTAACCGCTTCGCGCACGCTGGGCTCAACCTCATCAACCCGTTCTGCGGCACGTACCGCTTTGCTCTGTGGTTGGTAGCCACGCGGCAGTTATGCGTTGTAGGCGGCGCTTAGCACATGACGTGGCGCAAGCACAGGAGAGGGATGCTCTTAGGCTTGCAAGCGTGGACGTGTTGCCTGAGGCTCCTGACTTGGCTATGTGCAAGGCCTATGTCCGACACATAGGCGACCCGAGTACTTTTTAAGCAAAGTGTTCACAAGCTGCTGAGAATCTCATGCTCTGCCTGTTGGTAGAAGGACGTTGGGTATATTTGCCAAGCTGAGGCTTGTTTTAGCCTTGTAGTTTCAGCCTAGTAGCGTTGCGCGAAGCAGCACAGTACTTGGAAGTACCGCCTGAAGCCACATACCAGATGGCGCTGCAAGTCTGAGCAGCCTATGTTGCTGTAGATGACTGTGCTGACGTCCGCCTGTTTCTGCAGGCGAGTCGGTGGCCGGCCGGCTGTCACTGCGTGTGCAGCAGCTGGATGTGGCAATTGACACCAAAACCAAGGACAACGTCTTCGTGCGCATGGTTTGTGCCCTGACGCTTTGAGTATGTGTTGGTCACACATGTACACATATGCAGATCCTTGCTCAGCAGGCACAGTTGCAGCTGTAGCGTCACGGACCTGGCACTGCACGCAGAAAGGTGTACTTGTTGAACACGCTTATTGCGCTTGAGCATGGTGGTGAATTGCTTCTCATGAGAGCTTATAGCCTTGCAGGTGGTCTCCGTGCAGTACCAGGTGGTGGATTCACAGATTTCGGACGACAGCAACACAGACAGCCTGAAGCTTGCATTTTACAAGCTGACCAACCCTCACCGCCAGATCACCTCGTGCGTCCTGCCCCTGTATCAGCGCTAAGTCCTTATCTTGCTGCACAGTATATCCGGTGCTGCTACTGGAGAGTGTGTCTTGCATTGTACTATCAATGTTACATCAACATTTAAAGTCGGAGGACTTAGCAATTCACCGTACCCAGTACAATAGCCTGAGCCTGAGAAGAGATGGAATCCTCAGGTATGTGTTTGACGTCGTGCGCGCCGTGGTGCCCAAGATTGACCTGGACAACGTGTTTATTGCCAAGGAGGAGATTGCGCAGGATGTGCAGGCCACACTGACAAAGGTGCGAGGCGCTACCGTTGTCATAGTGTGTTTGACGATGCCCTCAGAGTTTGACACGACATGACTCCGACTAGATTCCACGCTCTTTCTGTTGCATTATGGCTGGAGGTGGTATGTCTACACTTACAACAGCACTGGCTCCGGCTCTGCTCACACCTGTTTGCTGCGGGTCCGTGCAGTCCATGGCGTCATTCGGCTACCAGGTGTGTGCGGCCGTCTTTTTGTAATGGAGTACATTGAAGAGCTTGAGCGCCAGCGTTCATTATGAAGCTCTCTGCATGCGTGTAGATACATGGGCACTTGATGAGTAAGGCTCAGAGGTTTGAAAAGTGAAGTCACAACCACAGTGTGATTGTGGCCTCACGTTTGCTGTGCCGACGCGCGCACTGCTGCACGCAGATCATCCAGACGCTGGTGACCGACATTGAGCCGGACTCCAAGGTGCGCGTGGCCATGAACGAGATCAACGCCGCCGTCCGCCAGCGCGCGGCCGCGCTGGAGAAGGCGGAGGCGGGTGCGCGCACCGCGTTTAAGCATGTGATAAAGCTAGGAGTGTGTGGTGCCGCTTCTGTGTCGGTTGCGCTTTGTCAGGTCAAAGACGTCCATCTGCAATGCACCAGGACTGGGCATGTGCCCAGGATATCTTAGCACAGAGGAACTGCGGGCTGGTGCAGTTGGGTTACTGCAGGTGCTGAATCAGCAGTGAAAGGAAATGCATGCTCTTGTGAGTGATGTATTATACATTGTGCTGAAGCATTGGCCAATGCAAGTGCAGAGAAGATTATGGTCGTTAAGAAGGCGGAGGCGTCTGCTGAGGCCAAGTTTCTCGAGGGTGCGTGCCCCACCGCGCTTTGCTTGACATTGGGAGTAGTATGCAAGCTATGGGGTGAATGAATGGGTGCTCTTCTGCGCACTGTGAGCAGCAGTTCGGAAGCGCAGCACCCCTACATGCAGTGTCATTATCGAGCGCGCTCGCATTCTTATACAAAAGCATTGGCATCGCAGCACGAGTGGGCGTTGCGGTTGCGGCAAGCGCGCTGTTGCTATAATTGTGTCGGAATGCCCTGCCGGCTGGCTGCGCAGGTCAGGGCATTGCGCGGCAGCGCCAGGCCATCGTCAATGGGCTGCGCGAGAGCGTGACCGCGTTTGGCGAGGACGTCAAGGACGTGTCCAGCCGCGATGTGCTGGAGCTCATGCTGCTCACGCAGTACTGGTGCGCGCACAGCATCGCCCACATGCTATTTGTTTCGTGCAACAGCCCCAGGCTGCGCTGCCACAGGTTGTATGTTGCCTGTCATACCGTAGTGAGCGGGACGCTATAGGGGTGCTGAGTCTAGTGGTGTCTGTATCGTCCTGTTGTGTGACATGTAAGTTTGTTTGTGTGATCTGTATTTGTTCACCAGCAAGGAGGTAGGGGTGCTGCACCCCTGGCAGCAAGGCCGCCGACAACTGACGCGTGTGCGGGGCGCCTGCTGCAGCGACATGCTCAACAACGTCGGCGCGCGCGGCGGCAACTCCACCATCTTCATGAACAGCAGCCCGGGCGCCATGGCCGAGCTGGGCACCCAGATGCGGACCGCCTTCACCCAGGCGGCCGCTGGCTCGCAGGCCCTGAGCCAGTCCATGAAGCGCGAGTAGGTGTCCGCTCCGATTCAAGGGGCAGCCGCTCAGGCGGTGCTGATCCGGGTATCGCGCCAGTGCTACGCAATGTCCGTGGGGTGTGGTAGGACCGGGGGTCCAGCGGTCAGGCTTGCATGACCTCGACCAAGGCTGGTACATGCCCGGGCAGCCTGGGCTCGCATTGCGTCTGGTGCTGGTGGGTCCCGGGGTCACCTGCTCTGCTGCGGAGCTTGTGCCAGGCGGCTGCCGACCTGATGGCGCATCCTGGCTGGCGGGACCTGTGACCATGGTCCTGTCAGAAGCTGTGCTTACAGCAGTGACACAGGTGTGTATACAGCTGAGAGTGGACAAGTGCTGCTGGGGCTGCTTCTGAGGTCCTACCACACCTATCACATACACTGTAGCAGGAGATGATGCACTGTAGCAGGAGATGATGCATCCACTGTACAGCGCAGTTTTGGATATGTGTTGCATAAGCCTTGCATCTGTCGGGCTGCCTTACTTCTCTGTCTTTACAGCACTGCTATTACAGCGTGTGCGCAGTACAGATGCAGTTTAGGAGTGCCAGGTATCAGTGTGGTAACACAGTTAGGCCATCGTGCTTGCCTGCATGCTTTCATTGCTGATTTGACACGCAGCTTTTGCTGTCCCGCATGTGCCTGCATGCTGTGTATATCTTTGTAATCAGTGTGGCGATCTTGGTCACATTTTTGTCAGGTAGTAGCTAGCTGTAAGTGAGCAAACACGCAGTCTGTGGATATCCTGCATGCCTCTACACTGTACCTGCATCTACCCTGGGACAATGCCTATGTTATGACTACATCAGATACACTTCAGATGAGCGACTGGCCGCTGTCATATGCTTGGGCCATGTTCACTGTGCGTCCATTTGCCTCAGCCCCACCCTGTACTGCAGCCTGTGACTCTATTGTGTCCACCGATGCGCCCTTCCTGCCTTGCAGCAGGGCGGGTGTGCCGCAACCTCCAGCCCCACCGATCCCTGCAGCCCATGCGGCGAGCGGGTCGTCCTGCTGTCGCTGCGCATGCGCAGGCTGCCCGTCCGCAGCCGGCTCAGCGGCAGTCCCAGCCTCATGCACGGTCAGGCCGCTGAAGTCCAGCAGAGCCGGCGGCTCATCGGCGGTGGGACTCAGCCCCAGCCCAGGCTCAGGCTCGGAGCCCAAGACCGGCATGGGCCCTGCCGTGGGCCCGCCCAGGGCATCAGGGAGCGCCAGAGCGCCGCGCGCCACATCACTCGCGGGCTCTGGACCCAGGTCACGCGCCGCGGACGGGGCATGCGCAGGGCCTGGGGCGCTGCGGCGCGGGCTGGCTGCACCCCGAGCGCCCACCTGGGCGGATGCGCCCGGGGGAGCTGCCTGGTCCACAGGCGAGGCCAGGCCCAGGGCCACGCCTCCGTCGGGGTCCGCCGTCGGCGGCGGCCCAGGCCTGCTCTTTGGGGCGCCGGCGGCGCGCATGGAATCGCTCGGCGCGCTGGCGGGCGCAGCGAGTCCCTCCTGGCGCTTGGCGTCGCCTGCCGGGGCAGCACCGCTCGCGGCGGCGCTCCGGGGCGCGGCGGCCGCTGCTGGCGATGCCGGCAGCCCCTCTGGCTTGCCTGCCACGCGCTCCGTCGGCCCCGCGCCTGCCGGCGCCCGCTCAGAGCTGCCTGCATGCTCAGAGACGCTTCCCTCCTGCGGTCCACCCGCCTGTGCCGGCGGGCCCATGGCCTGAGCGGCTGCTGGGCCGGGCCCGGACGCGTCAGTATGGGACGCTGGCGCGGATCCCCCCTTGCTGACAGACTCAGGCTTGGGGCTGGCGGCGGTGGCGGCGGCGGCGCCGCCCCCGCCGCCGCGGCTCCCGGCCCAGCCAGAGCCGACTGCGGCGGCCCAGCCTGCGCCGCGCGCCAGCGCCGCGCCCGCGCCGCTGCGCGGCGCCGGGGCAGCGTTGGGGCCCTGGTTGGATCGCGCGGCGTCGCCCGCCGCGTCGCTCGCAGGCCGGGCGGGCGCCGCATCGCCGCCGCCGCCGCCGAACGCGACAAAGCGGCTGAACAGCGAGCCCGCCAGGCTGGGCCCCTCTGCGCCCTTGGGCTTCGAGCTGGCCTCTACACGCTCAGGCTCGGCCTGCTTCACTGCGGCCCTGGGCGAAGCTTTCGCTGCCGGCGCAGCATCCGCCACTCTGCCGCCGCCGCCGCTGCCGCCGCCGCCGCCGCCGCCGTCGCCGCCGCCGCCGCCAGCGTTGCCCGGCTTTGCAGCCCCCGCCGCAGCGTCCAGCTGCCGCCGCAGCACGGCATTGACGCGCAGGTGCAGCTGGCCATTCTCAGCCAGCACGCCCGCAAACGCGCGTCGCAGTGCGGCCTCGTCGGCCAGCGCGTCGACGGCGCCGTCGGCCGCAGCGTGCGGGCCAGGGCCCGGCCCGGCCAGCTCGCTCATCCCCTCGGCGCCGTCGGCCGCGCCGCGCGCGGCGTGCGGCCCGGCAGGTGGCGGCGCCTCCCCAACGCCTGCGCCGCGCGGCGCCGGGGGCGGCGCGGCGAGCAGGCGCGCCTCCGCCAGCAGCATCTGCGGCCGCCGCCAGCGGGTCAGGGTCTCTAATCAAACCCTGTAGCAGTGCTGGTTTCACATCTTCCCGTATGCCAGAACCCTCTGTGCTTAAGCGTGCGGAGCGAATGCAGGCATGGCATCCCGCACCACAGCATGAGCGAACAGAGACGAGGGCTTGCGTGTCTGCCAAATCATTCTGAGACTGCTGGGCAACCTCAGCACACACACGGCACATGCCTGCCGCCACGCCCACACACAGGCACCGCTGACAGAGCACCACATTGCGGGCGTCCGGCCTCGCCCGAAATGCCCCAAGCCCGCAGCGCGCTCGCGCACCTGCAGGCGCCCGTCGCTGACCGCGAGCAGCTCCGCGTCGCCGGCCGCGCCGCCGCGCCCCGCCTCGGCGCGCTCGGCGGCCGCCAGCGCGTCCGCGGCCGCGTCCGCCAGCCGTTCGCGCAGCGCGGCCACCTCGCCCAGCAGCGCGCGCACGCGCGCGGGGCTGCCGCCGCCGCGCCCACCGGCGCCCGGGCCGCGCGGGCTTGCCTGCTGCGGCCGCGCGACGGCCGCGGCTGCGGCCGCCTCGGCCGCCTCGCGCCGCCGGCGCGCGGCGGCCAGCTCGGCGCGCGCAGCCGCCAGCTCGGCGCGCAGGCCGGCGACCTCCGCGTCGCTGGCGGCCGGGTCGGGCGGCGCGCGTTGCGGCCCCGGGGCGGCCACGGCCGCGGTCGCGGCGGCGGCGGCCGCCTCCGCGGCCGCCTCGGCCGCTGCCGCGCGCGCCTGCTCCGCGTGCAGCCGCGCGCGCAGCCGCTCCATGCTGGCCAGCAGGTCGCGCTGCGGCACGGCGTGGGCCGCGCCTGCCGGCGCGGCGCCCGCGGCCGCGTCGCCGGCCGCGCCCGCACCATCTGCACCGCC
>JAABUR0100007674.1_pt1 | contig 12699 bp, 8 predicted proteins | sample 5560091 | NCBI WGS metagenome assembly JAABUR01 (sample SAMN10711879, study PRJNA513375) | rock metagenome | isolation source: Antarctica rocks | place: Antarctica: Victoria Land, University Valley sud
TTTCGTTTTGGATATGGCTCTCATCGTTCGAGGCGAACTCACCGACGACCCGAACGACTGAGGCGCCTTTGACGGTCAAAAAGTCGCGCTTCATCCGGGTGCGTCCATCGCACACAAGCGACTTGAATCAACCTTTGACGGTCAAAAAGTCGCGCTTCATCCGCGTCCAGTCGCGCGCGCGAGTTGGTCAGACGCGATTTGCGCTTCATAAAGCGCGCGTGCCCGTTTGGTGCGCGCCCTCGTTAAAGCGGTGAGTGCGTCCAGAGTTTCGGCATTGGTCGCGCGTCCGCCCTGATAACGAAGCAATGCGACGCGGTAACTTTCCTGCGCCCAGACCAGCGCAGCTTGAGAGGCCGCGACGTTTTGGCGGGCAGCCCTCAGCGAAATCTGGGCGCCCGCCACTTCGCGTTCGACCTGGATTTCCAGGCGGCTGACATCGGCCCCGGCGCGGTTGATTTGCGCGCGCGCTTCGTCTCGACTGGCGCGGCGCGCGCCTCCGTCGAAAATCGGCACGCCCACCACAACGCCAACCGACAGGCCGCCCGATGAACCGCTTCGCGCGCCGCTCAAATCGGCCATGCCGGTCAGCGCCGCCTGAAATTTGGAAGCGCCGCGTGCCGCATTGTCGCCCTGACGCGCGCTTTCGAGCCGTGCGCGCGCGCTTTGCAATTCGGGCCGCTGGGCTAACGCGCTGCGCAGATCGGACGCGCCATCGTCTTGTTTGAGGGTTTCAAGCGAATCGGCGAGCGAAAAATCGGACTCGAACCGAACGCCCATGAGCGCGCGTAGCGAAATGAGCGCGATTTCGACATCGCGCGCGGCGTTGGTCACGTCTTGGCCCGCGTCGGCGACTTCGGCTTCGTCGCGCAAAACGAAAAGCCCCGGCACGCGGCCAACGGCTTGGGCGGCGCGGTCGTTTTTGAGTTGTTCTGAGGTCGCGCCTTGGCGCGCCAAAGCGACTTTGCGCGTTTCAAGTGCCAGCAGCGCCTGACGGTAAGCGGTTTTGGTGTCGAGCGCCACATCAAGGCGCGAGGTTTGAAGGTCGAACCCCGAAGCGTCGCGCGCGGCTTGCGCTTGTCGTGTCAAGGCTTGCAAACGCCCGCCGTTCAGGAGCGGCAGCATGAGCATCAAGTTCTGGTCGGCGAAGGCGCCGCGGGGCACGGCGAAGAGGTTTTGCGGCGTCACGCCGTCGGGCGTGTTGTAAATCGGGCCGGTTTCGCTGCCCGTCGTGAGAAACGTCGTGGCCGACAGCGACGGTTTGCGCGCGGCCTGAGCCGCTTTCACGCGCGCGGTTGCTTCATCGAAGTCAGCCGCCACGCCACGCAAAATCGGACTGTTGTTCAGTGCGATTTCAACGGCTTTTTGCAGAGAAAGCGGGCCAGTTATGAGCGGGCGGGCGCCCACTCCATTGATTGTGAGCGTCGCGTTATCAAGGGGACTGGGCGTTGCGGTCGCGCCTTGAGTTGCGGTCGAAGTGTTGGCTTCGGGCGCCGGAGCGGTGGATGGTGGAGCGGTGTTTTGAGCGAAAGAGGCGCTCTGGCAAAGCGCCGTCAACAGCACCGTGAATTTAGGATTGAATTTCATGTTGAGGAAATGTGGTGTTGTAGGGACATGGCAATCCCTTTGATGGGCGAATCTTTCCTGTTGGGCCTGAGCCTCTTGCACCCTTAGGCCATCCGCTTTTTGCCACGTTGAAGCGAATGAATTCGCAGCCAGCGCAAGCGTCGGCCTTCGCCGACGAATGCAACCTGAACCCCGTCTGCGAAAACCGACGCTTGCACCCTTGGGCCATTCGCTTCAACGTGACTTGCTAAAGCCACAAAAAGAATCGCACATGAAGTGGCTGGCCATGTCTCTGCAAACGCCCGCTCTTTCATCCATCTATGTTGCTGCTAATGGGTTGTCGCTTCAATTTGCGTGCGTTGCGCTGGAGAAAGAACGGCTAAAGCACGGTTCCAGAACCGCTCGCGTTCGAGTGATAGCGGCGCGGAAGCGGCGCTGTAAATCGCGCCCCGTTGCTGGATGTCCGAAAGTGCGGCGCCGTTTTGATGCGCCTTCATCCACGTTTGAAAGTCGCGCGCAGCGAGTTCGGCGTTTTGCGCGAGAGGTGCGGTCTGTCGCGCTTCTTCGACGCGCAACTGTTCCAGCCTTTGCAGCTGCGACGGCGATAACTGAAGCGCGGCTCGCTTTTGCCACAGCGTTTCGAGCGTGCGCGGCGGTGGCGCTTGAATGCGCGGTTTCGCGGCGATGCGCGCGCGCACCGCATCGAGTTGGCGTGATTCATTTGCCTCTCGTTGCCACTGTGGAAAGCGCACATAAGCCACGACGATGGCGCCTGCGATGGCTAAAGTCGTTGCGGGGCCAAGGCGAAAGCGGCGCTTCACCGATTCACCTCCGCCAACTCGCGCGGCGCGGCTTCAACTGCGCTTCCGTTCGGCGATGCAGTTCCGTTCGGAGGCGAGGAAATGGCTTCTGCTTCGTCATCTTCTTGGGCGCCGGGAACGGGCCACGTCCACTCGCGCTTTAAGAAAGTGCGGTTGAGCCACACGATGAAATCATCCACGAACGTGTGCATGATCGGAATGTCGAGCAGGCTCAAAAGGGTGCCAACGAACAGGCCTCCCAAAATGGTGGTGGCGAGCGGCTGATAAGCGTCGAGTCCGGTTTTGGGGAAGAACGCGACGGGAATCATCACCAGAATCGTGATGAGCGAAGTCATCAGAATCGGGCTAAGCCGCTGCGGGCACGCCCGGATGATCGCTTCGTCGCGCGGCACGCCTTCGTCGCGCAGGCGCATGATGTTGTCGAGCATCAAAATCGCCGTCGTGATGTCCATGCCGGTCAGCACGATGATCGCCATGATCGAAACCGTCGAGAAACTCTGGCCCGCCAGCCAAAGCGCGGTGAAGACGCCCGCCAGTTCAAGAGGCAAGCTCGCAATCATCTGAAGCGGCTGCAAAAAGCCGCGGAACTGCGCGACCAACACCAGATACATGAAGATGACCGCCAGAACTAAACCGTGAAGCAGGCGGCGAAAGGAGTCCATCATTTGCGTCATGTCGCCGCGCATTTCCATTCCGTAGCCGGGCGGAAAGTTGAGCTTGGCCATGCTCTTCATCATCACTTCCATCCCGACATCCATCGAAGGCAGATGGCCCTGGCGATAGTAACCGGTGAGGCCGATCACGCGGCGCAAGTTGTCGTGTTCGATGACCGAGGGCGCGCGCAAAAGCTGGATGGTCGCGAGGGTTTTAAGCGGCACGCTGCGCCCGTTCGTGCCGGTGATGTAAAGGTTCTCGAGGTCGTTTTCGTTGCGCCGGTCACTTGGCGCGTAGCGAATCGAGATCGTGCTTTGACGAATGTTCGGCAAGCGGTAGAACTCGTTGGTCAGCCCGCCGCGCAGCGCGTAATAGGCTTGGTTGGATACATCGTCGGGCGTGAGACCAATTTCCATCGCGCGGCGCGCGTCCACTTTGACGCGATAGTCCGGCATTCCCATCGCCCACGTCGTCGCCGGCTGGAACAGGTTGGCCTTAATGACCGGATCGGTTTTGGAAAGCGCGAGGGTTTGTTTGCCCAGTTCGTCCAACACGCGCAAGTCGGGGCCGAAGATGACGAGGTGAACCGGCGCGGCGGCGGTGGCCATCACGTCCGACCCCATCTCCTTGATTTGTAAACGACGCACGCCGGGAATGGTCGCCATCGCTTCGGCTTGAACCTCGTCAATCACCTGCCAGATGTTCTTCGAGCGCGCTTCTTTATCGGAAAAGGTGAGCATCAGGCTCGCGGCGAAGGGCGAGGGCATTGCGTAGCCGGTGAAAAAGGGATTCCAACTTTCCTGCATCGTTTCCTGCCCGACTTCAATCGAAGCGCGTTCCAATTCGGGGTGCTTCAACAGGATGCGCTCCAGGTCGCGCGTCGCCCGTTCGGTTTGCGAAAACGAAGTTCCGGGCTGCATTTCCAAAAACCCGTTGGCCTGTCCGACATCGGCGAGCGGCATCATTTCGCTGCCGATGAAGTAGTAGAAGGTGAAGCCAACCAAAACCGTCGCGCCGACGCGCGCGAAATTGGCGAAGCGATTTTTCAGCATCCACGCGATGAGGCGTCCGTAAGCGTTTTCGAGGTGATGCAAGCCGCGTTGAAACGGATCGACGAACCCATAAATCGCTCGCAGAAGCGGGTTTTTGCGGTCAACTTCGCGCGCCTCTTCGCTTCGCAGCCACTTCGCGCACAGCAGCGCCGTGAGCGTAAACGACACCAGCATCGAGGCGAGGAGCGCGAAGATGATCGGCCACACCAGTTCGACGAACATCAGCCCGGTGATGCCGCCCGAAAAGATGAGCGGCATGAGCGCGAACACGAGCATCAGCGTCGAACTCAACACCGCTAAACGCACTTCGGCGATGCCGTCGATGGTCGCGGTTTTCGGGCTTTTGCCCATCCGCAAGTGACGTTCAACCGAGTGAATGTCGATGATGGTGTCGTCTACTAAACGGCCAATCGAGAGCAACAATCCGATGAGCGTGCCCGAGTTGAAGGTCATGCCGAAGGGCACCATCATCAAAACCGCGAGCGCGAGCGAAGTCGGAATGGTGACGAGGGAGATCAACGTGCCGCGCCACTCGCCCAGAAAAAACAAGACGGCCAAACCGCACAGCAAAACCGCGACGGCGAGTTCGTGCCACACGTTGTCAAACAGAATATCAACGAATTTTTTGTTGTCGTAAGCCGCGGTGAACTTGACGCCGGGATTGTCGCGCTCAATTTGGCGCACCACATCCATCACGGCGGGCACGACATAAGCGGAGGAGGCGCCGGGGTTTTGGATGACCGAAACCTCGATTGCGCTTGTCGAAGTGCCTTTTGTTCCCGCGGCGTGATTGAGAAAATGGTAGGCGCTTCGCCGCTCGAAGTAACTGTCCACCACGCGCGCGACATCGCGCACGGAGACGACTTGCGGCGGGCCGCCCGCGCTCATCGTGCTTTTGATCGGTATGGCTTCCACATCTTTCGCACCTAGAACGCGCGTGTCAACCGACACAATGGCTTCGCGCGAATTGGTCGTCAAGTTGCCCGCCGGTTTTTGCACGTTCTGTGCGTCGATGGCGCGTTGAACGTCGAGCGGCGACAAGCCGTAGGCCGCTAATTTTTGGCGGTCGAGCAAAACCTGTAACTGCCTTCGATAGCCGCCAAAGGGCACGACCGAATACACGTTCGGCACAGTTTTCAGGCGGTTCAGCACTTCGTTGTCGGCGAACTGGCGCAGTTTGGCGCTTGTCCAGCCGAGCTTTTCGTCGCCTGTGAGAGCGAACGAAACGACCGGCAAATTGAGCGCATCAACGGGCACAATCCACGACGGCTTGAGGTTCGCGCCGGTTTGCGGCAAGTTCGCCTGCGCCACGTTGAGCAGCGTTTGCGTGTTCACCGTCGCTTTTTGAATGTCCGTCCCGTAGGGGAATTCCAGAGAAACGAGCGAGAAGCCGTCTTGCGAAGTCGAGCGGATGGTGCGGATTCCCGGCACGTTGATGAGTTGTTCTTCGAGCGGTTTGGAAACCTGCAACTCCATCTGCGACGCCGAGAGTCCCGGCATCATCGTCACGACTCCCAGAACCGGGCTTTGCACATAGGGCGCGAAGCGGCGCGGAATGATCGTCGCCATTGCGATGATGGCCAGCACAACCGCCGCGACGTAAAACGCGATGACCGAGTAGGGATGTTCGATGCTCCACCGGTGGATGAGGTGCAACGGGTTGGTGCCGCGATGTTCCGTCACGCGACGTTTGGCCTTGGTCGGGTGGCCGTTCATCGAATGATCACCGTGCCTTTGAGCATGTTCATCCCGCACGCGAAGCCGCTCGTGCCGCTTTTTTGCGGCGTGATCGAAAACGACACCGGCTGATTGAGCGGCAGTTTTTTGGTGATGTGAAAGTCGGGCCACACAACCGAAGTCGCACACGTCGCATCGGTTGTGCGAACGAAAGTCAGGCGCGTGGGCACGCCTTTTCGCAGGTTCAGCGTCGGCGGCGAAAAGCCGCTTCCATCAACCGACACGCGAACTTCATTCATCGTTGGAGCAGGTCTGGCCAGAGCCGGAGCGCCCGGCATCTTCATCCCCGCCATCGCGTCGGGCGGCGAGGTCGAAGGTGCCGAGTTGCCCGACATCTTCATCCCCGCCATCGCGTCGTTCGACTTCATTCCCGGCATCCCTGCCATTTTGTCGCCGCTCGTGCTGACCGAAGGCAAGTCGAGCGGGCCTCCCGCGTCGAAACGCGCCGGAACAACGGCGTCGCCGTCTTTGAGGTCGTCGAAGCCGCGCGTCAACACCTTCTGACCTTCTTGCAAGCCGCCCAGCACTTCGGAAAAGTCGCCGTTCGAGGCGCCGATTTTGACGGGCACCAATCGGGCGCGAAAACTTCCGCCCGCTTCGAGCGGCGTGAGTTTCATGCCGCAAATCGGGCAATCGCCCGGTTTTTCCTCGCGGATTTGCGGGTGCATCGTGCAGGTGTAAACCGGTGCTTTGCCTGAAGTGGCGCGCTCCATGACCCAAACCGAAGCCGTTTCGCGGAGCGCCACGACTTGCGCGCCGCCCGCGCTTTGGCTTTGCATCACGAGCGATTCGGACGGCACTTTCAAGGCGCCCATCGTGTGCGAAGTGGCGATTTGCATCGTGATGGACGAGCCGGGTTTGAAGCGCCCGTCGCCGTTGGGCGCGACGGCTTCGATTGTTCCCGTTCGAGTGAGCGCGTCGGCGGAGGGAAACACAGCGCTGACTTGCGTTTGCAGCGCTTGGCCCGATGCCGCGCGAATTGTGACCGGCGTTCCGACGCGCACCGAACTCAAATCGGACTGCGCGACGCTGGCCTGAAAGCGGATCGGGTTGAGTTGCGTGACTTGCAAAATCGGCGTGCCCGCATCCACTAACGAACCCGGCGCGACGAGTCGTTTGGAAACAACGCCATCGTTTTGCGCGCGAATTTCGGTGTAGCCGCGCACGATTTGCGCTTCGGACAACTGCGCATCGGCCTGCGCGACCATCACCCCGGCGCGGCCCGCTTGATTGCTGGCTTTGCGCGCATTGGCGCGGGCGCTTTGCTGCGCGGCGCGCGCGGCTCCGATGCCCGCCTGTGCCTGTGCCAGTCGAGCGCGCGCGGCTCCGACTTCGGCGCGCGTTTGAACGGCTTTCGATTCGGCAGTTGCAACGGCCACGCGGCTTTGCGCCAGCTTTTGCAGCGCGGCGCTAACTCCGGCATCAGCCCGCGCAACAGCGGCGCGCGAACCAGAAATTTTGGCGCTCGCAGCGCGCGTTCCAGCTTGCGCTTTGCGCACGTTCGCATCGGCGCCCCCAACATCGGCTTTGGTTTCGCGCACTTTAGCAAGCGCGGAATCGAGTTTGGCGCTCGCGTTTTGAAGCGCCGCGTCGTCGGACTGGAATTCTTCGCGTGAGATCGCGCCTTGCTTGAGTAGTTCAGCGGAGCGGTCGCGTTTATTCTGGGCGAAGCGAACATCGGCGCGCGCGGCTTCGACATCGCTTTGGACTTGGGGCAAGCGTTCACGCGCTTGCTGGGCCAGAGCGCGTGCGGACTCGACTTCGCCTCGCGCATCGGACAAACCGGCTCCGGTTTCTGAGACGTTCGCCTGAGCGATGCGCTTGTCGGCGCGCGCGGCTTCGACATCGCTTTGCGCGCTCGAAACGCCCTGACGCGCCGCTTCGATCTCACTTTGCGCGACGCGAACGGCAGCCTGCGCGCCGCCAATTGTCGCGGCGTTCTCCTGCGTTTGGCCTTGCGTGCGGGCGGCTTCGGCTCGTGCTCCAGCTTGGGCGGCAAGGGCGGCCTGCGCTTCGTCGCCCGCGATAAGTCGGTCTTGCAAGGCGGCTTCGCGGGCGAATCGCGCGCTGTTTTCTTTGGCGCGCAGTTCGTCGGAGTCGAGGCGAACCAGCAGTTGCCCGCGCTTCACCTGAGCGCCGGGATAAACCGGCATTTCGATGATGCGGCCCGTCACGCGCGCCGCGATTTGCGCGTCGTTCCACGCCACAGCCGAGCCGGTGTAAGACGTGCCGCCACTCAGTTCACCGCGCGAAACGGTCGCCACTTCGACTGGAACGGCGCCGATGGGCGGCTTCATGGCGCTCATGTCCATCGCCTGCGCTTCGATGACGCTCATCGAACCGGGGCGGCGAAAGTGGGTGACGGCGTAGCGAGCGCCCACAAAGATGGCGCCCAGCGACAACAGCGCGACGGCGAGGCTTGGATTGAACTTGCGATGGGGCGTTCCCGGCGCGGGCGCTTCGGGAGTTGAGATGGATTTCATGGGGAACCGCTGACGCGCCTTTTCGACGGCGCCTAAAAAAGCGCCGTCGAAAAGGCCATGGGAGGCGCTACTTTTTCTTGGTTAAGGCCATGCCGCACTTCGGGCATTTGCCCGGCTTAAGTGACAGGACTTCCGGGTGCATCGTGCAGGTGTAAAGTGCGGCAACGCTCTTCTTTACGAGCGTCATTTTGCACTTCGGGCACTTGCCGGGTTTGAGCGACACGACATCAGCGTGCATCGGGCAAACGTAGACGGTCTTTTTGGAAGTCTTGGCGCCGGATTTGGCGGGCGCGGCTTGAACGGAAACAGACGACGCCAGAGGCGCCAGTAACAGAGCGGCGGCGACAGCGGCGCCGGTGACGGACAAATTGAATTTTTTCATAAAAATTACTCTTTGGAAACCCCTGGGCTTGTCTCAGGGGAGGAAAAAGAGTGTCGTCCGTAGGACAACTTTGCGTTGCAGTTCGGTTAGACTTTGAAGTGCATCCAAGGCACTCTGGCAACAGAGCAACAGCTTTTGCACTTTGACAAGTCGTTGTATCAGGTTCCGCCAACTCAAGACTTTTTGGCGGGTAAAACACGAGAAGTCGCTGAGACATCAGCGTGTCCTCGCAAGAGGAACAAGGCCGCAGTCAATCGGCCTATTGCGCTCCGCTCTTTGGAGAATTGGAAGCGCAAGCCTCCATGCTGGTCATGGTGGTAGTTGACGGGATTTCCTGTGAGGATCAGCTGACGCCAACGGTCACCAGGAGATGATCGGAAAAGGCGCCGGCAAAGGCAACAACAGTCGCCGCGAAGCATAGGCTTTTCGCGGCGGGTGTCGCCTGTTTAGTTGGGCATGGGAATACAACCCGCGCCCGCAGAACCTTTGGTGAGGTGACAACCGGGAGTCGAAACGCAGGAGGTGCCGGGGCAATTGGCGTTGCGGGGCGCTTTGGCCCGCGCAACCGGAGCAAAGTAGTGCCGGGCAAGCGCAGAAACGGGACTGCCAGCGGTTCCCCTCGGGAGACGCGGCACCGAGATGATGTCGGAAGTGGACTCCGCATGAGCGATGGGCGCGGCAAAACCCACAAAGAGGGCGACGGCCAGAGCCGCCAAGGGAGCGCGTAAAGCGCGAAGTGTGGTTGTCATGATTCTTTGACCTTGAACGAAAATGCACGCCGGACACGGAACCGCGATATGCGGAACCGCAAAGGGCCACGAGCGCACAAACGAGTTGCGGCGAGATCAAAGAACAGGAGGAGCGCGACCGGCAAGACAAGGCGAGCGGAACTGCGTCCAAAGCGGAGGCGGCGAGTTAGCAAAACGCGCCAGGTAGGAACGCACCGCAGGCGCCTCGAACACCCCAACGGAGGGAACAACGGACGGCGCCGCGTCAACTACCGGCGCGACGAACGCGAACGAAAACGAAACGTGATCTGCCGCCGCGAAAACGTGCGGACGCCCGGAATCGTCGTCGGTTTGCGAAGATGGGGCCGACACGGGCTTGCAGCATTTGCCGCCCATGTGGGCGCAGGGCATTCCACCGCTCCCCATCGGCATGGCACAAACGCGGGATGCTGTGTCCACGCGGCCAGTCATTGGGCACGCCCAAACCGTTCCCGGCATCATCGTGGCGAACATCGCCAGAAGTGCCAGAATCGAAAAGGGAATCCGCAGCCACGCTTTCATCGAAGTTGAAACGACATGAGGCGCCCTCTCGCGTTCCCTGGCGTTTTGATGGAGCCTGAGATGAACGCGGCGCTCGTGTGTCGTCCATCACTATACCCCAAAGGGGTTAGCTAAACTTTCCTCATGAACGAAGCCAACGCCAAGAAAATCAAAGCCCGCATCAACCGGATTTCCGGCCAAGTCGGGGGGATCAGTCGCATGATCGACGAAGACCGTTATTGTGTCAACATCCTCGACCAGATCGCCGCCGTGCGCAACGCCCTTGATGCGCTCGGCGTGGAACTGCTGACCAATCACATCGAAGGCTGTGTTCTGGGTCATGGCTCCAGCAGCGAACACGAAGACGCCAAACCGCGCTCGCAAGAAGAACTGCTCGAAGAAGTGCGGGTGACTTTGGGCCGCTTTTTGAAGTAGAACGCGCGCCCGAAAATGTTTCTCTCGAAGTCGAAGTTCCCGTTTTGGAGCCGCCTCGCGTTGCACGCGCTGTGGCAACACGGCGTGTGGGAGGCTGCGCAGTGCCGCCTGTTCACCAACATGAGCGGGGTGCCCTTCGCTTCCGCTTTGTTCCTCATGATCTTGCGCTTTACGAAGAGTTGCTTCAAACCGAGGCCAACCTTGGCTTCCGCTTTGTTCCTCATGATCGCAGCGACAGGCGCCGATGTCGTGTTGACCTTGGCTCTCGTGGCCATCGCGCTTCGATTCGCGCGGGCACTTCAGTCGCGTCCTTCTAACGCTCGCCGCGGGCGACACAATCGCCGCGATTGTTATCGAGGTTTTGGCTTTGGCACTCGTCTGGTGGCGCACCTCCCCGCGATGCCCACCATCCGATTCGCCGGGCGAAGCATCGGTCTTTGGCCTGTCGTGCAAATGACGTTGCTACCTTTTCTTGCTTTTGCGTTAGCCCGCTGCTTTTCGTCGAAGTCCAACTAAACAGGAACCGGCTTGTGTTCCGCTTGTCTTTCTTTATACCCCTTGGTGGTATATAATCAGGCTCAGGGGCAAGCAGACAACCATGCAAAGCATTGAACTCAAGGTATCGGGCATGACGTGTGGCTCCTGCGTGTCGCACGTTTCCAGAGCTTTGCAAAGCGTGCCGGGCGTGCAAAGCGCGGTCGTTGATCTGGCGAGCGGAACGGCCCGCGTCGAGGGTCAAAACCTCGACAAAGCCGCGCTGGTCGCTACGGTCGAGGAAGACGGCTACGGTGCTCAGGAAACCGAGGGTGCGAGTCGAACCCCGACCAACTCTATTTCTTTAACGGCGAGTGGTTGCTCTTGTTGCGGCTAAGCGCGCCGTTGAAAAGCGAGAAGTAGAAGAGGAGGCAACATGAAAACTCTGGACGAACACGTTCATCAAAGCGGGAGCGAAACTGCAACTGCCGAATTAGAACTCAGCCAAACGCCCACTCAAAAAGAAAGCGCGGATTTGCCGTTGCTTGGGATGCACTGCTCGGCGTGCGCGGTTCGCATCGAAAAGGCGCTGGGCCGCGCGCCGGGTGTTGTGGGCGCGAACGTGAACTTCGCCACGACGCGCGCGACAGTTTCGTTTGACCCGGCACAAACCGACTTGCACAAGCTGCGCGAAACGGTGCAAAAAGCCGGATACGATGCCATCGTGTTGGACGCGCCGGGAGCCGGAATCGAGGAAGGCGAAGCTGCGCCCGCATCGCTTGGCCCCTCGCTCGCGGACGCGGAAAATGCGGAGCGCGAACGCGAATACCGCGACCAAAAGACGCGCTTTTTGGTTGCGCTTGTGCTGACAACTCCCGTTGCGGTCGTGGCGATGGGCGGGCATTTGTCACCGACTTTGGAGCGGCTGTTCAACTTTCCGGGTCACGCTTATTTCGAGTTGCTCTTCACGGCGCCTGTTTTGTTTTGGGCTGGCCGCGAGTTCTTTGCGGGCGCGTGGTCAGCCGCTAAACACCGGGCCGCCGACATGAACACCCTCGTCGCCATTGGCACGCTCGCGGCGTTTCTCTACAGCGTCGCGGTGACGTTTGTGCCCGGTGCTTTTCAGGTGCGCGCAGGTATGACCGACTCGGACATGATAATGACGGGGCCAGCGGTTTATTATGAAGTCGCGGCCATCGTGATTACGCTCATCTTGATGGGCCGCTTGCTCGAAGCGCGCGCGCGCGCTCAGACCGGTTCGGCCATTCGTGCTTTGATGGGCCTGCAAGCCAAAACGGCGCGCGTCGAACGCGACGGTCAGGAACTCGAAGTGGCTTTGGGTGATGTGCGCGTCGGCGACATCGTGACCGTGCGGCCCGGCGAGAAAATCCCGGTTGACGGCACCGTTGTGTCGGGCGAATCGAGCGTGGATGAGTCCATGCTGACCGGCGAACCGCTGCCCGTGAAAAAGGCTGCGGGCGACTCAGTCATCGGAGCCACCATCAACGGGACTGGTTCGTTTCGCTTCAAAGCCACAAAAGTGGGAAGCGAAACCGTGCTGAGCGGAATCGTGCGTTTGGTTCAGCAAGCGCAAGGCTCCAAGGCGCCGATCCAGAAGTTGGCCGACCAAGTTTCAGGCGTGTTCGTGCCGATTGTGATTTGCCTCGCCATTGCGACCTTTGTGGTGTGGTTCCTCTTCGCGCCGCCAGAAAACCGCCTGACCTTCGCGCTGTTGACTTCGGTTTCGGTTCTGGTCATCGCGTGTCCGTGTGCGCTCGGCTTAGCGACGCCAACGGCCATCATGGTCGGAACGGGGAGGGGCGCGCAAAA
>JAABUR0100007678.1_pt1 | contig 12695 bp, 11 predicted proteins | sample 5560091 | NCBI WGS metagenome assembly JAABUR01 (sample SAMN10711879, study PRJNA513375) | rock metagenome | isolation source: Antarctica rocks | place: Antarctica: Victoria Land, University Valley sud
ATCACGCGCACCGGGAGCGCCCGAGGCGCGATCCTCGTAGGACCACTGGAGGCAGGCTCCGCCGGACGTCAGGCGGTGCTCGCCGACGCAGACGGAGTCGCGTTCTGCATCTGGCAACCCGGCGACCGCGCGGGGGCCCAGCTCGTCAACGAGCCCGGGTCCTGGGCGATGAGCTCCTTGCATACGCCGAGCACCGAGCGCGCGGAAGCCTTCTACACGACGGTGTTCGGCTGGAAGCTCGAAGCGCAACCGCACGCGCGAACTGCGCTCTGGCGCCTTCCCGGCTACGTCGGCGGCCCGAAGGATCAGCCGATGCCACGCGACGTCGTCGCCGTCATGACGCCGCTCGAAGACCCCACGGAGATCCCACCCCACTGGGCTGTCAACTTTCGTGTCGAGGACGTCGACGTGGTCGCCGAGCGGGCGACCGACCTCGGCGGGACGCTCGTGATGCGTCCTATGACCACGCCCGGATTTCGGAGCGCGGTCATCGCCGATCCGAGCTCCGGCGTGATCGCCGTCAGCGCTCCGCTGATCCGCTGACGCTTTAGGGCTACGAGGCGGCGCGACCCGCGAGGACGCGGGAGCGGACGTACCAGCCGGCGGCGGCCACCACGCTGATCGCAAGCAGTACGAGCGCGGCCGCGAGCGGGGTGGGGATCACGTTCCCGGCGCCGGCGGGGGAGAGCCCGGTCTCGTTCGGCGAGACGGACTCCCCGCCGATCACCACGGGCGCATCGCCGGACTGCTCGACGGCCTTGCTCACGGCGGCCTGCTCGGCCGGGGAGGCCGCGGCGAGAAGCTGCCCGGCGGTTCCGTCGGCGCTCACCGGCATGGCCGCAGCCGGCGGCGTCGTGCCACCGCCGGTCGCGTCGGTGCCGTCGGCCTTGCTCGAGGACGATAGCTTCGTCCCGGCCGCGGCGAGCCGGGCGCGTTGGATGACGTCGCGACAGTCGGTGTACTCGTCGAGGTCGGTCTGGATGTGGCCCAGCGCGTCGGCGTAGTCGGCCTGGGAGTAGGTGCCCTTGATCGCGGCGGTCTGGCACTCGTCGTAGATCGCCTCGCGGGTCGAAGACGAGGAGGCGAACGTGGGCGCGACTGGGCCGGCGAGCGAGGCGACGAGGACGAGGGCAAGGGCGGCGAGGCGGCTACTGCGCATGGGTCTCCATTCGGGCCGTACCGGGCGCGTCCTGCGTGCCCGCGGCCCAAGGGCCCCGCGGCTCCCGGAAAGTGGCGGTGGGGCGGACGATGCGACGAGAACGCTGGCGGAGGCCGGGAAGTTGCGGACTTCTGCAAGCCGAGTGCAAGAAGCTCCGTCCGGGCACAGGATCCGACGCGCCGAGGGCAGTGCCGGTGCTCTGGGGGATGCAAGGGGGCATCGTCGCGCTGGCGCTCATCCTCTTCGAGGGCGGTCTCGCCTCCGGTTGGGCGCCGATCCGCTCGGTGCTTCGGCCCGCGCTGGGCCTCGCGACCGATGGGACCCTCGTCACCGCGCTCACGACGGGTTCCGGTGCCGCGTTGATATTCGGCTTCCCGATCCCTCTTTACCCCGTCGCCTCGATCGCCGCGGCGACCACCGCGTTCGGCGCCGGCCAATTCCTTCACGGCTCGGGCTTCCTCGCCGTCTACCTGGCCGGCTTGACGATCGGCTCGACGAACGCGCCGGCGGCCCGAACGGTCCAGACCTTCCACGACGGCCTTGCCTGGGTCGCGCAAATCGTGCTGTTCCTCTCGCTCGGCTTGCTCGTCTTCCCGAGCCAGCTGCCGGCCGTGGCGCTCGAGGGGCTCGCGATCACCGCGCTGCTGCTCGTGGTCGCGGCCGATCGGCGTGTTCGTCGGCACGCTCGGCTCGCATTTCAGTGGCCGGGAGACCATCGCGATGTCGTGGGCGGGCCAGCGTGGAGGCGTCCCGGTCGTCCTCGCGACCTTCCCGCTCATCGCCGGACTCGATGACAGCCTCCTCTTCTTCAACATCGTGTTCTTCGCTGTTCTCGTCTCGACGGCATGGGTCGCCTCGGCGATGATCGAGCGCGCTCGCCGCGACACGCTGGCGGACGTGCTCGCCGACATCCGCGCCGAGCTCGGACCGGCAACCGACGAGGAGACCGCATGGGCGCGAAGCGTCCTCGGCCTGTAGTCCTCGACGCGGGCGGGTTGATCGCGGTCGATCGGGCCGACCGGCGCGTAGTCCGACTGCTGGAGCTGGCGGACGAGGTCCCCGTGCCGGCCGCGGCGCTGGCCCCGGCGTGGCGAAATCTCGCGCGGCAGGTTCGTCTCGTGCGGGTGGCCTCGGCCGACGGCGTGGTGACGCATCCGCTCGACACCGCCACCGCCCAGGCGGCGGGTCAGCTGTGCGCCGCCACGGCGACCTCGGACGTCGTCGACGCGTCGGTCGTGCTCGTCGCTCGCGTCCTCGACGGTGTCACCGTCACCATCGATCCCGACGATCTCCACCGCCTCGACCCAGGCATCGACCTCGTCGTCTGCTGACACTTCACAACGGCGGGCGATGGCTGTATCAATCGACCTTACGAGGCTGCTACGCCGCGTATCGATCGACGTCGCCTACTTAACTACATCTCGGTCGGTTCGCCGCGTGACCCTGACGCCGTGCGTACGAGCGCCCGGGCGGGTTCGCGAAGCCTCGACGCGAGTCCCGGGTCGATCTGTTCGGCTTCGTCGATCAGCGCCGTGACCGCGTTGGCGAAGGCCGTGCTCAGATCGCTTCGCCGAAGCCCACGCACGAGCGTCCCGGCGATCGTCTCCATCACGTCAGTAGGAAGGTCATCGACGCCCCGGCCCTGGTGGGCCGGCAATCCATGACGCAGACACGCGAGCGAGACGACGTGATCGCGTACGCCGTTGACCATGTGCAGCGCTTGCAGATTGCGGTTCCGGGCGATGCTCGCTCGGGCGTGCAACGCGTACAGCCAGCCCATGCCAATCAGGCTCTCGGGCGTCGGCGACGACGGAGGCCTGGGCTCGTTCGCCTCACCGAAGAGCAGCCGGAAGGACGCGCCGGACGCCGCGAACGTCTCCCACGGCCAGAACGAAAGGTCGACCTGCATCGAGCTGGGCAGCAGAAACACGCGAAAGAGCGTGCGCTCCGACCATACGTCGAGATGATCAACGGCGCCGTGGTCCTCATACATCCGCTCGGTCCAGGCGTCACCGACGTCTGCGGGCTCCAGGCCGGCGGCCAGACGGAACGCGAGGTCGATGTCCGACCACTCGTCCTCGCGATGCTCGGCCCCTGAACCGACAACCGCGGCAGCCCTGATTCGCTCATCAAGTTGCGCAGCCGCGACGAGGCATTCGCGGAGGTCGCGCCGCTCTTCCTGGCTGAACACAGGCCGATCGTAATGGCAGTTACTCCGCGGTCTAACCCGGCGCAGTTCCGCCCGCTCAACACGTAGTGCCCGCACGCGAAGCCGGTCTACTCAAACGTGGCGACGTCGTCGGCGTCGCAGATCGCGGCGCAGTCGAGCGCTTGCGGTGCCCAGCGGTCCGGCGAAGGTGATGTCGACGGCGTTCACGTTCCTGAGGGGTCCTCGGCTCCGGACCGTCGGGGACGAGTGGTGGCGCAGCATGCTGGAGCTAGTCACAAAGCAGGACGCGCTCACGAAGGTGTTGATGTGGACGATGCGACGTTATTGAAGCGGACTGATGACGAACCCGAGGCGTTCGGGCTCTTCTATGCGCGCCACGAGCGAAATGTGCTCGGGTTCTTCATGCGTCGCCTTCACGACCCCGAAATCGCGGTGACCTCTGCGCCGAGACGTTCGCGGCGGCACTCATCGGGCGTCGCCGCTACCGCACTGACCTCGGTACGCCATCAGCTTGGCTCCCGTTAGGCTCCGGCGGCCAGTCGGCCGCCGTCGACAGAGATGACGCTACCGACGATGAACGAGGCAGCGTCGGAGGCCAGCCAGCGGTTGAGGTCGGCGACTCACGTAAGTCGCCGCGGCCGTGCATCGGCACGATGTGGGATAGCCGCCGGCCCTCGCGACCGTCCCCGTGCGCCGGCTCAGGTATCGAGCGCTGCCAGCGCCGCGAGGTCTTCGAGATCCTTCGGTCGGCCGGCGGCGCGCTTCATCTCCCTCAGCGCAGCCAGCGAACAGACCGTCACCGGGATTCCGAATGCCGCGTCGTGGACCGCCTCCTTCGCAACCTCGTCGTACGAAAGCTCACGACCCTCGCCCGAGATCCACTGCATGATGTCGAGGATTCCGAGTTCGGTCTCGGTTCGGAAGTTTCCGCCCTCGGCCAGGCTCTCAGGGTCCGTCGGGTCACCGGGAAGCTCGGCGGGATCGAAGTCCTCCAAACCGAGCTGTTGCGCGTTGAGGTCCCGCAGCAGGACGGCGAGCCGCGCCAGATTCTCAAACCGCGGGTCCGGACAGATGTCGACATCGCCGGTGAATCGGCGGTGGCCGTGGGCGTTGACGGCCCAGCCACCGATGATCACATGCTGGACGCCGGCCTCGTGCAGACGCTCGAAGATGCGTTGGGGGTCATAACCGCCGGTCATCGCGGACGATCCCGTGCATCGCGTCGCCCGCGCGGATCAGGCGAATCGTCGCTTCGATGTTGACACCTACGCCGTGTGCGCGGGCGCGCCGGACCGCCGCACGGGCCGCAGCCGCATCGCGCGCGTACTCGGCTGCGGTCCACGGGCCGCGGGGCTGATCTCGGTCTGTCGGCTTGGACGCGATGTCTCAATGGTACGCGCGATCCGACGTCCCGGGCGAGCGTGCGAAGGTCGGGCACACAGCACGGTGCGGCACATGTCGCTGCGGGTCGGCCCGAGCACGGACCGACCCGCCTCGCTCAGCTCCAATGCTCGATAATGACGGTTATGTAAATCGGGGTTCCGCAGTTGGCGCTCCCGAGGATCGGGGGAGCTGTAGAGCCGCGTTCAGATGGCATTGGGATTCTCACGGCGTGACAGTCGATCGTTGCGGTGAGATGGCACTGGCGCGACACACACGTGCGCCCGGACTCTGCGGAAGACGGCGCCGGTTTGGCGGGCTCGGGATGCGACATGACGATATGCCCACGACTTCGACCATCCGCACGTTCACGACGACCGCCTGCGCCGGCACGTCCTGTACCGGCTCGCGGCAGCGCGCAGTCGCCCCTGACCCGGGCCGCTGACTGCCCGGCTACTTGACCACTCCGAACGTCGCGCGCACCGTTCTGCCTGCCCCCGGCGTGGCGAGCAGGCGGTAGCGGCCGGGGTTCAGGGCCCGTCCACCCATCCGTCCGGAGAGCTTGTGGGCCAGCCTCAGCCGTCGTAGCCTGCAGGCTCGGCCCGCTGTTTGACTTGAAAGACGAACCATGCGCCATCACATCGCTGTTTGGGTCGTCGCGCTCGTCGTCGTCGCCGCGGCGGCTGCGCCCGCACAGGGCTACCGGCTCGTCGGCAAGAGGTGGCCCAAGAGCACGATCACGTACCACAACGCCACGGCTTACAAGGACGCGGTTCGCGCCGGCGCTTGGGCGTGGAACACGAGCGGCGCCAGAGTCCGCTTCCGCGAGACCACCTACCGCAAGGCGGCCCTGAAGATCGGATATGACGGACGCGGTTGCGGGGGATCTGCCAGCGCCGGCTGGTCGTCGCACCGGCGCTCGACGGTCCTGTTCGGCAGGGGTTGTGAGTCGTCTGACATGCCCGTGATCGCGACGCACGAGCTCGGCCACATCCTCGGCCTCCACCACGAGAACCGTCGCTGCGCCACGATGAACTCGCTCGCCGGCTTGCGTTGCACGAGGGTGCCGTTTTTTTACGCGTGGCGCTGCAGGCTGCTGCAGGCCGACGACGTGCGCGGCGCGGTCAAGCGCTACGGCGGGACCGTCAAGCCCATTAGCCCAGTCGAGTTCTGCCCCCTGTTCGCGCCGCCCGAGCCGCCCGTGAACGTCACGCTCGCCTACGTCAACGGCTCCGTCGACGCCACGCTGACGCTGCCCGAGCCGCGACGGCTCATCGCCGACGACAACGATCTGCCCATCCCCGAGCTGCAGTACTACCGCTACCCGAACGTCTGCCCGGCGGGCGCCAACACGGGCCTGAGGCGACAGCAATTCCCGGACGCCTACGGGACGCAGACCCTGAGCATCGACCGCTTCCCGCCGCCAGGCGCCTGGTGTTACGCCATCTCGCTCAGGGGCGCCGACCCCCGGAGCACGAGTCCGTACGTCACGGCGACCGTGCTCGTCCGCTGATGCCGCTCGCCGAGTAGGGAGCTCGACGCGACACGACCCCGTGCGCAGGGTCGCTCAGGCTGCGCCCCGCGAGCGCACGAGCTCCTTCTCCACCGCGGCGAACTCCCGGTACCCGTAGACCTCCGTAGATCTCGGCCGCATGACGAAACCGCGTCGGACGCCGCTCCAGATACCCCTCCAGCGCACCCGAAGGCGCCCCCACCTGTTCAGCGACGTAGTCAACGACTTCTCCGGGAACCCGCGTCGGGTCGTTCAGGAACACCCCGAGGAACCGGACGGTCCCCATCTGCAACGCGAAGCCCAGGCGACTGCTGGCACTGCGACGCGTCGCCACCCGAGCCTTATCGGCGTCGTCGAGGAAGAAGAAGCGCTCCAGCTCCTCACGCGACGGCGCACCCGAGAACTCGCCGTAGACCGCCCCGCTCGCACTCCGAGGCCCGGTCACGCGATCGAAGCTACCCGTCAGCGAGGCTCAACGAGACTTTTCGCACCAATGTTCCTCACGGGCCGGACTCGACGTGCAGCCGGCCCTTCTCATCGACGCTGACCGCGGTGTTTGCCTCCAGCCGCCGGCCGACGTCGCGGTACGCGGCGTCGAGGATCCGGCGTGCGCGCTCAGCAGGTCGTCAGGGTTGCTCGGGAGCGAGAGGGCAGTCAGGACTTGCAGGTCCTCGAATAGATGCACGAGTTCAACGGCACGCCCTGATGCCACGTGACGCGCGCACCTGACTTACGGCAATCGATCAGACGATCGATCTTGCTGCTCGGCGCCTTGCACGTGAATCCAAACACGGGAACGAAATTGCTGCTGCCGGCCTCGCCCCGCCTCGTGATATTGATGTACCACTGCTTGACCATCCGTCGGGCGGTCTTGCAGCTCGTACCGCGTGCCTTGATGCCAAAGTTCCGAGTCTGTCCCTGCGACACGGTTCCCCGCGACACGGTTCCGCAACGCTTGGACTCGCTGGACTCGCTGCCGTGGGCCGACGGAGCACCAAGGCTCGCGCTCATCAAAAGAGCGACTGTTACCAGCAACGCGACCTCACCCCTGGTCCGCGATACGATCAGTGCGCGTCGGCGTCGCGTTGCCCATTCAGCGATCGAGAGAGAGCACATCCATTGCCTATCCAGGGTCATCGTGGCCTTCCTGTCTGTGCTGCGAGAGAGGCCGAGGTCTTGTCGGCCACTGACTCGCGCCGACTTGTGTTCCAAACACGCCTCATTATGTACGAGATCGACGATGCGTGCAACTCGTCGCCGAACCGCCCTCGGTGATCGGCAGCGCGAAGCTTGAACGACCCGCGACTCACGTCGTACGGCGGCGACGATCTGCGTGCCCCCTCGGACGGTCGACCTCGACGCGGACGGGCACCGCGACACCGAGTCCCGCCCGGTCTCACAAACGACCGTTTGCGAGATGGCTTCTGAAGCCTGATCCCGGCGCCGACGCCGGATCCGAGTCAGAGTCAGCCGCGGCCGAGTGCAAAGCGACGAACCGAGCCTGGCGCAGCTGTCTCACAACCCGTGCCCGCGATCTTCGTCGCAACTAGACGCGGGATGGTTGTTTGTGAGACGCTGTCGTCATGGCGCTTTTCGGCTACGCGAGGGTTTCGACGGGAGCGCAGGATCTCGCGCTGCAGCGCGACGCCCTCAACGCCGCGGGGTGCCTGCGGATCTTTGACGACACCGCGAGCGGCGCGCTCGACGACCGACCTCAGCTCGCCGAGCTGCTCGACGATCTGCGCGAGGGCGACACGCTCGTCGTCTGGCGCCTGGATCGCCTCGGCCGCTCGCTGCGCCACCTCATCGACACGGTCACCGCGCTGGCCGACCGCGGCGTCGGGTTCTGCTCGCTGCGGGAGAGCATCGACACCACGACGCCGGGCGGCCGGCTGGTCTTCGACGTCTTCACCGCCCTGGCGGAGTTCGAGCGCGACCTCATCAGCGAGCGCACCCGGGCCGGCCTGGCCGCCGCGCGCGCCCGCGGGCGAAAGGGCGGGCGCCAGACGGTGATGACCCCGTCCAAGCTCGCGGTCGCGCGGGAGATGTACGACTCGCGCAAGCACACCACCGCGGCGATCGCCGCCGTCGTCGGCGTCAGCCGAGCCACCCTCTATCGCGCGCTCGCCCCGTCCAGCCAACCCGCCTCCTCCCCCAGCCCAGATGTCGCTCCGGCGCCTGCCCCCACGACCGAACGCCCGCTGTTGACGTACGCGGTCGACGCAGAGGAGTCCGTGGACAAGCACGCCGCTGCCCCCGCCTCTACGGCCGCCGCCGTGTCGGCGCCGGCGCACTCTGGCGCCGCGACGAGGCGGGCGCGTATGGCACGCCGCGTTGAGCTGCGCAGCGACGAGGCGGCGCTCCGGCGGCAGTGCCCACGATGCGGTGCCGCGCCTAAGGTGATGTGCCGCGACACCCGCTCACGGGCGAAGCGAAAGCCCGCCGCCGAAAGGGTCCACGTTGCACGCCACTGGCTCGACTGCTCCTGTCCGGCCTGCCGCGCGGCACCCGGAGAGCCCTGCCGCACTCCCAGCGGAGCGCAGGCCACCATGATTCACGCCGCTCGCCTGCGCCCGTCAAAGGCCGAGAGCGACGCTCGCGCGCTCCGCTCTGCCGGCGAAGCATGAGCGACGATCGCGCGTCGCAGATCCTCATCGGTCGACCACTGTCGCCTTGCGCGAGAAGGAGCAGCCCCTCATCGCCGCCGGACGGGTGCTGCTTTTCGTCCAAAGCAGCAGCGGTGAGCGGGCGCCGGGACTGCCAGCTTCAATAGGAGCATGCAACAGGGGCCACTACGAGGACATGTCGCCGTGGGCGGTTCACTTCACGACGCCCAATCAAACGCAGCCCATTGAGGAGCCGCTTCGGAAGGGGTGGATCGAGGGCCTGCTCGACTTCCTTGAGCGGCGCCGGTTAGAGGACACGACCGGCTACTGGAACAGCCTGAGCATTCTCGGAAGCGGCTTCATTCGCCCGTTCGCGGAACCACACGGCGCCGGCAAAGACGTGCCGGAGGTGGCCGACCTGCACCGGTCAAGTGCGCTCTCGGAGATCCCGCTCCACCTGCTCGACCGCCTGATCCAGAACCGCAGCCCCTACGGCGTGGGCTTCCATCAAGACGCTCTAATTCGCGCGGGCGGGGCGCGCGTCTGGTACGTGGAAGACCCTGGACCGATCGCCGCCACCATCCAGAGCCAGGTCCAGACCCGGGTCAATGCCGGCGTCGATCCCGAAGACGCCTTCTGGCGCATGACGCCGTTCATCGACTTCGCCAAGCCGGACTCGGTCTGGGAAGACTGGCGCTGGGAGCGGGAGTGGCGTCTCCCGGGCGGCCTTCGCTTCAAGCCCGAGGACGTTGCGTTCCTCTTCCTTCCCGAGGACTCGCATAACGCGGCCCGCCAGTTCTTCGTCGACCACCACACCGCGAACACCGGACCGGCGTACCTTTGCCCCTACATCGATCCGCGCTGGCCCGCAGCAGAATCGAGCTGGCTCTCAAGCAGGTGCCGCGAGCTCCGGAGCCGTCGCCCGAAGCGGGCTACGACCCATCTGACGACTGGGACGATCCGCACCCGCTCGGCGCCTGAGGGCGATGGCCTCGGCGCCGTTCGTCGTTTCGGAAGGTTCCTGGCGCAATGGGCATGCACGTGGGCTCTGAAACAGGATCGTCGTCGTCACAAACATGTCGCCCCGACGCGGAGACAAACCCAAACTCATACCCTCAAGCATGACTTGAGAGTCGGACAGAACCGGCCACACGGAGAAACACCAACCTCCTAGAACGAGGTGCGGAAGATCCGAAACGTGAAGAAGATGGCCTTGCTCTTCTGCAGGCTCGTCCCGGCGTTGATGTAGAGCCTGTAGGTCCCGGTGCGAGACCTCGTCGGAGCCACGACTGCACGGCGCTCGGCGTAGCCGCAGACGTTGGCCTTGCCGACCTTGAACTTCTTGAGGACCTTGGAACTGTTCGGCTTGGTGATGAAGCCGTAGAGCACCTGGTTGGCGAACGGTGTGCCAGACACTTTCACCGCGCGCTTGGAACGCGGGTTGCGCGGCTTGGTCGACACGTCCACCGTGATCGTCGAGACCAGGAACGAGCCGGACGGCTGCTCCACCCCGCCCGCGGCGAAGTCCGTGACGGAGACGTTGATGGTCTGGCCCCTGCTCGGGTCGATCGTCGTCGTGGGGGGGCGAATGCCCTGGTAGGTGACGACGGCATTGCCCGCCGCGTCGAAGTTGCCGCTCTGCGAGCCCGCGCTCCCCGAGGCCTTGCCGGGCGCCGAGAAGATCAGCTGGAAGCGGCCGTTCGGGGTGCCGCCGGCGATCGTGGCGACGACCGGCTCGGAGCCCCCGAGCGGGATCTTGCCGTAGCACGGCTTGTCGAGGGTGACGGTCGCGGCGCTGGCGGCGGCGGGGACCGCGACCGTCATGGCGGCGGTGCCCGCGAGGGCTGCGAGGAGGCGGGATGAGCGGATCATGAGCTCACTACTCCCCTCTTCGCGCCGTTGAGAACCTCATCTGGTATGAGAACCACGGCGGCGCGACTCCGTGCGCCGGCACCGCACGTGTCAATGAGCGCGGCGACCGCCCGCTCGTCGATCGCGCCGGGCCACAGACTTCGGATCGTGTGCTTGAAGGCCGCGAGCGACGCTCGACGACAGCTCCAATGGGGACGACTAGCTTTCGCGAGGCGGGTCAAGGGCGGTGATGGCCGTGGGTCATCACCGCGACGGTGGTTTGCGCTGTTTGCGAGAAACGACTGGTGCGGTGTTCCGGGCGGCCGTCGCGGGGTGCGGCGGGCTGATCAGGCGCCGTCGGTGCGGCAGGCTTTCGTGTGCGCCGTCGAAGAGACGGCCGCGCGGGCGGGCGGCAAGCGCCCGCAGCGTGCTGCAGGCGGCGCTGGCCGCCGGGTGACGGTCGTCGACGCCTTCGTCGCCGGTACAGTGGGCCACGGTGCCCGACCCGGTTGGCAGAGCACGCTGGCGGCCCTGCGGCGCCCCGCACAGTCATGAGCAAGGCCCGCGGCGTCGCCTGGCTGTACGGGGTCGCCTGTCTAACCGGACGAAAACGGCGGATCCCGTTAGTCGAAGCCCAGCGACCTGATTCATTCAGCGTCTTGAGCGCTGGGGTCGACGGGAGCGTCACGCACGGCGGTCGTCGCTCGCCGGGAGGCGATCAGGCGATCCAGTACCGTCGCTTGCGGACGCCGTTCTGGGCGACTCGAACGTCCTCGAGCACGCCTCCGTGGCGCTCGATGGCCTGTGACGACGCGATGTTGTCGTCGTCGCAGGTGACGAGCACCTGGTCCACGCCCTCAGCTCGCGCGATGACGAGGGCCTGACGGAGGATCTCACCTGCGTAGCCGCGACGCCTGTAGCCCGGGCGCACGCCGTACCCGATGTGTCCCCCTACGTCGGCCAGAAAGGGGGTCAGCTCATGGCGGATCGAGACTCGACCAACGATGTCAGAGCCGACCACGGCGACCAAGAATGTGGCCGGCACTCGATCCGGGGGTAGCTCCCGGCCCCGCCGAAGTTGGCGGAGCCTCTCCAGGTATGCGGGCCACTCATCGGCGGGATGCCAGCCCAGCAGAAACGAGAAGCCGTCAGCCGCCAGTTCGTCGTGCGTCGCACGCGCGGACATCTCATCGGTGACTCGCAGAGGTTGCAATCGCAGGATGATCGACGCGACTGCCGCGGTGGGGGTGGCGGGAGGGGCGTCCGGCGGGGCTGATGCGCCGGTCACGAGAGGGGGATCGAAGAGCGCGAACTCCTCTGCGTCTGGGCGCTGGATGATCGCTGCGCAGTCCTCGAGGTCAGCGTGAGTGAGAGGTCTGTGGCCGAGTTCGCGCTCGATGTCACGGTCTTGAACGCGGGCCCACAGGACGCGCACTGGGGCGTCGAGGAAGTGCAGTTCCACGGCTGCGCCGATGTCGCGTGCCCGCTCGCGCAGAGCGTCGCGCTCCGCGCGTCCCCAGGTGCCCCATTCGATCACCACGATCGTCCCGAGCTCCAGCAGGCGTTGCGCAAGCCGCCATTGGAGCTGCTCGATCCGCTCTCGCGCGCCCCGATCGAAGAGATCGATCTTGAAGTCGGCCATCCACTCGTCGGGGCAGAAGCGAACCGCCCCAAGATCGCGCTCGAGTTGCCTGGCCAAGGTGGTCTTGCCGGCGCCAGGAAGCCCGCTGACGATGATGAGTCGGCCGGCAGCAGTTAGTTGCCGGTTGCTCACGCGGGCGAGGATCGCATACGTGTCACGCCAGCCGTTAGACGCAGGTTCCGCCACGCACTACCGGCTGCGCGGGAGCGAGTACCCCAACGAGCGACGAGGAGCAGGCCTGGATCTTGCATTAAGGATGCGTAGATAAATAAGTTGGAGGATTCGTTGTCCTGTCGTGGAATCGCTGGGTGGTGGTCGATGAGCGACTCATCGGTGAGCGGTTCCGGGCGTTGGCGCCTGAGCTGACCGAGCGC
>JAABUR0100007679.1_pt1 | contig 12693 bp, 11 predicted proteins | sample 5560091 | NCBI WGS metagenome assembly JAABUR01 (sample SAMN10711879, study PRJNA513375) | rock metagenome | isolation source: Antarctica rocks | place: Antarctica: Victoria Land, University Valley sud
GTCCCCCACGTCGCTCGGGTACGGCTTGCGCTCCGCCATGTGCCCCTCCCTGCGGCGACGCGACCGACCGCGTCGCCCTGCGCATGGAGTATACGACCGTCACCGCAAGGTGCCTAACACCCTCTAGATAGCCGATTGTTACCGCTGAGATACGAACAGCTACTGTACGGTAGGGCGAAAAGGGCGGATATGCATGTGGGATGGTCCGGCGCTGGCGGTAAGCGTTTTGCGTTGGTCGTGCGCGAGGCGGCATACTGCCGGGAGCGCGTGGTGTGCCTAACTGGCGAGGAGGCTATCCCGAAGATGGTGGATCATCGCGAGCGGTTGCTCGATCCGATCGGCTGGCGGCTGATCGCCGCATCGCGGCAGGACGCGCGCCTGACCTACAGCGAACTCGGCGCGCGGGTGGGGCTCTCCGCGCCCGCCGTGGCCGAGCGGATGCGGCGGTTGGAGGAAGCGGGGATCATCACCGGGTATCATGCACAGGTCGCGCCGACGACCCTCGGGCCGCCGATCACCGCGTTCATCCGCTGCAACTCGCCCGGCCTGCGGATCGGCACGATCGCCCGCGAGGCACCCGAGGCGTTGGAGTGTCACCGCGTGACCGGCGATGACGCCTTCATCGTGAAAGTCGTGGTCGCGTCGATCGCCCACCTGGAAGGGCTGATCGATCGTCTCCTACCGTATAGGCAACCAACCATCTCGGTCGTGCTCTCGTCCCCCGTGCCGGGGCGCGAGGTGACCAGGGCCAGCCTGCCGGAACCGGGCTGAGCCGCGCCGCGCACCGCTGACGATTGTATGGAGGCCCGATGCTCGATGTCTGTCTGCTCGGCACGGCGGGGATGCAACCACTGCCCGGTCGGCGTCTCTCAGCGACCCTCGTCCGTTACGATGGCCGACTCGTGCTCATCGACTGTGGCGAGGGGACGCAGGTGGGGGTGCGCGAGGCGGGGTGGGGCTGGCGTGGCCTCGGCGCGATCATGCTCACGCACATGCACGCCGACCACATCCTGGGGCTGCCGGGACTCCTGCTGACGCTGGCGCAATCCGAGAAGGGAGCCGACGAGCCGCTGACGATCTACGGCCCCGAGCCGCTGCTGCCGGTCATCAAGGCGCTCCTGCTCTTCGCGCCACGCCTCCCGTTCCCGATTCAGACGGTCGTCCTGGCCGGGGGGGAATCGTTCGAGATCGCCGGGGTGCCCGGTCTGTATGGTGCCTGCCTGCCGCTGGCACACGAGATCCCTTGCCTCGGCTATGCGCTGACCGTGCCGCGCGCGCCGCGTTTCGACCCCGAGCGCGCGCGGCAACTGGGCGTGCCGCAACCGCTCTGGAAGCGCCTGCAACGCGGAGAGACGGTTGAGCACGAGGGGGGCGTGATGATCGCGCCGGAGGCGGTCCTCGGACCGCCGCGCCGGGGGCTGCGCGTGGTCCTGGCGACCGATACGCACCCCGCCCCGGGTTTGCCGGACTTCGTGGGCGGGGCCGACCTCTTCATCGCGGACGCGATGTACGGCGAGGAGGCCGACAAGCCGAAGCGTTGGGAGGCGCAGCACCTCACCTTCGCCGAGTCCGCCACGATCGCGCGGGATGGCGGGGCACGCCGCCTCTGGCTGACCCATTTCAGCCCCGCGCTCAGCGACCCCGCCGCATACCTGCCGAATGCCACGGCGATCTTCCCGGCAACGGCCCTCGGTCGCGACGGCCTGAAGACCACGCTCAATTTCGAGGATTGACCGCGAGCACGCCGCGCGGGTTCAGCGCCAGAGCGATTCGCTGCTGCCGGACACCGGCTGCGGGCGGAAGGCGCGTCCTGCCAGCACGTCGAGCTTCAGGTCGGTGCCGAGGCCCGGCCCGGTCGGCAGGACGAAATCGCCATCCTCGAAGGCGACCGGGACGGTGCAGAGTTCGTCGCGCAGGGCGCGTTCGCCTTCCATCTGCTCCAGGACCAGGAAGTTCGGGATGGCGGCGGCGAGGTGCATCGCCGCCAGGGTGCAGATCGGCCCGCCCGGATTGTGCGGCGCGATCGGGATGTAGTAGGTGTCGGCGAGCGCGGCGATCTTGCGGACCTCGGTGATGCCCCCCGCGTGCATCAGATCGGGCTGGGCGATCTTGCAGCCGCTCCCTTCCAGCAACTCGCGGTATTCCCAGCGGGAGAGTAAACGCTCGCCGGTCGCGATCGGGACCGGCAACTCTTGCTGGAGACGGATCATGGCGCGCGGATTCTCGAAGGGGATCGGCTCCTCGAACCAGGCGGGGCGGTAGGGGAGGAAGGCGTTGGCCGCGAGGACGGCGGTGCGCGGCGACAGGCGCTCGCCGCACTCGACGTAGATCTCGGTGTCGGGGCCGGCCCCTTCGCGCGCGGCGGCCATCAGCGCCGTGGCGTCGCGCAGGGCGCGCGACTCGTTGGCGCGCAGCTTGACCGGATCGAACGGCCCCCACTTGAACCCGGTGAAGCCGCGCCGTACCGCTTCCTGCGCGCCGTCATAGGCTCCTTCCGGGGTGGTGACGCCGGAGAGCCAGTGGCTGGCATAGCCGCGCAGACTGGTCCGCAGGGGACCGCCGAGGAGGCGATAGACGGGCACGCCGAGCCGCTTCCCCTCGAGATCCCAGAGCGCGATGTCGAGCGCGGCCATCGCGCTGAAGAGGGTCGGGCCGCCGCGCCAGCGCCAGGCGTGGTACATCGCCTGCCAGTGCCGCTCCGACCCGGACGGATCCTGGCCGATCAGGACCGCGCCGAGCTCGTGGATCGCCGCTTCGACCGATTCGAGCGCGCCGTGCAGCGACGCCTCGCCCCAGCCGTAGACCCCCTCATCGGTCGTCACGCGCACGAAGAGCCAGTTGCACCACGAGATCCAGTATTTGTGCGTCTCGATCTTGGTGATCTTCATCGCCGCCTCCTTTCTCGGTGGGTCATTCGCCCTGACTGAAAAATCCGGCGATACCGCCGCTCGCATATCGGCGCAGCCCGTACACCTCGCCCGCGTGCGGTCGGATCGCAAGTGGGCTCTCACTCCCGACGGCCTGCTCTTCGCCGCAGCCCAGCGTGGCGCTTTTACGGTTGCCTCGAAGGGCACGGCGGCTCCTGCCGCGACCCCACCATATCATGAGCGTGGCGGTGCTATGCAGCGCCCGGGGCGGGCGCGATCCTCGGCGCACCCTTCGGCGACCAGGCGGATCGCGTCCTGCGTAGCGATTTCCCATAGACCATCAAGAATTGCGTTCCCTACACCGGGACGCCGTCCTAATAGGGGGACGAGGCTGGTCGATGTGGCGTTTCCTGGCCGGGCATCGGGGCGACGAACCGCGACGGCGCTCAACGCCGTGCCGGCGCGACGCCACCACCGGCGCACAACGGCGTGAGCCGATGCGCGCGCCGTGTCGTATCAAGGAGCCGTGCCAAGGAGCCGCAAGCGGTGGTCAGTTCTTCGGCAGGTCAGCGTATCGGCGTTTCGGCGGCGACGACCACGCGCAGCATGCCGGGGCGGGTGCGAAAGGTGACCGGGGTGTGGCCGAGGTCGGTGGCGTCCGCACGACAGGGGAGGGGGTGGACGCTGGTGACGCGGACGTGTGAGGAGCGGAACGAGCGGATCTTCGGGGAGTAGCGGCGCTGCCCGAAGGCGATCGCCGCGAAGTGGCGCAGCAGCTCCCAGCGCGAGAAGCCCTGGAAGAGATGCACGTCGAAGAGGCCATCGTCCAGGCGGGCCTGCGGGGCCACCGTGAAGCCGATGCCGGTGTACGGCCCGTTCGAGATCGTGACCATCAACGCGCGCGTCTGGAGGACGCGATCGTCGAGGTAGAGGCGCATCCGTGCCGGGTTGTAGCGCAGCGCGATCCAAATGCTCGCCAGCAGGCCGCGCCAGTCGCCGCGATCGATCCGCTGAACCTCACGGAAGATCGCGGCGTTCATCCCCACCGAGCCACTCTCGAAGAAGGGGCGTCCCCCGGTTTCGCCCACATCGATCCGGCGCGTCGCACCCCGCGCGATGATCGCCGCCGCCGCGTCGAGCTGGCGGGGTAGGTCGAGTGAGCGGACGATGTTCATCACACTGCCCAGCGGGAGGATGCCGAGCGCGACCTCGCTGCCGAGCAACTCCGCCGCGATCGTGCCGACGGTGCCATCGCCGCCCGCCGCGATGATCAGGTCGCACCCCGCCGTGATCGCCGCGCGAGTGCTGGCGCGCGCCTCTGCGGTCGAGGCGCTGAGGACGAATGCACCATCGAGACCGTGGCGCGCGAGCGCGTCACGCACCGCCTCCGGGGTGATGCGGTGCGTCGGTATCCCGCCTTTCTTCCCGGCGTTGGGATTGCAAATGACCTGGATACGCCGCCAGGGGGTGTGGCTCATCGGCGGGTGGTCTGCCATTGCACGACACGCCGGTAGAGTCCGGTCAGGCCGATCAGGTAGCTGGTGCCGAGGAGGTAGGAGGCGAGCACATCGGTCGGCCAATGGTGCCCCTGATAGATGCGGCTCGGCCCGACGAGCGCGAGCAGGGCACAGAGAGCCGCGAGCAGCGGGCGGCGCACCCATGCGGGCATGGGGAGGGTGTGCAAACAGGAGGCGAGGAGGCCGTAGACGCCGACATAGCTGAGGACGTGCCCGCTCGGGAAGCTGGTGCCGCCGAGGCGCGCGGTGACGACGCGCACGAGGGGCGCGGTGGGACGAGGGCGACGCATCCCGGCTTTGGCAAGTGTCGAGAGGAGGGCGGTGCCCCACGCAAGAAGCTGGAAGACCGCCTCGGTGCGGCGACCAAACGCCCAGAAGGTGGCGACCAGCAGGGGAGGGATAATCCGACTCTGCGGGGGGAAGCCGGGCCAGGAGACGAGCGCCATCAGGCGCGAGAGCCAGGGGGCGCGGCGGCGTTGCAGGCGCAAGGTGATGGCGAGATCGGCGGCGGTGCTGCGGTTGGCGTTGACCAGCGCGTACAGCATCGCGAAACCGCCCAGCGCCGCCACGGCGAACCCGAAGCCGTGCGCCCCGGCGACAGCGTATGGCGGGCGTGCCACGATCAATGCGGCGGCATCGTGTGACCTTCTTCGCAACACAGGCTCCGCCTTCCCTGTATCGTGGCCGATGGCCGACCGGCGCGTACACGTTTCCTGATGCCCGGCAAGCGAATAGGGGCGACCGGGGCCAGTCGGCCCCGGTCGCCCCCGCTGCGTCGCTGGCTAGGCGGTCACACCCTTCCGCAACTTCGCGTAGAACTGCTTGCGAGTCTTCGCCACCTTCGGGGCCACGACCGCCTGGCAGTAGGGCTGTCCGGGGTGCTTCTTGAAGTAATCCTGGTGGTAGGCCTCAGCCGGGTAGAAAATCTCCAGCGGCTCCACCCGGGTCACGATCGGCGCGTTCCACAGCTTCTGCTCGGTGAGGCTGGCGATCTTCTGCTCGGTCGCCGCTTTCTGCTCCTCGTTATGGTAGAGGACGATCGAGCGATACTGCGTGCCGATGTCGTGTCCCTGCCGGTTTGGCGTCGTCGGATCGTGGATCACGAAGAAGACATCGAGGAGATCCGAGAAGGTGATCACCGCCGGGTCGTAGGCGATCTGCACCACCTCGGCGTGGCCGGTTCGCTCGTCGCAGACCTGCTCGTACGAGGGGTTGGCAACGTGGCCGCCGGCGTAGCCGGAGACAACCCGCTCGATCCCTTCGAGTTCCGTGTATGCCGCTTCCAGACACCAGAAGCAACCGCCCCCGAATGTCGCCAGTTCGCGCGTCCCCGTATTCGTCGCCATGCTTCGTCTCTCCTCGCGTTACGGGCGATTTGTTTGCCAACGGCGGTCGGGCGCATCGCGGCCCAGGGACCGCACGTTGACATAGCACTATAGCGAGAAACGTGCCGTCAATATTCCCGCCTGAACGCAAAGAGCGGCGCGCGCCGTCTATCCTTGCGGGCGCCGGCGCGTGTCGTCCGATCAGCGGACCGGATCGCCGAGGGGCAGGGTGATGGTGAAGGTGCTGCCGCGTTGCCGTGCGCTCGTGATGGTCACGGTGCCGCCATGGCCCTCCACTATTTGCCGGACGATGTAGAGTCCGAGGCCCGTGCCGCTGATGCGCCCGTGCGCGGCACCGCCGCGCGAGAACGGTTGGAAGAGGGTTCGTTGCTCCTCGGGCGGGATGCCGATCCCCTGATCGCTGACTGTCACCCTGGCCTGCTCGCCGCTCTTCCCGACATGCAGGCGAACCTCCCCGCCTTCGGGCGAATATTTGAGGGCATTGGAGAGCAGATTCGTCAGCACCTGATCGAGGCGACCCCGATCCCAGCGCCCGACGACGACCTCGTCGGCGTCGAGGATCAGGGTGTGGTCGGCGGTGCGCTCCGGGGCGGTCTTGAAGGCGCTGAGTACCTCGCGCGCCAGGGCGGCGAGATCGCAACGCGCCAGTTGCAGATCGAGGCGCCCTTGCTGGATCCGCGAAGCATCGAGCAAGTCGCCGATCAGGGTCGTCAGCCGGGTCGCCTGCGTGACGATCTGCGCGGTCTGCCGCGTGACACGCACGGCATCGAGGTTGCCCCTGGCCGCCTGCCGCTCGATCAATTGAGCGTAGCCCCGGATACTCGTCACCGGCGTGCGGAGTTCGTGCGAGGCGATCGCGACGAATTGATCGCGCAGCTGCACCGCCTCCTGCGCCTGCTGATAGAGGCGCGCGTTATCGAACGCCACAGCGCAGCGCTGCGCGAAGTCTTCCACGCGCGCGCATTCTTCTTGGGTGTACGGTGGTGACGCGCCACGGACGAGCGAGAGTACGCCGAAGGTATGCCCGTGCGCCTGGAGGGGTACGAGCAGGGCGGACGTCGTCCCGATCGCTTCCATCAAACGCAGGTGCTCCGCATCGTGGGTGGGGGCGACGAGATCGACCGGGGCGATGGTGATGTGGAGGCTGCTCCGCCCGGAGCGGACCGCCGCCAGGCGCGGGCTCGACTCGGCGGCCGTGGGTGGGTAGCGCGTGGTCATCTCGTCGAGGAGTGGCTCGCGCTGCGGATCGGCATGGGCGAACGCGGCGCGCGTGAACTGCCCGTCCTCGCTCACCGTATCGACGACGCACCAATCGGCGATCCGTGGCACGAGCAGGGCGGTTATCTCGCGCAGGGTGGTGGCGGAGTCGAGCGAGAGACTCAGTCGCGCGCTCGCTTCCGCCAGGAAGCGCTGCCACTCCTCCAGGCGCTTACGCTCGCCGATATCGACGATCGTGACGACCACGGCGCGGACGATCCCCTGTTCGATCAACGGCGAGGCGGAGTAGAGGGCGGGGAGCGCCTGGCCGTCCTTATGCCAGAAGACTTCCTCGACCTGTCGCGCGGGCTCGCCGGTGTGGAGCGCGCGGTAGATCGGGCATTCCTCCACCGGATAGGGGCGGCCATCCTCGTATCTGCTGTGGATGAGGGCATGCATATCCTGCCCGAGGCATTCACCGGCGCTGTAGCCGAAGAAAGCGATCGCGGCCTCGTTGACGTAGGTGCAGTTGCCCAGGTGATCCATGCCATAGACACTCTCGCCGCTGGAATCGAGCAAGGTTTGCCACTCGCGCCGGGCGACTTCCGTCTCGTGTGCGGCGGCGCGGAGTTCGATCTCCGCCAGTGCCGCACCGGCGAAGTCGCTCAGGAGTTCGATTTCATCGGGCGTCCACGCATGGGGCCGGGTATCGATCGCGCAGAAGGAGCCAAGGACGTGGCCGCTCTTCGTTCTGAGCGGGATCCCGGCGTAGGCGATGACCCCCGTATCGGGGATGGCGAGGTTGTCGTGTACCAATGGGTGTTCGCGCACATCGGTGACGATCAGCGGTGCAGCGGTGCTGACGACATATTGGCAAAAGGAGTGGGAGAGTGGGGTTTCGCGCTGCGTCGCCAGCGGCTCGGGCAGTCCGGTCGCCCCGAGGAAGACCTGGCGCTCGTCCGAGACGAAAGAGACGAGGGTGACCGGGACACGCAAGGCGCGCGCGGCGAGGCGGGTAAGGCGATCGAACGAGGCATCGGGTTGTGGTTCGAGGAGACCGAGCGAGCGGAGTGTCGCCAACCGCTGCGGATTGAATAGCGCGCTCATCGATCCCCCAACACCAGGCCAGTCGCCGCCACCGTGGGGAGTATAACGGATGCCAGCGCGCTCCGACCGCCGGTGCGGCGCTACTCCAGGCGCGCGGTGAGGAAGCGGGCGAGGTACTCCGGCAGTGGCGGCGCGAGATCGTGCTCCGGTGCGGGGAGTGGCGTGCCGAAACGCTCGGTCACCGGCAGCACCCCGGCCCAGATCGGGAGGGCGAGATCCTCTTCATCGTCGATCGGTGGCCCGCCGCGTACTTTCGCCGAGGCGCTCTCAATCGTGACGGCGACCACGCCGGTCGCCCGGATCTCCTTGGCGGTCGGCTCGCGTGCGTCGTCCCAGCGCCCCGGCAGCAGGCGTTCGGTGAAGCGTAGCAGCGCATCCAGCTTCTCCGCCGGATCGTCCACCACCTGCCCGACCCCGAAGAGGACGGCGGAGCGGTAGTTGATCGAGTGGTTGAAGACCGACCGCGCCAGGACCAGGCCGTCGAGGTGGGTGACGGTGATGCAGAGGGGCGCGCCGGTGGCGGCGTGCTTCAGCAGCCGACTCCCCGCCGCGCCATGCAGCAGGATCGTGTCGCCATCGCGCGCGTGCAGCGTCGGGATGACGAACGGCTGCCCTTCGACCACGAAGCCGACGTGGCAGAGGAGCGCGCCATCGACGATCGGGTCGATCGCCGCGCTGTCGTATGCGCCACGCTCAGGGTGCCGCCGCACCTTGTTCCGCGCGGTTCGTGCGTACTCCGTCATCGTTGACCCTCCCGATAGTTCCCCGATAGCCCCCGTTAGCCCCCCGCTGCCTTCGCCGCGCTGACACAATGATGCCCGACAAGCGGCCCTCGGAGAAGGGCCACTGCCGGGCATTCAGGCGGGACCACTCGGTGCGCGGCGGATCAGCCCTTGACCGCGCCCATCCGCACCCCTTCCAGGAATTGGCGCTGGAAGAGGAGGAAGAAGACGATGATCGGCAGGGCCGCGAGGAACGCGCCGGCGAAGATGATGCCGTAATCGGTCTGGAACTCGGTCTGTAAGCTGGCGACGCCGACCGGCAGGGTGTAGTTGGCGGTCTTGGTCAGGGTGATCAGCGGCCAGATGTAATCGTTCCAGTGGCGCACGAAGGTGAAGATCGCGAGGGCACCCATCGCGGGGCGGCAGAGGGGGAGGATCACGCGCCAGAAGACGCCGATCTCGGTGCAGCCATCGACGCGCGCGGCGTCCTCCAGCTCGCGCGGCAGGGTCTGGATGTATTGCCGCATCAGGAAGACACCGAGCACATTCGCGGTCCCTTGCAGGATCACGGCGAGCGGATTATTGAGCAGGTTGAGCTTGTTGGTGACGATGTAGAGCGGCACCAGCGTGACCTGCGGCGGGATCATCAGCGTGCTGAGCAGGATCGCGAAGAGGATCCGCTTGCCGGGAAACTCCTTCTTGGCGAAGCCGTAGCCCGCGAGGGTATCGACGATGATGTGGAAGAAGGTGATGCTGAGGGTGATCAGCAGGCTATTGGCGAACCAGCGCGGGTAATCCTTGGCCTGGCTGAAGAGCTTGCGGAAGTTCTCGATGCTGGCGTGGATCGGGATGAAGTCGGGCGGGGTCTTGATCGTCTCGGCGGTCGGGGTGAGCGCGCTGACGAAGAGCCAGTAGAGCGGGAAGAGCGCCACGAGCATCGTGACGATCAGGAGGGTCCAGGCCGCGATCCGCCCGAGGCGTTGCCACGCCGAGCTATCGTGTTGCGGGGCTGTCACCGGTGCGCCGGTGCGGCTGAGTGCTGTCGCCATGCGTCCGTTCTCCGTGGGTCATCCGGGTCTATCGTGCGGCGGCGTGTCGGGCCGCGCCACCAGCAACGGAACTCAGTACTCGACATCGCTGCGGAGGAGCCGGAACTGGATCGCCGCGATCGCCGCGATCATCAGGAAGAGGATGAACGCCTGCGCCGCAGCGACGCCGTATCTGCTCTGCTGGAAGCCGGTCTGGTAGATCTGCGTGACGATCACCTGCGTGCTGTTGCCGACCCCGCTCGGGACCATGACCTGGATCAGGTCGAACACCTCGAACGAGGCGATCGTGTAGAGGACGACCAGGAAAAGGGTCGTGGACTTGATCAGCGGCAGGGTGATGCTCCACCACTGGCGGATCGCGCCCGCACCGTCGAGCGCGGCGGCCTCGTAGAGATCCTTGGGGACGCTCGCCATCGCGGCGCTGAAGAGGATCACGGCGGTGGCCGGGATCGTCAGCATCCGCTGGGCGATGATGCTCTGGAGGGCGAGGTCGGGCGAGGCGATCCAGCGCTGCGGCGGGATACCGACCAACCCGACCAGATAGTTCAGGAAGCCCCATTGGGCGTTGTAGATCCAGCGCCAGATGACACCGATGACCACCGCGCTGACGACGCTGGGGAGGTAATAGGCCGCGCGGAAGAAGGTCTGCGACCATTTGCCGAGCGGCTGCATCAGACTGGAGAGGATCAGGCCGACCACGATGTTGGTGATGACGGTGATGCCGGTGTAGACGATCGTGTTGCGGATGGCGGTGACGAAGACGCCGCTCTGCGTGGTGAACGCGATCTGGTAGTTGTCGAAGCCGACCCAGGTGCTGCCACCGGCCAGGCGGAAGTTTTGCAGGGAGATGATGAAGGCCCAGACGACCGGGATCAGGGTGAAGATCGAGAAGGTGAGCAGGCTGGGGAGGACGAAGGCGTAGCCCCAGCCATAGCGTCGGAAGAAGCGTGTCACGCGGTTCCCCTCGTCGCGCGCCGACAGCGAGGGGCGTTTCAGGGTCAGATCGGCCATAGCTCCTCCGCTTCGCGCCGCCGGCAACACGGCGGGGCCGGCGGCGTGCGCCACCGACCCCGCCGCGCCAGCTGTCTGCGCGCTACTTCCGCGCGGCCAGGATGCTGTTGATCTCCTTGGCCGGGTCGTTGAACGCGGCGTCCGGGGTGGTCTTGCCGAAGACGGCGTTCTGGATGTACGGGTGGAGGATCGTGCGAATCTGCGGCCACTCCTCGATGATCGGGGTGATGTAGCAGGCCTCGACCAGCGGGGTGAACTTGTCGATCGGGTCGGATACCTGGACGGAGCGGCGCGCGCCCGGCGCGAGGTAGAAGCCCGGCACGTCGGTATTGACCCGGGCGCTGGTCAGATAGCGTCCGAGGTCCATCGCCGCCTGGATCTTCGCCTGATCCTTGATCGCCGTGACTGAGATCAGGCCGATGCCGCCCGCCGTGATCGGCTTGCCACTCGCGCCGACCGGCATGCCGATCACGTCGAAGTTCAGCTTGGCCGTGCGATAGCCGGCGGACGAACCGCTCGGCTCGGAGTACATCGCGAGGAGCTTCTTGTCCTTGAAGGCGGAGGCGAGATCGGCGACCGACTGCGAGCCGAAGTCCGGCGGGGTCACTTTGTGGACCTGGGCCAGATCGACGAGCTTCTTGAGCCCGCTGATCCCCTGCGCGGTGTTCCAGGTGTACTGCTTGCTGTCACCGCTGAGGGGCAGCGCGCCATCGCCGATGATGAACGGCCAGGTGTTGACGAGGCCGGGATCGATCCCGCCGCTGTAGCCATAGACCTTGTCGCCATTCGTGCGGGTGAAGGTCAGTTGCTTGGCGATCGCCACGAACTGGTCGTAGGTCCAGCCCGACTTCGGCGGGGTCACGCCGCGCTCCTGGAAGATGTCCAGATTGAGGTACATGCCGACCGGCGGCACCCAGAGCGGCCAGGCGTAGGCCTTGCCGTTGAGACTGACGGCGCTGATCATGGTCGGATAGATGTCGGCCTTGTCCTCGGCGGTCAGGTAGCTATCGATCGGGGCCAGCAGATTGCCCTGGGCCAGTTGCGGCAGGATGTCCGACGGCAGGCGGAAGATATCGACCGAGCTGCCGCTCTGCACCGCCTGGGAGACCTTGGTGAAACCGGCCTGGTCGCCGGTGTAGCCGGTCGTCTCGATCGCGATGTCCGGGTTGACCTTCGTGAACGCGGTCGTGGCCGCATCCATCAGGACGCCGGTCTGGTTGGCCCCGTTCGGCTGATAGCCGAGCACCCAGTACTGGAGGGTGCCCTTGAAGCCGCTCTTGCTGGGGGCGATGGCGCTGGCCGCGCGGGTGGCGCTGGCGGTCGCGGCGCTGCGGGTGGCGGTGGCCGCCACGGTCCCGGCCGCGCGAGTGGCGGTGCCGGGGGCCGTCAGGGCGACGGTGCTGGTGGCCGTCGCGCCGCCACCAAGAACCGAGGTCGGGGCCACCGAGGCTCCGGTGCTGGCCGCGCCGCCGTTCGCCGCCGTCGGGGCGGTCGAGCCGGTGCCGGTGCCGGTGGTCGGAGCCGCCGCCCCGCCGCACGCGGCCAGGAATGCGCCGACCGCCGAGGCGGACACGCCAAGCACGGCGGCGCGGCGTAGCAGCGCCCGGCGACCGAGGACCGACTGTTCTGGTTTCAGCGTCATCCCGTATCCCTCCTGAATCATTGCGGCCTCGCGCCTGGCTGCTCCCCACAAGCACGCCGGTGGCCGAGAACACACCAGTCCCGTGCTGGTATGGACTCGGCGACGCGGGGCTAGGTTCTGTTGACGAGTCTTGGTAAACTCCTCTTGGGTGGGATGATCTGCCTGTCGAAGAGGGGGGTGCGGGCGTGGAGCCGTTCTTGCGCGCGGATCAGTTCGAGCGGGTGTATACCTTGCT
>JAABUR0100007680.1_pt1 | contig 12692 bp, 10 predicted proteins | sample 5560091 | NCBI WGS metagenome assembly JAABUR01 (sample SAMN10711879, study PRJNA513375) | rock metagenome | isolation source: Antarctica rocks | place: Antarctica: Victoria Land, University Valley sud
GTCTCCCGGATCGCCGGGCACCCGATCGCCCGGGCCGTCCGGGTCGACAAGGTCACGCTGGCCGGGCTGGAGGTGACGCTGCTGCACTTTCTCCGTGGCGAGGAGGCCAGCGAAGTCCCGGTCTGGCGGATGGCGACGATGCCGGTCGAGAACCTCCGACGGCGGGCCGAGACCGTCGTGGTGGGTCTGCCTGACGAAGATGAGTGGCTTGCCGAGGTCATCTCCTCCACGGCAACGTTCGGCGGCGGCGCGTTACCCGGGCAGGAGCTGCCGAGCGTGGCGATCCGGATTCGACCCGTGGACGGACGCGGCGTGGAACGGCTGGTCAGGCGGTTGCGGACAGGGGAGCCGGCGGTCTGGGGGCGGGTCGAGGACGGTGCGCTTCGCCTGGACCTGCGCTCGGTTCTGCCCGAGGAAGACGGTGAGGTCGGCCGGGCGTTAGGTACCGCCCTCAACGGAATGCCTCGGAAGAGGTAGGGGCAATCCCTTGTGGTCGCCTGGCCGCCGCAGCGGCCTGTCCGTAGGGGCGACGCTTGCGAGCCCGGCCGCCGCAGCCGCCTTCGCCGCCAGGCGAGACTGGCCACTCCACCATCATTATCTCGGAGAGCAAACCGCGGACGAAATCGACCGTGGCCTCCAGCATCAAACATGGTTAAACCGTGTGCCAGTTATCGCCCTGCTGGGCGATGGCCGCTGCGGCGGCCGGTCACCGCCAGCGAAGCGAGAGCGGATGACCCTACGTCACGGGCCGCTGCGGTGGCCGGACGACCACAAGGGATCGCCCCTACGATGTGGCTCCGCAGTCAATGTGGTCAATTGGCACGACTATGCACTGCGCCCTACGGCCCGGTCGGGGAGCGGGAGTCGCGGAAGACCGGGCTCGGCGGCGGGTCGAAGAACTGGATGGTCCGGCTGAGGTCGCTCATGCGCTGCTGGATCCGGGCCATCTCCGGCACGTCGCCACCGGCCTGGGCCGCCCGGATCTCCTCCTGCAGGTGGCGGAGCAGGGCACCGAGCCGCTCGCGCTGGAGCTGGCGCAGGGTCTCGGCTGCCTCGGTCAGGACCTCGGCCGGGAACCGTTTCGGGATCATCCGGGCCGGTTCGCGGCTACGCTGCTCATCGCGCTCGAGGTCGGTCTCCAGCCGGACCACTTCGCCCCCGACGGCAGCGTTGAGGCGCTCGGCGTAGTCGGCCAGCTCGTCCGGCAGGCTGATGATCAGCCGCTCGCCGAACAGGCCGGCGGACTCCTGGCTCCGGAGCAGCCGGAGGAGTTCCCGGTTTCGTCCGCTGTGGATCAGGTCGTCCCGGACCTCCGGCATGATCGGCTCGAGGTAGGGCCGGAAGGCGACGAGCAGCGCCACCAGATAGCTCTCGTTGTCGAGTTCCCGTCGCCGGCTCCGATCGCCCGGCGCGGCGCCGAACCGTCCGCCGCCCTGGCCCGGGTTCCCGTCGGGTCCGTTCCAGCTGCCCTGTGCCGCCGGGCCATTCCCGCCCCGATCGCCGTCGAGGCCATTCCGATTGCCCTGCGCCGTCACGCCACGCCGGGGGCCGCTGGCGGCCGATCGCTTGCCGAGCTCGTCCAGGACCGCTTCCGGGACGGTGCCGAGCTTCCGTGCGACGATCGCCGCGTAGTGATGGACCATGACGCGGTCGGGCAGCTGGCGCAGGATCGGCAGCATCCGCTTGACGGCGCTGGACTTCGAGTTGGCGTCGTCGAGCTGGACCGTCTCGGCGAAGGCGTCGATCAGCCAGTCGATCACCGGCCGGGAGCTGGCGATCGCGGCTTCCCACGATTCCGGGGCGCGACGGATCAGCTCGTCCGGGTCCTTGCCGACCGGCATCGTCGCGATCCGGATCTCGGTCCTGAGCCGCTGCTGGGTCGAGATGATTCCTGGGGCGATCGCCACCACGACGTCGTCATGCTCGACGGCGCCCGTCGCCGTCTCCAGCCCACGGACCATCGCGGCCTGGCCGGCGGCGTCGGCGTCGAGGGCGAGGACGATCCGGGGGGCGTAGCGCTTGACGAGATTTATCTGGGCCTCGGTCAATGCGGTACCCATCGCCGCGACGACGTTGTGGTGGCCGAACTGGTGGGCCGTGACGACGTCCATGTACCCCTCGACGACAACGACCTCGCCGCGCTCGCGGATGGCGTCCTTGGCGAGGTGCAGGCCGTAGAGCAGGCCGCTCTTGTCGAACAGGGCCGTCTGGGGCGAGTTCAGGTACTTCGGTTGCTCGTCGCCTAACGCCCGGCCACCGAATCCGACGATCTCACCGTCCCGGTTGCCGATCGGGAAGATCAGCCGGCGGCGAAACCGGTCGTAGAGCTGGCCGCTGTCGCTCTTGCCGAGCAAACCGGCCGCGACCAACTCGTCGGGCGTGAAGCCAAGTGCCTCAAGGTTGCGCATCAGGGCGTTGCGGCTCTCGGGGGCGTATCCGACCTTGAACGCCTGCATCGTCGCGGCGTCGATCCCGCGGCGCTCGGCCAGCTCGCGGCCAGGCGTGCCTTGCTCGAGCGTTATCGCCCGCTGGAAGAACCGGCTGGCGGCGGCGTTGGCGTCGATCAGGCGCTGGCGGCGGTCCTGTTCGGCCGGGTCGCGGACCGGCGCCGTCGAGAGGGTGATTCCTGCCCGCCGGGCGAGCTCGTTGAGTGCCTCGCGGAAGTCGACGTGCTCGACCTCCTGGTAGAAGGTGAGCGCGTCACCGCCCTTGCCGCAGCCGAAGCAGTTGAAGGTCCCGGACTGCGGGAAGACGACGAATGAGGGCGTCTTCTCCTGATGGAAGGGGCAGAGGCCCTTGAAGCTGCTGCCGGTTCGCCGGAGCTGAACGTAGCTGCCGACGAGCTCGGCGATGTCGGTCTGCTCGCGGACCTCGGCGACGGAATCGCGTGCCATCGATGACCTGCTGTCGTTTGACCACTCGCCGGGCGGGAAGGACGGCGGTGTCGGGAACGCGGGTGAAGCGGAAGTAGGTGCTAGGGATTGAGGACGTGCGCCTCGAACAGTTCCAGCGCCGAGCGGTCGGTCAGGGCGGCGACGTAGTCGGCGACGCGGCGTTCAACCGGGTCACTCTCGGGTGAGACGAGCCCGTTGGGCCGCATCAGCTCGGGATGATCGACATAATACGCAAAGAGGTCCCGGACGATCTGCTGGGCGTGGACGGTATCGCGACGCTGATTGATCGGAGTATAGACACGTTCGTACAGGAAGTCGCGGAGTGCGTCGGCCGCCGTCCGGACCTCGTCGGTCAGCCCGATCGAGACCGGCAGGGTCGAGGTATCGGAGTGCTCGATCACGTCGATCACGAGCGTGTTGATCCGGGCGGCGTGATTGGTCCCGAGGACGTGGCCGACGGCAGCGGGGACGTCGGACCAGGCAACGATCCCGGCCCGGAGGGCGTCGTCGATGTCGTGGTTGATGTAGGCGAGGGCGTCGGACAGCTTGACGATCTCGCCCTCGGCCGTCGACGGCGTGCCCGCCCGGGTCCCGGTGATCGTCGCCCGGCCCTTGGAGTGGCGCAGGATGCCGTCGCGGACGACGTCGGTCAGGTTCAGCCCCTCGCCGTCCTTCTCCAGCACATCGACGACGCGGAGGCTCTGCTCATTGTGGCGGAAGCCGGGGAACATCTCGGCCAGCGCCCGCTCGCCGGCGTGGCCGAACGGGGTGTGGCCGAGATCGTGACCGAGTCCGATGGCCTCGACGAGGTCTTCGTTCAGGCCAAGCGACCGGCCGATCGTCCGGGCGATCTGGGTGACCTCGAGGGTATGGGTCAGGCGAGTGCGGTAGTGGTCGCCGGCCGGGGCGATGAAAACCTGCGTCTTGTGCATCAGCCGCCGGAAGGACGACGAGTGGATGATCCGGTCGCGGTCGCGCTGGAAGGCCGTGCGGACCGGGCTCTCGTCCTCGTACCGGGCGCGCCGGCCGTCGCGGGACAGGGTCGCGCCCGGGGCCAGCCACGTCATCTCGCGCTCCTCCAGGCGCTCACGAACGGGGGATGACGGAGCGATGGGATGACCGGTCAATGCGACATTCCCGCCGTCAGTCAATCGACGATGTCCAGTGGCGCGAGGCTGGCCATCAGCCGCTTGGTCCCGTGGCGCTCGAAGGCAACGACGACCTCCTGATCGTCGCGCCGGGCCTCGACACCGGTGATCTGGCCCTCGCCGAACTTCGAGTGGAAGACCTTCTGCCCGGCGCTGTAGGATGGGATTACCCGCTTGGGCTCGGTCTCCCGGCCGAAGCCGCTGCCAATCGGCTTCGAGGCGAAATCATTGGACTGCCCCGGCTGGGCACCGCTGTACCGACCGGCCCCGGCGCCGTGTCCCCCGTTCCGGTCGCCCGACGTGACCCGATCGCGTAGCGACGAGCGATTGCCGCCGAAGCGGGGGAAGCTGCGGGAGACCGTCGAAAGGGCCGTCTGCGGGATCGACTCGATGAAGCGAGACTCCACGCCGGGGCTGTAGCGGCCGTAGAGCTGCCGGCTGCTGGCGTAGGTCAGGTAGAGCATTCGCTGCGCGCGCGTGATGCCGACGTAGAACAGGCGGCGCTCCTCCTCCATCGGCTGTGGATCCTGGAACTCGGCCTCGACCGCCCGGCTGATCGGGAGGAGTCCTTCCTCGAGTCCGACGATGAAGACGACCGGGAACTCCAGCCCTTTAGCCGAATGGAGCGTGATCAGCGTCACCTGCCCCTGACCGTCGTCCGTCATCGTGTCGACGTCGGCGACCAGCGCGACCTGTTCGAGGTACTGCGCCAGCGCCTCGGAGGGATCGGGCATGTCGTCGTAGCGGCTCAGGTCGGTCCGCAGCTCGAGAACGTTGGCCCAGCGCTGCATCTCCTCCTCGATCGTGCCGTCGAAGGCGTCCCGGTAGCCGGTTACCGCGACGATCTCGTCGAACAGCTCGCTGAGCGTCGCGGTCTTCGCCGCGTCCCGGAGCTGGGCCAGCGCCTTGCCAACCTTCGTCGCGGCGGTCCGGGCCGCGCCGGTAAGGGATGGGACGGCGACGTCCGGGTCCTCGGGCGGCTCGACCAGGGCGATGAAGCCCTCGGAGATCGGCCGCTGGTAGGTGGTCGACCATTCGCGGATCGTGTCGACCGCCTTCGGGCCGAGACCCTTGCCGATCGCGAAGCTGCCGATGATCCGCTCCAGGCTAACGACGTCGGCCGGGTTGTGGACCAGCCGGAGGACGGCGATGACGTCGCGGACCTCCTTGCGCTCGTAGAACTTGACGCCGCCGACGACGCGGTACGGGACGTCGCTGACCCGGAACGACTCCTCCAGCACGCGGCTCTGGGCGGTCGTGCGGTACATCACGGAGACCTCATCGGGACGAACACCCTGTGACTGCATCAGCCGGCGGATCTCGGAGACGACGTACTGCGCCTCGTGGTTCTGATCGGCCAGCTCCCGGAGAGCGATCGGCTCACCCTCGTCATTGGTCGTCGTCAGCTTCCGGTCGAGGCGCTGCTTGTTCTCCCGGATCACCGCGTCGGCGACCTTGACGATCCGGGCGGTCGACCGGTAGTTGATCTCCAGGTCGATCCGGATGGCGTCGGGATAGTCGGAGTGAAACTCGAGGATGTTGCGGATGTCGGCCGCCCGCCAGGCGTAGATCGACTGGTCCGGGTCGCCTACGACGAACAGGTTGCGCCAGCGGTTGGCGAGCGCCGTGACGAGGACGTACTGGACCCGGTTGGTGTCCTGGTACTCGTCGACGAGGATGTATCTGAACTGGGCCTGGTACCGCTCCAACACATGTGGGGCGCGGTCGAACAGCTCGATCGGCAGCCGGAGGAGGTCGTCGAAGTCGACGGCGTTGGCCTCGCGCAGCAGCCGGGCGTAGTGCTCGTAGACCCGGGCGACGACCTCGTCGTCGTGCGACTGGACCGACTCGGCGAACTCCTTCGGGCTGAGCATCTGGTTCTTGGCGGCCGAGATCCGGCTGCTGGCCCGGCGCGGGACGAGCTGGCGCGGGTCGAGTCCGGCCGCCTGAATGGCCCGCCGGACGATGTTCTGCTGGTCGCTGTCGTCGTAGACGAGGAAGTTCGGCTGGAGACCGATCCGGTCGGCGACGATGCCGGGGTTCTGGCGGAGCAGGCGGACGCCGAAGCTATGGAAGGTGCCCATCCAGAGCCCGCTGATCTCGTCGCCGGCGAGGCGCTCGATCCGGTCCCGCATCTCGCGGGCGGCCTTGTTGGTGAAGGTCACGGCGAGGATCTGGTCGGCGAGGACGCCGCGTTCCTCCAGCAGCCAGGCGATCCGGTGGGTCAGGACGCGGGTCTTGCCCGAGCCCGGCCCGGCGACGACGAGGACCGGCCCCTCGGTCGTCTGGACGGCCCGGATCTGGTCGTCGTTGAGCCCGCGGATGAGCCGGGCGCTATCGGGACGGGTCACCTGATCGGCCACGGGTTGCCTCCACAAACATCTGTTCTCGCCTGCTGAGTCTAGCATCCCCCGCCGCTGGCCAATCCTTCCGCGTGCTCCCGCGTCAGGCCAGGAAACCTTGACGATCCGAGGACGGTCACGTACCCTTTCCGGCCGTGATCGCGATCGTCTTCCGCACCGCGCCGACGTAGCTCAGCGGTAGAGCAAAGGACTGGAGCAGCGCGTCTTCGGTGTCGTGCGTGGCATCGACCCATCCCGGCCGAAAGGGCCGCTGGTCGTCGGCTTCTCCGGCGGTCCCGATTCGCTGGCCCTGTTGCTGGTCCTCAGTCAGCTCTGGCCGGTCATCGGCCGCGAGCTGCTCGCGCTCCATGTCGATCACCGCCTGCGAACCGACTCATTTCGTGACGCCGCCGCTGCTGAGCAACTCGCACGGGAACTCGGCGTTCCGATGCATGTCGAGCGGCTGGAACCGGGTCTCGCCAGCCGGCACCCGGGTGTCGGCATCGAGGAGGCCGCCCGGCGTGAGCGCTACCGGGCCGCGGCCGTGTTCTGCCGGGTGGTCGGCGGCAGCTTCGTCACCGGCCACCACGCCGACGACCAGGCCGAGACCGTCCTGCTCCACCTGCTTCGCGGCAGCGGGCTGGCCGGCGCCGGCGGAATGCGAACGGTAACGCGCCTGACCATTCCCTGGTGGGAGCCGGCGCCGCTGTTCGGGACGACCAGCCTGACCGTCGTCCGGCCGCTGCTGGAGACCCGACGGCGGGAACTCGCCTCATACGTTGCGCTACGTCGGCCCGACCTCATTCCCGTCCTCGACCCGTCGAATCAGTCGGACCGGTACCGCCGCAACGCCATCCGGCAGCACGTCCTGCCCGAGGTCGAGCGGGCGTTTCCGGCGTCGGTCGAGTCCCTCAACCGTTTCGCCCGGATCGCGGCCGAGGAGAGCGACCTCCTGGACGTGATCGCCGGAACAGCCCTGATCGCGGCGACTGATCCTACTCGCCGGCTCTCCCGCTCGGCGCTGGCGGCGCAGCCGGTCGCGATCGCCCGGCGGGTGCTCCGGGGCTGGCTGCTGGCAGTGATCCCCGGAGTCGAGCTGACGCTGGAACGGGTGGAGGCGCTGCGGGAGTTGGCCGGCTCGGACGGGACCCACTGGTCGGTCGAGGTCGGCGAGGGGTACAGCGTCAGGAGTGAGGGTGATCTGTTGACGGTCCGCCCGGCGCCGTCATGTGGTGGGGTCCAGTATCGGTAGACTGCTGTCACCGTCTGTGACCCATCTTCGTTACCAGAGGAGAGCCAGCCCGATGCCGGAGTCGTCACCGTCCGCCCAGACCAGAGCTCACGGCGTCGCCAGCGTCCTGCTCGATGAGGCGACCATCCAGGGCCGGATCGCCGAGCTGGCGGCCGAGATGGATGAGTGGTACCGGCCGGCTCCGGGGCAGCACCCGGTTCCCGGCGGAGGCGAGGTCCCGCTCCTCGTCGGCGTCCTGACCGGCGCCGTGACGTTCCTGACCGACCTGATGCGGGCGATGACCGTGCCGCTCGAGATCGAGTTCATGGCCGTCTCCAGCTACGGCGCTTCGACGCAGAGCTCGGGCGTCGTCCGGATCCTGAAGGACCTCAACCACGAGATCTCGGGACGCAGGATCGTCGTCGTCGAGGACATCATCGACACTGGCCTGACGCTCCAGTACCTGCTCGACCTGCTCGAGCGCCGGGCTCCCGCGGATATCAAGGTCGTCGCGCTTCTGCGGAAGCACGACAAGCCGGGCGCCGTCCCGGTTTCGGTCGATCTGGTCGGCTTCGACATCCCGGACGAGTTCGTCGTCGGCTACGGGCTCGACTACGCCGGCCACTATCGCAATCTCCCCTACGTCGCGATCCTCAACCCCGCCGTCTTCGACGAGCCCTCACCGACGCACGAGGAGTAGCGGGTTCGTTCTCTTTCGTGGTCCGCTCATCACCCGGTCGCGATCGAATCGATCCCTGACCTCAAGGGAGTCGAACCTGCGCGGTGATCACAACCTGTTGACAATACCCGGTCGTTATGCAATGTCGCCACATCGTATACTCTGCGCACCCCACTCTCGATCAGCGTGGCCCGTTTTCATGTCACAGGGAAAGTATCGGAGGTTGGGATGGGCCGGGCGAAGTCCTTTCGCAGCAGCTTCGTCTACGTCGGGATCGCCGTCGCGGTCATCGCGCTCTGGTTCGTCTTCCTCGGCGCTGGGGACCGGACCCGCGACCTGACGTTCGGGACCCTCGTTGAGCAGATCGGGGCCGGTCAGGTCTCGCGCCTGGTTCAGGAGGACGGCAGCTCCGCCGTCGAGGTCCGGTACAACGCCAACCGGGCCAACACCGAGGTCCGCGTCCCGGACAACACGGACATCATCTCGATCCTGCAGGCGTACGGGGTCGATCTCTCGACGGTCGATGTCCAGATCGAGCGCGGCAGCCGCTGGGGCGGTCTGCTCAGCTTCCTGCCGTTCCTGCTCCCGACGCTGCTGCTGATCGGCTTCTTCCTCTACATGATGCGGCAGAACCAGGGCAACAGCAGTCAGGCGATGTCGTTCGGCAAGAGCCGCGCCCGTCTGTTCACGAGCAACCGGCCGTCGGTCACCTTTGCCGACGTCGCCGGAGTGGACGAAGCCAAGGAGGAACTCCAGGAGGTCGTCGAGTTCCTGAAGTTTCCGGACAAGTTCGCGGCCCTTGGCGCCCGGATCCCCCGCGGTGTTCTGCTGGTCGGTCCCCCGGGGACAGGGAAGACGCTCCTGTCCCGGGCCGTCGCCGGCGAGGCCGGGGTACCGTTCTTCAGTATCTCCGGCTCGGAGTTCGTCGAGATGTTCGTCGGCGTCGGCGCGAGCCGCGTCCGCGACCTGTTCGACCAGGCCAAGAAGAACTCGCCCTGCATCATCTTCGTCGACGAGATCGACGCCGTCGGTCGACGGCGCGGCGCCGGTCTCGGCGGAAGCCATGACGAGCGTGAGCAGACCCTCAACCAGATCCTGGTCGAGATGGACGGCTTCGACAGCTCGGTCAACGTGATCGTGATCGCCGCGACCAACCGGCCCGACGTGCTGGACCCGGCGCTGCTCCGGCCGGGCCGCTTCGACCGGCAGGTCATCCTCGACCGGCCCGACATTCAGGGGCGCCGCTCGATCCTCGATGTCCACTCGCGCGGCAAGCCGTTCGAGGACAGCGTCTCGATCGAGAACCTTGCCCGGCAGACCAGCGGCTTCTCCGGCGCCGATCTGGAGAACCTCGTCAACGAGGCGGCGATCCTCGCCGCCCGACGGAGCAAGAAGACGATCGGCGTCTCCGAGCTGACCGAGGCGATCGACCGTGTACTGGCCGGGCCGCAGCGCAAGAGCCGGGTGATCAGCGAGCGCGAGCGGCTGATGACGGCCTATCACGAGGCCGGCCACGCCCTGGTCGCCCGGATGCTGCCGAACTCCGACCCGGTCCGCAAGGTCTCGATCGTCGCCCGCGGGATGATGGGCGGCTACACCCGGGTCGTACCGGACGAGGACCGGCTCTTCATGACCAAGAGCCAGTTCCAGGACCGGCTCGCGGTCTTCATGGCCGGCCACGCCGCCGAGACGATCATCTTCGAGGAGCAGTCGACCGGCGCCAGCAACGACATCGAGCAGGCAACCGGGATCGCCCGCCGGATGGTCACCGAGTTCGGCATGAGCCGGACGCTCGGGCCGCTGGCCTTCGGCAAGAAGGAGGAGATGATGTTCCTCGGCCGCGAGATCAACGAGTCCCGTAACTACTCCGACGAGGTCGCGCTTGCGATCGACCGCGAGATCCGCGAGCTGATCGAGGAGGCCCACGAGCGGGCACGGACCGTGCTCGAGGCGAACCTCCAGTACCTGGAGTCGATCGCCCAGTTGCTGCTCAGCAACGAGACGATCGAGGGTGAGGAGATGGAGGCACTGTTCGATCGCCCCCGGCCCCGCCCCGAACTGGTCGGGCCGCCGCACGGTCGCCCGTCGAACCGGATGCAAGGTCGCCAGGATGGTCCAACCGATCCCGGCAACCTGCCCCCAAGCCTTCAGCCGCCGCCAGACCGCTCTGGCGACGGCCACGGCGGCAGCTTCGGTGGGTTGCGTCCGAACCCTGTGTCATGAACTGAAAACAGATGAGGTGGGCCGGCGATTGATCGTCCGGTCCGTCTCATCTGTGATCGCTACATGTATTCGGTGATTGCGGTGGAGGCTAGGAGACTCGAACTCCTGACATCAGCGTTGCAAACGCTGCGCTCTACCGGCTGAGCTAAGCCCCCAGGTTTCTGGAACGTATTGGGATCGGGTTGACGTGGGATCAGGGGGTGGAGACTGGGGGACTCGAACCCCCGACCTCTACAGTGCGATTGTAGCGCTCTCCCAACTGAGCTAAGTCCCCCCGAGGAACAGGCGGAGTATAGCCGTGGCCGCTGACCTCGTCAAACCTCGATCGGTGATGGTCAGCGCGCGATCTCGCATTGGGGCCAGTGCAGGTAGTTCAGGATTGACATGCTGATCACACCTTGATGAAGGTCCTCCTGTGCATTGCCAAGCGCTGGATGGGACGGATCGCTGTGATATAATCGGCGGACGTTGACGCGGGTGTAACTCAGTTGGCAGAGTGTCTGCTTCCCAAGCAGGATGTCGTCGGTTCGAATCCGATCACCCGCTCCATAGAAACCGCTTCCCAATGCGATAAACGCCGGGCCTCCGAGTCCGGCGTTTCGCGTGTCGGCCGATTTGTTCACGGTTTGTACACGGACGCTCGCGGCGTTCACGATGTCCGCCGTTCCATCAGCCGCTCCAGGGTATCGATCGCGGCCTCTTCCATGCCGCCCAGGACGTGGGCGTAGACGCTCAGGGTGATGCTCGGGTTCGCGTGTCCGAGGCGCTGCGAGACGACGTGGACCGGGACGCCATTGCCCAGCAGGATGCTCGCGTGCGAGTGCCGCAGATCGTGCAGCCGCACCCGTGGCAGCCCGGCGGCCGTCACGATCCGATCGAAGTTGCGCTGGACGTTGTTCGGGTTGATCGGCGACCCGATCGCCGTACAGATCACCAGGTCGTGATCCTGCCAGAGCTCCGGTGGCGCGGCCAGCCTGCGAACCAGCCAGGCGGTCCGGTGGGCTCGCAGGGCGGCGACGGTCGACGGCAGGACACGGATGGTCCGGCTGCCGGCGGTCGTCTTCGGGGCCTGAATCAGCGGAGCACCCTTGCTGGCGACCACGGACTGGGCGACGGTCAACGTGCCGCGCTCGAGGTCGACGTCCCGCCAACGGAGTCCAAGGGCCTCTCCCCGTCGCATCCCGGTGGTGGCGAGGATGTCCCAGAGCGGGGAGAGTCCGTCCGTCCGGGCCGCATCCTGGAAGCGTCCGAGTTGATCGGCGTTCCACGTCCCACCGCGCTTGTACTGGACGGTGGGCGGCTCGACGTTGTCGCAGACGTTGGCGGGTACCATCTGCCACCGCACCGCTTGGCGGAGCGCCGGCGACAGCCGTAGGTGGCACAGCTGAACTGTCCGGGGACCGACGCCGGCGGCTAGCTTCCTGGCGTAGAACGACTGGACGCGGGATGTGGTCAGGCGCTGGACTTCGATCCCGCCCAGGTCGGGAAGAATGTGCAGCCGGATGGTATCGGCGTAGCCCTGACGCGTAGTGTCCCGGACGCGGTGGGCGGCGACCTCCTCGAGCCATTTCGCCATGAGCTCGGCAACGGTGATCGGCGTGCGCCGGACCGCGACGCCGCGATCGATCTCCGAGAGCCATTCGGTCTTGCGCCGCTCGGCTTCCTTGCGGGTCCGGAACGTCTCGGCTTCCTGAATGCGCTTACCCGTGACGGGATCGGTGCCGACCTCGACCCGCACCAGATAGGACGTGTTGCCCTTCGTGCCGGTGCGTTTGGTGATGCTGCCCCGTGCCATACTTCCTCCGTCTCTCCGTCCGAAGCGGTGAGGCTTCCCAGCCGTGGCCTAGTTCGCTAGGTCACGGCCCTTTTGCGTCCGGGCTCGCTGATCGCGGTACTCCTGGATGGTCATCGGTTCCACGCCCAGCGCCGCGGCGATCCGAGCCACCGACGCCGGCCGGATGTCCTGCCCGGCCTCGATCCGCATGATCGTCTTCGGGGCGACGCCGGCCTCGCTGGACAGGCGGCGAATACTCCACGCCCGATCCTCGCGCAGATCGATCAGCCGACGTGCCGTGAGCTCTGCCATGACTCCCTCCTCAATGGGTCGGTGTACGTGTGGCCAATGATAGCACTATCTGTGTTGCATATGGTGTAACTATGGTGTACAATAGGCTC
>JAABUR0100007682.1_pt1 | contig 12691 bp, 16 predicted proteins | sample 5560091 | NCBI WGS metagenome assembly JAABUR01 (sample SAMN10711879, study PRJNA513375) | rock metagenome | isolation source: Antarctica rocks | place: Antarctica: Victoria Land, University Valley sud
CAAGCACCAGGCTCGTCAGTGGTGAAGCGCCGCGCGTCCAGCTCCAGCACCTGCGGCTCGGACAGCTGCCCCAGCGCCAGCCAGGTCACCACCAGCTTGTCGCCCATCGGCAGCGCCTTGAGCAGCACGGGGCCGCGCTTGCCTGTCGGTTTCACCACTACAACATCAGAGCCGTGGTACGTGGGAGGGAGCGGCGACGCCCGAGAGCCAGGGTCAACTCACACTAAGCGCGGCGCTGGCACGGCGCTGGCCCTTGTTGGAGCAGAGCAGGACGTGCGCGCCTGTGGTGTCTGCGTATAGGAATGCGTAAGTGTCTGGCAGCTCGTCGTTCCAGCCCTCTGGGCTGACCTCCGTGGCGTCGCCGGGCGGCACTGCGAGCGGGGATGCACTGGTTTGACATTAGCTAACATGTTGCCGGCACTTTTCACTGCACTATATGACGTGAACGGCTCACCTTCGCTGACCTCGTCCGCCTTTTTGCCGGTGGCCACCAGCTTATAACCGTCCGCCAGCATGAAGGCATGCACCGCAAACGCAACCTGGTCATGCTTGTTCCTGCACAACACGTGAGCATTATCTCTTGCAATGGCGCCTCTAGTAGTTTCCAAAGTTCAAGGGTAGCTCCAAGGCCTGCAGCAGCTTGCGTGTGCGCGCGCCTGAACTTCGGCCGCGCCGCCCGGATGATGGCCAGTAGCGTCTGCGGTGTGGCCATCGCGCCTGCTCCGCTGCTCTGTGTGCCGCGCAGCTTGCTCTTCAGGTAGGAACCTGAAGGCCCAGACCCTGCAGGCCCCAGCTTCTGCGGCAGCAGGCTGAGTTCCGGCTAAGTGCGTTCGTCAAGACGCGAAGGCGCGAAGCCGGAAGGACTGCCGCTGGGATATGGAGCCTCTGACAGCCGCACTGGCACCCAAGGAGGCGCACGGCGAGCAGGCGCACCGGACCGCACCGTTGCAGTATGTGGGAAGCCCGAGCGCGCGCGCCAACGCAGCTGCCCCGTGCACGGGCTGTGCTGACCCGAGCAGGGCAGGTGGCGCAGACCGCACCCCTGATGCTGCGACCAAGGCCCTGATGGGCTCCGCCACGAATGCCAGTGCAGCGCACGCAGGTGATGACCGCAGCACCCCCCACTCTGCCTGCGCTTGCCTGTGAATACAACAGCAAGGACTGGCCGCCGCGCCTGCTGTGGGGGCAGATTAAGCGCGGCACCGATGCTTGGAGTGCGCGCGCAGCTGTAAACGCTCCAGCGCTCAAACACACAACGCCGCTGGACGGTGGCAAAGCACGTATGTCCATCAACCTGGGAAGGGGGTTGAAGGAAGACACAGCCATCATCACTGGTGGCATGGTGCGCGCGTGCACTCTTGTTGGTGCTCCTCCATCGCTTGCTGGCAGCTTGGTATGCATGGCGTGCCGCACCGACGTCTGCTGCCGTCACCTGCAATGCGCCGCGCAGGTAATTTGAATGTGGCCTGCTGTGCGCAGAACCCTGGTGGTGCTGATGGCGCCGCCGCGCGCGAGCTGCCTGCCCCGGCTGACGCGATACGCTCGGCGCGGGGGCCTGCCGGCGCCGGTGCGAGCGATAGCAGTGGCCGTGTCCAGGTCCAGGAGCGAGAGCACCACAGCCAGGTGGCGCGGGTGCGCGCCACAGCCCCACAGGCATCTGCCTGGGCAAGCGGCCCACAGGCGCACAAGCGGGTGGCTGAGATTGATTACGCAACTGCTCCCGGCTTCACCTGGCTTGCAGATGCCGCACAGGCGCAAGCGCGCTTGCAGTGCAGGCTCGGCGCTGTAAGGCTCAAGGGCTTGTACGCCAAAGCCTCCCAGTCATGTCCCATGGGCCAGTGAGCGCCGCAGCACCCAGGGCGCCGCCCGCAGTGCTCAGCTCGCACGGCCCGCGCAACCGGTGTGCTGCCCTCCGAATGAGCATTTGAGTATAGTACAACCGTGTATCAGCCAACATGGCTGCTTGCGGGCGCCGCAGGCGCCCAAGGCGCCGCCGCTGCAGCGGCTGGACCTGGCCAGCCGCCACCTGGCCAACCTGTACGTGCGCAACCTGGGCGCGCTCGCCAACGACCAGCTGCGCGCGCTGTTCCAGGCGCGCCGCCCCCCCGGGGCTCCCTCCCGGCTGCGGGTAGGGCTGGTCCCGAACCACCAGCTGCGCGCGCTGTTCCAGGCACGCGCCGCTCGCCCGCCCGGGGCGGCCTGCAGGGCTGGGGTTAGGGTTGGTCCCAGCTTGGTCTGCTCCTGGGCGCAGCGCGCGCAGCCGGCCAGCACGGTGCCCCTGGTCGGCGCGTCCCAGCCCCGGCCGCCCGGCAGCATGCCGGGCGAGTGGCCGGGCGACAGGGCGGCTCCTGCAGCCAGCCTGAGGTGCCTTGTGGCACATGCGGCGGGCGTGCAAACACCAAGCGGGGCTGGCGGCTTGCGCGTGCAGGACTTTGGTCCCGTCGAGACGGCGTCCGTGCTGAAGACCGCGGAAGGCGTGAGCCGCGGCGTGGGCTTTGTGCAATTCTACCGGCCTGAGGACGCTGCGCGCGCGCGCACCGCCATGAATAATAAGCAGGCACGCGCGTTTCGGCTGCTTCCTGTTTAACGAGTGTTTGATAAAGAGTGTTTGAAGAGTCTGAGGGCGGGTCACTCAGGTCCATGTCTGGAATATCACAGGTGGCAGCATGCTCATGCAGGTGGATGCTTTGATCAGTGCTACTGGCGCGTGCCACAGTTCGCGATTGACTAAGCTGAGGCCTTGCCTGCAAGAACACACATGGATTTGCTCGCCCGCTTCTGTTAGCAGCGGGAGGGAAGCACCTCTGTGTGTGCCAGGCCACTGACTGCCTCCTTTCAGACACTACCCTGAACTTACATGCCCTGTGAGGCGCTTTGCAAACATGCCCCGCAACAAAGCGTGCACCCTGCACGGCGAGCCGACAGCGCCGGGTGCGCCGGCAGGTGGGCGGCCGGGCGCTTGTGGTAGAGCCGGCGCGGAGGAAGGGCGAGTCGGGCGCCCTGCCAGGCTACCGGGAGCCGCACGGCCATGGCCGCGCCGCGCCGGGGCCGTACCCGCTGGTGGGCATGGCGCCCCAGGGCGCCCTGTACCCGCCCTACCTGGCCATGGGCGGCTACGTGCCGGGGATGCCTGCGGCCATGGCATACGCGCGGCCGCCGCCGCCGGCGGCGAGCGGCGGCCGGCCCGGCAGCAGCGACGGCGGCGGCCGCGGCGGCCATGGCAACCTGCCGTTTGGCATGTACGGCGCCTATGGCGCGTACGGGGGCTTCGGCATGCCTGTCTTCAGCGGCGGCGAGGGAGCGGCCTACGGAGGCTATGTGGCCGCGTCTGGAGGGGCGGGCTACGCTGGGGCGTATGCGGGTGCGTACGGCGATGGCGCGCACGGAGCTGCTTACGCCGGGGACGGCGGCTTCATGCCGGTGCCGGTGCCCTACGGCGGGTTTTACGTGCCGCCCGTGGGCCCCTACGGGGGCATGTACGGCGGCGGCTCCTTCCGCGGCACGCGCCCGTATGGCCGCAGCGACCGCGCCCGCCGCGGCGGGGAGGGCGGCCGGGTTGCGCCCGGCCGCCAGAGCTCCGGCGCGAGCCAGGCAGCTGGGCGCGAGCCCGCCGCAGCGGCCTCAGCGCCCAACCGCGGGCCCCGCGCGGCCGTGGGGGGGTCGGAGGGCGCGCGCGGGTCCGCCGCACCGGCGCCCGTCACGCCAGCGGCGCATGGCACCGCGGCGGCGGCGGGCAGCTCGGAGACCAGCCCGGCGCCGGCGGCGGCGGCGACAGCGGCCGCTGCTGCGCCCGCGCCTGCCGCGGAGACGCCTGTCGCAGAGACGCCTGCAGCTGCGTCCGGACTCGCCGATGCCGTGGCGGCACCGACCGAGGTCAGCGCAGGCTCCAGCGCGAAGCCTGCTGTGGCTGGTGGGCTGGCAGCTGGCAGCCCCGCGATCCGCACGGCAGCGCCCTTGGGCCCGCTCGCCAACGGCACCACAGACAGCGCGGCGGGCGCCGGAGACCTGGGCTCTGGGCAGTCAGCGCGCGACGGGGCAGCAGCTGCAAGCTGCGCAGCAGCCGGCGGCGGCTCAGCTGGCGTGGCTGAAAGGCCAGGCTCCAGCCGCGACCCAGTATCTGGAGCGGGCGCGGAGGCAGGACGGGCCGCCGGGTGCCCGGCGCGCAGCGCAGCAGCCCCCGCCCCACACCCGCCCTCCAGCGGGACTGCGGGCCCTGCGGCCGCCGGCGCCCGGCCTGGAGCGCCTGCGGAGGGCGGCGCGGCCGCCCCGGACGGCGCGCCTGCCGCAGCTGACGCCGCCGCGATGGTGCACGCGCCCGGCGGCCCGCTTGGCGCGGAGCCCGGCAAACGCCAGACAACCGCCGACGGGCTGGCAGGGCCGGCCGCGCCGCGTGGCCCCGGCGCCGAGCGCTGCGACAAGGCACGCTGTCCACTCTTGAGTGCGTGCAGCACGCCTGGATGATGTCCCGGAGCATGTTGTTGGTGGGCATGCGCTTGACCACATATGGAATCAAGTCCTGGCACAGGCAGGGGTGCCATACCTGGCTCGTTGACTCAGCAGTTGCATGCCACAATGTTTAAATGGCCAAATGGCACGCCCATCAAGTGAGGCATTGGCCCCACAGAACAAAGTGCAACGTGGCGCGGCTGTGGGCGCAGGTGGGCAGCGGCGTGGCCGAGCACAAGCAGCTCCGTTCGGCGGAGCCTGTGCCGCCGTCTGCCGTCCTTGATGCAATCAACAGAAGCGCCGGGATCGCGTAGGGCCAAGGGAGGGCCGGGGGGCGTGCCGCATAGCTGCCTGCGGCGCCGCCGCCTCGCACGCTGAGGGTGCGTGACCTACACAGTACAGGGGCCGTCTGAGTGCGACCGTCTGGCGGGCGCGGATGCTGCGCCGCTCGTCCCATGACAGCACGCGCAGCTGTGGTCCTGCAGCCAGGCAGGACCAGGGGCACGAAGGACGCGCTTGGGGGGGTGCAGCAGGCCTCCTGCTATAGGGTCCACAGCAGGACCGCCTCCTGGGTTATACGGGGCTCAAGGGTCCACAATACAGCCCCGCATAGGTCACAGCGCATGGCATGTTCCAACCGGTCCATGGCCAAAGCATGCAGCGGCGACGTGTGCGCCCGGCAAAAACAATGTCATAGCACCACTGCTCAGCTCCATAGCGTGGCACTGTTCTATAGCGTGGCAAAGTATGCGTGCAGCTTGCATTGGCGGCACCGTGCGGCCTGTGCAAGGGGTCGGCCCGCTGCTGCGGGGTTCACGCGCCAGCATGCGCGTGACTTCAGCGCTGTGCAGCTCATGGGTGCCGGGCGTTGCCATGTAGTAGAGCGGCGACCACACTTTGACCTGCGCCAGAGGGCTGGCGGTGGCTGTTTGTAGCACCTGCTGCAGGCGGATGTGCACCACCGCAATGCAGCGGTGGACCCGGCGAGCAGCTGCCGGCAGACAAAAACTGAATTTCTTTTTGGCACTGGCCCCTGCTGCATGCGCCAAGGCAGCCTCGACGCATGCATGCCGGGGCTGCACACCCAGAGAGTACACTGTACTTGGGTACCAGCACGCTGTGTTTTTCGCTTTCTGTGTGCCTGTTTTGGCCACGCAGCGGGGCACAGTGATGCCGCCCGCACCTGTGTGGTAGAGACCCTGCTTGCTCCCTGCGTGAGCCCGGGCATGTGCACGCTGCACATTAGCCCGGCCAAGTGTACACTGTTCCAGCTGACGCCTTTGAGGCATGGTGCTGGCATGGTCTGCGAAGGGGTGATGGGTTACGGTGTCGGCGTGGGCACGCTGCAATCTCCAGGTGTGCAAGTATGCCCTCACACTGGCATGCAGGGCATTTATAGCTCTCTAGAGGCTACAAGGTCCTACTGGCTGACTTTGGGAGAGGGCCCCGATCTCATCACGGTGAGCCATGCATGTGCTCTTCGGGCGATGCACGGGTGCCAGCAAGGCCGTGTGTCAGGTAGCATCCAGCCTTTGAGACCTGAGTGTGACCTGTGACGCGGGGGGGAGAGGAGACTGTGCCACTAAAGCAGCTCAGCTGCATGCTGTGCACTATTCTGGCTCTGGAGCTTGCTGCATGCGCGCTTGCTGGGCTCTGTCGAGCACGCACAGCAGCTCCTGTGCATTTGTGGGGCCTATCTGCGCATGGGCAGCGCATGGACTGGTTATCGCCTTGTGCTGATGAAATGCTCGTGTATACCAGAGGGAGGGGTCGGCTGGCTATGTCTTCAGCAGCCCAGGTCAGCGCGCTTTGTCTTGAACTCACACGAGGAACCTTGCGTGCAGACGCTGGCTGTTAGGTGGACATGCTGCCGCTTGTGCAGAGCGCAGTGTGTAGGCATGGGGGCGGGGAACGCTGTTCGAGCAGTGTCTGTAAGCATCGGGGCAGTCTTTCTCACATGCAATCATGCAAGGTACTTGGAGTCTGAGTCTCACAAGAACCTCAAGGAACCATAGCTACTGTTCACATGAGACTGTGCTTGCGTTCTGTCAGTGAGTTAACATAGCTATACACTAATACTACTTTCAGCACAAGTGCAGTACACAGAAAAGGCGCAAAACAGACTCGCCAGCCTTGTCTGTGACCAGACTCTGGTTCCACACTCTGCCCAAGAAGGAGGCCAAGGACAGAGTGCAGGCGGCGCCCGCGCGCGCCCACTTCGCGGAGAAGGTGATCAAGGTGAAGACGATGACGCAGGGCAGAGCTGCTCAAGCACGCGCCGGTGTGCGGCAACCTGCTCATCGTGCCGGAGCTGGACCTGGACGTCGAACGCATCCACAAGCGCCTGCCTTCCTCAAAGGCTTCACCTGACCCGCTTCGATGCTTTGATGCGCGAGGAAATACAGTGCTGGCCCCGCTCACGCGTCGCGCAGCACCAGCCCCAGCACTGCCCGCAGCGTGCACGCTCTTACGGGTCAGGTGAAGCCTGAGAGGAAAGCAGGCGTTTCTGAGTGTGCTCGATGAAGAGGTACAGCTGCGGCACGATGAGCAGAATGAAGTAAAGAAAGAATGAATGAATGATTGAGGGCACACCAGAGAACTGAGTAATTAGACCTGGCTAGACCCCACCCGGGGTGATTTAAATCGAAGAGGCGCAGGTGGGAGCAGCTGCACAACTTGCCGCTCGCCCTCGTAGGCTCTCTGGCTTCTCATGGAGGACGCTGATGCTTTCGACGAGAACTCCTGTCCCGCAGGCACACCAGTGCCCCCGCACGCGCCCCAGGCGAAGCCCGGCGTAGACAGCGCTGAGCAGACTCCCTGCGCACGCCCACTGCAGCCGCGCAACGCTGCCACGGTGTGCCGCTTTGTTTGACCGGCCAGGTCACACCTGCGCCACTGTGCGTAAACATGCAAGCGCTGACACGCCACGCGTGCAAGCGCAGCCCTGGTTCTCGCCGGCAAGCCTGCCTCTGGTTGCAGCAAGCCCGCTGCCCGGCGCGCGCAGCAGCCTGGGCAGCTCTGGCACGGTGCGCGCAGACGCGCCTGCACTCCTTGTTGCCGGCCTGCTTGCTACCAGCTTGAGGGACTGCAGTAACAACCTCCTGCGCCCCCAGTGCCACCATCGCATCTACTTACGACTGTGCGCGGGGCCACACAAGGGGCGCACGCCTGCCGCGCAAGCATGACAAGCCAGCCAGCAGTCAGCCCTGCACCATACGGTTGTACGACCTGACTACAAGGCGCGCGCTAAAGAGCGCTGGCTGCGCAGCCGGTGCTCTTCGCCGCGCGGCACAGTCATGACGGCGGCGCCTCGCCCGGCGGCGCCGGGAGCCCTACGCCGGCCGGCCCGGCGGACAACAGCGTCAAGGTGGTCGTCCGGATACGGCCCTTTGCGGACGCGGAGGCCGGCGAGCGCGGCGCGCTGCAGCAGCGCGGCGGCCAGGCGCTCGCGGTGCTGCCCGGCGGCGGCGCCGAGAAGGAGGCCGCGCCGCTGGCATTCACATTTGACTACGTGGCCGGCGAGCGCACGGGCCAGGACGCCTTCTTCCGCGCCGTCGGCCGCCCGATCGTGGACAACTGCCTGGCAGGCGCGGCGCGGGCGCGCAGCTGGGCCGCCTTCCATGCCGGGGCTCCCCTGGCAGCGCCGCGCGGTGCCTTGTTACATCGCCCCTCGCCTCACAGGCGTCGAACGTAGCTCGCCGCCCGCCGACGCCCTGCGCGCCGCGCCGCAGGCTACAACTCGTGCGTGTTCGCGTACGGGCAGAGCGGCTCCGGCAAGACGCACACGATGCTGGGCGACCTGCCGCGCGAGGCCGACAGCGCGCTGCCCGAGCAGGCCGGCCTCGTGCCGCGCATGTTCGTGCGCCTGTTCGAGCGCATCCGCGCCGCGGAGGCGGAGCCGCGCGAGGGCCGCGCACTCGCCTTCCTGTGCCGCATGTCCTGCCTGGAGATCCACCAGGAGGTGCTGACCGACCTGCTTGCGCCCGAGCGCCCGCGGCTGCAGGTGCGGCGCCTCGCGTCAGGCCCCGATGCTGGGCAGCTGCCAGCACCAGGGTTTGGAACGATGCCGCTTCTTCACCGTAGTGTGCTGCACTACAAGACAAGCGACCCGATGCACCATGCGGGAGAGCTTGCAAACTGCCAGTAGACCGCCGGGTTGCGCACACCGACCTGCTTGCGCCTGATTAATGCAGGTGCAGGCGCGTCCGCTTCAACGGCAAAAGTACGGAATTGCCTCTGTGTGGTGCACACCTGGCCGTGACGGATCTCGTCTAAGTCCAGGAGTGCGCATCGCACTGCATGATGGGCGGCCACCTGGGACGGCCTGCTGTGCCTGGCACGCAACAGAAGAGACGTTCAACCCCAGCAGTGCCGAGTGCCGGCTCCAGGGATAAGGTCAGCGGGGCGCGCGCGCGCAGCTGCGCGAGGACCTGCGCATCGGCGTGCACGTCGAGGGGCTTACTGAGGAGCCCATCGCGTGCGCGGCGGACGCCATGCGCGTGCTCGCCGCCGGCGCCGGCCGCCGCCAGGTGTGGGGACGGTGGTCGCGCACACGCGCTTGCATTCCTGGTAACGTGCCGCACGAGGGGGTACAGGGTATTTACTTGCGTAACGGCCAGTGCACGGGAGTTGAGCGGTGCTGCAACACATGAAAGGCCGGTATCTGGGACTGCTCGATCTGCGGGGCGCTCGTGTGCTGCTCACCTGTCGGCGGTGACGGACACATTGCACCAGGCAGGACAGACGTGCATGCGCAGCAGGCCCCACCAGTCTCTGGGTGTTCACCTACTGGGTGTTCACCTACCGGGTGTTCACCGGCCTTTCACCTGCCCGGGCCCGAGCGCGCCAGGTCGGCGGGACGCGCGGCAACGCGGCGTCCAGCCGCTCGCACTGCGTGTTCACGGCCGTGGTGGAGTCGCGCGTGGTCGAGGACGGCATCACATCTGTCCGCACGTCCCGCCTACACCTCGTGGACCTGGCAGGCGCGCTTTGGCAACCCTCTATGGTATACACCGTTAGATCAGGTTCGAGACAGTGACGAGCCTAAGTCCGCACAAGACCAGCGCCCAACACAGCGCTATGCTGCATTGGGGTGCGCGTGTCAAGTAACCATGCATGGGGGCCCCTCCCTGCTCCTGCAGGCAGCGGTGGGGCGGTGGGGTGCGGAGACAGCCTGTGGGGCCGCAAGCAGCACGCCTGCCGGGCCGCTCCAGTTAAACATGGCCACGGGAGCCTGCATTGCGCCGCGCAGGCAGCGAGCGGCAGAAGACGTCCGAGGCGGAGGGCGCGCGCCTGAAGGAGGCCGGCTCCATCAACCGCTCGCTGTCGGCGCTGGGCCTGGTCATCAAGCGCCTGGCGGCCGGCGGCGCGGCGCACGTCCCCTACCGCGACTCGCGCCTCACTTTCCTGCTGCAGGTGCGCCGCGGTGTGGGCAGCAGGGTAGGGTGGGGTAACTCAGGTACATTTCTTTTCGAGCGCAAGGGCGCATGCAAGCTTGGACTGGCATGCAGCGGCCGGGACTGCGGAGTATTAGGCAGATGTGGCGCACAAAGCCATGTCCCGCACTTCTGCTGAGACGGAGACGGGCCGTGCCAGGATGCGCTCGGCGGCAACAGCAAGACGGTGGTGGTCGCCAACGTAGCGCCGGGCGCGGCGTGCGTGCGCGAGACGCTGTCCACGCTCGGCTTCGCGCAGCGCGCCAAGCAGGCGCGCGCGCATGCACCACTTGGTCGCGGCGCGGTGTCTTGGCGTGGCATGGTGGGAGGAGCCGGCCTGCGCCTGCTGCACTGCGCTTTGCGCTACGAAGCCTTGCGGGCGTTTCCGGTGGTTGGTCCTTCGTGCCGACATGTTGAGGCAGACCCATGCCGTACCAGCACGTGCAATTTAATGAGCGCCCGGCGCGCGCTGCGCGCGCGGCGGCGCAGATCGTGACGCGCGCGGTGGTCAATGAGGAGGCCAGCGGCGAGGCCGCGCTGCTGGCCGCCGAGAACGCGCGCCTGCGCCGCGAGCTGGCCATGTTCCGCGCGGTGCAGCAGGCGCGGCCCTACTCTACTGCTAGTCTCCGCGCGCTCCAGCATGCGCATGCCTGCATCGATGCTATCAAGCAGGTGCGGCCGGACCATGTCGCGCTGGGCTGCGTCGCCGCGCGCCTCACAGTGCATGCACAGCGCGGCCCCAGCCGCGCCGCGTCGCGTCACGGGAGAGCTCCTGCAGCCCGCCAAGCGTGCTTACATCCCGCGCTGTGTCCGACAACTGAGGCGCGCGCCCTGCGCCGCAGGCGCAGACGCCCCCCGCCAAGCCGGCGGCGGCGCAGCCGCGCACAGCCCCTGCGATTGACAGCCCTCGCGCCGCCGAGGACGGCGCGGCGGGCCCGAAGGCAGAGCGCGCCGAGCGGGACGCCGCCTGGGCGGAGCGCCTGGCGGCCGCGCTGGACATCAATACCGCGCTTGAGGCCGGCCTGGCGGAGCTGCGGGCGCAGAACGTGCGCCTGCGCAGGTGCGCGCGCGGGCCATGAGGCGGCCCTCTGGTCCTGCGTCGCATGCGGTGTGAGGGGTGAGCATGTTGATGTCCCTTCTGTGGTCCTTGAGCATGCGGATGCGGCCTGCGCCGTTGAGCACGCCCTCCAGCAATTCCCTGCTTGCCACCCTTGATGCCATGCATCAAGCTGCCAAGCGCTCCATGGGCCCAGCTCGGGACACTGTTAGGTTTACAGAGTATTAGGGTTGCGGAAGCCCGCGCGCCGACCTGAGCGAGGCCTGCCGGCCAGCCAGGGAGCGGGACGGCCTGGACCTGGCCATGGCGCACCACACTGAGCAGATGCAGCAGCTGGTGGAGGCCGACATGGACGCCATGCAGGCGCGCCCGGCGCCGCTCGACTGACATGCCTGTGCCTCTGAGCGCGATAAGCGCACGGCTCCATGACCGGCGTCAATGCTCATGCGCAACCTGCCTTCCCAAGCTGCACCACCGCTCTATCGGCCGGCACCGTGCGGCCTGGGTGCCGCCGGCGCGTGTCTGCTCCAGCGCTCTCCGGCCACTCCCGCCGCCGGTCACGAGCGTGCCCGCATAGGGTAGGGTATGTGCCGCGCGCAGCGCGCGCAAGAGGCCGAGGCCGCGCTGGCGGGCTTCCATGCGTCGGCGGCCGCGCGCGACGCCGAGCTGGCGGCGCTGCGCTCCGAGCTGCGGGCCGCGCATGCGGCCGCGGACGCCGTGGCGGCCGAGCGCGCAGAGGCGGACGCACGCGCCGAGGCGCGGCGGCGCGCGAGCGCGGAGGCGGCCGCCGCGCAGGCGCAGGCGTGTGCAGTGTGCCCACATGGAGGGCTGATGCGAGCGACATGGGTGAATGTACTTCTCGGCACCGCCGCAGCGCGCGCACAACCAAGCTCTGTGCGCATGACGCTCGCCCCATACACTGCTAGGGCGTTGATTCGTCCTGCATGCTTGTAGCAATGTGCTGGCAGGCTGGTGCGGCGACGCGCACTTGCATCTGTCCGCACGCCTCCCACAGCCGCCCCCCGCTCGCCAGGAGCACGCAGCGGCCGCGGTGGAGTCTGCAGCGGCGCAGGGCGGCGCCGCGGCCGCGCTGCTGTCCGCGCGGCTGGAGGCCGCCGAGGCGCGCGCGGACGCGCGCGAGCACGCCGCCTGCGAGCTGACCCGGTGCGCTAGAGGCTTATGCCTGTTGCTGTCTCCTGCCTCCTGGCTCACAGCACAGAGAACAGGCCTGGCCTTTGCCATGCCTGCCGTGAGCATGCGTCGGACTGCTCTGGCGCCTCGCCCGGCGGCAGGCCACTGCGTGCATGCAGCACCGCTTGCCTGGAAAGTCAGCATACAACTGCATGCCTGCCTCTATTACATCGGTCCGTCGACACGGATGTCTGCATGCCTGCATCCATTATATTGGTCTGTTGTCATGCACGCCTGCATGCCTGCATCTGCTATCAACGAGCTGTCAGCATGAATGCTTCACGCCCCAGCGCTCATCCTACCCTATACCCGCGTGCAGGGCCAGGGAGCAGCTCATAGCAGAGGCCGCCGACCAGGCCCGGCGCGCGGCCGAGCTGGAGACGCGCCTGGCGAACATGGACACGGTGCTCGCGGACGCGCGCACGCAGGCCGCCGCAGCCGCCCGGTGCGCCCGTGCAGGCGCTCTGCCCTGCTCAGACCTGCACGCAGGGCCTGTCCTTCTGTTCTTGTGTCTTCATGTCCTCGTTACGCCGCCATCCAGGGCGCAGTGCGCGGCTTGCCC
>JAABUR0100007683.1_pt1 | contig 12690 bp, 10 predicted proteins | sample 5560091 | NCBI WGS metagenome assembly JAABUR01 (sample SAMN10711879, study PRJNA513375) | rock metagenome | isolation source: Antarctica rocks | place: Antarctica: Victoria Land, University Valley sud
GTGGAGCGGTCTGGGCTGGATGCTCTCACGGTCCACGATCTGAGGCACACGGCCGCGTCGCTGGCGGTCGCCTCCGGTGCCTCGGTGCTCGCCGTGTCGCGGATGCTCGGGCACTCTGCGCCGAGCGTGACGTTGGACGTCTACGCCGGCTTGTTTGAGTCGAGCCTTGACGCGCTGACGGACCGGCTGGACGAGGCATTCTGGAAAGCTCGTGCGGCCTCTGTGCGGCCTGGGACGGCCTCAGAGGTGGTGGAGTTCCCTCAGAGGTGAGCAAAAACCGACCTCTGACCTGCGGTTTTGCCTGGTGCCCCCGGCAGGATTCGAACCTGCGGCACACGGTTTAGGAAACCGTTGCTCTATCCCCTGAGCTACGGGGGCCGAACGTGCGGACCAAGCGAGTGAGACAAGGCACCTCCAGCCGTGCCGTTGAAACGGCGGGCGCGGTGAGTCTACGGGCCCCGTCGTCAGGTTCTGGTAGGGGTACGCGCGGCCGAGACGAACTGCGCCAACACCACCAGTCCGAGGATGGCGACGGCGCTCAGCGGGCCAAAGGCATACAGTCCGAGGTCCACGGCGTCGGGGAAGTCGAACTGTCCGTCTGCGTTGACGGCAACGTTTGCGGCGGCCTTCGACCACAACGCACGCACAATTTCGTCATCGACGATATGGCTCAGTCCTGAGCGATCACCTTGTGGACCTCGGCGGAGCCGGGAACGACTTCGCCGTTGATGAGGAGTTCGGCGGTGTACATCTCGACGTCCTTGGGTACTTCGAACAGCGCGTAGCCGGCGCCGTCCACCGTGTGGACCGGCAGATCCTCGACGTCGGCAGAAGTGGTGATTCGTACCCCGGTGACGTCTGGGTGGACCGCCCAGATCCACACCATCGAGTCACCGACTTCAGTTCCACCGTCATTGACGAGGGCCGGGTTCGCCAGGTACCGCTTGGTGTTGACTCGGCATTCGTCAACTCGCTCGCCGTACTCCGCGCCGATCGTGTTCCACTCGCTGCCGAGCAGGTTCTCATTCTCTTCGACAAGTTCGACGCCTTTCACAGGCTGGCCGCATGCGGTCCGACGGGTCTCCACCAGCAGGTACTCGCTGCCGCCCACGCTGCCCTCGACGATGATCGACTCGCGGGGGATCCGGTCGACGTACTCGGGTCCCGACTTGAGGAAGGCGCCGGCGGCCAGGGTGACGGGGATGGCGGCTGCTCCGATGACCAGGCCGATGCGACGACGGCGGTGATCCGGCCGCCCGTTGGGGCGACCTGCCGGCGCAGTGCTCTGTTCGGGTGTCACGGTGTTGGCGACGGTCTGGAGAACGTGCCGCAGGTGCTGGTCCAGCTGGAGGTCGGTGTTGGATTCCTTGGTCATCTCAGTGCCTTTCGCAATCTGTCGAGCGCTCGACAGATGGTCGGAGCGGACCGTCGATTCGGAGCGTTTGAGGACCTGGGCGATCTCCACGAGCGGGAGGTCTTCGTAGTAGTGCAGGACCACGACTGCTCGTTGGGGCCATGGCAGCTCCTGGATCAGCGTCCAGGTCTCGTCTACCTCCGGAGGAAGGCCAACCGGGTCCGCGCTGGTGACTGACCCTGAGACCAGCGAGGCCAGTCGGTACCGACGTCGTTGTCCATCCTTCACCAGGTTCAGGACTGATCTTCGGAGGTACGAAGAAGGATTTTCGATCTGGTCCCATCGCGGTTGAGCAGACGCGAAGGCGCTCTGCACGATGTCCTCGCTCGTCTCCGTCGAGCCGCACAGGAGATATGCGAACCGAATCAGCGGTAGCCGCTGCGCACGGTAGGTCTCCTCGAACCCGGCCGAAGTTTTCTCGGTTGGCATCACACCTGCTATGTCGTTCGGCAACGGTTCAGCGTTGCACCAGACCGAGGCTTGTGCGATGAGCACCCGACATGTCCGGATCAGCCGCGATCCTCGTTGCCACACCTACGGGTGCCGGCGGGGAGCTGCCCGCGGATGGCGGCGTAGGTCGTCCAGTCGGCCCAGCGAGTGGCGGCGACGATGCTGATGCCGATGAGGCTGGCGAACACGGCGGGCGGCTCGGATGCCGCGAGGTGCAGCATGGCCGCGTTGCGGCTGGCCCTGGTGGTGATACCGAGCTTGTTGAGCCTGCCCATCAAACGAGGTGGGGTGCTGGTGGTGGCCGGCCTCTTTGCCGGGAACAGCAAGCGTTCGTCCGCCAGGGTCTGGCCGCGCTGAAGGGCTTGGCGATCGGCAGTGAGGTCACGAGCGCGTCGAGTGGTGGCAGAAGCAGGAGTGGCTCCGGCCGAGCCGAAGGTAGGTGCCGTCGTCGACCATCTGGACGCCATTGGTGGTGAGCCCGACGATCGTGCCTACGGGCTGGGCGTAGAGCAGCACGAGGCAGGCGCCTGCACGGTCCTCGATGCTTGCGGAGTTCTTGTCGTGGAGCAGCGTCGGACGATGGCCCCATGCTGGTCTTGGTCGACATGGCCGCGAGGCCCGGAGGCGGGGACGGCGTTGAGCATCCTGGCCCCGGACAGGTCGCCGTTTGTCGGGGAGCCAGCGCGGGAACCGGATTCGGATGTCACGTCGCATGATGAGCCAGGAGTCGAGGACGGCTTGGGTGCAGTCGGGGGTCTCGCGCAAACTGGTGTCATGACCACGTCACCGGAGCTGTCTCTCTCCTCGCCGCGCAACGAGGTGGCCAGTCGGGTGATCGAGGCGCTGGCGGGGGAGACCGCGCGTTTTCGCGACGACCAGGAGCACGCGATCGCCGCGCTCTGTGAGCCCGCAGCACGAGTGCTGGTGGTGCAGGCGACCGGCTGGGGGAAGTCCGCCGTCTACTGGGCGGCCACGGCCATCCGACGTCAGGAGGGCGCTGGCACCACCTTGGTCGTGTCGCCGCTGCTGAGTCTGATGCGCGACCAGGTCAAGGCCGCCGCGAAGGCCGGTTTGAAGGCTGCCACCCTCAACTCTTCCAACATCGGCGAGTGGAGCGAGATCGAGCAGGCAGTGGCCGCTGGCGACCTCGACGTACTCCTCGTCTCGCCGGAGCGTCTGGCCAACCCCAAGTTCGGCGACCGGGTGATGGCGGCCCTGGCGGGCAACCTCGGACTTCTCGTCATCGACGAGTGCCATGCCTTGAGCGACTGGGGTCACGACTTCCGCCCCGACTACCGCCGGCTGTCCGACGTGCTCCAGACGCTCAACCCGCACACGCCGGTGCTGGCCACCACCGCCACGGCCAACGGGCGGGTCACGAGGGATGTCGCGGCGCAGCTTGGTGAGGCGACCGTCGTGCTTCGGGGACAGCTTGCTCGCACGAGCTTGCAGCTCGTCAGCGTCGCGCCGATGGACCCGCTGTCTCGCTATGCCTGGGTGGTCGACCATCTAGATCTGCTTCCGGGCTCAGGCATCGTCTACTGCCTTACGGTGGCGGACGCCGAGCGGCTCACGTCGCTGCTCGCGCATCGCTACGGCTCCGCCAACGTCGCCGTCTATACCGGACAGCTGGAGGCTGATGAGCGAGCGGTGACCGAGGACCGCCTGCGACGCAACGAGGTGAAAGCGGTGGTGGCGACGTCGGCACTTGGCATGGGCTTCGACAAGCCCGACCTCGGCTTCGTCGTGCACGTCGGCGCTGCGCCGTCGCCGGTCGCCTACTACCAGCAGATCGGACGCGCCGGTCGCGGGCTCGACCATGCCTTCGTCGTCCTACTGCCGAGCGATGCCGACGAGCCGATCTGGGAGTACTTCGCAACGTCGACGATCCCGGTCGAAGCCGATGTTCGTACCCTTCTCAGCACTCTGCTCGAGGCAGCAGAGCCGATGACGGTTCCGGCCGTAGAGGCGATGACCACGCTGCGGCGCGGCAGCATCGAGCTGATGCTGAAGCAGCTCGCCGTCGACGGAGCGGTGGAGCGTACCGCGGAGGGTTGGCGCAGCACCGGACGCGCGTGGCACTACGACCAGGAGCACTACGACGCTGTCGTTGCAGGCCGCCGGCGCGAGGCCGCGATCATGCGCGACTACATCAGCGGCGCCAGCTGTCTGATGATGCTGCTGCAGCAGTCCCTTGACGATCCCGGGGCCACGCCCTGCGGCCGCTGCTCCGTGTGCCTGGGCGAGCTGCCGAGCCCGCTGGCCGCCCGGCCCGACCCCGCCACGGTCCGAGACGCGCAGCGCCTACTCCGCGGGGGTGACCACGTCGTCGAACCACGCAAGATGTGGCCAGGTGGAGCGTTCGGCGCCAAGGGCCGCATACCCGCCGGGCTGGGCGCCGAGGAAGGACGAGCCGTCGTGTACGCCGACGCACCCGAGTGGCGGGAGGTGGTCGCGGCCGCGTTCGGCGACCCGCCGGGGTCCGCCCTACCCACCGAGTTGGTCGAGGGTTGCCTCGAGACCCTCGTCCGGTGGAAGTCGCGGTGGCCGACCCGGCCGCAGTGCATCGTCGCACTGGCGGCGGCCGGCCATGGTCCGTTCCTCAAGGAGCTGGCAACGCGGATCGGGTCCGTAGGGAAGCTGCCGGTGCAGCCATGGAATCCGAGCCGGCCGGTCACCGAGCGGCAGACTTCGGGAGGTGACGAGGCCGCCGCCTGGCGCGCTGCGCTCGAGGTCGATGACGAGCTGCGCCATTTCGTCGCCGGGCAGGCGGTGCTGCTGCTCGTCGACCGCACCGCGACGCTGTGGCCGGTCACCGTGGCTACCGCCGCACTCCGTGAGGCGGGGGCGGTGGCCGTCCTCCCGCTGGTGGTCCATCGCCAACCGTGATCGACGTCAGTCGTCGACTCGGGCAGTGCCGCTGCCGCCGGGGTTGAGGCCGCGAGTCTGGAGCACCGAGGCCGCCGGCTCGGTTGGTCGGACATATTCGCCAGCCGAACGGTCAAATTCTTCGCTGAGCACTTCACCTCGGACTATCGCTGCCCTAACGTCGGCCGCGCATAGGGATTCCCCCGAAGCGGCAAACCCGTCGAAAGGCGGGGACGCAAAGCCACGGAGCCTGCACCAGCAGGCCAGCCGGGTTACCGAACGGGAGCTGAGTACCACGTGAACACGTCACCCGCAGCCGCGCCGGCCGAAGCCGTCGCCGACCAGGCCGGACCGTCTCGCCGTACTGTCATCGCCGGTGCTTCCGTCGCTGCCGCCGCGGTCGCAACGGCCCCGCTCTGGCAGGCGTCCACCGCCGAGGCGGCCTACCTACCGGCTGTCCGCTCGTACCGCAAGACGCGGATGCCCTCTCCTGCGACGCGCCACATGTCCAACCGCTTCGCCTACGGCTACACACCCGCGCTGGGTCGGCAGATCCGCGCTGCCGGTGGCCCGAGCGCCTGGTTCAACAAGCAGCTCAACCCCGCGGCCATTGCGGACCCGCGGCCGGCCGCCTACGCGAGCTGGTTTCCCACGATGGGGTTCAGCGCGTACGAGCAGTTCGAACACCAGCGTCGCGACAGGGGCTGGGGATGGAACGTGCAGGTCAACGAGGCACGCTGGACCTTGCTGCGCCGGATCCACTCGCAGCGCCAGGTCCACGAGGTGATGACCGAGTTCTGGCTCAACCACCTTCACATCGCCATGGACTCCGATCTGACCTGGCTGTGGCGGCACGACTACGATGCGCTGATCCGTAGCCACGCCTTGGGCCGCTTCGACGAGATGCTGAAGGCCGCGATCGTGCATCCGGCGATGCTCGTCTTCCTCGACGCCGACCTGTCGCAGATCGCACGCCGGGTGCGCTACAACGGCGACGTCATCGTCACCGACAAGATCAACGAGAACCTCGGCCGCGAGCTGCTCGAGCTGCACACGGTCGGCAGGACCGCGGGCTACGACGAAGACCAGGTGAAGAGCTCAGCCCATATCCTCACCGGCTGGACGGTTGACCGGTTCACCACCTGGAACTGGCACTACGACCCGCAGCGGCACTTCCGCGGCCCGGTCCGGGTCATGGGCTTCAGTGATGACAACAGCCAGCTCGACGGCCGCGACGTACTCAACCGCTATCTGCACTACCTGGCTCACCACCCGGCGACCGCACAGCGGATCGCCCGCAAACTCGCGATCCGGTTCGTGTCCGACGACCCGTCCCAGACCCTGATCAACCACCTCGCCGACGTGTTCACCAGCTCAGGCACCGACATCAAGGCCACCCTGCGCGCGCTTGTGGCAAGCCGGGAGTTCCAGCAGTCGGTCGGCCAGAAGGTACGCACCCCCACCGACGACGTGGTAGCGACCTTCCGTGTCCTTGGCGCCACGATCACCCGACCGACGCGCGACGCCGACGCCGCGAACGCGGTGTACTTCCTCAGCCAGAACATCGGCGCCGTCCCGTTCGGCTGGCCGCGCCCGGACGGTCAGCCGGAGATCGGCGACGCCTGGTCGTCGGCGGCTCGGATGCTGGGGTCGTACAAGGTGCACAACACCGTTGCCGGTCACTGGTGGCCCAGCACCGGCGTCAACTACCGGTCTCATGCCTCGTGGCTGCCGCAGCGCGCGATCCGTTTCGATCTGCTCGTCGACCACATGTGCCGGCTGATCCACGGCCGAGGTGCGACCCGTCGGCTGCTCGGCGCCGCCTGTCTTGTGGTGAGCGTGACTCCCGGGGAGATCATCACCCGCGAGCACGGCCTGGTCCAGTGGAGGATGCCGCGATTGATCGGCTTGCTTCTCGACACTCCCCAACACCTGATGAAGTGACGGCGATCCCATGACTACGCAGACCCCTCCCACGTGCTCGTGCCCTGAGTACGGCACGTCGCGACGCGCCTTCCTCACCCGGGCCATGGCCGCCGGTGCTGCGACCGTCGCCACCACCATGTTCGGCGACACGTTCCGGCAGACGGCCTACGCCGCCACCAACGGCAACGTGCTCGTCGTGCTGTCGCTGCGTGGCGGCTGCGACGGGCTCTCGCTGGTCGTCCCGCACGGCGACCCGGCGTACGCTGCCGCACGTCCGAACATCGCCGTGCCGACGGCACCGCTGCTGGCCAAGGACGAGATGTTCGGTCTGCACCCGGCGCTGAAGCCGCTCGAGTCGATGTGGACCGACAAGAAGCTGACCGCAATTCACGCCACCGGGCTGAAGCAACCCAACCGGTCGCACTTCTCCGCCATCGAAGAGATCGAGGACGCCGACGCCGGCTCCAGCACCCGCACCGGCTGGATCAACCGGCTGATCGGACTCGACACGCTCAACGCACCGATCGAAGCAGTCACGGTCGGCAGCGGCGTCCAGCCGGCGTCGATGTACGGACCGCAACCCACCTTGTCTGCGCTTCGCGCCGACGACATCGAGCTTTCCGGCGCCAACGACCCCGACGGCGTCGTCGGGCGACGTCGCGCCCTGAACCAGGTGTGGGGAGAGGCTGGGGGCACTCTCGCCGTGGGTGCCCGCTCCACCCTGACCACGACCGCAACGGTCGGGCCACGACTGCAGCGAGCCTATGCACCAGCCAACGGCGCAAGGTACCCGCAGAGCGAGCTCGGCCGAGCCATGTCTGACACCGCGCGCCTCATCAAGGCCCAGGTCGGCGTCGAGGTCGTGACTCTCGACTACGGCAGCTGGGACATGCACTCCAACCTCGGCGACCTCGACAGCCAGACCAGCACCTTCAACGGGATGGCCGGTCAGATGGCGCTCGCTCTCAAGGCGTTCTTCACCGACCTCGGGGCAGAGGGCAACCGGGTCACCCTGGTGACCCTGACGGAGTTCGGCCGCCGGCTCGCGGAGAACGGCGCCCGCGGTCTCGACCACGGCTGGGCGAACGCGACCCTGCTGATGGGCGCCGGCGTCAACGGCGGCAAGTACTACGGCACCTGGCCCGGCCTGGACCCCAACTCCATCGTCGACGGCGACCTCGCCGTCACCACCGACTACCGCAGCGTGCTGTCGGAGATCTTGGTCAAGCGGTTCAACGTGAGCACCAGCAAGGTCTTCCCCAGCTTCACGCCCGAGACCATCGGTGCCGTCTCCGCCTGAGACCGCCACCTCTCCGGTTCGTCCGACCAGCTGCGGACAACCGCAGTCTGGGTCAGCCGGACGAATCGGGGGTGGGCGCGGTGGGCGCGGTCGTCGGCGTAGGTTCTGCTGGCAGCGGCGCCAGGCTGTTCACGGTCAACGCCGTCACGAGACCATCCGTCGTGGTCACGGTGACAACCCCCTCCCGGTCGACGACACCTTGCACCTCTCGACGCAGTGACTCGGCGACTCCGTCTTCGTCGTAGTCGTCGACAGCCAGCTCGGCCGAGAACCTGACTGGCGTTGCGCCGACGCAGAAGGTCGCGGCGCAGTTGACGAGCGCACCGGTGAACGTCTTACGCACCGGGGCCGGCGTGGGTGCCGGCGTCGGCTGGGGGCTGGGTGCCGGCGTCGGCTGGGGGGTAGGCGCCGGGGGCTGCGGGTGTGGCTTGGGCTGCGGGTGTGGCTTGGGCTGTGGCTGTGGCTGTGGCTGTGGCTGTGGCTGTGGCTGTGGCTGTGGCTTGGGCTGCGGTTGTTCCGGTCGCGGGTGCGGTGCTGACTGTGGTGGCCCGGGGCGCGGGCGGCGAGGTGACGGCTGCCCGGACGGTGCTGGGGGCGTGTCGGCCGTGGGGCGATGGGGCGCCGGGTTGGCGTGATCGGGCCGACGAGGGTGCTGGTTTGGCCGGCGGTCCGGCTTTGACCGTGCTTCGTGGGGCTTGTGGGTAGGGCGGTGGCCGCGGTGATGGACCCGCTCGGGCTTCGGCGGTGCCGCGTCGTTCGGCACGACGTCGACCACTCCGCTGTCGTACGCGTTCGCCAACGTGAGGACGAGGTCGACGTACTCGTCCGACTGGTTGTAGCGGAACACCGCGCCGCGAGCTCGCGACAGCACTCGCATGTCGGCGCCACCACCGCACAGGTAGCGCGCGGTGGCCAGGGCGGCGTCGTCGAAGTCGCTTGGGTTGAGCTTGCCGTTGCCGTCGCCGTCCGCGCCCATGACCGCCCAGGTGCTGGGGATGAACTGCATCGGGCCAACCGCGCGGTCCCAGACCCGGTCGCGGTCGAGCTTGCCGCGGTCGGTGTCGTGGATCGCTGCCACGGGGCCAGCCCCATCGAGCGGCAGACCGAGGATGAGGGGGTAGGTCGTGCCGTTGGAGAGCACCGATGCGCCACCGAACTTGCCGTGCGCCGACTCGACCTGCCCGATCGCTGCGACCACTCCCCAGCTCAGGTGACAGGAGGGACTGGAAGACGCCACCGCGGCAGCTGACCGTCGATAGGCGCGCAAAGCCGCCAGCGGGACGTCGTACGTGGTGTTGGCGCTGATCTCGAGCACCCGTTGGTGAACGCTCTTCGCGATGACCGTCGGCCGCGACGGGTCGAGACGGCGATGGTTCTGGCGCCTGAGCGTCGCGGCGTCCACGCGGTCGCGGCTCTTCTGATCGGCATCCGACGTCGCGGTCGTGTCCGCGATGGTGGGACTAGGGGTCAGAGGAGTGGTGGACGGGCCGAACTCGGCCAGCAACTCGGACGAGCCCTGAGCCGATGAAGCGAGAGGACGTTGAGTCGACGACGCCGCGACCTGGCCCAGCTCGACGTCGGGTGGACCGGCCAACGCCAGCGGCACCGGAAGCAGCACAGCTGCGGCGACGCAGAGCATTCTGCGGTCGCGGCGTCGGGTAAAAGGTGCTCTCACCTGGCAAATCTACCCCTGGCACAGTGTCACCGCAGGCGTACTGACAAGCTTCCTCGACCGCAGGACTGCGGCCATGGTCCCAGGCCGCCCGCGCATGGCGGTGGCTGTCATCCGGCACCCACGCGCGGGCACTCGGCCGAGGCGCAAGGGTACATTCATGGACGTGCCCGCTGACGTCCGTTACCCGATGACCAGCCGCGTCCTCGACAACGGTCTACGGGTGGTGGTCAGCCCCACGCCAGGCTCCGGGGTGGTCGCCGTCAACCTCTGGTACGACGTCGGCTCACGTCACGAGCAACCTCACCGGCAGGGTTTCGCGCACCTATTCGAGCACCTGATGTTCCAGGGCTCCCGGCATGTCAAGTCCGGCGACCACTTCGCACTGCTCCAAGGACATGGCGGCTCGCTGAACGCCACCACCTCCTTCGACCGCACCAACTATTTCGAGGCGATGCCGGCGGGCGTGCTCGACTTGGCGCTCTGGCTGGAGGCCGACCGGATGGCGTACCTCGACGACGTGCTCACCCAGGAGAACTTCGAGAACCAGGTCGATGTGGTGGCGCAGGAGCGGAGCCAGCGCATGGACAACGTCCCGTACGGCACCGTCTTCGAGAAGGCGCTGCCGCTGATCTTCGACCCCGAGCACCCTTACGGCCACCTGCCGATCGGCAACATGCAGCATCTCGCCGACGCCACCTTGGCCGAGGTGAGCGCCTTCCATGCCCGGCACTACATGCCTAGCACCGCGGTGCTGTCGATCGTCGGTGACGTCGAAGAGTCGGCCGCGTTCGCCAAGGTTGAGGTGTACTTCGGGCACATCGACGGTGGCGAGGCCCCTAAACGTGAGCTGCCCTCCACGCTGCCTCCGGTCGGGGAGAAGCGGCGGGCCGACTTCACCGAGGACGTGCCTGCCCCGGCGGTCTGGTTCGCTTCCCGGCTCCCCGCCGACACGCCGGAGTCGCGCGAGCTGGCAGCGGTGGAGCTGGCCAGCGCGATCGTCGGCGACGGTGAGACGAGCCGGCTGCATCGACGGCTGGTGAGGCAGGACGAGGTTGCCCTCGCGGCCGGCATGGGGATCAACCCGCTCATCGCCGGTAACTCCCTGGGCCTGGGCTCGGTCCGCGTCGTACCCGGCCGCGACGTCGACGAAGTGGTGTCGACGGTGGAAGAAGTGCTGCTGACGTTTGCGACGGACGGCCCCACCGACGGCGAGCTCGCCGTCGCCAGGGCGCAGGCGGAGCGTGACTGGCTCGACGACATGGGCACCGCAGCCGGACGCGCCGACGCCATCTCTGGATGCGCGATGCTGTACGACGATCCCGACGCTCTCAACCAGCGGCTGCCGCTGCTGCGTTCCATCACGGCAGCGGAGGTTCAGGAAGCCGCAGTGACGTGGTTGTTGCCCTGCCTCAACGCACAGGTGCGGATCACCCCGGTGCAGAAGGCAGCCGACGCCGAGTCGGAACCGACGTCCGTCGCCGACTCGGATGGCGACGCATGACGATCCTGGAGAATCCTCCGGCCGTGGCCCCTGCCGTCGACTGGTCGTTTCCCGGCCGGCGTGAGCACCGCCTCGACAGCGGCCTGACTGTCCTGGTCTACGACTGTCCTGGTCAGTTCGTCGTCGCCGCGTCGGTGTTGTTCGACGTACCCCTCAGCGCCGAGCCGCGCGATCGCGAAGGTGTCGCTGAGTTGACCGGCCGATGTCTCACGCTGGGTGCCGGCGGGCGTACCGCAGAGGAGTTCGCGGACGCCGTCGCGCTGTGCGGCGCGGATGTCGATGCCAGCGCGTTCCCGGACGGTTTCGGCGTCCGGCTGTCGGTGCCGGTCGTTCGGCTCAGCGAAGGTCTTGCGCTGATGTCCGACATGGTGCGGGCGCCGACGTTCGACGAGGCGGAGTTCGCCCAGCAGAAGCGGTTGCGTCTGCAGGAGATCGAGCAGGCAGCGTCGTACCCGCAGCATGTGGCGGTCGAACAGCTGAATGCGGCGCTCTTCGGTTCGGCACGTGCAGCCCGGCCGGTCGGCGGTGCGGCGGAGACCGTCGTGCAGGTGGAACGAGACGACATGGCCGCGTACGCGCATCGGCATTTCCAGCCGAGCACCGCCACGGTGGTGGTCGCCGGAGACTTCGCGGGCATCGACCCGTTCGACGCTGTCAGCGACGCGTTCGGCGGCTGGCAGCACCACGGCGGTGACCGACTGGCAGGAGATGCCGCCACGGTGACGCCGGGTCCGCGGGTGCTGCTTGTCGACTGGCCGGATGCGCCGCAGGCGACCATCCGGGCCGCGGGGCGCGGCATCACGCGCGGTGACCCGCGGTGGCCGGCGATGTTCGTTGCGAACTTCGCGGTTGGAGGCAACTTCTCGTCGCGACTCAACACCGTGCTGCGGGAGGAGAAGGGCTTTACGTACGGCGCGAGCTCTGGCCTCGACACCGGTCGTCACGGTGGGCTGGTCACCGTCGCCACCGCGGTTCGAAGCGACGCGGCAGCTGAGGCCGTCAGCGACATCCTCTCGATCCTCGCTGCCGCCGACGGGACCATCAACGCCGATGAGACCGCTACCGCGATCCGCGCGGCCACCGACTCCGCCGCACTCGGTTTCGAACGAGCCGAGGCGGTGGTGGGGCGGGTCGAGATCCTGCTGTCGGAGCGGTTGCCCCTCGACCACGTCGACGCCAACCTGCACCGGATCCGGCAGATTACGCCGGAGGCCGCCAATGACGCGTACGCGAGCGTGCTCGACCCAGGCTCGCTGATCGTGGTGGTCGTAGGGGATGCCCGCACCCTGCGTGAGCCGTTGGAGGCGTGCGCGTACGCCCCCGTCGAGGTCGTCACCCCGCCTCGCCCCTGACCCAACCCGTCCTGAGGCGTTTGCCATGTGAACAATGCAGATGGCTTGTTCACATAGCAAATTTGCCATGTGAACAGTGCAGCTGGCTTGTGCCGTGTGTCAGGACTTCGCTGACAGGTATGTGTCGGGACATCGGTGACACCGGGATGCTGGTGGTCGCATGATCGGCCATGGCAGATGCGGTGGTTTCGATGGATGTCCGGT
>JAABUR0100007686.1_pt1 | contig 12687 bp, 11 predicted proteins | sample 5560091 | NCBI WGS metagenome assembly JAABUR01 (sample SAMN10711879, study PRJNA513375) | rock metagenome | isolation source: Antarctica rocks | place: Antarctica: Victoria Land, University Valley sud
GCCCCGAACCCCCTTTTTGGTACGTTCACGATCCTCTCCAGCGAGGCGGCGTCCGCGGGGTTGGCGACCACTGCCAGGTATGCCATTGCGTCTTTGATCTCGGCCCGCTCGTAGAACCGGACGCCGCCAACGATCTGGTACGGCACGCCCTCCCGCACCAGCACGTCCTCCAAAGCCCGGCTCTGGGCGTTTGTCCTGTAGAAAACGGCAACATCCCGTGGCGAAGCGCCGGAATCCACGATCCGCTCTATCTCAGAGACCACGAACCGGGCCTCCGCATACTCGTCCGAAGCCGTGAACACCCGGATGCGCTCGCCCTCGTCGCCCGCTGTCCACAGCTCCTTGTGCTTCCGGGAGGCGTTGTTCGCAACCACCGCGTTCGCCGCGGAGAGGATCGTCTGTGTCGAGCGGTAATTCTGCTCCAGCTTCACCACCGACGCCTCGGGATAGTCCCGCTCGAACTCCAGAATGTTCGAGATATCAGCCCCTCTCCAGCTATAGACCGAGTTGTGTGTGACGATGCCGTTAGCCACGAAGTTGTGCGTGTTCTCCACGTCCAGGTCGTAGACTGGCCGGTCCAGCAAGACCCGCTCCACGGACTCCACCACATCGTATCCGCCGTCTCCCGTGAACATGACCATCCCCGGCCTCACGGAGCCTGCCGGGATGAACGACAACGAGTTTCCCTCGCGCCAGCCCTGGCTCGTGCCCAGCCTGGCTTTGAACACGAGGTTGGTATCCAGAACTGCGCCTATGAGATCCGCGATCTGCATCAGACGTCCGAAATCCTTGTAGCAGGTCTCGAAGCGCCAGCTCGCGGAGCCGTTCTTCGCGGCCCGTACCGAGAGCCCGAGAGATTCCAGGGTGCGTCTTCCCTCTTCGTCGCGGCCCACCATCGAAATGCGGTGCATGGGCGAAGCCCCGCGCCGATCACCACACAGCGTAATTACGAGATTCCTCCGCCGCCCGGAATAACTCTGGGGCCGATAGTGTGGATGCTCCGGGTGCAGGCCACTCTCCGTCAGCAGTTCCATCGCGCTGCCCTCCGTATCGAAGAGGGAGAAGACACGCTTGATGTGCGCCTCGTCGTGTACCAGCCCGTTGACGCTTCCGCCCTTTCGCGGCACGAAAGGCAGCGTCGGGATGCGGTGGCGCAGAGAAAGAACCATCTCCTCGGCGCGGGCCTCGACCTCGGTTGCGTGAGTGGAGATCACCCACACCGCATCCCCGTGTTCCTGGCGGCAACGCTGCACGAAACCGACGGTAGGCTTCACCCGCCCATTCGTGTACACACAGGAAGTCCCGAGCCTGTATCCGATGTCCTCCCTGTACATGAGGTACGTGAAGTACATCTGCGGCGTCAGGGCGAGCTTGTATCCAGCAAAATGCGTGTGCTCCGGCGTGCTAGTTATCTCCCGTCCAGCGTTCGTGGTTATCCGCACGCCATCCGTCTGTTCCCGCTTCGCGGCAGCAGTCACCCTCGCAGGACGAAAATCCCCGCTTCCGTACGCGCTCAGGACGCTGTCGCCCGCGGACACGTTTTCGATGGGCTTCTCCGTGCCGTCGGACAGCGTGATCTTCGTTCCCTCGACCAGACACTGATCGTCGTCACCAACGACACATAAGTTTCGATGTTTGGCTGCAAGTACGTTCACGAGACGATACTGGGCGTGGTTGGTGTCCTGGTACTCGTCCACGTGGATGTATTTGAAGCGCGTCTGGTAGCGGTCGCGGACTTCGGGGAACAGCTCCATGAGGGCGACGGTCTGCATTATGAGGTCGTCGAAGTCCATCGCGTTGTTCTCGTAGAGGCGTTTCTGGTACAGGTCGTAGACCTCGGCGACGTTCTCTGCCATGTAGCCTTCTGTGACGCGGAGGTAGTCGTCAGGGCCGTCGAGGCGGTTCTTGGCGCTGGAGATCTGGGATTGGAAAGCGCGCGGGTTGAAGCGTTTGGGATCTTTTCCGAGTTCAACGATGCATCGCTTGACGAGACGCACCTGATCCGCGCCGTCGTAGATAGTGAACTCCCGTTTGTACCCGAGCTTGTCCGCGTGAACGCGCAGGATGCGGGCGCAGAAAGCGTGGAAAGTCGAGACCCACATCCGCCTCGAATCCGGGCCTACGAGGAGTGCTACCCGCTCCCTCATCTCCTGCGCCGCCTTGTTGGTGAAGGTGATGGCGAGGATCTCATCCGGCGCCGCGAGACCCTGATCCAGGATATGGGCGATGCGATGCGTAAGCACGCGCGTCTTGCCGCTTCCGGCTCCGGCCAGGATCAGGAGCGGCCCCTCGGTCTGCGTGACGGCGTCGAGTTGCGTCGAGTTTAAAGATTCCAGAAGCACTGGAAAAAGTATAGCAGGGCGTAGCCTGGCTTCTTCCCCGTTCGGCTAACCGGCTGTCCTGGATTGCGCGTATTTGAGGGCGGCGGGACGCACGAGAAATATGAGCAACAGGGAGAACTCGGCGACGTTTACGTTCACGAAGGAGATAAGGATGGCGATCAGGAACATGACGGGCATGAGAAAGGAGCGGGCGGAATTGTACCGGACCACGCGTGGATCCATGTCAGGGTCCACCAGCCTGTGGTCCTTGCAGGCGTACCACCACAGCCACGCGAGGTTTGTGCTCGCCAGGACCATGTGCGCACAGTACACGATCACAGATACCTGAAATTCTCCGTATTCACCAAGCATTGACCCGGAGAACGGTATAAGCGCGACCCACATCAAGAGAAGAAGGTTGATGCGCAAAAGCCTGCGGTCGAAAGCTTCGATGTAGTGGAAGATGCGGTGGTGCGCCATCCACAACGTCGCCACCACCCAGAAGCTGATGGCGTAGCTGGAGAGCTTGGGCAGGATTGCGACCAGCGCATCAAGCAACTCCGGCATCGTGGAGCTCGCGACGTCGGGAAGACGGATCTCCAGGGCGAGCAGGGTGATGGCGATGGCGAAGACCGCGTCGGAGAAGTAGACGATGCGATCCACCTCCGAACCGCCCTCGATCCAACGCCCATCGTTGTCCGACATCCAGCTATTCCCTCCGTAGATCCTTCTCACGCAGCGCCACCAAGTAGCGCGAGCCCAATCTATTATCTGTGAAGCCAGTACAGCACGATTTCTATTTTCCTGCCATCATGCTCCACGATAACGCTCTCCGCCGAGCATTCGAAACCCCGCTCTCTCATCGCTTCCAGAAACGTTTCCGCGTAGTCACGACGGGGGTCGGCGAGCAGCAGTTGACCATTTTGATCCAGGAGCTTGGGAACAAGATCAACCAGCGGCCCGACGTTCATCTTGTCGTACAGAACGTCGGCGGCTAGCACGAGCTTGAAGCGCGGAAGGTCCATTTCAGGCGTCCGCCAGTCCAGTTGCCTCGTCTCCAGGCTGCTGGCGAGTTGCGGCTCCAGGTTCGAAAGTGTGTTGTATGCGGCGAAGTCGAGCGTCTCATGGTAGTGGTCTGTCGCGAGAACGCTTGCCCCCCTGGATAGGGCCGCGATGCTCGGGAGACCCAGTCCGCATCCCAGTTCCACCACGCTTTTCCCCGTGAGATCCAGGTTCGCCACACGCAGCGCCAGGGCTATGGCGCTGGGCCAGAGATCCGCCCAGTACGGCAGCCGCTCGTTACGGTCGAAGTCCTCTTCGTCTATGAGGGCGTCGGCCGCAGCGGGATGTACCATGCGATAGAGATCTTCACCAACGCGCACTTCGGACTGGGTCAGATACGTCCTGCCGCCGAGGTGGGCGCGCAGGGTATCGAGGGAAAGGTTGTTCGGGGGAACGCTCGTTACCGGCTGAGGGAGGCGGTCTCGCGGGCGGCGCGATCTTCGCGGTTGTGCCTTTCGTTTTCGGCGAGATCGGCGATAGTGTAGCGGCCGAAGACGCTTTCGAGGGCGACGCGGGCCTCGTCCCAGACCTCGCTTGTGACGCAGAGCGGGGCGTCTGCTATGTAGCAGGTGCCGCCGGCCGAGCAGCGAGCGGGACGAACCTCGCCGTCCAGTATCTCCACGACGTCGAGGACGGTGATCTCCTCCGTCGGCATGGCGAAGCGGTATCCACCGTGGGCGCCGCGTCGGCTCTCAATGATGTTGGCCCGGCGGAGGTCGCCGAAGATCTGCTCCAGAAACCTCTCAGGGATGCGCTGCCGCCGTGCTATTTCGGCCACCCCGAGCGGCGAGCCACATTCGTTGAGCGCCAGCTCCACCAGCGCCCTGGCCGCGTACTTGCTCTTCTGAGTAAGCCTCATAACGTTTCGATTGTAGCATAGACTCAGCAGTTACAAAGACCGGAATTCAGGAGGCGCTTCGCTCGCTTCAGGAGTCGTGTCGGTCATTCGCAGGCTCCCTGATCTATTCTTCGCGAAGGTCACGGTTTATGTACTGCTGCATGGCGCTCTCGATGCGCTCCCCGGTCACCAGGAACACCGTGCGGCCTCCGATATCCACGCCATGATCGGCGATGCGCTCCAGATAGTGAACCGTCAGGGCGGCCCTCATACGCCACTCCGGGGCGCCGGCGTTTCCGTCGGACGGGTTGGCGATCAGGTTCATCGCCTCGGAGTAAAGGAGGTCAACCTTGTCGTCGGCGGCCTGAAGGTCACGGGCTCGGTCTATATCACGGTCTCTGAAGATATCCAGCCCCTCGTGGAAAAGCCTGCGGGCCGTGCGCGCCATCTCGATCAGGGCGGCCTCCAGGTCCTCGTCCCGCTCGCAACCAGCGGTGTCGGTGATGGCGTGGCAGATGTGTTCCGCGAGGGTTCCTGACCTCACGAGATGGTTGGTCACCGCCTGCACGGTGTAGAGCAGCCGCAGATCGCGCGCGACCGGCGCCTGGCGGGCCTGGAGGATCATGCACTCCTCGTCTATCTCGGCCCCGCGCGCCTTGTAGCGCATATCAACGCCCAGTTCCTTTTCGGCGAGGACCGCATCGTGCTCCTCCATTGCCCGCACCATGTTCTCCAGGGTGCCCTCGACCTCGCCCCCGAGGTCCAGGACGTCAGAAAGCAGGGTATCGAGCTCGTGCTGAAAAGTCTCCCTCGGCATCCCTAACCCAACTCTCTAGCCGAACCGGCCCGTCACGTAGTCCTCAGTCTCCTTGCGCTCGGGGTTGGAGAACATCTTCTCCGTCTCGTCGAACTCCCAAAGCTGGCCCGGGTCTCCCTGGTTCTCTATGTAGAAAAAGCCCGTGTAGTCAGAGATGCGGGCGGCCTGCTGCATGTTGTGGGTGACGATGACCACCGTATAACTCTTCTTCAGGTCATCCATCGTGTCTTCGATCTTCTGGGTCGATACAGGGTCGAGCGCGGATGCGGGTTCGTCCATCAGGATGACTTCGGGCTCGACGGCCAGCGTCCTGGCGATACACAGACGTTGCTGCTGACCGCCGGAGAGGCCGAAGCCGCTCTCCTTCAGGCGATCCTTCACCTCGTCCCAGAGCGCTGCCTGCCTCAGAGAACGCTCAACCAACTCGTCCATGTTGCCCCTGAAACCGTTGATCTTCGCGCCCCACGCCACGTTATCGTATATGGACTTGGAGAACGGGTTAGGCTTCTGGAAAACCATACCGACGCGGCGGCGGATGATCACGGGGTCCGCGTCTTTGGCGTAGATGTCCTGTTCACCGAGCGTCACGCGGCCCTGCGCGTATGCGCCGGAGATCACCTCGTGCATCCTGTTCAGGCACCGGATGTACGTGCTCTTGCCGCAGCCTGAAGGCCCGATCAGGGCCGTCACCTTGTTTGCCTGGATCTCCATGCTCACGTCGGTAACTGCCTTGAACGAACCGTAGTAGGCGTTCAGATCGCTGACCGACATACCCATACCGCCCAGGTCTTCCCGTGCGGACTTCGAGTCCTGATTCTGGGTCTCTGGGACGGGGCGCATGGTGGGGTTACCCTCTCTCGTCTTCTTTTCGGAATCCACTGGGTCTCTGTTCTCCTCCGGGTCTCCTGGGCTGGGCTGAACGTCGCCCACGGCTATTTCTGGAACCTGTTACGAAGCACTATGGCTATGGAGTTTGCCAAAAGCAGTACGACCATGATCACGATTATAGCCGCAGCCGCGAGCACCCTGAACTCATCCTGCGGACGGCCGATCCAATCGTAAATCTGTATGGGGAGCGCCATGTACCTCTCGAACGGGTTGGTGGTATTGTAGGTCAGGTACGCTGAAGCCCCGACTACCAGCAGCGGCGCCGCCTCCCCGATGGCCCGCGAGAGCGCCAGGATCGTTCCAGTCAGGGCGCCCGGAAGCGCCATCGGAATCAGGTGGCTGCGGATGATCTCCCACCTCGTGGCCCCGAGCGCGTATCCACCCTCGCGAACCGCGTTGGGTATGGACCTGAGCGCCTCCCTGGTGGAGACTATGATCACGGGCAGGATGAGCAGGCTGAGGGTGAGGGCTCCGGTGACGGCGCTCTGTCCCCCGGTCAGACCGCCGAGCAGGTTGACGAAAATGCCAAGCCCTAGCAGACCGTAGATCACCGATGGCACCCCGGCGAGGTTGGAGATGTTGATCTCCGTGATACGGTTGAAGATCGTGTCCTCCGCGTACTCTTCGAGGTAGGTTGCGGCCCCGATGCCGAGCGGGACCGAGATCAAAGCCGTCAGCCCGAGCAGCCAAAGCGACCCGACGAGCGGCCTTATGATGCCTGCGGTCTCCGGGAAGATCTGCGACGGCGGGCTGGTGATGAACTGCCAGCTCAACCTGGGGGCGCCATCCCTGAACACGTCGAACAGCAGCACAGCAAGCACCGCGACCCCGACCAGCGTGGCGAGCGTCACAAGGATTGCAAACAGGCGATCCAGCATGTAGCGCGTGCCTGTCTGGGTCTTGAAGGTAGACTTCGGCTGACCCGCCCGCTCTTCCCTCACCTTCGTTCCACCCTGCGCCATCAGTAGACCTCCCTGAAACGCCTGACGAACCAGTAGCTGATGAGGTTGAGGGTCAGCGTCATTACGAAGAGCGCGGAGCCAACGGCGAAGATTGACTGGTACTGCACGGAGCCGCGCGGCGTCTCACCGCCAACCACCTGCACTATGTACGCTGTCATCGCCTGCATCCCTTCGAGCGGGCTTCCGCCCCAGATCGGCTGCGCCCCCATTGCGATGGTAACGATCATGGTCTCCCCGATAGCCCTAGATATACCCAGTATGACCGCAGCGACTATGCCGGACAGGGCGGCGGGAACCACGATCTTGGTCGCCGTCTCGCGCTTTGTAGCGCCTAGCGCGTATGCGCCTTCCCTCAGGCTTTGCGGCACGGCGAAGATGGCATCCTCGCTCACCGAGGCTACGGTCGGGATGATCATGACTCCCATGATGAGTCCGGCGGATAGCGCGTTGAACGAACCGATGTCAGGGAAAAGGTGACTCCTCAAAAAGGGCGTTATGAACGTGAGGGCGAAGTATCCGTATACGACCGTCGGAATCCCTGCGAGAATCTCGAGCGCGGGCTTGAGCCAACGCCTGAGCCCCCTCGAAGCGTACTCGCTCAGGTAGATGGCGGCTAGCAAACCCAGCGGGAGCGCGACGATCACGGCGATGATGGTCGCCGTAAGGGTCCCGTAGACGAGCGGCAGGATGCCGAAACTTCCAGTGGTCGGAGACCAGCGGGTGGATGTCAGGAACTCGACTATGGATTCTTTTCGGAAGAACCCTATGGTCTCGAAAAGAAGGACGAGAACGATCCCGAACGTCGTCAATATGGAGAGGTAGGCGCACGCGGTCAGCGCGAGCTTTATCATCGTCTCCCTCATCTGCCTTGCCCTGCTGTTCCGTCGCCAGTTCTCGGGCGCGGATCTCGTCCATCCTGCCTCTAACGCCAACTTCCGTATACCTCCATAGCTGCTTCGTCTCCAGAAAGGGAGTTGGGGCCGGTAGATTTCCCGGCCCCAATGCTACAAGCTCATCCCGCAGTGTACAAACTACCTCACGATCCTAGGCGTTATTCAGCGTTTGCCGCAGAACCGGTCTTGCGGTCCTCGTAGGTGCCGCGGGTCTTGGCCTCTATGTCTGCAGGCAGGGTCACGTACTTCGCGGCATTGACCAGACGGTCGAGGTTCTCCTTGGCGATGTAGAAGTCTATGAAGGACTTGACCGTCGCGTTGCTCTCCAGGTCCTTGGCGTTGACGTAGACGAACAGTGGGCGCGAAAGGACGTAGTCGCCGGAGCGAATGCTATCCTCGGTAGGGAGCAGACCGTCCACCTTGAGGGCCCTTAGGGTATCGGTGTTGTTCTCGTAGTAGGAATATCCGAAGTATCCGAGGGCGTCCTTATCGCCCGAGACGCCCTGCACGAGCACGTTGTCGTCCTCGCTGGCCTCGTAGTCCGTCCGGCTGACCTTCTCCTCGTTCTGGATGATGGTCTCGTTGAAGAACTCGTACGTGCCAGACTCCGTGCCCGGGCCGTAGAGGTCTACCTTCTGATCCGGCCAGCTAGGGCGTACCTGGCTCCACTTCGTGACCTTGCCCTCGGCGGACGGCTCCCAGAGCGTCTTGAGCTCTGCGCTGGTCACGTCCTTGGCGAAGGGGTTCTGCTTGTTGACCACCACGGAGATGCCGTCGTAGGCGATCTCGAGCTCGATGTACTCGATCCCGTTCTTCTTGCAGATAGGAACCTCTTCCGCCGCGTCTATCGGGCGCGAAGCGTCGGATATCTGCGTGTCGCCCTTGCAGAAAGCCTCGAAACCGTCGCTGGTCCCAGCCCCGCCGACCGAGATCTTCGCGTCAGGATTCTCCTGGGAGAACAACTCCGCCGCCGCCTGGGTGATGGGCTGAACCGTGCTCGACCCTTCGATGGAGATCTCACCGGAAGCAGCCTGTCCGCCGCCACTGGCGCTTCCACCGCCACCGCCGCCGCTGCTGCCGCCACAGGCGGTCAGGGTCAGGGCTAGCGCAGAGGCAACTGCCCCCACCAACAACCTTGAACGCAAACTCTTTCTCAACCCGTAGGCTCCCTTCGCTAAATGACCAGAATCGTAATCCGACGTTCCGGGCACGATGATAGGGTACGGCGGAGAACCTTTAGTTTCACTTTTGTAAACTCGGGGTTAAATCCAGGTTAAACGGACTGGGGTGAGACCCGGCCTCCGGCCACTATCCGGCTCGCGCTATTTGTTTGCCTGGTCTTTCAGGGAAAGGTTAGCCAGAACTGGATAATGATCGCTTGGGTAAACGGGCGGCTCTGCGTCGCGCACGACCTCGCACGACTCGACGGTCCACACGCCGTTTTGCGACGCGTTGCGAACCAGGATCCAATCTATCCTCGCCTCGCGCCCGGCCTTCGGACGAAACCCCTCACCCCGAAAACGGTGGAAGGTATTGATCGGCCCGTTGCCAGCGATGAGGTGGGCGTCACCGAACCCCGCATCGGCGAATATCCGATAGGTCTTCGAGCCGGGATTGCAGTTGAAGTCGCCGGTGAGGACGACCGGAAGATCCTCGGCAAGCCTACCCAGGCGGCGCAAGATGAACTTCGCACCCTCCTGGCGCGCCCTGCCGCTTATGTGGTCGAGGTGCGTGTTGAGATGCACGAACTCCGTGCCGGATGACATCCGAAAGCGTGCCCAGTTAGCGGATCGGACGTGGCTTGAGCCCCAGGATCTGGAGTATTCATCAGGCTTCTCAGAGAGCCAGAATCCACCCCTCTCGACGAATTCCAGCCGGTCTGGGCGCCAGTAGATCGCATTGTGGGCGTTGGGCTCGCGGTTTTCGTAGCGCGGCCCCGAGATGCGTTCGTAGCCGCGTAACCCCGCGTCGTGGACTTTCCGGTTGCCGACCTGATGTTCCTGGAAGCCGATCAAATCCGGCGCATGTTTCTCGATGGTACGAACGTTTAGTGGAGCCCGCCGATCCCAGGCGTTTTCGCCATCCTTGTGCTGCGAGCCACGCACGTTGAAGGACATGAGTTTTAAACTACCAGCAGCCATGCGGATGTTCCCTCACTTAGTCCTCCAACCCCACTGACGCTACCGCCCGCAACCACTCCTCCTCGAAACGGAGGCCGTCAATGACGGTGACGACTTGGGTTTTCCTTCCACCGGGCTCTGCGTCGAACCCGAGCAAGCCATCGTCCTGGCGAGCCACTAGTTCGAGCTCCTCCACCAACGCACCATCCCAGCCCGCAGCCACGGCGCACGCGAGCGGATCGTAGTGGAAGTTGAGTAGATCGTCTGGCAAGTTCGGATGCTCACGGCCCGTACTCCGCATGTCCCAATCCGCCCCATGCAACTCGCCCTGGTGGGCGATGAGACGCGCCAGCCTTCCGCCTTGCCGGAGCTTCGTTAGATGCGCCTCGCGCAAGCCCGCCTCCAGGCACACCGGGCGCTGTACGAGGACCGGCGCACACCGCTCCCACACGAGACGGGCGGCGACTATGTCCTGCTGCACGTTGTAGTCCATGTCTGGCGTCAACGACACGAGTCCCGGTCCCGGTGGCCGGACGCAGCCGCCCATGACGACCACGCGGGTGGAGGAGAGCAAACCCGGCCGGGCGGCTTCGAGCAGCGCGAGGTTGGTCCAGGGTCCGATGGCAACTATAGTGGCGCCCTCTTCGGCGTTTCTGGCCAGGAGGTCGAGCGCGGCGCCGGGAGGCGAGGGTTCGGGCTTCACCGGATCGGGCCAGTAGCGGTCGAGATCTGCGAGGTCGTGTGGACCACGGTAGCCGCCGAGCGAGCCTTCCGTCCCTGCCACTACGGGAACGCCTTCCCGCCCCGCGAGGCGCAGGGCGTAAGAGGCCAGCGCAGCCCGCAAACCTCCCTCCTCGGTAGATGTTGTCACGCCTGCAACGTTCACCCCCGACCACCCGAGGAGCATCGTAAGGGCACACAGATCATCCGTGTCTCCGCCGATGTCAGTGTCCACGTGTATAGCCGTCACGCGCGACCCATCCGAGCAAAGCTGTCTGTCGAGCCGTTCTTGCTGAATGCTGACCGCTGAAGGCTATCTCATTCCCACTCTATGGTGCCTGGCGGTTTGCTGGTGATGTCCAGGGCGACGCGGTTGACTCCGGGGACTTCGTTGATGATGCGGTTGGAGATCTTCTCCAACAGATCGTGCGGGAGCCGCGCCCAGTCGGCGGTCATCGCATCGTCGCTCGTGACGGCCCGGATGACTACGGGATAGGCGTATGTCCTCGCATCACCCATGACGCCGACGGAGTGGATGGCTGGCAGCACTGCGAAGCTCTGCCACAGGTCGCGGTACAGGCCAGCGTTCCTTATCTCGTCCTGGAGAACGAAGTCTGCCCGGCGCAGTATCTCCAGCCTTTCGGCGGTCACGTCGCCTATGACCCTGATGGCGAGTCCCGGTCCGGGGAACGGCTGACGCCACACCATCCGCTCCGGCATCCCAAGCTCCGCCGCCACGACGCGAACTTCATCTTTGAACAGGTTGCGAAGTGGTTCGACGAGGTCGAGGTCCATCACTTCCGGCAGGCCGCCGACGTTGTGGTGGCTCTTTATCTTGGCTGCGTCGCGGGTTCCGCTTTCGATCACATCGGAGTACAAAGTCCCTTGCACGAGAAACTGCACGTCCTCTATTTGCCGCGCCTCCTCCTCGAAGGTGCGGATGAACTCCTCGCCTATGATCTTTCGTTTCCCTTCGGGGTCCGTGACACCGGCCAGCTTGTCCAGGAAACGACCCTTCGCGTCCACGTGGACGAGCGGCACGTCGGAGTTCTCACCGAACGTCTTGACTACCTGTTCCGCCTCGTTCTGGCGCAGCAGGCCATGATCCACGAACACGCAAGTCAGGTTGTCCCCGATGGCGCGATGTACGAGCATCGCAGCAGTTGCCGAGTCAACGCCGCCGGAGAGGCCGCAGATCACCCTCGCGTCACCGACCTGCGCCCGTATCTTCTCCACCGCGTCCGTGATGATGTTGACAGGCGTCCAGTCGGGGGCACAGCCGCACCCTTCGTACAGGAAGTTCTTGAGAATCTCCATCCCATACTCGGTATGCCGCACCTCGGGGTGGAACTGTACCCCGAAGCGGCCCGTCTCCGGATTCTCGAACGCGATGATCGGCACGGACGGCGTCTCGGCGGTCACCCGGAAACCCTCGGGGGCAGCGAACACGGCGTCGCCGTGGCTGGTCCAGGCTTTCTGCTCCTCGGGCGTGCCGGCGAAGATACCGTCGTGGTCCGTGACCCGCAGGTCGGAGCGACCGTACTCCCGGATCTGGACTGCCCCGACCTCCCCGCCTAGCATCAGAGCCATGAGCTGCATCCCATAGCAGATGCCGAGCATCGGCACGTCGAGGTCGAAGAGTTCGGGGTCCACACGCGGCGCGCCGTCCTCGTAGACGGAGTTCGGGCCGCCGGAGAGGATGATGCCCTCAGGGTTCTTCGCCCGGATCTCCCCGACCGGCGTGTCGTACGGGATCATCTCAGAGAACACGCGGCATTCCCGGACGCGGCGCGCGATGAGTTGCGAGTACTGTCCGCCGAAGTCGAGGACCAGGATCAAGCGGCTTTCCTTTCGGAAAGCCGGTAAGTCGTGAGTCGTGAGTCGTGGGTCGAGGAAAAATACGACTTACGACTCACTGTCTCACGACTCACGAGAGCGTAGCGACGAAGGAGCGTAGCGATCACTTGCCCATCCCGACCTGCTGGGAACGCTGCTCGACCTTGCCCTCGGTCGCGAGGGATGGAGCGTACATGATCTCGGCCTTCTGGAACTCCTTGATGTTCTGG
>JAABUR0100007687.1_pt1 | contig 12684 bp, 11 predicted proteins | sample 5560091 | NCBI WGS metagenome assembly JAABUR01 (sample SAMN10711879, study PRJNA513375) | rock metagenome | isolation source: Antarctica rocks | place: Antarctica: Victoria Land, University Valley sud
ATGACCATCAGCGCCGAGACGGACATCGAGAGCGGCCGGGTCGTCCAGACCCTTGCCGCGGTCGTCATCGCGGGCTCGTTCGCCATCGCCTCGTATGCCGTTGGACGCGCCGCCGCCGTCGCGGGGCTCGCCGGCGGGATGGGCTGGCTCATCCTGCTCCTGCTCAGCGGCTCGGGAACCGGCCGTCCGACCGCGAGCGCCGTCGCCGCGCTCGTCGCCGGGTTCCTGGCACGGGCTCTCGCCGGGCGGCTGCGGGTCTCGGCGGTGGCCGTGACCACCGCCAGCATCGTGCCGCTGCTGCCCGGCCGGGCGGTCTACCAGGGGATCTTCGAGATCGTCGCCAGTCCCAGCGGCGTGGGCCTGACCCAGGGTTTCGGGACCCTGCTGGGCGCTGCCGGCATCGGGCTCGGCCTCGCGGCCGGGGTGTCGCTCGGCACCTACCTGGCGGGGACCGTGCAGGTGTGGCGATCGGGTCGCCCACTGTCCGCGAGCAACGGCGCGCCGGGCGCTGCCTCCGAGCAGGCTCCGACCTGAACACAGGGAACCGGCGCCGCCGCCGCCGGGCCAGGACGCGCACCGGCCACCGGTGCAGCGGCATCGCCGGCCCGGGGCGGAGGTCACCGGCATCGCCCGCATGGCCGGCATCGGGCACCCGGCATACTGTGCCGGGTCGGCCACGACAGCGAGGAGCGGCAATGCAGTTCGGGCGCAGCTATGAGCAGTTCGAGGTCGGTGCCGTCTACCGGCACTGGCCGGGCAAGACCGTCACCGAGTACGACGACCACCTCTTCTGCCTGCTGACGATGAACCACCACCCGTTGCACCTCGACCGGCACTACGCCGAGACCTCGACCGAGTTCGGCCGCAACGTCGTCGTCGGCAGCTACGTCTACTCGCTGCTGCTCGGCATGTCCGTCCCCGACGTCAGCGGCAAGGCCATCGCCAACCTCGAGGTCGAGAGCCTTCGGCACGTCGCGCCGACCTTCCACGGCGACACGATCTACGGGGAGACGACGGTCCTCGGCAAGCGGGAGTCCGCGTCGAAGGACGACCGGGGCGTGGTGCAGGTCGAGACCCGGGGCTGCAACCAGGACGGCACGCTGGTGTGCGTGTTCCGGCGCTCGGTGATGGTGCCGAAGCAGAGCTACCTCGACGCGCGCGGGGGCGACCAGCCCGGCCGCCCGGAATAGGATCCCTGCCGTGAGCACCGGGCCGAGCGGCGGGACGTGGATGCTGATCCCCGCCGTCCTCCCGCTCGTGGGCCGGCTCCGACGCCGCCCGTCCCCCGCGTGAGGCCCGGGCCGGCCGTGCGCATCGACCTGCACACGCACTCCACGGCCAGTGACGGCACGGAGGCGCCTGCCGACGTGGTGGCGGCCGCCGCCGCGGCCGGGCTCGACGTCGTCGCGCTGACCGACCACGACACGACGCTGGGGTGGGCGCCGGCGAGCGAGGCCGTCGGGCGCCACGAGGTGGCCCTCGTCCCCGGGATCGAGATCTCCTGCCAGCGGGCCGGGCACTCGATCCACCTGCTCGGCTACCTCACCGACCCGGACCACGCCGCCCTGGGTGCTGAGCTGGCCCGGGCGCGGCGCTCGCGGGTGGTGCGGCTGGAGCGGATGGTCGAGCGGATGGCCGCCGACGGCATACCGATCTCGTATGCCGAGGTGCAGGCTCAGGTGCCCCTCGACGCCACCGCCGGGCGCCCGCACATCGCGGACGCGTTGGTGCACAAGGGAGTCATCGCCCACCGTGACGAGGCGTTCGTGGACTGGCTGGGCAGCTCCAGCCCCTACTACGTGCGCCACTACGCCCCCGACCCCGTCGCCGCGGTGCGGCTGGTGCTCGACGCCGGTGGCGTCCCGGTCATCGCCCACCCGTTCTCGGGGACTCGGTCCGGGTCCCTGCCGATCCGGCTCGTCGAGGAGATGGCAGCGGCGGGCCTCGCCGGGCTCGAGGTGGGTCACCGCGACCACGACGTGCACACCCAGGCGATGGCGGCCCGGCTGGCCGCCCGGCTCGGGCTGCTCGTCACCGGCTCCAGCGACTACCACGGCAGCGGCAAGCGCAACCGGCTCGGCGAGAACACCACCGACCCGGAGGTGCTCGCCGAGATCGAGGCGCGCGCGACCGGCACTCCGGTGGTGCGACCGTGAGGTGTCGGCGCCGACGGGTAGGGTCCGGCCGGTGACGACGCAGCCGGCCGAGCAGGTGGAGGGGGTGCAGGGGCAGTTCGCCGGCATGCCGACGCCCCTGTATGCCGCCAGCCCCTCCCGCCTGCTCGCCTGGCTGGACTGCCCGCGCCGGTACCGGATGCAGTACCTCGACCGGCCCCGCCCGGTGCCCCGGCCGCCTCGGGCGCACACCTCGGTCGGGGTGGCCACCCACAACGCGCTGCGTGACTGGTGGGGGCTGCCCGCCTCCCGGCGCACCGCCGCAGCGGGGGCGGGGCTGGTGCGCGCCTCGTGGGTCGACGCCGGCTTCCGGGACCCGGGCCAGAGCGCGACGTGGCGCGGGCGCGTGCAGGCGGAGGTCACGGCATACCTCGAGGGGGTGGAGCCGGCGCGGGCGCCGCTGGGGGTCGAGCGCACGGTGGCCTTCCGGACCGCCGCCCTGGCCCTCATGGGGCGGGTCGACCGGCTCGACGACCGCGGTGGGGAGCTCGTGGTCGTCGACTACAAGACGGGCCGCGTCCCCTGCACGGAGGAGCAGGCGCGCACCTCGCTCCCGCTCGCCCTGTATGCCGCGGCGGTGTGGAAGATGTTCCGCCGCCGGTGCGTGCGCGTCGAGCTGCACCACGTGCCGACCGCCGGCGTCGTGGGCCATTCCCACACCGGGCAGTCCCTCGGGCGCAAGGTCGCCGAGGCGGAGTCGATCGCGCGGGACGCGCGCCGCGCCGATGCGCAGTTCGCCCTCATGGGAGCCGGGTCCCCGCTCTTCCCGCCGCGTCTGTCGCCGTTGTGCACCTGGTGTGACTACCGTGCTCACTGTCCCGAGGGTCAAGCCGTCGGCCCGGAGAAGTCGTCGTGGGCAGCACTGGAGGAGAGCACGCATGGGCGCGGCACGCACGAGGTCGGCCCGGTCGCGGTCCCGGACGATCGCCGTGGCCAACCAGAAGGGCGGCGTGGCCAAGACGACGACGGTGGCCAGTCTCGGGGCGGCCTTCGCTGAGGGCGGCAGGCGCGTCCTGCTCGTCGACCTCGACGCGCAGGCCTGCCTGACCTTCTCGCTCGGGGTCGACCCGGACGCGGTGCAGCTGTCCGTCAACGAGGTCCTGCTCGGGACCTGCGAGGCGGCCGACGCCGTCATTTCGTGCGACGACGGGGTGGACCTGCTCCCCTCCGTCATCGACCTCGCGGCAGCGGAGGCACAGCTGCTGGGGCGCCCCGCCCGCGAGTACGTCCTGCGGACGGCACTGGAGCCGCTGCTCGCTCGCTACGACGTCATCCTCATCGACTGCTCACCGAGCCTGGGCGTACTGACCCTCAACGCGCTGACGGCGGCGCAGGGACTGATCATCCCCATGCCCTGCGAGATGCTCAGCCACCGCGGGGTCGGCCAGCTGCTCGACACCGTCACGGACGTGCGGAAGATCCTCAACAAGGACCTCGAGGTCCTCGGCATCCTCCCGACGATGTTCGACGGGCGCTCCAGCCACGCCCAGGCGGTCCTGGCGGACGTGGGGCAGCGCTACGGCCTTCCCGTGCTGGCGCCCCCGATCCCCAGGACCGTCCGGTTCGCCGAGGCCCCCGCCGTCGGGCGGTCCATCCTCTCGACGGCGAAGGGCTCCAAGGGTGCCAAGGCCTACCGCGCGGTGGCGGCCACCCTGGTGAGCCGCCTCTGACCGACGTCCGAGACGCAGCCGTCCGGGACGGAGCAGTCCCTGGCTCGGCCGTCTCGGACCGGCCCAACCGTCCCGGACCGGCCCAACCGTCCGGACACGCTCAGCCGTCTCGGACAGGCCCAGCCGTCTCGGACTGGCTCAGCCCGAGTCGCCCGGGCTGGCGACTGCGGGCCGGGGACCGCCGCGACGGCGCCGGATCCGTTGGGGTCGTGCGGCGCCCGGGGTCCCGTCCCCCGCAGTGTGGGCGGAGTCCGCCGACCCGTCGCGGGGGCCGGCCGGGGTCCCACCGTCGTCCGTCGCGGTGGTCCGGCGCCTGTTGCGGGGCTTGCGGCTGCGGGTCTCCGCGGCCGCGTCGCCGTCCCGGTCCGGCCGCGGCTCCCGCGGCTCCCGCGGCGGTGAGTCACCGGCATACCGGCGTGCGGCGTCGTCGTGCGAGCGCCGGCCGGAGCCAGCGGTCGAGCGGCGCTCGGGGGCGCCGGTCGAGCGCCGGTCGGGGCTGGCAGCGGCCCGGCGACCGGAGCTCTTGCCGGTCTCGCCGAGGTCCTCGATCTCCTCGGCACCGAGGCCGGCCCGGGTCTGCGCCGAGCGGGCGAGCCGGCCGGTGACGGCGCCCGGGATGTCGAGCTGGGCGTGGAAGTGCTCCGAGGAGGAGTAGGTCTCCTCCGGCTCGGGGATCCCGAGGTCGAGCATCCTGTTGATCAGTCCCCAGCGCGGCATGTCGTCCCAGTCGACGAAGGTGACTGCGATGCCGGTGTTGCCGGCCCGGCCGGTGCGGCCGATCCGGTGGATGTAGGTCTTCGCGTCCTCGGGGCACTGGAAGTTGACGACGTGCGTGACGTTCTCGACGTCGATGCCTCGGGCTGCCACGTCCGTCGCGACGAGGACGTCGATCTTGCCGTTGCGGAACGCGCGAAGGGCCTGCTCGCGGGCGCCCTGGCCGAGGTCGCCGTGGATGGCGGCGGCGGCGAAGCCACGCTCCGCGAGGTCGTCCGCAACCTTGGCGGCGGTGCGCTTGGTGCGGCTGAAGACCAGGCACAGTCCCCGGTCGGTGGCCTGCAGGATGCGCGCGAGCATCTCGACCTTGTCCATCGCGTGGGCGCGGTAGACGAGCTGCTCGGTGGCCTTGACGGTGTGCGCGTTCTCCTGGTCGTCGCCCATCGCGCGGATGTGGGTCGGCTGGGACATGTAGCGGCGGGCGAGGGCGACGATCGCGCCCGGCATGGTCGCCGAGAACAGCATCGTCTGACGCGTCGCGGGGGTCAGCGCCATCAGCGTCTCGACGTCCGGCAGGAAGCCGAGGTCGAGCATCTCGTCGGCCTCGTCGAGCACGACGGTGCGGGCCTGCGAGAGGTCGAGATGGCCCTGCTTGGCCAGGTCGATGAGCCGGCCGGGCGTGCCGACGACGACCTCGACGCCACGGCGCAGCGCCTCGATCTGCGGCTCGTAGGCGCGGCCACCGTAGACGGTGAGCACCCGCACACCGCGCCTCCTGCCGGCGCGCTCGAGGTCACCGGAGACCTGGACGGCGAGCTCCCGCGTCGGGGCGACCGCCAGCGCCTGCGGCTTGCCGGGGCGGGGCAGCGTGTCGAAGCCGTCGTCGGTCGGGCTGACGACCCGTTGCAGGATGGGGATGCCGAAGCCGAGCGTCTTGCCGGTACCGGTCTTGGCCTGGCCGATGATGTCGTGGCCACCGAGGGCGACCGGCAACGTCATCGCCTGGATGGGGAAGGGGTGGACGATGCCGGCCTCGGTCAGTGCGTCGACGATGTCGGGGTGGACGTCGAAGTCGGCGAAGGTGGGTTCCGGGACGGTCAGGGCAGTCTCAGTCATGAAGTTCTCTCGGTCGGGCCAGAGCGCTGGGCCACGCGCCGGATCGGCACGGGGGCGTCTTGCGCTTGCGTCAAGCGAGCCGATCGGAGGTCTTCTGATGTCGCTGAGCCACTCAGCGGAGAGTCGATTCGGGCCGACCGGGCACCGGTTGTGGCCTTCAGTCTACCGGCTGCCGGCGACGTACCCGCACAGCGCCCCGGGTGCCCCGCCCGGATGGGTACGGTTGGCCCATGACCGAGCACGTCCGCGACCCGCAGTACGCCGCAGCGGTCGTGGACCTGCTCGGCGTCCTGGCGTACGGGGAGCTGATCGCCTTCTCCCAGCTCGCTGCTGACGCGGAGCTGGCTCCCAGCCAGCCGCAGAAGGCGGCCCTGGCCCGGCTGGCGGTAGCCGAGTTCCACCACTACGAGGCCATCTCGCAGCGGCTGACCCAGATGGGGGTGGACCCGGACGCCGCGGTCGCCCCCTTCGTCGCCCCCATCGACGCGTTCCACGCCCGCACCCGGCCCAACGACTGGCTGGAGGGGCTCGTCAAGGCCTACGTCGGGGACGGGATCGCCCAGGACTTCTACCGGGAGGTCTCGGCCTACGTCGACGACGAGACCCAGACGCTGGCCCGGTCGGTGCTCAAGGACATGGGACAGGCCGAGTTCATCGTCAGGGCGGTCCGGCAGGCGATCGCCGACGACGAGCGGGTGGCCGGGCGGCTGGCCCTGTGGGGGCGCCGGCTGGTCGGCGAGGCCCTGGCCCAGGCCCAGCGGGTGGGGGTGGAGCGGGATGCGCTGGCGGCACTCCTCGTCGGGGGTGCCGGCGGCCGGAGCGCCGACCTCGCGGAGCTCGGCCGGATGTTCGCGCGGCTCACCGACGAGCACACCCGACGCATGGAGCGCCTCGGACTCTCCGCCTGAACACCGGTATGCCGGGTGGGCACGCGGCATACCGGGACGGCACGCGGGGATGGGCACACGAAAAGGGCCCGGCCGGGGCCGGGCCCTTCCCGCAGGTCAGTCTCGAGACTGCCGGTCAGCTCAGTCTCGAGACTGCCGGTCAGGTCAGTCTCGAGACTGCCGGTCAGGTCAGTCTCGAGACTGCCGGTCAGGTCTGTCGCCTGCCGGTGAGCGCTCCGTAGGCAACGATGCCCAGCGCCGCGACGACGATGCTGATGATCCAGCGGATCCAGTCGATTCCGTCGGTCGCGCCGACGCCGAGGGCGCTCGCGATGAAGTAGCCCACCACGGCTCCGACGATGCCGATGAGGATCGTCATGAGTACGGAGACGTTCTGTCTGCCGGGCAGGACGAGTCGCGCGAGGGCGCCGATGATCGCACCGAAGATGATGCTTCCGATGATGGACATGTCCTACTCCTTCTGGCCGCTTGGAGCGACCGGTGTCTGCCGGTTCGTGCTGGCTGTTGGGCGGTACCCGGGTCAGAGCGTACCGAAACCCACCCGACCCTTCTCCTGGTCGCCCATGTGCACGAAACCGAGTGCGTTGGCGGGGATGATGTAGTAGCGGCCCTTGTCGTCGCTGAGGGTCAGCGCGCCGCCGTCCTTGAGCGCAGCCGCCACCGCCTCGGCGACCGCGTCTGCGCTCTGGTTCGACTCGAACGTAATCTCGCGTGCGACGTTCTGCACGCCGATCCTGACCTCCACGGCACTGGCCTCTCGTTGGGTACTCGCCTCCACGGCGTACCGCGCTTGCGCAGTGCCGCCAGTCTGTCAACCCCCGGTGCGGCACGCTTGTTCCGCTGGGCCGGTCAGCGCAGCCGCCATCCGCGGGGCCGAGCGGCCGGCGAGCCGCGGCGCCCGGCGCCGGGCCCGTCCCCGTGCACGGTCCTGCTCAGCACGGGTAGCGTCGGGGCATGGGCCTGCCTCCACTCGGCGCCGCGGTCAGCGACGGTGCCACGCTCGACCGCGACGCTGTGGCCCGCTACGCCCGGCACGTGCTGATCCCCGAGGTGGGCATGGCCGGACAGCGGCGGCTGGTGGGCTCGCGTGTCCTCGTCGTCGGCGCCGGCGGTCTCGGCTCACCGGCCCTGATGTACCTCGCCGCCGCCGGGGTCGGCACCATCGGGGTCGTCGACGCGGACGTCGTCGAGACGTCGAACCTGCAGCGCCAGATCGTCCACTCGGACGGCGACGTGGGCCGGCTCAAGACGGAGTCCGCCGCCGAGACGGTCGCCCGGGTCAACCCGCGGGTCACCGTGGTGCGCCATGACGTGCGGCTCGACTCCACCAACGCGATCGAGGTGCTGCGCGACTACGACGTCATCCTCGACGGGACGGACAACTTCCCGACGCGCTACCTCGTCAACGACGCCTGCGTGCTGCTCGGCAAGCCGCATGTGTGGGGCTCGATCTTCCGGTTCGACGGTCAGGTCAGCGTGTGGTGGGCCGAGCACGGGCCCTGCTACCGCTGCGTCTTCCCGGAGCCCCCACCTCCCGGGGCTGTCCCGTCGTGCGCCGAGGGCGGCGTGCTCGGCGTGCTCTGCGCGGCGATCGGCTCGGTCCAGGTGACCGAGACGGTCAAGCTCCTGCTCGGGATCGGCGAGCCGCTCATCGGACGGCTGCTCATCCACGACGCGCTGCGCCAGACCTGGGACACCCTCACCGTGCGGCGCGACCCCGCCTGCCCGATGTGCGGGGACGCGCCGACCATCCGCGCGCTCGTCGACTACGAGCAGTTCTGCGGTATGCCGGGTGCCCCCGTCCCAGGGGACGGGTCGGCTGGCGCCGTGCCCACGGTGGGGGCCCGAGAGCTCGCGGCCGCCCTGTCCTCGCCCGCGCCGCCGCTGCTCGTCGACGTGCGCGGTGCGGACGAGCGGTCGATCGCCTCCATCCCGGGTGCGGTCCCGATCCACCTCGAGCAGTTCCGCTCCGGAGCCGCCTTCTCGGACCGGTCCGAGCTCGCCGCCGCGGCCGCCGCGGACCGGCCCATCGTAATCCACTGCAAGGCGGGGGGCCGGTCCGCCGAGGCGACCCGGCTGGCCCGCGCCGCGGGTCTCCGGGACGTGGCGAGCCTTGACGGCGGTGTCCTCGCGTGGGTGCGTGACGTCGACCCGAGCCTGCCGGGCTACTGAGCGGTGGGCCGGCCGGCGGGACGGGGACGGGGACGCGGCGCGGTGCGCGGCCGGCCGCCGGCTGTCCCGCCGGCTGTCCCGCTGGCCGACCCCGGGGCCGAGCCGCCGGCTGACCCCGGGGCCGAGCCGCCGGCTGACCCGGGGGCCGAGCCGCCGGCTGACCCGGGGGCCGAGCCGCTGCGGCTGCCGGCGCACGCGGAGCTGGTCCTCGAGGCCATCGAGCAGATCCCCCCCGGCAGCGTTCTCGCCTACGGTGACGTCGCCGAGCTCGTCGGGTCGGGCGGCCCGCGACAGGTTGGCGCAGTGATGAGCCGGTACGGCTCGCAGGTGGCGTGGTGGCGGGTCGTCCGCGCCGACGGCCGGCCACCGAGTGGCCACGAGCAGCGGGCGCTCGAGCACTACCGTGGCGAGGGGACGCCGATGCGGAGCGGGACGCTGGACGGGGTGCGCGTGGACATGCGGGCGGCCCGCTGGCAGCCCTGATGACGCCGGCGCCCGCGCCGCACGCGTCCGGCCGGTGCTCCCACCCCGGGGACGCCGGTGTCGGTGGGCGGTGGTGGGATCGGACCTGTGCTGAAGCTCCGGCGTGCTCCCACGCTCGTCGTCGAACCCCCCGTGCTCGACGCCGAGCAGCTCGGCGTTCTCGCCCACCGGGGGCCCCTGCTGAGGGTGCTCGGGGCGCCCGGCACGGGCAAGACGACCACGGCCGTCGAGCTGGTCGTCGACCGGGTCGAGCGGGGCTGGGTCGCTCCCGAGCAGTGCGTCCTGCTGACCTCGACTCGGCTGGCGGCGGCCGACCTGCGCGAGAAGGTGACCACCCGGCTCGGAGGCACCTCGACCGAGGCGCTGGCGCGCACCCACCAGGCGTTCGGCTTCGGGATCCTGCGCCGGGAGGCCGCCCTCGCCGGCGACCCGACGCCACGGCTGCTGAGCGGTCCGGAGCAGGACGTCATCCTCAAGGAGCTCCTCGAGGGCCACCGGTCCGGCGCCGGACGACGGCCCCAGTGGCCCGAGCGGGTCCACGCGGCGCTGGGCACCCGTGGTTTCCGCGCCGAGCTGCGAGACCTGCTCATGCGCGCCGTCGAGCACGGGGTCGAGCCGGAGGACCTCGCCTCCCTCGGGGCCCGGCACCAGCGACCCGAGTGGGCTGCCGCCGCCGAGGTCCTCCGCGAGTACGACGAGGTCACCGCCTTCTCCCGGCCCGGTGCCTACGACCCTGCCTGGATCCTCACCGCTGCCGCCCAGCGCCTCGAGGACGACCCGGACGCCCTGGACCGGGTCCGGGAGGCGGTCCGGCTCGTCGTCGTCGACGACGCGCAGGAGCTCACCTCGGCCGGCGCCCGACTGCTCACCCTGCTGACCCGTGCCGGGGTCCGGATGGTGCTCGTCGGTGACCCCGACAGCGCCGTGCAGACCTTCCGCGGCGCGGACCCGCGCTTCCTCGCGTCCGGGTGGGTCGCCCTCGGTGAGGGACCGACGCTCGTCCTCGGCACGGCATACCGGCAGCCCGGTCCGCTGCGGGAGGTGACCGCGGGCGTCGCGGACCGGATCGGGGCGCTCGGCGGCGTGGAACGGCGCCGGGCCGTGGCCGGCGCGGGCGGCGGGTACGTCGAGGTGGCCCTCGTCCGGGCCGTGTCGCAGGAGGCGGCGCTCGTGGCCGCGCGGCTGCGGGCCGCCCACCTCGAGGACGGCGTGCCCTGGCAGGACATGGCGGTCATCGTCCGGGGCCACGGGCGCAGCTCGACCCTGCGACGTGTCCTCACGGCGTCCGGGGTCCCCGTCGCCCCCCCGACGGGCGATCTGCCGGTCCGTGACGAGGTCGCGGTCCGTCCCCTGCTCGCCATGCTGGCGATCGTCCTGCGCGTCGCGACCGACCCCGGCCACCGGGTGGGCACCGAGGAGGCGGTCGACCTGCTGACCTCCCCCCTGGGCGGTGCCGACGCGGTGGGAATCCGTCGCCTGCGGCGGGCGCTGCGCCGCGCGGAGCTGGACAGCGGGGGCGGGCGCAGCAGCGACGAGCTGCTCGCCGCCGCGCTGCTGCGCTCGGAGCTGGTGGTGGCCCTGCAGGGGGAGGGTGAGCCCCTGCGCAGGGTCGCCGCCGCGCTGCGGGCGGGTCTGGAGGCCGCGGCCCCGGGGCCCGACGGCCGTGGGTGGGCGCCGGGGGTCACCGCCGAATCCGTGCTCTGGGCCCTCTGGGAGGCGTCCGGGGTGGCCAGCCGCTGGCGGCAGCAGGCCCTGGCCGGCGGACCCTCAGGAGCCCGGGCGGACCGCGACCTCGATGCGGTGGTCGGCCTGTTCGACGCGGCGGCGAGGTTCACCGACCGGTTGCCGCAGTCCGGACCCGATGCCTTCCTCGACCACGTCCTCGGGCAGGACGTCCCCGGCGACTCGCTCGTCGCCCGCGCCCCCGCGGGACACAGCGTCGCCCTGCTCACCCCGGCCGCCGCAGCCGGCCGGCAGTGGCGTCTCGTCGTCGTCGCCGGGGTTCAGGAGGGCGTCTGGCCCGACCTGCGGCTGCGCGGCTCCCTCCTCGGGTCGGAGCAGCTCGTCGACGTGCTGGCCGGGCGCGAGGTCACGGTCCGCGCCGCGCAGGCGGCGGTGCGCTACGACGAGACGAGGCTGTTCCACGTCGCGGTCTCGCGGGCCAGCGAGCGGCTGCTCGTCACGGCGGTCCGCAGCGACGACGAGCAGCCCTCCGTCTACCTCGACCTCGTCGACCCGCCGGACGCCCGGCAGGAGATGCGCCAGTTCACCGAGGTCGACCGGCCGATGACCCTGACGGCGCTCGTGGCGGCGCTGCGTCGGGAGGTGGCGGTCCCCGGCCACGCCGGGCGCGCGCCGGCAGCCCGGTTGCTCGCCCACCTCGCGGCCTGCTCGGTGCCCGGGGCTGACCCGGCGACCTGGTGGGCCTTGACCAGCCTCAGCGACGAGCGGCCGCTGCGCCCCGACGGCGCGCCGGTGCACGTCTCGCCCTCCACGGTCGAGACCTTCCACCGGTGCTCGCTGCGATGGCTGCTGCAGACCTGCGGCGGCGCCGGCCCGAACGTCGGCGCGGCGAGCATCGGTACGCTGGTCCACGAGATCGCCGCCGACCTCGACGACGTCGACGCGGCGACGATGTCGGCGGAGGTTGACCGGCGCTGGCCACAGCTGGGGCTGGCCCCGGGCTGGGTCTCCGAGCGCAAGCGGGCCCGGGCCCACGACATGGTCCGGCGGCTGGCCGCATATGTCGCCTCCGCCACCGCGGCCGGCTGGGAACGCGTCGGGGCCGAGGTGCCGGTCGAGGCCGAGGTCGGTCGCGCGGTGCTGCGGGGACGCGTCGACCGGCTCGAGCGCAAGGCCGGGGCTGGGCTGCGGGTCGTGGACTACAAGACCGGGTCGAGCAAGCCGACCGCCGACGAGGTCGTCCACCATCCCCAGCTCGGTGCCTACCAGACGGCTGTCGAGCTCGGCGCCTTCCGCGAGGCCGGCCGCACCTCGGCCGGCGCGGCCCTGCTGCAGCTGGGCAAGGCGGCGAACGACGGGGTGACCCTTCAGGTGCAGCCCGCCCTGCGGGACACCGCCGACCCCGCCTGGGCCGAGGCGCTGATCGCCGCGACGGCGGACGGCATGGCAGCGGCCTCGTTCCTCGCCACCCCCGGCACGTGGTGCTCGACGTGCGCGAGCACGTCGAGCTGCCCCGTCCGGCCGGAGGGCAAGGTCATCTGATGGGTCCCCGGTACTCCGCGGCCGAGGTGGCCGAGGCGTTGGACCTCGGTCACGCGCCAACCCCCCAGCAGGCGGCCATCATCGAGGCCCCGCTGCGTCCGCTCCTCGTCGTCGCCGGGGCCGGGAGCGGCAAGACCGAGACGATGGCTGCCCGGGTCGTCTGGCTCGTGGCCAACGGGTTCGTCGAGCCCGACCAGGTCCTCGGGCTCACCTTCACCCGCA
>JAABUR0100007689.1_pt1 | contig 12681 bp, 14 predicted proteins | sample 5560091 | NCBI WGS metagenome assembly JAABUR01 (sample SAMN10711879, study PRJNA513375) | rock metagenome | isolation source: Antarctica rocks | place: Antarctica: Victoria Land, University Valley sud
ACACCGCACCGGAGGTGCTGCACGTCGAGGACTTCTGGTTTCGCTACCCGTCGGCCCAAGACGCCGCGCTCAAGGGCATCGAGCTGTCGGTTCGCAGCGGCGAGGTCGTGGGGATCCTCGGCGCTTCTGGAGCCGGCAAGAGCACGCTCTGCCAGGCCATCAAGGGGATCATCCCGCACAGCAGCCCGGGGGAGGTCGACGGCCGTGTCCGGGCCTTCGGGGAGGACATCACCGCCGAGCACCGCCTCGACATCGGGGCTCGGATCGGTCTGGTGCTGCAGGATCCGGAGGCCCAGATCATCGGCATGACCGTCGCTGAGGACCTGGCCTTCGGGCCCGAGAACTACGAGGTCGACCCCGCTGTCATCGCCGAGCGCAGCGTCCACTACCTGGCGCTGGTCGGCCTCGCAGGGCTCATGGACCGCGACACCTATGCCCTCAGCGGCGGTCAGAAGCAACGGCTGGCCATCGCCTCGGCACTGATGAGCGAGCCGGAGCTGCTCATCCTCGACGAGCCGACCTCCGAGCTCGACCCGGTGGGCAAGGAGCAGCTCTTCCGGGTGATCGAGGGACTCCGGCGCGGCGGCGAGCACACGGTCCTCGTCGTGGAACACGAGGTGGACCGGCTCGTGCGCATCGCGGACCGGATCGTCATCATGCAGGACGGACAGATCGCCGTCCAGGGGTCACCCCTGGAGGTGTTCTTCGGTCCCGGTGCCGATGCGAGAACTGCCTCGGAGCGGATGCCCGCGGCCGCGGACCTGCTCAGCCAGCTCGTCCGCACCGGGGCCCTCGCCGATCCCGTGCCGACCCTCGACCTCGACCTTGCCCTCGACCAGGTCATGTCCGCCCTGGGCGCGCAGCGATGACGGACACGCCCATCCTCGAGGTGAGCGATGTGTGCTTCTCGTATGCCCCCGGGTTGCCGGATGTGCTCCATGGAGTGAACTTCTCGGTCCGGCGCGGAGAGTTCGTGGCAATGCTCGGACAGAACGGCGCAGGCAAGACGACCCTTGCCAAGCACTTCAACGGCTTGCACCGAGCGACTCGCGGACGGGTCCTCGTGGCCGGCCAACCCGTGCAGACCCAGGCACTTGCAGACCTGGCCCGCACGGTTGGCTACTGCTACCAGAACCCGGACCACCAGATCTTCTCCTCGTCCGTGGTCAAGGAGGTCGGCTTCGGGCCGAGCAACCTCGGCTACCCGCCTGACGAGGTGGCCGCGAAGGTGGACAGCGCACTGGAGCTGGTGGGCCTGTCGTCCCTTCGCGACTCCAACCCGTTCAGCCTGGGCCGTGGCCAGCGACAGCTGGTGGCCGTCGCCTCCATCCTGGCCATGGACCCCCCCATGCTGGTGATCGACGAGCCGACGACCGGGATGGACCGCAGGGGGGCGACCGCGATCATGGAGCTGCTCTCGCGCTGGGCGGCCGATGGCCGATCGATCATCGCCATCACCCACGACATGGACATCGTCGGCGAGTACATCCCCCGCGCGGTCATCATGAGCAGCGGCCGGATCATCGCCGACGGCGACACCCAGGCGGTCCTGCGGGACCGGGCGGCGATGGAGGCCGCCCACCTGATGCCTCCCGCCCCGGTCACCATCTCCGACCGCCTTGTCGGACTGGGCGTACGACCTGCACGGTCGATCGACGACGCGGTCCGCCAGATCACGCGACTGCGAGAGGGTGAGCCGCATGCCCGTCGGATATAGCGTCTACCGCGACAAGCCCTCCCCCGTGCACAGGCTCGACCCCCGCACCAAGATGCTGTGGCTGCTGGTGCTCTTCGGTGTCGCCCTGTGCTTCAACCATCCTGCCGTCCTCGGGGTCGTGGTCATTGGACTGTTCGGGGTGGCCCGGCTGGCGCAGCTGGGTTGGACCGACCTTCGGGCCTTCTTCTTGCTCTCGCTCTGGCTGGTCGTCCTCAGCGTGATCGTGTGGCCGGCGTACGTGCGCGACGGCGAAGTCCTCTTCCACGTCGGGCCGGTGCAGGTCACGGGCACCGGACTGCTCTTCGGGCTGGCGATGGGTCTGCGAATCGGGATCATGACCGTCGCCGCTGCCCTCTGGATGCTCACCACCTCTCCCCAGCGCCTCACCGCGGGCCTGCTCGCCCTCGGCCTGCCCTACAAGGCCGGCCTGGCCATGTCGTCGGCGATCCGGTTCATCCCGCTGATGAACGCCGAACGGGCCACCATCGTTGAGGCGCAGAGGGCGCGCGGGCTCGACCTCGCCCGGGGTAACCCCGCCCGACGAGCGTTCCGCGCCGCCCCGATCCTCGTCCCCCTCTTCTCGAGGGCATTCCTCACGGCGCAGAACCTGACGGTCGCCATGGACGCCAGGGGTTTCGGCGCGGGCAAGAGTCGCACCAACATCATCCAGCTGCACTTCAACCGCCTCGATCGGACGCTCTGCGTGGTGGCGCTCGTCGTGCTCGTCGTCTCGGTGGCCCTGCGGCTGATGGGCCTCGGCGTGCTCCTTCAGGGTTTCTCGTGACGCGGCCCCGACTGTGGGTGATCGGGCACCTCACCATCGACGACGTGGTCCTGCGGGACGGCACCACTTTCATGGGCAACGCCGCCGGGGCGTCTGTCTACGCCGCGCTGGGCGCGCGCATCGTGGGCTCCCCGGCCGCGGTGGTCAGCCGACGGGGCACCGGCATACCCGATGAGTCGCTGGAGCGGCTGAGCGCACTCGGGATCGTCACCGAGCTGGAGGAGGCCGACACGCCGGCGATCCAGCAGTGGGCGCTCTACGAGGACAACGGAGCGCGAACGTACGTGCTGCACCCCGAGTCCGGTTCGCACGAGGACATGAGCCCACGCCTGGATGTCTCGACGCTGCCGCCGGACGGCGCCGTCCACATCGCGCCCATGCCCGTCCACGTGCAGGGCGAGTGGTGTCTGGCGCTGTCGCGCGAGTCGAGACCGACGACCCTGGACCCCCATGACGACAGCTGCGCCGCGGCCCCGGACCGCGTGCTGGCGCTGCTTCCGCACCTGGGGGCGTTCCTGCCCAGCGAGCTGGAAGCCCGTCACCTGGTCGACGCGGCCCCGTCCGTGGCGGTCCGCAGGTTCTGCGCGGCGGGAGCGGCCATCGCCGTCGTCAAGCTCGGCGAGCAGGGCGCCGTCGTCGCCGCCGGAGACGACGTCTGGCATGTGCCGGCACTGCCGGTTCGGCCGGTGGACGTCACCGGTGCGGGGGACGCCTTCTGCGGAGCGTTCGCTGCGACCCTCGCAGCAGGCGCGGACGCGGTCACCGCTGCCACATGGGCCACCGCTGCAGCCTCGTCGGTGGTCGAAGCCATCGGCACCATGGTGTCCCCCGACGTCTTCGACGCCGGATACATCGAGGCGCGGGTGCGGCAGATACGGCCCGAGCTGCTGTCGGGGGTGCCGAGCTAGCCACGTCCTGCGTCTGCTGTGGAAACGATCACCTCAAGGGAGAGTAGTAGCACCATGCAACTAGAAGACATGCAGCTGGTATGGGACAACATGCGCAACGGCATCGACGGCCAGGCAGACCTGCTGGAGACGGCCCCGGCCTCGCTCTACGAGCACGCATCCGTGGCGTTGGGTGACACGTACGTGCCCTCGCGGATCTACTTCGTCGGCTGTGGGGACTCCTACTTCTCCGGCATCGCCGCGCGCTACGCGGTGGAGCTGTTGACCGGGATCCCGACAGAAGCCCTCGAGTCGATGGAGTTCTCCCGGTACGCCGTGCGAACCGCCCCGAAGGACGCCCTGGTGGTTGCCGTCTCCAACTCGGGAGAGGTGGCCCGGACCGTCGAGGCACTGAAGTTCGCCAACCAGGCCGGCCTGAGAACGGTGGGCGTCACCTACAAGCCTGGCAGCCGACTTGGCCAGGAGGCAGGAACCACGATCGCCTGGGACTACCGGGACGTCGGCTTCGGCCCAGGGACGATGAGCTACATCGCCTCAATCCTCGCGCTGCTGGTCGTGGGGCTGCACATCGGACGCAACGCGGGGCGGGTGGACGACGAAGGAGTCCGTGCCCAGCTCTCCCGGCTGACCGCGCTCGCTGACGGCATGCGCGCCACCATCGCCGCCTCTGACGCGCCCGCGCGTGAGCTGGCCGACGAGCTGACCGACGACACGCCGGTGTTCGTCCTCGGCGCGGGCCCGAACTACGGGACCGCCCTGTTCGCCATGGCCAAGATGATCGAGTCCGCCAGGCACAACACTGTCGCCCAGCAGCTGGAGGAGTGGGCACACGAGCAGTACTTCTGCTGCGTCCCGGGTACGGTGACGATCGTCATCGCTCCGCCGGGCGCGAGCCTGGACCGGGCCCGCGAACAGCTGCGAGCGGTGCGTGACATGAAGGGCACCGCCGTCGCCGTCTGCGCCGAGAGTGACGAGGAGACCGCTGCCCTGGCCGACGTGGTGATTCCGGTGTTGGGGCACGTCGACGAGGACCTCTCGCCGCTTGTCTACTGCGTGGCCGCCGAGCTCATCTCGCTGCACTTCGCCGTCCGGACCGAGAAGGTGATGCTCGGCTTCGACGACGAGTGGCGCAAGGAGGTCAACTTCCGGCAGATATTCGGCAGCGCCATCCCCGCATCTCTCGACGCGGCGGCGGGCACCCGTTGAGCGGGCCCCGGCTGGTCGGCATGATCCACCTGCCAGCCCTTCCGGGGACGGCAGCGAGCAGATGCACCCTGGCAGAGATCCTCGACGCGGCCCTAGCCGACGCACTCGTCCTTGCCGCCGCTGGTTTCGACGGGGTGCTGGTCCAGAACTCGCTGGACCGTCCGACCCGGCAGACCGTGGACATCCTCACGGTTGCCCAGATGACGGCTGTGACGACGCGGGTCCGGCAGGCCACGGACCTTGCGGTGGGCGTCAACATCGTCAAGAACGACGGACCTGCGGCCGTGGCCATCGCCGCTGCCACGGATGCCGACTTCGTGCGGGTCAAGGTGCTCACCGGGGCGGTGCTGAGCGCGGAGGGCATCGTGCAGGGCTGTGCCGCCGCCACCCACGACCTTCGCCGCCGCTCGGGCAGCGCCGTGGAGATCTGGGCTGACGTCTACGAGCCGACCAGCCGTCCGCTGCTCGATGAGGACTTCGCCGCCGCGCTGGTGGACACGTTGGACTTCGGGTCCGCCGACGCGGTCATCGTCACGGGAGCCACGACGACGGACACGCTCGAGCTGGCGCGGCGAACCCGGACCAGCCGTCCCGGGGCACGCATCGTCATCGGCGGCCGCATCTCGGCCCCGTCCCTGGCCGAGGCATTCTCGGTGGCCGACTCGGTGATCGTCGGAAGTGCCCTCAAGCGGGTCCCCGGCATCGAGGGGCGCGTCGACCCGGGCTGCGCCCGGGAGATCATGGAGGCCGCCCACGCGACGGGCTGGGTGTCGAGCGCGTCGCGATGACGCGGCGAGTGGGCAGACGGGGTAGTCGTGCCCCGGGCGACCAGGACGTGGTCGGGCCCGGCCGACCGTCGGTCGGGTCCCACCGCACACACCATTGCGCACGTCCCAGGACCTGGTGCTGAGAGGATCGCGGCACCGCCGGGGCCGGCGGCAGGAGGGGTCATGGGCATCCACATCGGCACCTCGGGCTGGAGCTACGCGCACTGGGACGGCGTGCTCTACCCACCCGGAACGCCGGCCTCGGCACGCCTCGCCCTCTACGCCGCCCGGTTCAGCACGGCGGAACTGAACGCCAGCTTCTACCGGTGGCCGGGCGAGCGCAGCTTCGCGAGCTGGCGCCGGCGCCTGCCCGAGGGCTTCCAGCTGTCGGTCAAAGCGGCCCGGGGCCTGACCCACGCCAAGGGGCTGTATGCGCCCGAGGCCTGGGTCGAGCGGATGGCCACGGGCTGGCACGAGCTCGCCGACCGCCGAGGTGTCCTTCTCGTCCAGCTCGCGCCCCGGCATACCCGGGACGACGCCCGGCTCGAGTACTTCCTTGCCCGGCTGCCCGACTGGGTGCGCGTCGCGGTGGAGCTGCGGCACCCCAGCTGGCACGCGGACCCGGTCTTCGCGCTGCTGGAACGCCACCGCGCGGCATACTGCGTGATGAGCGGGGCGAACCTGCCCTGCGTCCTGCGCGCGACCGCGCCGTTCGTCTACGTGCGCCTGCACGGCCCCGACCACCACCACCTCTACGGCGGCTCGTACTCCGACGAGGACCTGCGCTGGTGGGCCGAGCGGGTCCGCGAGTGGGACGGCAGCGGCCGGGACGTCTACGTCTACTTCAACAACGACGGCAATGGGTATGCCGTGCACAACGCCGGGTCCCTCGACGCGATGCTGGCGGGCTGACCCGGCGCAGCATCAGCGCCGCCGCCGCCGGTCATCCGGCGGTGCGCACGGCCGCGTCGGCGACCACGTCGCCCATCAGGCCGCGCCGCGCGAGGGCGGCGCGCTGCATCTCGGCGCCGGTGCCGCGGACGAGGATGCGGGCGATCGAGTCGTGGACCAGGTGCTCGTCTCCCGTCCTGGCGAGGGCGGGAGCGACATGCTCCACGAGACGGTCGAGCATCTCGCTCGCCGGACGAGGCCGTGCCTCGGTCGGGTCGAGCAGCTCCCCGGACAGCCCGAAGCGCGCGGCGCGCCAGGCGGCGGCGCGCAGCAGGGAGGTCCGCACGGGCGCGGGGGCTTCCGCTGCGTCCTGCAGCGCCGTCTCGACGAGTGCGCGGGTCAGCGCGGCGAGCAGCACGGTGTCGGTGACGTCCTGGCACACGTCAGCGACCCTGACCTCCACGGTGGGCTGGTTCGCCGACAGCCGGGCGTCGAAGTAGATCATCCCGAGGTCGAGTGCCGCGCCGCTGACAACCAGGTCGGCTACCGCCTCGTCGTACCGGCTCTCCTCCCCGAACAGCTCGGTCGGCCCGGCCGTCGGCCACCGTCCCCACATGACCGTCCGGTAGCTCGCGTATCCGGTGTCCTGACCCGACCAGAACGGCGAGTTGGCGGAGACCGCCGTCAGCACTGCCAGCCAGGGGCGGATCCGGTCGATGGCGGCCACCCCGTGCGCGCGGGACTCCACCGCGACGTGCACGTGGGTCCCGCAGGTCAGCTGATCCCTGGCCACCAGACCGAACCGCTCGCCCATCCGCTGGTAGCGCTCGTCCGGTGTCGGGGTGGGGGTGGTCGGGCCGGGGCTGCTGGCAAGGGCCACCACCCGGATCCCGCGAAGCGCGGCTGCCTCGATCACGCTGGCGCGCCGGCGACGAAGGTCCAGACCCAGCTCCGCCAGCACCGAGGCCGGCTCGCTCACGATCTCGACCTGCTCCAGCTTCAGCTCGTGCTCGGCCTCCACGCCGGGTTCTTCGAGCACCGACTCCCCGCCGGGGACTGGCCGCGAGGGCGTGCGGGCGCTGACGAGCAGCAGCTCCTCCTCGGCACCGACATGCCGCAGTCCACGCTCGTCCGTGGTCCCCGGGTCGCTCACGCGTCGAGTATCCCGTCCTCGGGCACACCCTCGGGGACGACGCCCCGGACGCCCGTGCCGGTCAGCATGAGTCCGCCAGGACGCCCTCACCGGCAGGCACCTCGACGGCCAGGACGTTGCCCGGCGGCGCGAGCGGGCACGCCCAGGCCGGGTCGTACGCGCACGAGGGGTTGTAGGCGAAGTTGAGGTCGAGCACGAGCACCCCGTCGGACGCGCTGCCGCCGAGGTCGGCCCCCTTGACGGTGTCGAGCAGGTACCGGCCTCCCCCGTACGTGGTGCGGCCGGACGTGGCGTCCCGCAGCGGGACGAAGACCCCTCCCCCGTAGGACCCGAGCCACCACACGTCCAGGGCACCGACGCCGGGCAGGGCCGCCACGCCGAGCCGGTCGAAGGGGACGACCCCGTCGGTGCCGGTGGATGCCTCGAAGTGCGCGGGCTCGACGTCGCTGTCGACGGCGACCTCGAAGCGCCAGGCCGGGTCGTACGGCGCGACCGGCAGGCCGGGGAACCGCGCCCGCGCCGGCGCCGGCAGTGGCGAGTCGGGATGCGTCGCGAACAGCTCGTCCCGGCCAGCCCGCCAGAGGGCGTGACCCGCGGCCGGGTCAGCGGCGGCGCGCACCCCGGCATACACGTCGAACACCCGCCGTCGCCAGTCGAGCAGGGTCAAGGGTGAGGGGACCACGCAGCCACGATGCCATGCGCGACGTGCCACCGCGCGCGGGCGTCCCGCTTCGGGAAGGCCTGGGGGCCGCGGCGTGTTGCGCGGTAGGAGGGGCCCGACGACGAGGAGGAGGCGGCAGACATGGCCGAGGTGGATGACTGGAACGCGAAGACGATCGCCGAGTTCCGGGCGAACGGCGGCCGGGTCGGCGGCCCGTTCGAGGGCGCCCCCATCACGCTGCTGCACCATCGGGGACGCCGCAGCGGTCGCGAGTACGTGTCCCCGCTGATGTACCTGGCTGACGACGGCGACCCGGCCACCATCTACGTCTTCGGGTCCAAGGCCGGCGCACCCACCCATCCCGACTGGTACCACAACCTCATCTCGGCGGGCCACGCCGAGGTCGAGGTCGGAACGGAGAGCTACCCGGTGACGGTGAGCGAGCTCGATGGGGAAGAACGTGAGCGCCTCTTCGATGAGCAGGTGCGCCGGTATCCGGGCTTCGGCGAGTACGCGCAGCGGACGGCCGGCATCCGCAGGATCCCGGTCCTCGCGCTGCGCCGGACCTGAAGGGGCATCGCTCGGGGCTGCCGTCGGCTACTTGGGCGCCAGTGAACGGGCGTAGGCAACGCCGTGGCTCACCCAGCGCCGCAGGTCGCCGTCGGTCTCCAGGACCGCGGGGTCGACGCGGAGCCAGCCGTCCATCTCCCGGCCGCGCATCTCGAAACGCCGCACGTCAGGCTCGCTCACGAGCGACTCGGTCTCCTTCGGGTCGACGCGCAGCAGCAGCCCCCCCTGGCTGCTGGCGCTGACGGCCAGGTGGCCGTTGACGAGGAAGGCAAGGCCCCCGAACATGCCCTTCTCGGTCAGGCCACGCTCTCCCTGGACGACTTCCCGGACCCGGTCTGCAAGCTCGTGGTCGTATGCCATGGAGACAAGTATCGCCCCGGTCTGCCGACAGCACTGCCGGCACTCCCCACTCTCCACGGCATCCCGTCGCGAAGGTCAACCCCGGTCATGCTGGTCAGCCCGCGGCGCGCTCCCCACCGACTCCTCCGGCTTGTCCAGGATCCGGGTGACCGGATCCCCGGCAAGCGCAGGACTGTTCGCCGGGACCGACCACACCCGCGTCCGCAGGGTGCCGAGGAAGGCCGAGGCCTCCGCCGTCGAGTCGAAGTCGAGGTCGATGACGACGTAGTGGGGATCGTCGACAGGGCGCCGGACAACGTGGCGGCGGACGCCCGCAGCCTCGCGCATCTCGGCGAAGCGGTCGAAGGCCCGCTTCCACACGGTGTAGTCGGTGATGGGGTGCTCGATCCGCAATGTGTTCATACCCCGAGCCTGCGTCCTGTGGGCCGATCCCGGAATCCCAGATACCTGGGGTGTCGCTGCCCTAGCCTGAACGAATGACCCGACCGGGGATGCGCCAGCTGGCCCCACACGCCATAGACAGCCTCGCGGCCGAGGACACCGACTCGCGGGTGTTCCGTGCCGAGATGCTGGAGCGGCTTCGGAGGGCTGTCCAGTTCGACTGGTACGCCTGGGTGCTCACGGACCCCAGCACGACGGTGGGGGTGGATCCACTCGCTCACGTGCCTGACCTCGCCGACCTCCCGAGGGTCGTGCGGCTCAAGTACCTCACCCGCACCAACCGGTGGTCGTCACTCGATGTCGCAGCCGCGTTGGGCGGTCACGCGGTCGACAGCCCGCTGTGGCGGGAGGTTCAGCGCGCGCACGGGGTGGTCGACGTGGCCTCGGTCGTCTTCCGGGACCGCTTCGGCTGCTGGGGCTTCCTCGACCTCTGGTCGAAGCGAGAGTATGCCGCGGAGGACGTCGCGCTGTTGCGCCAGGTCGCGCCGGCTGTCACCACCGCCCTACGGGCGCGCCAGGCGCGCACCCTCAACGTCGTGGCCGCTGCGACCGGTCAGCGCATCGGGGGACCCGTGGTCCTCCTGCTGGGTGACGACCTGAGCATCGTGGGGCAGACGGCGGCCTCCGCGGAGTGGCTGCGCGTTCTCCTTCCGCAGCAGGGCAGCACCGCGCCGATCCCGGCCTGTGCCTACAACGTCGCCGCCCAGCTGCTCGCGCGGCAGGAGGGGGTAGACGAGCACGAACCCATGGCGCGAACCCACCTCACCGGCGGGTTCTGGGTCACGCTGCGCGCGTCGCGGGTGGAGCCGAGCGACCTGATCGCGGTCACGATCGAGCCAACGTCACCGGAGCACCGCCTGGACGTGTTCAGCCGGGCGAACGGGCTCTCCCAGCGTGAGCGGGAGCTGTTGTCCCTGTTGGCGCAGGGCGCCGACACGGCCGAAGCCGCCGCGCGGCTGTTTCTCTCCCACCACACCGTGCAGGACCACCTCAAGTCGGTCTTCGCCAAGACGGGAACCCACAACCGCCGCGTCCTGCTGTCGCACGCCCTCGGTGTCCGCGATGAGCGCAACGACGCCGAGGACGGACGGCGGCGCGGCTGAGAGCGCATGCGGCGCCCGCTTCAGTGGGTCCAGCTCATCTGCCGAACGGCTCAAGCAGCGCCTCACCGAGGGCCGACCTGGTATGGACCATCCGTCGGCCGAGGCGCCGGCTGCTCACCAGACCGCCCTCACGAAGGACCGTCAGGTGCTCGCTCGCCGTGGCTGGGCTCTTCGGCGGCGCCCGAATCGATGGCAACACCAAGGGCTTTCCTGCACACTGGAGGCCATGACCGAGATCGCGTCCATCGTCTTCTTCGCCGCCGACGGTGTCCGGACCGCCGAGTTCTACCGAGTCGCCGGGGTCGACCTGGAGGACGAGTCGCACGACGAAGGCCCGGTGCACTGGGCAGCGGAGGTCGGCGGCGTCCACGTCGCGGTGTACGACGTGGCCGACGCCGGCGGGACCGGCCGGGCGCCCGGCTTGCGCGCCGCCGGGAGCACCTTCCCCGGGATATACGTCACCTCGCTCGATCTGGCGCGAGCCGCGCTGGAGGAACTTGGGGCACCGGTGCTGGAGGACCACCAGGTCCGCCCGTGGGGTTGCCGCTTCATCGTCGAGGACCCGGACGGTCGTGCAGTGGAGATCAACCAACGGAGCCACTGTGGGTGAGCAGCCTCGGCCGTCAGGTCATGGACCGGCAGTGCGCCATCATGTGGGCATGGTGTCGAGCGTTGCCGTGCTCTCCGACGTCCACGGCGTGCTGCCGGTCCTGAGCTGCGTTCTCGCCCAGCCAGAGGTCGACGCCGCTGACCTGATCGTGGTCACCGGTGACCACGCCGCCGGGCCGCAACCCGCGCAGGTTCTCGACGCCCTTGCCGCCCTCGGGGACCGGGTGCTGCTCGTCCGGGGGAACGCGGACCGCGAGCTGGTCTCCCTGGCACGGGGCGCCCACGTCGAGGCCCCCGACGAGATCAGCCGCTGGGCAGCGGCGCAGCTGAGCCCTGGTCACGTGGCGCTGCTCGCCGGTCTGCCGCATCCGGTCACCCTCGAGGTCGACGGCTTCGGCACGGTCCTGTTCTGCCACGGTAGTCCCCGCGACGACGATGAGGTCCTCCTCGTCGACACCCGGCTGCAGCGGTGGGCCGAGGCGTTCGCCGAGCTGCCGACGCAGGTCACGACTGTGGTGTGCGGGCACACCCACATGCCGTTCATGCGGCTCGTCGACCGGCGGCTGGTGGTCAACCCCGGCAGCGTCGGCATGCCCTACGGTCGCGCAGGTGGCCACTGGGCGCTGCTGCGGGACGGGACGGTCACTCTCGGCCGGACCCTGGTTGACCTCGACGCCGCCTGCGCCGAGGTCGTGGCAGGCTCGCGCTACCCCGACGTCGAGGCCTGGGCGGACTACTACATCCGCTGCGGGGCCAGTGACGCCGACGCGCTGGCAGCCTTCGGAACCCGGGACGGACGCGTCACCCAGTGACCGTCCGTCGGTGCAGCACGGCGAAGGCGTAGCTCTCGTCGGTGTGCTGCGACAGCACCGCGACGTACCGGGGTGCTCGGCGCGGGGGGCATCGGCGCCGGGTGACGGTCGCCGGACCTAGGCGGTTGCCCGGCCCGCCGACCGATCGACGACGACGTCGGCCTGCAGGTCTATCCCCGACGTCTCCGCGGACACCACGACGCAGAAGGTCGTCAGGGCCAGCACCGCCAGGACGTAGATGGAGACCACGAGAGAGGTGTTGTAACGGTCGAGCAGGGCGACGGAGATGATCGGAGCGAGCGCCCCGCCAACGATGCCGGCCAGCTGATAGCCCATGGAGGCGCCGCTATAGCGGATCCTGGTGGGAAACATCTCGGCGATGAAAGAGGCCTGGGGGCCATACATGGCTGCGTGGAACAACAAGGCGATGACCGCGGCCAGGACGATGAGGGCGAAGTTGCCCGTGTCCAGCAGCGCGAAGAACGCGAAGACCCAGATCGCCGCGCCGACCGCGCCGAAGAGGTAGACCGGTCGACGCCCGAACCTGTCGGACAGCCGGCCGAACCACGGGATGAGGAGCACTTGACAGGCAGCCGCGATCAAGACGGCGTTGAGCGCGTAGCCGCGCGGCAGCTTCAGGTAGGTGACGACGTAGGTGGTGATGAACAGCACGAACGTGTAGAAGGCGACGTCCACTCC
>JAABUR0100007694.1_pt1 | contig 12674 bp, 10 predicted proteins | sample 5560091 | NCBI WGS metagenome assembly JAABUR01 (sample SAMN10711879, study PRJNA513375) | rock metagenome | isolation source: Antarctica rocks | place: Antarctica: Victoria Land, University Valley sud
GAGGGAAGGGCGGCGCTCGTGACGGGCGCCGCCAGGGGGATCGGGCGCGCCATCGCCGCCGCCTTCGCCGCCGAGGGCGCGTCGGTGGCGCTCGCCGACCTCGACGAGGAGGCGGCGCTCACTGCCGCAGCTGCCATCGCCGCCGCGGGCGGCCGCGCCGTCGCCATCGGTGGCGACGTCACCGACCCCGCACGTGCGCGACAGATCGTCGCCGAGGCCGTCGAAGGTCTCGGCGGGCTCCACGTGCTCGTGAACAACGCGGCGATCGGGACGAGCTGTCCCGTGCTCGAGATGTCGGTGGAGACCTGGCAGCGGATGGTCGAGACCAACCTCTCCAGCGTCTTCTACTGCACGCGAGCGGCGTTGCCGCACCTGGTCGCCCAACGCCACGGGCGGATCATCAACATGGCCTCGCAGCTCGCGTCCAAGGGCGGCGTCGAGATGGCGCACTACAGCGCCGCGAAGGCCGGCGTGCTCGGGCTGACGAAGTCGCTCGCGCGCGAGCTGGCCCCCTACGGCATCACTGTGAACGCCATCGCCCCCGGTCCCGTCGAGACCGAGATGCTCGGGGTCCTCCCCGACGAGTGGCGGGCAGCGAAGCGGGCTGAGCTGCCGCTCGGCCGCTTCGGCACGCCGGAGGAGATCGCCCCCACGGCGCTGCTGCTCGCCTCCGACGACGGCGCGTACTACACGGGCTCGACCCTGAACGTGTCGGGCGGGGACGTGATGTAGCGGGCGGGCCACGCCGGCTCGATCAGCCACCGACGACCGGGATCAGCAGCCGCGAGGGCCGCTCGCCGTCGTGGAAGATCGCCTGCGTCGCAACCTTGCCCGCCAGCGAACATCGGAAAGTTGCTGCTCGAGACCTCGAGGCGGATTCGATGACCCCGCTTGAACAGGTTCGCCGTCGAACCCACGCGGATCCGGTACTCGTAGACGCGCTGCGGCTCGATCGGCGTCGGGTGCTCGAGTGACTCCCGGTAGCGGGCGCGCACGATCCCGTCGCACAGGTTGATCGAGTGCCCGCTCTCGCTCACGTCGCAGAGCTTCGCGGTCCAGTCGGTGTCGACCGCGTCGGTGGCCGCGTAGAGGATCAGCTCGATGGTCCCGACGACCTCGAGGTCGTCGTCGAGCGGCGGGGTCGAGTAGACGAGCACGTCGTTGCGGATCTCGACGTAGCTCTGTTCCATGGGGCCGAGCGGCGCCACCTCCGCCACGCAACACGAACGGCCGCCCGTGCTCGGCACCGGCATGGCCGGGTTGTACACGTAGACGTCCGGCGGCTCGTCCACCGGGGCGTCCAGCGTGAGCGCGCCGTCGCCCGACAGCGAGGTCGCCCGGCCGGAGGAGCGGAGGTGGTACTCCCGCACGCGAGCGTCCGAAGGGGGCCAGGCATCGTAGTCGCGCCAGCGGTCCTCGCCCATGAGGAACAGCCGCACGGGCGCCCAGTCCTCGAGGGTGCCCTCCCCCTTGAGCCAGTGATCGAACCATCGGATTTGGAGATCATCGACCACGTTGCGGCCCTCGTCGCCGAAGTTGCGCACGCCGCTGATCGGCGCCCATGGGATGTGAACCCACGGGCCGATCACGAGCCGCTGCGCCCGGCTCGGGTCGTCGCCCGCGCGCTCGGAGAGGGCGGCGAAGTTCTCCAGCGTGCCCTCGACGAAGGAGTCGTACCAGCCGCCGACGTGCAGGGCCGGGGCAACGATGCGGTCGAACCGGTCCCGGATCGACAGCGCCTGCCAGTACTCGTCGCGAGTGTCGTGCTCGAGCCATTCGAAGAAGTACGGCGCCACGTCGGCCTCGCGCAGCAGCGGGAAGTCCTCGAGCGGCTGGGTCGAGTACAGGCCGGGGAAGTCGTTCGCCCGCTGCGCGAGCGAGACGGCGGCCTCCATGTCGCCGCGCTTGAGCGCATCGGGGAGCCCGAGCAGCGGCTGGACCCACGACACGACGAACGCGAGGCTGAGCGCCCCGCCCTGGTAAGTCCACCCGTCGAAGAAGTCGTTGCCGGTGAACCCCGGAACCATGCAGACGAGGTCGGCCGGCTGCTCCAGTGCACCCAACAGCTGGACGGCGCCCGGATAGGAGAAGCCGTAGGTGGCGACCTGCCCGTTCGCCCCGGGCAGCCCGGCGGCCCAGGCAATCGTGTCCGCCGTGTCGGTCCCCTCGTGGACGAACGGCCGGAACTCGCCGTCCGAGGCGAAGCGCCCACGCGGATCCTGGATGACCACCAGATAGCCCTGCCGGGCGTACCAGGCAGGATGCTCGTAAGTGATCTGCTGCGCCACGGTCTTGTCGTACGGCGTCCGTTGCAGCAGCACGGGGTACCGCCCCGGCGCCTCCGGCCGGTAGACGTCGGCCCGCAGCACGGTGCCGTCGCGCATCGTGGCCGCGACGTCGCGCTCCACGGTCACTCCGCCCAGCCAGGCCACCTGATCTCCTTGGTTCATCCGTCCTCCTATTGGGCGTTCCAGCCGCCGTCGACGACCAGGTTCGCGCCGGTCATGTATCTCGAGTCGTCACAGGCAAGGAAGAGCGCCGACGGAGCGATCTCCTCGGGACGCGCCAGGAAGTCCTCGCGGCCGAGGTCCAGCGGGGTCTTGGCCTTCCAGTCCTCGCGCACCTCGGGGCGCGCGCGGTGGCTGCGGTTGAACTCCGTTGCCGTCGCGCCGGGACAGAGCGCGTTCACCCGGATGCCGAAGGGCGCAGCCTCCAGGGCGATGCCCTTCGTCATCGTGGCGACGGCGCCCTTGGACGCGCAGTACAGCGATGCCTCGGGCGCCGCGACGAACGCGAAGTTCGAGCTCACGTTGACGATCACGCCCGTTCCCTCCTGCCGCTTCATCTGGCGGATCGCCCGCTGGCACATCAGGAACGTCCCGCGGACGTTGACGCTCATCACGCGGTCGAACTCCTCGACGGTGATGTCTTCGACGGGCTTGAAGAGCGCGACGCCCGCGTTGTTGACCAGCACGTTCAGCTCGCCGAAGGCGTCAAGCGTCGCCGCGAAGGCCCGGTCCGCGTCCTGCGGGCTCGTGACGTCCCCCTGCTGGAACAGGCCGCCGGCTGCGAACCCGTCTACAAGTGCTGCCCCGGTGGTCCCGTCATCGCGGGACTCGCCGCGGGCATCCAGGACGACGACCTTGGCTCCCTCCTCGCCGAAGAGCTGCGCGATCTGCCGCCCGATCCCCGACAACCCGCCGGTGACCATCGCCACCTTCCCGTCGAGCCTTCCCATCGTCATCCCCGATCTGTCGTTCGCGATGGCGCGGCGGTGCGACGCACCGCGCGTGCCCGTACCCTGCAGCAATGAGCGCGCCAACTCCCGAGACACTCGTGCTGTCCCGGGCCGAGGTGGAGACCCTCATCGACTGGGAGGACGCGCTCACCGCTGTCGAGGAGTCGCTCGTCGCCCACGCACGCGGGGAGGCTCGCCCGTTCCCGACGCTTCGCGAGGCGGTTCCCGGTGGGATGGTGGGCGTCCGCGGCGCGTCCTGGCCGAAGCGCGGACTTCTCGGCGTCAAGGTGTCCGGCTTCTTCTCGGGCAACCGTCTCAACGGGCTCGATAGCCACCAGGGAGTCATCGTCCTGCAGGACCCCGACAGCGGCCGGCCGCGCGCACTCGTCGACGGCAACCACGTCACCTGGATCAGGACCGCGGTCGCCGGCGTCGCCGGCACCCGGACGCTTGCGCGGCCGGACGCGCGCCGGGTGCTGGTGGTCGGCAACGGCCTCCAGGCCGAGGCCCAGGTCCGGAGCCACGCATGGGGCCTCGCCGCGCGCAGCCCTGAGTTCGAGGTCCACGCACCGCGCGACGACGCTGCGGGAACGAAGGCGGGCGCGTTCGCCGCGCGCCTGGAGCGGCACGGGATCCACGTGAAGCCGGCGCCCGATCTCGAGCACGCGCTCGCCGGGGCGGACGTGGTCGTCACGGCGACGCCGTCGACCGACCCGGTGGTGTCCGCGGCGTGGGTCCGGGCCGGGACCCACATCACCGCGATGGGCGCCGATGCACCCGGCAAGCGCGAGCTGGACGACGAGCTCGTCACCCGCGGTCGCCTCGTGGCCGACGAGCGCAACCAGTCCCTCCGGTTCGGCGAGGGCCAAGCGCTCGGTGACGTCCCCGCGGCTGCATTGCCGACGCTCGGAGAGGTGCTCGCCGGGGCCACGCCCGGTCGCACGCAGCCGGCTGAGGTCACGATCTTCGACAGCACGGGCCTCGGGCTGCACGACGTCGTCACCGCCGAGGCCGCCGTCCGCCGCGCGCGCGAACGCGGCGCCGGCGTCTGGATCGCCCTCTGACGCGTCCGCGCGCGCGAGCTGTGATGCTCCCAGGGGTCGAAACGAGATCGAGGGACGATGACGACTGAGGATTCCGGAACGCTGACGTGGCTCGGCCACGCGACCCTGAGGATCGTGTCCCGGGGCGGGACGCGGATCCTCGTCGACCCGTGGGTCGAGGGAAACCCGAAGTTCCCCGATGCGATGCGACCGATCGACGCAGGCGACGTCATCGTCGTCACGCACGGACACGCAGATCATGTCGGCGACGCGGCCGAGATCGCCCAGCGCCTGGGAATCGCCATCGTCTGCGTGCCCGAGTTGGCCGCGTACTTCGCTTCCCAAGGCGTCGAGGACCTCATCGAGATGAACAAGGGCGGGACCGTGGCGGTCGGTGACGTGCGCATCACGATGGTCCCCGCACAGCACTCGAGCGGGATCACGGCGCCAGGCGGTGGCCCCAACCTCGAGGGTGGCGAGCCCGTCGGCCTGATCCTGCGCGCCGACGGAATGGCGCCGGTCTACGTCGCCGGGGACACGACCGTGTTCGGCGACATGAGCCTGATCCGGGAGCTCTACGCCCCCCAGCTCGCGGTCATTCCGATCGACGGAAACTTCAACATGGGGCCCTACGAGGCGGCGTACGCCTGCAGCCTGCTCGGCGTGCCGTCCGTGGTGCCGGTCCACTGGGGCACGTTCCCCCTGCTGGCCGGGACCCCGGATGCCCTGCGCGAGCAGCTTGCGGAGCGGGACGTCCGATGCGAGGTGGCCGCCATCGATCCTGGGGAGAGCGTCGCGCTCCCCCGCTGACGCTGCCGACGCCGAGTCCTCCCCGTGTGCGATCGCAACCGACGACTGGCCCACCTGTACTTCGCCAAGTTCCCCCATGACGAGTCCCTCGTCGAGGAGGCGCTCAGCTCCGGCTTCGTGTTCCACCACCTGCGCGTCATCACGGAGCCCGACGACTTCAGGACGTTCATGCGAGGCGTGAGCAAGGCGTTCCCGGACTTCCGGTTCGACATCCACCACCTCGTGGCGGAGGACGATCTGGTAGCCGCCCATTACACGTTCGCCGGGACGCAGAACGACACGTTCCTGGACTCCGTGCCCTCGCGCGGCCGGAGCTTCTCGACGCGTGGCATGAGCGTCTTCCGCTGCGCGGGGGGTCGGATCAGCGAGCTGTGGGTCACGTTCCACACGCTCGCGATGATGCAGCAGCTCGGAGCCGTCGGAGAGGTGGGCGACGGGATCTAGGGGTCGACGGCATCGGGCCATCTCTCCTGGATCGGGGCGGTCGCCTCGAAGTACGTCTGCGCAACGGCGAGGACCGCGGCGTCCTCGCGGTCGCGACCGACTATCTGGACCCCGACGGGAAGCCCGAGGTCGTCGAACCCGGCGCGCACGACGCACGCCGGCCCGCCCAGCACGTTGAAGGGCACCGTGCTGCGGTGCACCAGCTCCCAGGCCGCCTCGTCCGGAGCCGGAGCGTCGATGGTCGGCGGCGAGGCGGAGGCCAGCGGAAGCATGAGCACGTCGACCGCCTCGAAGATCCGGTCGAACGCTGCAGCCGCCCGGGCGCGGAGCGCACAGGCGGCGAGGTACTCGTCGAGCCCGACCGCGGTCGCGGCGTCAAGGCGCGAGGCCGTCAGAGGCCCGTACTCGTCCCGACGTGCCGGGAACAGGATCGCGCGCCGGTGCGCATTGAGCGTCTCCGCATCGCGGATGACCACGAAAGCGGGGACGAGGCCGGCCGCTTCGGCAAAGCGGACGTCGGTGACAGAACCCCCGCACTGCTCGACGGCGGCCAGCGCGGACGTGAAGACCCGTGCCACATCCGGCGCGGGCGCCACCGGTGCGAGGTCCGCGCAGACGCCGACACGGAACCCGGTCCGCGCCGGCGGTAGCCCGCCCGCGAGTGCGGCCGCCATCGGCGCGCCGCGCGACCCGTCCACGAGGGCAGCGTGCAACAGCGCCGCGTCGGCGGGAGTCCGCGCCATCGGCCCCGCGTGATCGAGCGTGCGACCCATCGGCCACATTCCGGCGGTCGGGACGGCGCCCCACGTCCCCTTGAACCCTACGGTGCCGCAGAAGGCGGACGGTGCACGGATCGAGCCGCCGGTGTCACTCCCGAGCGCGAGCGGGACCACGCGCGAGGCGAGCGCCGCCGCCGAGCCGCTGCTCGAGCCGCCCGAGATGCGCTCAGGCGCCCAGGGGTTGCGCGTCGGCCCGTAGTGGGGGTTGACGCCGGCGATGCCGTAGGCGAACTCGTCGGTCGCGGTCTTGCCGACGACGATCGCGCCTGCGTCCTTCGCTCGACGCACCGCCACGGCGTCCGCGGACGGGACGTGGTCGTCGAACATCGGTGAGCCGTACGTCGTCCGCACCCCGGCCGTGTCGAAGAGGTCCTTGATCGCGAGCGGAATCCCCTCGAGGGACCGTGCTGCGCCCCGCCGCCACGCCTGCTCCGCGACGCGCGCCTGCGAGCGTGCGTCGTCGAGCGTCAGCGTCACGAAGGCGTCCCGCGCGAGGTCACCGGCCTCTAGGCATGCGGCCACCGCGTCGATCGCCTCGACCGGCGAAGCCTCCCGGTGACGGTACGCCTGCCGCAGCTCGAGTGCCGTGAGGCGCGCCAGCTCGGGCGGCACGATCAGCTGCCGAGCGGCGCCGGCAGCGCGGACCGGTCCCGCAGCGCGTCCGGGCCTCCGGCGGCGACGATCTCGTCCGTCCGGACGCAGGCGCTCATGCGCGGCAGGTCCCTGACGCGCTCAAGCGGCGGCTGCGCCTCCTTGCACCGGGGCTGGACCAGCGGGCACCGCGTCGAGAGCGCGCAGCCCTGAGGCAGGCTGATCGCACTGGGGATCTCGCCCTCGAGGCGAAACCTGCCCAGCTTCTGGCTCGGGTCGGGGTACAGGACGGAGGAGAGCAGCGCGCGCCCGTAGGGGTTCAGCTGCTTCTCGAAGACCTCCGCGGCCGATCCCGCCTCGAAGATCCGCCCGAGGTACATGATCGCGATGTCGTGGGCGATCATCTTCACCGCGGTCATGTCATGCGAGATGAAGAGGTAGGAGATTCCCAGCTCGCGCTGCAGGCGGTTCAGGAGCTCGATCATCTGCGCCTTGACCGACATGTCGAGCGCGGACGTGGGCTCGTCCAGCACGACGAGCCGTGGATTGACCGCGATGGCCCGGGCGGTGGCCACGCGCTGCTGCACCCCGGCCGTGGTCTGGTGGGGGTAGATGCCGGCCGAGTCCCGCGGCAGGCCGACCAGCTCGACCAGCTCGGCCACGCGCTCGGCGCGCTGTCGCTTGTCGAGCCCCTTCAGCTGCAGGAGCGGCTCCTCGATGCTCATCCCGAGCGTCCAGCGCGGGTTCAGGCTCTCCCGCGGCTCCTGGAAGACCACGTGCGTCTCGAGCTCCGGCTGCCGGGACCGGGCCCGCGCGGACGCGTCGCCCACATCCTTGCCCAGCAGGGCGATGCTCCCCGCCGTGGGTTGCACGAGCCCGGCGATGCAGCGGCCGATCGTCGTCTTGCCGGAACCGCTCTCCCCGACGAGCGCAAGCGTGCGGCCCGGCTCGATCGAGAATGACACGCCGTTGACGGCGTGAACGGTGTGACGCGCGGTCCCGTAGTGCTTGACGAGGTCGCGGACCTCGAGCAGCGGCCCGGCGGCCGCGGCCTCGCGGCCCGGTCCGCCGCTGAGGCTCGGCTCGTCCTGGCCGCGAGCAGCCATCGCCGCCTTGACCAGGTACTTGCTGTGCTCTTCCTTGGGCGCCGTGAAGAACGTCGAGACCGGTGCCTCCTCGACGAGTCGGCCGCTGCGTAGGACAACGATCCGGTCGCAGTAGTGCGCGGCCTGGGCGAGGTCGCGGGTGGCGAGGATGCTCGCCGCGCCGGTCTCGGTCACGAGCTTGCGAAAGAGGTCCAGGATCTGGACCTGGATCGTCACGTCGAGGCCAGCCGTCGGCTCGTCGGCCATGAGGAGCTGCGGCGAGTTGGCGAGCCCGAGCGCGATGACGATGCGCTGGCACATGCCGCCCGAGAGCTCGTGCGGATAGGCCCGGAGCTGATGACTCGGGTCCGCGATCCCGACCGAGCGCAGCAGCTCCTCCGCGCGCGCGACGCGCTGCTCCTTCGGAACCTTGCCGTGGGCGGTCATGACGTCGCCCATCTGGTCGCCGATGCGCCGGACTGGATCCAGTCGCGCGCGCTGCCCGGCAAGGATCAGCGAGATCTCGCGGCCGCGGTAGCGACGCATCGCATCGTCGTCGATGATCGGCAACGGCTCGCCGCGGAATTGGATCTCGCCTGCCTCGACCCGCTCCTCCGGGTGCAGCACACCGAGGATGGTGCGCAGGAGCACGGTCTTCCCGGCCCCGGTCTCCCCGACGACCCCCACGATCTCGCCCTCGCGGACGCTCAGGTCGAACTCCTCGAGCGTGCGGATGGCGCCGAGCCGCGATGACTCGAACACCGTCGTCAAGTGCTTGACCTCGAGTAGGTTCATGGTTCAGCGGCTCCGTGCCGGGTCGAGGTAGAGGCGCAGCCCATCGCCGACGAGCGCGTATCCGAGCACGACGACCGCCAGCGCGATGCCGGGGAACACGGAAGGCCACCACTGACCGGTGATCAGGTTCTGAGCGCCATCGGAGATCATGGCGCCCCACTCTGGCGTCGGAGGCCGGATCCCGGCGCCGACGAAGGACAGTCCAGCCGTGATGAGGATGGCCTGGGCCACGGCGACCGAGGCGCCGACGAACGCCGGCGCCATCGAGTTGGGCAAGACGTGACGCCGCAGCACGGTGAGGGGACCGGCTCCGCCGATCCGCGAGGCCTCCACGAACGTCCGCCCCCGCACGACCAGCGCCGCGCTGCGGGTCAGGCGCAGGAAGACCGGGAACTGCAGGACGGTCAAGGCGATGATCACGTTGACCGCGCTCGGCCCGAAGCCGGCCACGAGGGCGAGGGCCAGGATGAACACCGGGAACGCCTGGATGACGTCCATGAGACGCAGCAACAGCTCGCCCATGCTCCGTCCGAGCCGGCTCGTCCCGATCGCCACGACGCCGAGCGGCACGCCGATGAGGAAGGCGAGCGCAGTCGAGGTCAGCGCGATGAACATGTCGACGCGCGGCGCGGCGATGACACGCGAGAAGACGTCACGGCCGTTCTGGTCGGTCCCGAAGAAGTGGTCGCCCGAGGGCGGCGCGAGGGTCGCAGTGAAGTCCTCAGCGTTGGGATCCACCGGCGCGATGACCGGGCCTATCACCATCAAGGCGATCGACAGCGCGGCGATCCCGAGGCCGATCGCAAACGTCCGGTTGGCGCGCGTGAACGCGTAGAAGCGCTGCAGCTCGCCGTGGTGCCTCGGGGGGGTCAGCGGCTGCTCTCCCGGGGGGACGATGCCCGGGGTCGCGGGCTGCGGGAAGTCCGTGCTCATCTCGCCCTCAAGCGGGGATCGACGACGAAGTACAGGAGGTCGACGATCAGGTAGACGACGAGGTTGAACACCGCTGCCACAATCACGACGCCCTGGATGGCGGAGAAGTCCCCGTTGGTGATGGCCTGGACGGCGTACTGGCCGAACCCGCCCCACGCGAAGACCTGCTCGACGAGCACCAGGCCGCCCAGCAGGAAGCCGAAGAGCACCCCCACGATCGTGATCACGGGCGGAAGTCCGTTACGCAGCGCCCGCGCGACCACCGCGCCACGGGCAAGCCCGTTGGCGCGGTACTGCTCGATGAAATCGCTCTGGAAGTAGACGTCCTCGATGCTCGAGCGCGTGTACTTGACGATCGGCGCCATGTACACGAAGACGATCGTGACCAGCGGCAGCACGAGCTGGCCGAGCGCGCTCTGTGTGGCGGCCCAATCGCCGGCGATCATCGCATCGAGCGTCACGACCCCGGTGACGTCCGGTGGCGTGATCACGTCCGTGCCGATCTGGCCCAGCGGCGCCGGGGCGATGCCGAGCAGCGTGTAGAAGAAGAAGATCAGGATGAGGCCCAGCCAGAAGTCCGGGATCGCCCCCGCGAGCAGCCCGTACCCGTTGGTGAACCGGGCAGCCAGCCCCTTGCCGCCCTCGAGCGCGCCGAGGATGCCCAGCGGGATTCCGATCAAGAAGGCGCAGAACAGGCCGAGCACGAGCAGCTCGAGGGTCGCAGGCAAGCGGTCGAGGATGTCGTCGAGCACCGGCCGGCCGCTCACGAACGAGTTTCCGAGATCGCCGTGGAACAGCTCCTTCAGGTAGAGCCAGTACTGCGTGAGGATCGGATCGTTGAGACCCAGCCGCTCCTCTATCTGCCTGATGCTGTCCTCGCTGGCCGCCGGTCCCGCCAGCGCGAAGGCCGGGTTGGCGGGCAGCAAGCGCACGATCACGAACGTCACGAGCGAGATGCCGATCACCTGCGGCACCACGTAGAGAAGCCGCCGGCCGACGTACAGGAGGATCGTCACGAGAGGATCGTCCCGGCCGGTGTCGCGCGGCGGGGCGACCGCGCGAACCGGGGGCGGGTCACGTTCCGACCGGCTACTTCTTCTGCCACTGGTCGAAGTGCTGCGCCGAGTACGTCCAGTAGTTGATGCCCTGCATGTTCTTGCGGGCGGGCAGATGCACCCCGGGCTCCACGAGGTAGCACATGGGTGCGTCCTCCATGATCTGCCGCTGGATGTTCGTGGCGAGCTGCTCGCGCTCGCCCTCGTCGAACGTCTCGCGCGACTTGTCGAGCATCTTGTTGACGTCTGGGTTCAGGTACTCGGTGAAGTTGAGGAAGTTCTTCGACTTCGGGCCGTAGTACCAGAGGTTGAGCGCGTAGGTGTAGTCGGGGATGAACGCACCCTCGTACTGCATTCCCATCTCGTACTTCGCGCCCAGCCAGCTCTGCGAGTAGGTCGCGAACGGCTGCTTGAGCAGCTTCGCCCGGATCCCGATCGACCGGAGCGCGTTCTGCACCGAGGCGGCCTGCTGTTCGATGGTCGGATCGTCGTTGGAGAAGCCGATGCTCGTCTCGAAGCCGTTCGGGTAGCCGGCTTCGGCGAGAAGCTGCTTGGCCTTCTCCAGGTCCTGGGAGTAGGGATCCTCGTCGGGCGCGTAGTACTGGTAGTTCGCCGGCAGCGGGCCGTGTTGGCGCCGAGCCGTCCCGAGCCCCACGGTCTTCACGATGTCGTCGTAGGGAAGGGCGTAGCAGACGGCCTGGCGGACCTTCGGGTCGTCGAACGGCTTCCTGGTGTTCGTCATGTAGAGGACCGAGTGCGTCTGCGCGGGCTCGAAGCTCGCGATCTTGACGTTCGGGTCGTCCTTCAGCGCGATGCGCTCACGCGGCTGAAGGTAGGCGACGACGTCCACCGCGCCGCCCTTGAGGAGCGCGAGCCGGTTCGACGACGACGGAACCTCCTTCATGATCACCGTTCCGACGGGGGCCTTGCCCTTCCAGAAGCTCGGGTCGGCTTTGAGGACCACCTGGACGCCCTGCTCGTTCTGCGTCATGTAGTAGGGACCGAAGCCGACATTGTTCGTCTTCGCCCAGGCCGTCGACCAGGGGTCGTCGTCGGTCGCGTGCTTCTTCATCTCGACCGAATCCATGATGCCGAGATGCGGGATCGACATCATCTTGAAGAACAGGACGGCGGGATAGTCGAGCTTGAATCGGATCGTGTGCGGGTCGATGACCTCGAGGTTCGAGGCCTTGGAGATGCCGATCGCGTTGAGGTACACGGTGCCGGTGCCCTTGAGCTCGAGGAGCCGGTCGACCGTGTATCGAACGTCCTTCGCGTCGAACGTGTGGCCCAGGTGGTTCTTGACACCCTTACGGAGCTTGATGTCGACCGTCGTCCGGTCGTCGGAGACGGTCCAGCTGTCCGCCAGCGACCCGTCAACGGGGTCGTAGCCCTCGCTCTCCATCTCGAAGGTTCCGTCGTCGCGCTCCTTCGTCTTGAAGTCGAAGAGCCGGCTCATGGTGTTGGTGAACAGCTCCGACTCGACGAACTGGGCCGAGCTGTTGGGATCGATGTCCGGCGGGGTGCTGGTGACCGCGTACACCACCGTGTCGGCCGGTGTCTTCCCTCCGCTGGACGAGCCGCCGCCGTTCGAGCCGCCGCAGGCCGCGACGAACGTGGCCATGAGCACCGGAACGACGGCGCCGAGCGCAACGGCACGGACCCGCGGGCTACCAGATCTATTCTTCACGGCACCTTCCCTCACGAAGTTCCGGCCAGGCCCTCTCCCGGCGACGAAGCGCGATCGTATCCAATCGGTGCGGTGAAGTCGAGGAAAGCAGGAAATCCGGCGTCACCGCCGCTTCTCGTTCCCAGCGGCGGATGGATCGGATACGATCCAAGCCACGGAGAGGCGCATTGTTCCAGCTGGAGGGGTCGCTTGAGTGCTTCCAAGGCGAGGA
>JAABUR0100007696.1_pt1 | contig 12671 bp, 10 predicted proteins | sample 5560091 | NCBI WGS metagenome assembly JAABUR01 (sample SAMN10711879, study PRJNA513375) | rock metagenome | isolation source: Antarctica rocks | place: Antarctica: Victoria Land, University Valley sud
CATGGGCTGCAGGAGGCCCGGCTCCGGGCTGCCCGCGTCGTCGTGGTCAACTCCTCCCGCGGTGACGCGTTCGTCGACAAGCGCTTCGCCCAGGGCGACGACCTCGCCCGCCTCGAGTCCGCTCTGGTGGAGAGCGGCGTGCCCTGGACCCTTCGGCAACCGGTCCGCGGCCAGGACGCTGCCGAGGAGATCCTCGCCGCGGCACAGGAGTCGAGGGCCGACCTCATCGTTCTCGGCCTGCGCCGGCGGACGCCCGTCGGCAAGCTCCTCCTGGGCAGCACGGCCCAGCGGGTCCTGCTCGGGGCACCGTGCCCCGTCCTGTCCGTCACTGCCGACTGAGCGGCCGAAGTACTCCTCGCCTACGACGCGCACCCACGAGGGTCACCTGATCGCGCCGAGGGACGGCGGGTCGGGTGCGTCGGCGCCCGAGGTGGGCGATGATGGGGCGTTCGAGCACCACCCGCACCTCGAGGAGCGCCCTCCGGCATGGCCCGATCGACCAGGACTCCCCCACCCGACCTCGCCGACGAGCGCGGCGAGAACATCATTGACATCGGTGTCGAGGAGGAGATGCAGAACGCCTTCCTCGAGTACTCCTACTCCGTCATCTACTCCCGAGCCCTCCCGGACGCCCGCGACGGCCTGAAGCCGGTCCAGCGCCGGATCCTCTACGGGATGAGCGAGCTCGGGCTGCGCCCCGACCGGGCCCACGTCAAGAGCCAGCGCGTCATCGGCGAGGTCATGGGCAAGTACCACCCCCACGGGGACACGGCGATCTACGACGCCCTCGTCCGGATGGCCCAGCCCTTCACCATGCGGCTGCCGCTTCTCGACGGCCACGGCAACTTCGGCTCCCTTGACGACGGCCCCGCCGCGGCGCGATACACCGAGGCCCGGATGGCCCAGGCGGCGCTGCTCATGGTGGGCAGCCTCGACGAGGACACCGTCGACGTCGTCCCCAACTACGACGACACCGAGGTCCAGCCGGGCGTCCTCCCGGCGGCCTTTCCCAACCTCCTCGTCAACGGTGCGAGCGGCATCGCCGTCGGCATGGCGACGAACATGGCGCCGCACAACCTCACCGAGGTCATCGGGGCGGCACGACACCTCATCGCCCACCCGAGCTGCTCACTCGACGACCTGATGAGGTTCGTGCCCGGACCGGACCTGCCGGGCGGGGGCCGGATCGTCGGGCTCGACGGGATCCGGGACGCCTACCTCACCGGCCGCGGGGCCTTCCGCACCCGCGCCACCGCGCGGATCGAGTCGGTGACCCCGAGGCGCAAGGGCATCGTCGTCACCGAGCTGCCCTATCTCGTCGGCCCCGAGAAGGTCATCGAGAAGATTAAGGACCTTGTCCAGGGCAAGAAGCTCGTCGGGATCAGCGACGTCAAGGACCTCACTGACCGCGCCCACGGCCTGCAGCTCGTCATCGAGATCAAGAACGGCTTCAACCCCGACGCGGTCCTCGAGCAGCTCTACCGGCTCACCCCGATGGAGGAGTCCTTCAACGTCAACAACGTCGCCCTCGTCGAGGGCCAGCCGCGGACACTGGGCCTGAAGGACCTGCTCAAGGTCTACGTCGACTTCCGCACCGACGTCGTGCGCCGGCGGACGCAGCACCGCCTGACCAGGCGCGAGGAGCGGCTGCACCTCGTCGAGGGGCTGCTCGTGGCGATCCTGGACCTTGATGACGTCATCGAGGTGATTCGTGGGAGCGACGACGCGGCGAGCGCCAAGGCGCGGCTCATCGACGTCTTCGACCTCTCCGACGTCCAGGCCACCTACATCCTCGACCTGCAGCTGCGCCGGCTCACGAAGTTCTCCCGGATGGAGCTCGAGACGGAGCAGGCCGAGCTGCAGCGCCAGATCGAGCAGCTCCAGGCCACCCTCGGCGACGAGCGACTCCTCCTCAAGATCGTCTCCGACGAGCTGGCCGACGTCGCCAAAGCCCACGGGACCCCCCGCCGCACCGTCCTGCTCGAGTCCGCGGGCCACCCCGTCGCGGGGGCGCCCGCGGCCGGGTCCGTGACGCCTCTCGAGGTCGTCGACGACCCGTGCTGGGTCCTGCTGTCGTCGACCGGCCTGCTGGCGCGGACGAGCACCGACGAACCGCTCGTCGGCGACGGCGCCCGCTCCAGGCACGACGTGGTCGTCGGAGCCGTTCGGACGAGCGCGCGCGGTGAGGTCGGCCTGGTCACGAGCCGCGGACGGATGATCCGGCTCTCCGCGCTCGAGCTGCCCACTCTCCCGCCCACCCACGGCGCGCCGTCGCTGTCCGGGGGAGCTCCCCTCGCGGCATACGTCGACCTCCCCCGAGGCGAGGAACCCCTGACGCTGGCCTCGGTGGCCCCCGACTCCCCCGGCCTGGCCCTGGGTACGGCGCAGGGGGTCGTCAAGCGCGTCACGCCCGACTACCCGAGCCGTTCCGACTGGGAGGTGATCTCCGTCAGGGACGGCGACGTCGTCGTCGGCGCCTGCGAGGTGCCCGCGGACACGTGGGACCTCGTCTTCATCACCAGCGACGCGCAGCTGCTCCACTTCCCCGCCGCGTCGGTCCGGCCGCAAGGGCGCACTGCGGGCGGGGTGGCCGGAGTCAAGCTGGCTGCCGGACAGCGGGTCGCCTTCTTCGGTGCCGTAGACGGCACTCGGGATGCCATCGTCGTCACGGCCAGCGGGTCGTCGAATGCCCTGCCCGGCACCGAACCCGGCTCCGTGAAGGTCACTCCCTACGGGGAGTACCCGCCCAAGGGCCGGGGCACCGGGGGCGTGCGATGCCACCGCTTCCTCAAGGGTGAGGACGTCCTCGTCCTCGCCTGGGCCGGGACCACGCCCGCGCGGGCGGCGGCCGGCAACGGCGTTGCGCTCGACCTGCCCGAGGGGACCGGCAGGCGGGACGGCTCGGGGGTCCCAGCGTCCACCGTCATCGCGCACATCGCCGGCTCGCGCTGACCCGGCGGCGCAGATGACCGCCAGCGGGACCCACCCGACGAAACCGGCCGCCGGACACGCCACGAGCAGATCCGACGCGTGCTCGGTCCTGTCGCAGCTGGCGCACGCCTCCGCCTACGGCACCGCTGCCGCCGCGAGCTTCTGGGTCGCGCTGGAGCAGAACGGGCCCTGGGGCCGGCAGGCCGCGACGCAGTCACACCTGGACGGCGAGCTCGGCGGCACGCTCGACCGGTCCTGCGCCGAGCGGGGCGGTCGGCTCATCCTCATCCGCCGACCGGACGGGCACCCGGACACCCACGGCCCGACCGGGCACCGCTGCTACGTCGCGTGGGCCGGCGGCGACCCGTTCCTCCTGGTCGCCGAGATCGCCTCTCCCCACGAGCTCGTCAGCCTGGACCTCGACGCCGTGGCTCGCGGCGACCAGGCCGGGGTCGTCGCGTCGCTTCCTCGCCTGCAACCCACGGACCCGGTGCTCCTCGTCTGCACCAACGGCCGTCGTGATGTCTGCTGCGCGGTCCGGGGCCGGCCGATCGCGGCAGCGGACAACACGGCATACCCAGGGCGCGTGTGGGAGTGCTCCCACACGGGCGGCCACCGCTATGCCCCGACCGGAGTCCTGCTGCCCTGGGGAAGGACGTTGGCCCGCCTCGACGACCCGGCCGCCCGGGCCCTGCTCGCTGGCGCGGACGAGGGCCGGTTGCCGCGCGAGCTGCTCGGGGAGCGCCATGACCGCGGGTCGAGCGCGCTCGCTCCGGGGGCGCAGGCGGCCGAGTCCGCAGTGCGGGCCGCAATCGTCGAGACCCGGCTGGCCGCCCTCGCCGTGGTCGGCGGCCCGGACGCCAGCACCGTCATGGTGCGCCACCTCGATGGTCGGCATTGGCTTGTGGACGTCGAGCGCCAGGAAGGCAGCGCGCGACCGGAGTCGTGCGGCAAGGCGCCCGTGGCGTCGTGGACCTGGTCCGCGACCATCCGCGAGCCCGCCGTGCCGAGCAGCCGATCAGCCGATCGGTGACGGCAGCCCAGGCCACCCGCCCGGAGCTGTCACCACGGCTTGCTGACCGGGGGGCGTGAGCCACCGTTGTTGCTCTGGTCGCCCTGGCTCTGCGAGCGCTGCTGCTGGTTGTCCTTCGTCTTGTCGTCGAGCTGTTTTTGTTTGTCGTCACCCGGCTCGGCGGGCTGCTGGGGCTGCTGGCCCGGAGCGCCGGCCTCCGGCGGCTGGCTCTTCTCCTGAGCGCGGCCCCGCGCGTCGCCCAGCTCCTGTCCGGCGGTCCCGGCGGGTGGCTGGAAGCACCCTTCAGGGGCCTCGGCGACCACGACCTGCATCCGGTCGTAGTACGACTTCGCGGCAGGAAGCCCGGAAGCGGCCTTCGCAGCGTCACCGAGCTTCTCGAGGCTGAGCACGAGGTTGACCCGGATCTGGCAGGCCTCCACCGCGTCTCGAGGAGCGACCTGCAGAGCCTCTTCGAACGCCTCGCGCCCCCCTTCGACGTCCCCGGCGAGGACCCGGGCGTCACCGCGGGCGAACGGAGCCTTGTACCGCTCGATGACGTTGAGGAAGCCGAGCCGACCGGCCGCCTGCTCGACCGCCGTCACCTGCCCCGCCTCGTAGGCCGACCGCGCCTGGTGGCCGGCGGCGACCATGGTGAGGAGCTTCAGCGCGACGAGCAGGAGGACGAGGACGATCGGCAGCGACCACACGACGAGCTTGCGGCGCAGGTCGAGACGGGCTCGGCGGGTGTCCGGCGACTCCGCCTGGTCCACACTCGGTGCGGCGCCGCCGTGTCGTGCCGCGGTCAGCGTGCTCATGTCCGATCACCTCCTGCCATCGCTCCACGCGGTCGGGACTCGTCAGGTGCACGGGCTGGTCCCTGCCCGCTCGACCCATCTGTCCCACCTGTTCCCCTGCGGGGTCTGCGCTTGTTCGGTACGGCCCGGGCGTCCGCTGCCTCCTTGTCGCGCAACCTCGTCACCGAGGCGAGGGACACTCCCAGCTCCCACGCCGCGAGGGCCGCGAGGGCAAGAAGGAACAGCCAGTAGAGCTCCGTCCTGTCACCCACGCTACGGGACGCATCGGAGGTGCTCAACGAGTTGAGCTCCTTCAGCCGGACCTCGTCGACGATGCCGGCGCCCTTGTCGTCGGCCGTCCGGTGCAGGTAGGGCACCGTGAGCTGCTCGCCGATGGCCTCGAGCTGCGACTCGTCGATGACCGAACGCGCCGGCCGGCCGGTCGACGGGTCGGTGATGTAGGCATCGCGCCGGGTGCCGGTCTCCTTCATCTGCCCGCCCTGGGCGGTGCCGTAGCCCAGGACCGCTCCCCCGTTGATCAGCGTGCGGTCCACCTCGAAGGGCTCCGGCGCGGACGGTGCCGTCTGCTCCCCGTCACCGAGGTAGAAGACCACTCGCGCGCGCTCGGGATGAGCCTTCTGGCCCCGCTCCAGCGTGTCCGCAAGGGCGCTGCGGGCGAGCGTGACGCTGCTCCCCCGCGACCAGGTCGAGGTCTCCGGCACGATCGTGTCGGCCGCGGAGGCGAGCGCCGCGGCGTCCGTCGTGAGCGGCAGCCGGGTGACGGTCTCCTGGTCGAACGTCACGAGGCTGTAACGCGCTCCGGGCAGCTGGGCCGCGACACCTTTGATGTCCGCTCGCATCCCCTCGAGCCGGGGGCGGCCCCCGGCGTAGTCCTCGGCCATCGACGACGACGTCGTGTCGACGAGGAAGTAGACATCGAGGTCGGTGGCATTGGCCCTGAGGTCACCGCCGGCCACGCCCGGACGCAGTGCCGCGACGAGCAGCAGGACGACCATGGCCGACCGGCGAAGCCGGGCCACCAGCGTGTCGGAGCGCTCCTGCTTCCCGGCCGGCCACCAGATGAGCAGCCCGCCGACTGCGGCGAGCAGCACGAGCACCGGCCACGGTGCCAGCGGGAGCCAGCTCATGGTCGCCACCTGAGTCGCCGGACTGCGAGCAGGGTGAGGACGCCGAGGGACGAGAGGGCCACCGGCAGCGTCGGCGCGTCGGTGACGACGACCTCGGGCGCGGCGGGGATGCGGCTGGCCTCGCGCGAGCTCACGGTGTCGAGGATCTTCGCCACCGCCGAGAGGTCGCTCAGCGGGTAGTAGACCCCGCCGCTGGCCTCGACGACGGATCGCATCTCTCGGGCCGCCGACGAGGCCGGGCTGTCGCTCGGGTTGATGCCGTAGACCTGGATCGTGCCGGCGGACGCGAGCTGCCCGGCCTCGGGCAGGGTGAAGAGGGACTTGCCGGCCGCCTCGTTGTCCGAGGCGAGGATGACCGACCGGGCCCGCTTCAGCTCCGGGTGGTCGAAGCTGCGCAGGCACGTCGCCAGCCCGTCACCGATGAGGGAGCTGCCCTCCCCGTTGAGCGTCCCGGCGAAGAACGGTTCCTTCGGGTCGAGGGTGTCCAGGGCGCGCTCGGCCTGGCGCAGCTGGTCGTCGACGAAGTCGTAGTCGTCGGTCAGCGGGAAGACCGGAACCGCGGAGCTGTTGAAGATCACCATCGACATGCGCTCACCCCTGAAACCCTCGGCGAGCCGCCGGAACGTCGCGACCACCCGGGCGTCGACGTCGATCATCGACCCGGACACGTCGAGGCACAGGACGATGTCGCGGTTGTCCTTCACCTCGTTGACGGTGCTCCGCTCGATCGGCCGGGCCGCCCCGACGAGCGCGGTCAGGCCGACGATGGCCGCCACGGCAGCGACAGCAAGGGTGCGCAGCCGGTGTGCCTGCAGGGCTCGGTGGTACTCCGGGAGCCGGCGCAGCAGGTCGGTGTTGGCGACCGCCACCGTGCCCTGCTCGCGGCGGCGGCGCAGCAGCCACCACACGAGCAGCGCGACGAGCCCGAGCCCGACGACGCCCGGCACGATCACCCAGGGCTGCCTCAGGTCCATCGCGACACCACCCCCCGGGCGCCCTCTGCCGCGGTCGCCACGCTCGCCGTGCCGTCCGGCCCGAACTCAGCCGGGTAGAGCCGCAGGACGACATCCGTGACGGGCTCGAGCGACGGCACACCGCTGCGACCGAGCTCGGTGAGGGTCATCGTCGGCGCCGTGAGCCCGGACGCCTCCTGGACGAACTGACGCACGGTGCCGCTCAGCTCCTGGTGGGCGCGCCGGGGCGACAGCTCGTTGGTCCCGGCCAGCCGGACGATCTCGTCGATCCGCGCGAGGTAGCCGATCTTGAGGTTCTCGAGGCGCCAGCCGGGTGGCGGTTCCGGGGCCGGCTCGGGCGGCTTGGCGGGCCGGGTCTGCCACCAGATGACGACGGCCCAGCCGAGGATGGCGACGAGGATGACCAGGCCGATGACCAGCCACCCGGTGGAATAGGTCATCGGCGGGTAGAACTCGTCACCGGGCACGGCGCCGCTGCCTCTCGAGGAGGCGGAACACGGTGCCCATGACCTCGTCGGAGGACCCGACTCGGGCGTGGACGATGGACAGCTGGTCGAGGGTCCGCTCGACGCTCTCGCGCCGGGTCTGCAGGGCGGTGGCGTATGCCGTGCGAAGGCGAGCGTCGAACCGCACCTCGGCGGGCAAGAGGACGTCGTCGTCGACGTCGAACGCGTTCTCGCCGGGTCCGTTGCTCGTCGGGTCGGCGTCCTCGACGGTGAGCCAGAGGATCTCGTGCTGGGCGTGGAGGCGTCGGATGAGCAGCTCGTCCTCGGCGGTCACCTCGTGGTCGTCGGCGACCACGAGGAGGAGCATCCGCTGCCTGTAGTGGTCACCGACGTACTGCAGCTGCTCGTAGAGGCGGCTCCGGCCGGCCTGCAGGGTGGTGCGGCGCTGGACCGTCCGGAGCAGCCGCTCGAGGTGCGCCTCCGAGCCCTTGCTCGGATGTGGCCGGGTGCCGGTGGCGTCGCCCTCGACCAGCCCGACGAGGTCGCTGTGCCGCAACGCGAGGTACCCGAGCATCCCGCAGGCCATGATCGCGACCGCGGACTTCGGCTCCCCGCTCGTCGTGCGGGCGGCCATCCCCCGGCCGGTGTCGACGACGAGCAGGACGGTCTGCTTCCTGGAGGCGACGTATCGCTTGACGAGCGGCGCACCGTGCCTGGCCGTGGCCTTCCAGTCGATGTCGCGGACCTCGTCGCCGGGGACGTACTCACGCAGGTCGTCGTAGTCGAGGCTGCGCCCCCGGAAGACGGATGCGTACTCGCCGTCGAGCAGTCCCCATGTCTTGCGGTGCGCGACGAGAAAGAGCTTGCTCTTGACCTTGGTCAGCAGGGCCGGCATGGGCGCTCCCCGTCAGGGCGTGCGGACCGTCGAGACGAGGGCGTCGATGACGGACTCGACGTTGACGTCCTCGGCCACCGCCTCGAAGCCGAGGACGACGCGGTGGCGCAGGACCCGGTGGGCCAGCGCCTTGATGTCATCGGGGACGACGTGGTCGCGTCCGGCCAGCAGCGCCCGGGCGCGGGCCGCCTGCGCGAAGGCGATGCTGCCCCGGGGGCTGGCGCCGAACTCGATGAACCGCGCCAGGGCGGGGTCGATGTAGCGCTCGGCGTGCCGGGTGACGTAGACCAGCCCCACGGCATACCGGATGATCGCGGGGTCGACGTAGACCCGACGGGCCAGCTTCTGGAGGCGGCGCACGTCCTCGAGGCTGACGACGGACTCCTGGTCGGAGAGGAAGACCCCGGCGTCGATGCGGTAGAGGACCTCGGCCTCCTCTTCAAGGGTCGGGTAGTCGAGGACGTCCTTGAGCATGAAGCGGTCGAGCTGGGCCTCGGGGAGGATGTAGGTGCCCTCCTGCTCGATCGGGTTCTGGGTGGCGAGCACGAGGAACGGCTCGGGCAGCGGGTAGACCTGCCCACCGATCGAGGTCTGCCGCTCCTGCATGGCCTCGAGCATCGCCGACTGGGTCTTGGCACTCGACCGGTTGATCTCGTCGAGAAGGACGAAGTTCGCGTGCACCGGGCCGAGCTGCGTCTCGAAGCTCGCCTTGGAGGCGTCGTAGATCTGGGTGCCCACGATGTCGCTGGGCAGCAGGTCGGGCGTGCACTGGATCCGCTTGAAGGTGCCGGTGACGGCGTGGGCCAGGGTCGACGCTGCGGTGGTCTTCGCCAGGCCGGGCACCGACTCGAGGAGGATGTGACCGCCGGTGAGCAGGCCGATGAGGAGCGTCTCCTGGAGGCGGCCCTGGCCGACCACCTTGCCGGTGAAGGCCTTGGACACCGTGGCGAGGACGCTCTGGCCCCAGTCGAGCTCGTCCCTGCCGAGGGTCGCCCCCGCCGGCTGCTGGGCCGGGCCCGGCCGCTGGGCGCCAGCCGTGGGGCTGGTGGCCCACTGCTGGGTGCCGTCCTCCGCGGTCGGCTCCGTCGTGCGCGCCGACGCAGAGGCCCCGTCGGGTCCGACGTGGTGCGACTCCGGGGCGCGGAACGGCTGATCCATGGGCGGGCTTCCCTGGTCGGGTCGGGGAGCCAGGCGGGTGTGCCCGACCGCTTCATCGTAGACGGACGGCCCTGGTGCTCTGGTCCCACCGACGGCCGCAAGACAGAGCCACAGGCGCGGGCCCGCGGCAGAGGGGCGCCCAACGGCGCGCGGCGACGCGGGGCCCGCTCAGGCGTCGATGCGGGCCCGGTCCAGGGCGGCCGCCGAGTCGATGATGAAGTCCTTGCGTGGCGCGACGTCGTTGCCCATGAGCAGCTCGAAGACCCGTTCGGCGTTCTGCGCCTCGCCTAGGGTCACCCGACGCAACGTCCGGTGCCGGGGGTCCATCGTCGTGTCCGCGAGCTGGTCGGCATCCATCTCACCGAGCCCCTTGTAGCGCTGTGGCGGCTCCTTGATCCGCTTGCCCCGCTTCTCGATCGAGGCACGCGCGCGCCGCATCTCCGGCTCGTTGTAGGTGTAGACGTAGTCGTTCTTCCTGCCCCCGGGGTTGATGACCTCGAGGCGGTGCAGCGGCGGCATGGCGGCGAACACCCGGCCCGCGTCGACGAGCGGGCGCATGTAGCGGAAGAACAGCGTCAGGAGCAGCGTGCGGATGTGGGCACCGTCGACGTCGGCGTCGCTCATGATGATGACCTTGCCGTAGCGGGCGGCGTCGAGGTCGAAGGAGCGCCCGGAACCGCCACCGATGACCTGGATGATCGCCGCGCACTCGGCGTTCTTGAGCATGTCGGCGACGGACGCCTTCTGGACGTTGAGGATCTTTCCGCGGATCGGCAGCAGTGCCTGGTAGTCCGACGAGCGGGCCAGCTTCGCCGTGCCGAGAGCGCTGTCACCCTCGACGATGAACAGCTCCGAACGGGCCACGTCGTGGGTGCGGCAGTCGGCGAGCTTCGCCGGCAGCGACGACGACTCGAGCGCGGTCTTGCGGCGCTGCGTCTCCTTGTGCATCCGCGCGCTGATCCGCGACTTCATCTCGGCGACGACCTTCTCGAGGAGCAGGGCCGACTGCTGCCTCTCGCCGCGCTTGGGGTTGACGATCCGGTCGGTGAGCTCCTGCTCCACGACTCGCGAGACGATGGTGCGCACGGCCGACGTCCCGAGCACCTCCTTGGTCTGGCCCTCGAACTGCGGCTCGGACAGGCGCACGGTGACGACGGCGGTCATCCCGGCGAGGACGTCGTCCTTCTCCACCTTGTCGCCCCCCACCTTCAGCCGCCGCGAGTTGACCTCGAGCTGCTTGCGGAAGACCTTGAGCAGGGCCTGGTCGAAGCCGGCGACGTGGGTGCCGCCCTTGGGCGTCGCGATGATGTTGACGAAGGACTGGACCCGGGCGTCGTATCCGGTGCCCCAGCGCAGCGCGACGTCCACGGAGCACTCCCGCTCGAGCTCGGTCGGCGTCATGTGGCCCTGGACGTCGAGGACCGGCACGGTCTCGGTGAAGGTCCCCGAGCCCTGCAGCCGCCACACGTCGGTCACCGGCGCGTCCGGCGCGAGGTACTCGACGAACTCGGCGATCCCGCCGTCGTGGTGGAACACCTGCTCGTGCGGTCCGGACTCCCCCGGGGTGGCGGGCAGGCCGCGCTCGTCCCGGACGACGAGCTGCAGGCCGGGGATGAGGAAGGACGTCTGTCGGGCCCGGGAGGCGAGCTGGTCGTCGTCGAGCACCGCGCCGGCCTCGAAGATCTGCTCGTCCGGCCAGAACCGCTGGCGGGTGCCGGTCAGCCCCCGCCTAGCCCGGCCGACGACCCGCAGCTCGCTGTTCTGCACGTATGCCGTGAAGGGGGCATCTGGAGCAGGGTCCCCCCGGTCGGTGAAGACACCTGGCTCACCGCGACGGAACGACATGCTGTAGGTCTTCCCGCCCCGGTCCACCTCGACGTCGAGGCGGGCAGAGAGCGCGTTGACGACCGAGGAGCCCACCCCGTGAAGGCCACCCGTCGCGGCATACGAGCTGCCGCCGAACTTGCCCCCGGCATGCAGCTTGGTAAAGACGACCTCCACACCACTCAGCCCGGTGCGCGGCTCGATGTCGATGGGGATGCCCCGCCCGCGGTCACGGACCTCGACGGAGCCGTCGGGGTAGAGGACGACGTCGATGCGGTCACCGGCGCCGGCGAGGGCCTCGTCGACCGAGTTGTCGATCAGCTCCCAGATGCAGTGCATGAGGCCCCGCTGGTCACGCGAGCCGATGTACATGCCCGGCCGCTTGCGGACCGCCTCGAGCCCCTCGAGCACCTGGAGGTGGCGGGCGGTGTAGCCGCCGGAGTCGGCGGGCCGGCGTGCGGCGGTGGACACGGACATCCCTTCGTCGGTGCGGATGCGGGGGCGTTCCGCGGCGAGCTGGACGGAACGTGTCTTCGGGTGCTGCAGGCAGGCTAGCCGCTGGGTGTGACGTGCCTTGCCAGGCGCGCCATCCGGCGGCGCATCCGCAACGAACACCTCACAGGGGGATCACGTTTCGACATGACCTGTGTCATATGCCGGGCCGATGTCCGGCGGGAAGCAACGGACATGCTTGACTGTTTGAACTGAGAGCTTCGGACGCCGCAGCCAGCAGCGGACGATGGACGTCATAGCGATATGACCGGCAGGGCCCGCACGACGGGCCCGGCCGACGACAGGAAGAGAGAGAAGGCAGACGTGAACATGACTTTGGCCCCGAGCCTCAGCGCAGCGGACCGTTGTGACCGCTGCGGTGCGCAGGCCTACATTCGCGCCCGCCTTGTGAACGGCGGCGAGCTGCTGTTCTGTGCCCACCACGGGCGTCAGCACCTGCCCCAGCTGCAGGAAAAGGCGAGCGAGATCCACGACGAGTCAGACCGGCTGGTCGAGACGGACAACACCGTCAACTAGCTCTCACCCACTTCCCGACAACACTTCCAGACAGCGCTTCCAGACGGGGCTTCCGGGTGAACCTGACGGCGGTCACCGGCTTGGTCATGCTCGTCGGACTGCTCGGCATCGTCGTCCCGGTGCTCCCGGGGCTGCTGCTCGTCTGGTTGGCCACGGCCCTTTGGGCCTACGACCACCCCGCCCCCTCGGCGTGGGTGGTCTTCGGCGTTGCCACGATGCTGTATGCCGGTGGGCTGGTGAGCCAGTACGTCGTCCCCGGCAGGCGGATGCGGCAGGCCGGCGTGGGCACGTGGACGCTGCTGCTTGCCGTCGTGCTCGCCGTCGTGGGGTTCGTCGTTCTCCCGGTCGTCGGCGCGGTGGTCGGCTTCGTGCTGGGGATCTTTCTCGTCGAGCTGAGCCGTAAGCACGACCGCGGCGCCGCCTGGGTCTCGACCAAGCACGCCCTCAAGGGCGTGGCGCT
>JAABUR0100007701.1_pt1 | contig 12670 bp, 12 predicted proteins | sample 5560091 | NCBI WGS metagenome assembly JAABUR01 (sample SAMN10711879, study PRJNA513375) | rock metagenome | isolation source: Antarctica rocks | place: Antarctica: Victoria Land, University Valley sud
CGGGGACGAGCCCGACACCGCCTCCACAGCACCGGCGACCCGCACCCGCCCCAGCGACGAGGTGCAGGGGGTGCGCGGCTCGACCCGCCTCGAGGCGAAGCGGCAACGCCGCCGGGACGACCGCGACTCCGGTCGCCGCCGGGCCCCCATCCTGAGCGAGGCGGAGTTCCTCGCTCGCCGCGAGGCGGTGGACCGCGTCATGGCGGTGCGCCAGCTCGGGGACCGGACCCAGATCGCGGTGCTGGAGGACTCGATCCTCGTCGAGCACTACGTGACCAAGGCGAGTTCGACGTCCTTCGCCGGCAACGTGTATCTCGGCCGCGTGCAGAACGTGCTGCCCAGCATGGAGGCGGCGTTCGTCGACATCGGCAAGGGCCGCAACGCCGTCCTCTACGCGGGCGAGGTCAACTGGGACGCCGCCGGACTGGCCGGCAAGTCCCGCTCCATCGAGACGGCGCTGAAGTCCGGCGACCGGGTGCTCGTGCAGGTGTCCAAGGACCCGATCGGCCAGAAGGGCGCCCGGTTGACCAGCCAGGTCAGCCTGCCCGGTCGCTACCTCGTCTACGTGCCCAACGGGTCGATGACCGGGATCAGCCGCAAGCTGCCCGACGTCGAACGGCAGCGGCTCAAGGAGATCCTGCGCCGGATCGTGCCGGAGGGCGCCGGGGTGATCATCCGGACCGCCGCCGAAGGCGCGAGTGAAGAGGAGCTGACCCGGGACGTCGACCGGCTCAAGGCGCAGTGGGAGGTCGTCAAGGACAGGTCCGAGAGCTCCGGGGCCACCGCGCCGGCGCTGCTCTACGAAGAGCCGGATCTGGCGATCCGGGTCGTCCGTGACGTCTTCAACGAGGACTTCACCTCGCTGGCGGTTTCCGGGGACGAGGTCTGGGACACCCTTGGCGCCTACGTCGAGCACGTCGCACCGGATCTCGCGCCGCGGCTGCGCAAGCACACCGCCAAGGGTGATCTGTTCCACGAGATGCGGGTGGACGAGCAGCTGCTCAAGGCCCTGGACCGCAAGGTCTACCTGCCGTCGGGCGGCTCGCTGGTCATCGACCGCACCGAGGCGATGACCGTCGTCGACGTCAACACCGGCAAGTTCATCGGCTCCGGGGGGAACCTGGAGCAGACCGTCACCCGCAACAACCTGGAGGCGGCCGAGGAGATCGTCCGCCAGCTCAGGTTGCGTGACATCGGCGGCATCATCGTCATCGACTTCATCGACATGGTGCTGGAGAACAACCGCGACCTCGTCCTGCGTCGCCTGACCGAGTGTCTCGGCCGGGACCGCACCAAGCACCAGGTCGCCGAGGTGACGTCGCTCGGTCTGGTGCAGATGACCCGCAAGCGGGTCGGCCAGGGGCTGCTGGAGGCGTTCTCCGAGACCTGCGAGGTCTGCCACGGCCGCGGCCTGATCGTGCACTCCGAGCCGGTGGAGATAGGCGGCGGTGGCAGTGGCGGGGGAAGCACCGGTGGGCAGGGTCGCTCCGAGCGCCGCGGCAAGGGCGGTTCCGGCGGTGCGGGCGGCGGATCCGGCAACGGCAACGGCGCAGGGTCGCCGGCGGTGCGTGACCCCGGGGCACCCGGACCGCACACCGTGGCGGCCGCCACCCGCGGCCCGGCAGCTGGTTCCGCACCGTTGGAAGAGTCGGCGAGCGGTGTCTCGGCCGACGGCAGCCAGGTCGCGGCCGACAGCGTGGTGCCCGGGGTATCGCCCACGGAGCCCGCCCAGCCGGCACCGCGTCGTCGTCGAGGGTCCAGCCGGGGCGCGGTGACAGTCGCCCCCGCCCCCGAGGCCGCGGTAGCACCCTCGGTGGCGCCGCCGGAAACAGCCGATGCGTCATCGGCACCGGCTGCCCTGGCGCCTCCCGCCGCCGGACCGGGTCCCGGCCCGGAGCCGGTAGTCAAGGCACCCGCCGTCGAGGCACCTGCCGTCGCTCCGGAGCCTGTTGTCGACGCGGCCTCGGTCGACCCGGAGCCTCCGGCACCCCCGGTCCGGCGTCGCCGGGCCGCGAGCCGCCCGGCGGGTCCGCCCGGCGCCAAGGCGTGAGCGTGAGGCTGGGCTGGACAGGTCCCGCCCAGCCTCACGATCATGAAGCCCCGGGTCGCGACGAGACGCCCCTGCGTTCAGCAAGGGAGTCCGTGGTGAGCCGGTCGGGGGACGCCGACTCGGAGTCACGGGCCGCCGGCGCCGGCATCGCTGCGGGGCCAACAGGTCCGCTGACGGCGAGCCGGCCCGGTGCTTCAGGTCCTGGCTGTCGGGTACTCTGGTCAGTTGCGCGTCGGGAACGCGGCGCGACTCTCAGGTGGGTCGGTCGGCCACGGTGCCACGCACCCAGATGCAAACGGATTGATCGAGGCAGGAGCGGGTCGTGTACGCAGTGGTGAAGTCCGGCGGCAGGCAGTACCGCGTGTCCGTCGGCGACGTCCTCGAGGTCAACCGGCTCGTCGGTGCGCGCGGTGACTCGGTGAGCCTCCCGACGGTGCTCGTCGTGGACGGCGCCTCGGTGACCAGTGCCGCGGCCGAGCTGGCCGACATGCCGGTGACCGGTGAGGTCATCGACCACCCGCGGGGCCCGAAGATCCGGATCCTGAAGTACAAGAACAAGACCGGCTACCGCAAGCGCCAGGGCCACCGCCAGGAACTCACCCGGCTGAAGGTGACCGCCATCGGCGCGGAGCAGGCCGCGGTGAGCACCGACAACCACACTGCGGTGAGCACCGACAAGAAGTCCGCGGTGAGCACCGACAAGACGCCCGCCACGACCGAGAAGCAGGACTGACGACATGGCACACAAGAAGGGCGCGTCCTCCTCGCGCAACGGCCGCGACTCCAACTCCCAGCGGCTGGGGGTCAAGCGCTTCGGCGGGCAGGTGGTGAAGTCCGGCGAGATCATCGTCCGCCAGCGCGGCACCCACTTCCACCCCGGTGAGAATGTCGGTCGCGGCAGCGACGACACCCTCTACGCGACCTCCGCCGGCGCGGTGACTTTCGTGGCCAAGCGCGGCCGCAAGATGGTCAGCGTGTTGCCGGTCATGCAGGACGCCTGAGCACGATTGTCACGCGAGGGGGGCGGGCCGGTCGTTCCGGTCCGCCCCTTCGCTGTTCGTAGGGAGCAATACGCGTGGCCGGCTTCGTCGATCGGGTGGTGCTGCACGTCGCGGCCGGTAACGGCGGGCACGGCTGCGCCTCGGTGCACCGGGAGAAGTACAAGCCCCTGGGCGGACCCGACGGGGGCGACGGCGGGAACGGCGGCGACGTGCTGCTCGTCGTCGACCACAGCGTGCACACCCTGCTCGACTTCCACCACCATCCGCACCAGACCGCCGGCAACGGCCGGCCGGGCCAGGGTTCCCACCGCAGCGGTGCGGCGGGCACGACGCTGACCCTCGCCGTACCGGACGGCACCGTGGTGACCTCGTCCACCGGCGAGGTGCTCGCGGACCTCACCGGGCCCGGGGCGCGCTTCGTCGCCGCGGCCGGGGGACGTGGCGGGCTGGGCAACGCTGCGCTGGCCTCCGCCCGGCGCAAGGCGCCCGGTTTCGCCCTGCTTGGCGAGCCGGGGACCTCGGACGACCTGATCCTCGAGCTGAAGAGCGTGGCCGACGTCGGCCTCGTCGGTTTCCCGTCGGCGGGCAAGTCCTCGCTGGTGTCGGTGGTCTCCGCGGCCCGCCCGAAGATCGCCGACTACCCGTTCACCACGCTGGTGCCCAACCTCGGCGTCGTGCAGGCCGGTGAGACCGTCTTCACGATGGCCGACGTGCCCGGCCTCATCCCGGGCGCGGCGCAGGGCAAGGGGCTGGGATTGGAGTTCCTCCGCCACATCGAGCGGTGCGCGGTCCTCGTGCACGTCCTCGACTGCGCGACCCTCGAGCCCGACCGCGACCCGCTCAGCGACCTCGATGCGCTCGAACACGAGCTGACCCAGTACGGCGACCTCGCCGACCGGCCGCGGCTCGTCGTGCTCAACAAGATCGACGTGCCCGAGGGTCGGGAACTCGCCGAGCTGGTGACGCCCGACCTGCAGGCGCGCGGGCTGCCGGTCTTCCTGGTCAGCGCGGTCAGCCGCGAGGGGCTGCCCGCCCTGACCTACGCGCTGGCCGCCGAGGTCACCCGCGCGCGGGTGGCGGCGGCGTCGGTCGTGCCGCCGCGGATCATCCTGCAGCCCCGCGCGGTGGACGACACCGGCTTCCAGGTCGCCCCCGACACCGAGCAGGACGGCGGCTTCGTGGTGTCCGGGTCCCGCCCCGAGCGCTGGATCCGGCAGACCGATTTCAGCAACGACGAAGCGGTCGGCTACCTGGCCGACCGGCTCGCCCGGCTCGGCGTGGAGAAGGCGCTGGCCTCGGCCGGTGCCCAGCCGGGCTGCCCCGTCACAATCGGTGACGTCACCTTCGACTGGCAGCCCGCCTCGGTGATCGACGAGCCCGCCGTGGTCATCGGCCACCGCGGCACCGACCCCCGGTTGGACCAGAGCGCCCGGCCGCGCGCGACCGACCGGCTGGAGGCCAAGCGGGCCCGCCGCCGCTCGCCCGACGATTCCGACGGCGACCTCGCCTACGCCGCCGCTGTGGACGATCTGGCCGACAGCGACGACGAGAGCCGTTGACCGTGGCTGCGGGCCCCGGCCGGGCCGCGATCGGTGCCGCCGCCCGGCTGGTTGTCAAGGTCGGGTCGTCCTCGCTGACCAGCCGCTCCGGCGGGCTGGACCGGGACCGGCTGCAGGCGCTCGCCGATGCCATCGCCGTCCAGCGACTGGCCGGCCGGCAGATCGTGCTCGTCTCCTCCGGCGCCATCGCCGCCGGGCTCGCGCCGCTCGGCCTACGGCGTCGCCCTCGGGATCTGGCCACCCAGCAGGCGGCGGCCACCGTCGGGCAGCTCCTGCTGGTCGGGCAGTACGCCGTCGCCTTCGGCCGGCACGGCCTCACCGTCGGGCAGGTCCTGCTCAGCGCCGACGACCTGCACCGGCGCTCGCACTACCGCAACGCGCAGCGGGCCCTGGAGCGGCTGCTCGCGCTCGGCGTGGTGCCGGTGGTCAACGAGAACGACGCGGTGGCCACCGACGAGATCCGCTTCGGCGACAACGACCGGCTGGCCGCGCTGGTCGCGCACCTCGCGGTCGCAGACGGGCTGGTGCTGCTGTCCGACGTCGACGGCCTGTACGACGGGGATCCGCGCCGGCCCGGCGCCCGGCTGGTCCCGGAGGTGGTCGACCCGGTGGACCTGGCCGGCCTCGACGTGCGCGCCACCGGGGCCGACGGGGTCGGTACCGGCGGCATGGCCAGCAAGCTGGAGGCCGCCGGCATCGCCGTACGCGCCGGGGTCCCGGTGCTGCTCGCGGCCGCCACGTCCGCCGCCGCCGCGTTCGCCGGGGAGGCGGTCGGCACGTTCTTCCCGGCCAGCGGCCGGCGGCCTGGAATGCGGCTGTTCTGGCTGCGCCACGCCAGTGCACCGCGCGGGCGCCTCGCCCTGGACGACGGGGCGGTGGCCGCTGTCGTCGGCCGCCGGACGTCGCTGCTGGCGGCCGGCATCACCGCGGTCACCGGGGAGTTCAGCGCCGGCGACCCGGTCGACCTGGCTGACGTGGCGGGCCGGGTGGTCGCCCGCGGGCTGGCCGGCTACGACAGCGACGAGCTGCCGACCATGCTCGGGCGGCGCAGCGCGGACCTGCCGGCGGAGTACCACCGGGCCGTGGTCCACCGCGACGACCTGGTCGTGCTATGAACGTGCCGGTTTCCGGCACCAGCAGAAGGGGCACCCGGCGCGGATGAGGATCGGCTACACGATGATGTGCGAGCAGGCCGGCCCCCGGCCCTGGTCGACGACGTGGTCGCCGCGGAGCGGGCCGGCTTCGACTTCGCGGTGATCAGCGACCACTACTCCCCATGGCTTGCGGAGCAGGGGCACTCGCCGTAGGCGTGGAGCGTGCTCGGGGCGGCGGCGTACGCGACCGAGCGGATCCCGCTCATGACCTACGTGACCTGCCCGACCTTCCGGTACCACCCGTCGGTGGTCGCGCAGAAGGCGGCGACGGTGGCGATGCTGGCCGAGGGTCGCTTCACCCTCGGCCTCGGTGCGGGGGAGAACCTCAACGAGCACGTGGTGGGCGGCGGCTGGCCGGCCGTCGACATCCGGCACGAGCGGCTGCGCGAGGCGGTGGACATCATCAGCGCGCTGCTGGCCGGCGGCTACGTCAACCGCCGGGGCACCTACTTCGACGTGGAGTCGGCCAAGCTGTGGGACCTGCCCGCGCAGCCGCCACCGATCGGCATCGCGGTCTCGGGGAAGCAGTCGTGCCGGCTGGCCGGCGAGCTCGCCGACGTGATGATCGCGGTAGAGCCCAAGGCCGAGCTGGGGGAGATGTTCGACGCTGCCGGCGGGGCCGGCAAGCCACGGGTGGGTCAGCTGCCGGTCTGCTTCGACACCGACCCGGCGGCGGCACGGACCCGGGCGCACGAGCAGTTCCGCTGGTTCGGTGGTGGCTGGAAGGTCAACGCCGAGCTGCCCGGGCCGGCGGCATTCAGCGGTGCTACGGCGTACGTCACCGAGGACGACGTCGCCGCGGCGATCCCGTGCGGCAACGACGTCAGCGCTTTCGCCGAGGCCTGTACGCCGTTCGCCGAGGCCGGCTTCACCGATCTCGCGCTCGTGCAGATCGGCGGGCAGCAGCAGGGCGGGTTCATCGACTGGGCCGAGCGGCAACTGCTGCCGGCGCTGCGGGAGGCCTTCCCGCCCGCCTGAGCCCTCGGCCATGCGGCACCATGGCGGGTGAGCCGACCACCGACCCCAGGGAGGTTGCATGCCGCAGCAGTCACCGCAGTTCGCCAGCGTTTACGACGTCGCCGAGCGGCTCGCCGCCGCCGGGTACCTCACCGATCCGGCCATCGCGACGACCGTCTTCCTCGCCGACCGGCTCGGAAAGCCCCTGCTTGTCGAGGGCCCGGCCGGGGTCGGCAAGACCGAGCTGGCCAAAGCCTTGGCCGCCGCGACCGGGTCGATGCTGATCCGGCTGCAGTGCTACGAGGGGCTGGACGAGGCGCGGGCGCTCTACGAGTGGAACTACAAGAAGCAGCTGCTGCGGATCCAGGCGAGCTCCGACGACGCGGCGTGGAGCTCGGTGCACGACGACGTGTTCAGCGAGGAGTTTCTGCTCTCCCGCCCGCTGCTGTCGGCCATCCGGCAGACCGAGCCGACGGTGCTGCTGATCGACGAGACGGACAAGGCCGACGTCGAGGTCGAGGGGCTGCTGCTCGAGGTGCTCAGCGACTTCCAGGTGACCATCCCGGAGCTCGGCACCATCTCGGCAAGCCGCCGGCCGCTGGTGGTGCTGACCTCCAACGCCACCCGTGAGCTGTCCGAGGCGCTGAAACGGCGCTGCCTCTACCTCCACCTCGACTACCCCTCCGCCGCCCGCGAGCGGGAGATCGTGCTCTCCCGCGTGCCCGACATCGCGACCGCGCTGGTCGATCAGATCGTGCGCACCGTTCGGGCGCTGCGGGCGCTGGAGCTGAAGAAGTCGCCGTCGGTCGCCGAGACCATCGACTGGGCGCACACCCTGCTGGCCCTCGGCCTGGACACCCTCGACGCCGACGCGGTGCGCACGACGCTCGGCGTGGTGCTCAAGCACGCCAGCGACCACGCCCGCGCGGCCGGCGAACTGCGGCTGAACTGATGCCGACGACCGGTCTGCTCGATCACCTCGGCGATTTCGTCCGCGCGCTGCGCTCGGCCGGTGTCCCGGTCGGGGTGAGCGAGGGGATCGACGCCGCGGCGGTGCTCGGGGCAGTCGACCTCCTGGACCGCCGGCAGCTGCGCGAAGGGCTGGCCGCCGTCGTGGTCAAGCGCCCGGTCTACCGCGCGAACTACGACACGCTGTTCGACCTGTGGTGGCCACCCCTCATGGGTGCTGGGGTCGCACCCGACCCGGACGACCCGGCTGAGCCAGCGGCAGACAGTGCCGACGATCTGGCCGAACGGATGCGCGCCCAGCTGGCCGCGCTGCTGCTCGATGGGGACGACGAGGCACTGCGCCGCTTCGCCCGCGACGCCGTCGGCGCCCTGGGCGGTGCCGACGCCGCGCCCGGACGGCAGTCGTTCTTCGCCTACCGGGTGCTCCGCGCGCTGTCCCCCGACACCCTCGTCGCCCAGTTGCTCGACGCGCTGCTGGCCGGGGCCGACCGCGGGGGACTGGCCGAGCAGGTGGCCCGGCAGACGATCCGCGAGCGGCTGGCCACCCTGCGCGCCGCGATCGACAACGAGGTGCGCCGCCGCGTCGCGGAGGAGCGCGGCCGGGACTCCGTAGCGAAGACGTCGGTGCGACCGCTGGCCGACCAGGTGGACTTCCTGCGCGCCCAGCAGCAGGACCTCGTCGCGCTGCGGCGCACCGTGGCGCCGCTGGCACGGCGGCTGGCCGCCCGCCTGGCCGCCAAGCGACGCCGTGGCCGCAGCGGGCGGCTGGACTTCCGGCGTACCGTCCGGGCCTCGCTGGCCACCGGCGGGGTCCCGATCCTCACCCACCACCGCCCGTACCGGGCCAGCAAGCCGGAGCTGGTGGTGCTGTGCGACGTCTCCGGCTCGGTGGCCGGCTTCAGCCACTTCACGTTGATGCTCACCGCCGCGCTGCGCGAGCAGTTCAGCCGGGTGCGGGCCTTCGCCTTCGTCGACACCTGCGACGAGGTCACCCGGTTCTTCGCCCCCGGTGTGGATCTGGTCGACGCGACGCAGCGGCTGTCCAGGGACGCCGACCTGGTCTGGTTCGACGGGCACAGCGACTACGGGCACGCCTTCGAGGTCTTCGCCGAACGCTGGCCGGAGGCCGTCGGGCCGAAGACGTCGCTGCTCGTGCTCGGCGACGCCCGCACCAACTACCGCTCCCCGGGGACGGCGACCCTCAAGGGGTTGGTCGCCCGGTCCCGGCACGCCTACTGGCTCAACCCCGAACCCCGACGGCAGTGGGGCAGCGGTGACTCCGCCGCCGACGTCTACGGCGACGTGATCGAGATGGTCGAGTGCCGCAACGCCGAGCAGCTCGGCGCGTTCGTCACCCGGCTGCTGCCGGTCTGAGCCTCAGCCCTCCAGTACGCCGGCGAGCAGTTCCCGCAACGGCATGGCGGCGGCGAGCGCCGCCGGGCGGGTCACGAAGCACTCGGCGTGGTACCAGCCGTCGGTCTCCTTGCCGGTGGGGTCGATGCCGAGCAGCTCGAGGGCGTGCAGCGCCGCGTCGTACTCGGAGCGGTCGGCGAAGCGGCGCTGGCGGACGGTCAGCCCCGGGACCTTCTCGGTGACCAGTCCGTGGCCGGCGAGGGTGTCGACGATGTCGTCGTAGCAGAAGACCCGCAGGACGAACACCGCCAACCACAGCTCGGCCGGCTCGTCGACCGCCTCCAGGAGCCGCTGGAAGGCCGGGCGCCCCACGTAGCCGACGCCACCTGTGCAGATCACCAGCCCTACCGTCCCGAGGCCGGCAACAAGGCTCGGCGACGGCTCGTCGGTCTCCAGGTTCTCCGCCCAGCCGTCGGTGAGCAGCCCAGCCCGGCAGGCGTAGTCGATCGCCGGCGCTGACAGGTCCAGGCCGATGACGGGGACGTCCGGCGTGCGACGGTGGGTGCTGAAGAACTCCGCGTCGGCGGCCGCCAGCTCCGCGGGGGTGAGATCGGCCAGCTCCGACTGCGAGTACCGCTCGATGATCTCGTCGAGCTCGACGTCGCAGCGCAGCAGGGCGGCGTTGATGCCGTACGAGCAGCAGAGGTCCAGGACCGCAGCCGGCCGGCCGGCCCGCTGGGCCGCCCCGAGCACCGCGCGGATGACCGGCATCGACTGCTGCGGGATCTGGTAGTCCAGCGCGCCGAGGGTCCGGAAGTAGGCACGAGGGTCGGGCTGGTCGTAGATGGCGGTGAAGTCGGCCTTGCTCTCCGCGATCACGGGCTCGTCGTCGATGTGCACCAGCTCCCTCGCGGGGACCCTAGCTCGATCGCCCCGACCGCGCGGCTGGTTCGCGCACAGCCGGTGAACCGCTTCGACGATATCCGTCACCTCACGGCCTCCGGCGCGTTAGACACATACAGGCGGCTTTCCGCTTGAGGGGCCACGCCGCGGGCGCGGGATCACGGCCGGTTGCACGGGGGGACCGGCCGACCTCGCGCCCGCACTGTGCGTCTGCCGGACGGCGCCTGGCTCAGACGGCTGACTGCTCGGCCACGGCCGGATCCAGCGAGCCGGGCCACCGGCCCAGCAGCCAGCCCTCGGCACCGATCTGCACCTCGACCGAGGCACAGTGCGCCAGCCAGCGCGCGCGGGACAGCTCCTCGGTCACGTTGTCGCACAGCCGCGGCAGCGCGACCGACATGGCTCCTCCGTGGCTGACCACCAGCACCGTCTCGCCAGGGTGCTGGTCGGCCACCTCCTCCAGCGCAGCCCGGAACCGCCCGAGCACCGACGCCTCGCTCTCGCCGTCAGCGCATTCCTCGATGCCGGCCAGCTGCGCGCACAACACCGCCAGGCGATCGGCCACGATCATCGCGGTCTGCGCGGCGCGACCCATGACGCTGGAGTAGGCCGCCGCGATCCGGCGTCCCTGCAGCGCGGTGGCGAGCCGGGCGGCCTGCTCCCGGCCGGGCGGTGTCAGCTGACCGCTCTCGTCGTCCGCCCCGTCGTCCTGCGACCCCTCGTACTCGGCCTCGGCGTGCCGGGCGACGAGCAGCACGGCGGGGCAGTGCGGAGCGGTCATCCGAGCGACGGTAGCCTCGGCGTTAGGCTGCGCCCGTGACGGTCTCGTGAGCGCGCGGCCGCGCCTGGGTGTGATGGGTGGGACCTTCGACCCGATCCACCACGGTCACCTGGTCGCCGCCAGTGAGGTGGCCTCGCAGTTCCAGCTGGACGAGGTCCTCTTCGTGCCCACCGGCCAGCCGTGGCAGAAGCATGCGGGGGAGGTCAGCCCGGCCGAGGACCGCTACCTGATGACGGTGATCGCCACCGCGTCCAACCCCGGCTTCGGGGTCAGCCGGGTGGACGTCGACCGTCGCGGGCCGACGTACACCGTCGACACCCTCGTCGACCTGCACGGGCAGCGGCCCGAGTCAGAGCTGTTCTTCATCACCGGCGCCGACGCCCTGTCCCAGATCCTGTCGTGGCGCCGGGCCGACGAGGTCTTCGCGCTGGCGCACTTCATCGGCGTGACCCGGCCCGGGTACGACCTCGACGACGACCACCTGCCGGCCGGTGCGGTCACCCTCGTCGAGGTGCCGGCCATGGCTATCTCCTCCAGCGACTGCCGCGCCCGGGTAGCTCGCGGGATGCCGGTCTGGTACCTCGTACCGGACGGCGTCGTGCAGTACATCGAGAAGCGGCGGCTCTACCGCGGCCAATGAGCGCCGAGGTGGCCAAGGCCGCGGTGCGCCGTGAAAGACTGGCGGCGGCTGAAGGGAGCCGCTGACCAGTGACCGCAACCGACGACGCCGTGGCCCTCGCGCTGCGTGCCGCCCAGGCCGCCGCCGACAAGCAGGCCGCCGACATCATGCTCGTCGACGTCAGCGAGCAGCTGGTCATCACCGACGTGTTCGTCATCGCCAGCGCGCCCAACGAGCGCCAGGTGCAGGCCATCGTCGACGAGATCGAGGATCGGCTGCGGGAGACCGGGGTGAAGCCGGTCCGGCGGGAGGGCCAGCGGGAGGGCCGCTGGGTGCTGTTGGACTTCGTGGACGTCGTCGTCCACGTGCAGCACGCCGAGGAGCGCGTGTACTACTCCCTCGAGCGGCTCTGGAAGGACTGCCCGGTCATCCCGTTCGTCGACGCCGCCGAACCCAGCCGCTGAACCGGCCGGATCCTGAGGTGACGGTGCGCCGCCTCCTGCTCTGGCGACACGGGCGGACCGCATGGAATGCCGAACGTCGCTTCCAGGGCCACGCCGACGTACCGCTGGATGTCCAGGGACAGGGGCAGGCCGCTGCCGCGGCAACGCTGTTGGCGGTGGAACGGCCGGACGTCATCGTCTCCAGTGACCTCTTGCGCGCGACGCAGACGGCGGCGGCGCTGTCGGAGCGGACCGGCCTCCCGGTGCGCCTGGACGCCCGGCTGCGCGAGACCGGCCTCGGCGGCTGGGAGGGGCTGACCGCCCCCGAGATCGAGGCGGCCTACCCGGACGAGTGGCGAAGCTGGCAAGCCGGCGAGACGGTACGCCGCGGCGGCGGCGAGCTGCGCGAGGAGGTCGCCTCCCGCGCGCTGGCCGCCCTGGCCGACATCGACGGTGAGGTCGTCGTCCTGGTCACCCACGGCGGTACGGCGAAGGTGCTCGCGGCCTCCCTGCTCGGCCTCCCGCTGGGCCGCTGGCGAGTGCTTGCCCCCCTGTCGAACTGCCACTGGAGCGAACTGCGGTCCGGTCCGGACGGCTGGCGGCTGGACCGGCACAACGTGGGTCCCTCGCAGGTGGCCGACCCCGGCGGCGACCCCCCGGCGGTGGACGCAGAGGAACCCGCCGTCGTCGCCGCCGAGGAACCGGCGGTCGTCGCCGACGTGCCCGACCTCTGATGCGGCGGTTGCTACGTCCTGCGGCGAGCTGGGCTGCTCGGTCGGCGTGGTCTCGGCTGGGCATCGCACCGCGATGTCGGGTTGGCGCTGGCCAGGACGGTGGCGCGCCATCCCGGTTGGCGCACGCACGGCGACACGCCAGCCGCG
>JAABUR0100007702.1_pt1 | contig 12670 bp, 12 predicted proteins | sample 5560091 | NCBI WGS metagenome assembly JAABUR01 (sample SAMN10711879, study PRJNA513375) | rock metagenome | isolation source: Antarctica rocks | place: Antarctica: Victoria Land, University Valley sud
TGAACGTGCCATCAGAACATGACGGGCTTTGGGACTCGTTGCAAATCAAAGCACGGTGGATGCTGTTTTCCATCATCTTTCCTGAAGTGCTGATAGGCATCGCCATAGAGCAGTGGAAGTCTGCTTGTCAGTCCATTGAAGACTTCGTTCGACTAAAAGGGCAATGGGAGGTAGCCCGGTCATCCTCCCAATCCCTCGAAGAACGCTCAAGAGCCAGCCTCAACCTTCAAAGATGGAAGAGTGCGCCATGGACTATGCGGCAAGGCTTTTTTGCCGACATGGGAGGAATAATCCTCAAGTTTCCGGACGAGACACCTTTCCCTGTCGACAGCCAGCAACTGGTCTACTTGGTAGAGCACCATCATCTGGAATATCCCGCCATTCAGTCGTGTGTCATCTGGGATAGGAATAAAGCAGATATTTTCGCTCGCGCCCTTACCCTTGTGCAAATTTTAGGGTTTTTCATCCAATCTGTCGGACGTTGGAAACAGCATCTCGCTCTCTCCACTTTTGAGCTATCTAGTCTTGCCTTCATTTTCTGCTGCGTGAACACATCGTACTTCTTCTGGCATAAACCACGAGACGTGAGTACAGCTCTTGTGTTACCATGCCCCGCTAAAATCGCAGACATCATGAAGCAAGTTAGTCTTCGATCTTGCAAGAAGTATATCCGAACACCTATGGACTTTGTCACACCTCCCACATGTCGAACTAGCCTCGTTGCCCCGTCCTCTTTTAGAGTTCAAGCGTGCTTCAATTGGAAGAAAATGCATGACGGAACACCTGTCAAAACATTCGGAAATAGTACGATATCGCCTCCGCGGGGCCTCAACATCTTAAATATAATATATGTCAACACGGTCACCATTGCATATTTTGGTATCCATCTCGCCGGATGGAACTTTGTATTTCCGTCCAGGGTAGAGCAAGTACTCTGGCGTGTATCATGTCTGGTGCTTTTAGGTATGCTGATTTTCTACTTATGTGCCATTGCCTTGGGAACGGTAATGGCTTCTTGGCTTGCGAGGACGTTCTTCAAGAACAACGAGGCCACTACAATATTGGGCGCGGCAAGCTTGCTACCCCGGTGGGCAGCAATCTTGCTCCACTTACCTGTTATTATAATATATTGTCTGGCGCGCAGTTACATCATTGTTGAGGGCTTTGTGAACCTGAGGGCTCTTCCTGTCACAGCATTTGCCAGCGTCAATTGGGCGAACTATATTCCTCATCTCTAACGTACACATCTATCAAGGATCGAGTAGGAACTCAGAGAGTACCAGATTTCATCAGGGTGGATACGAAAGTTCAAACCCTGTACCTAATAGTCATTTATCTAGCTGATCCATGTCTTCGGGAATCGACAGACTATTCAGAGGGTGAGGTTTTCAGCTCGACTTGGGAATGCATTAATCGCATGACGACACTATGTGTGGAGTATTGTTCGTTTGGGCTGGAAGTGTACTATTGCACACGCTCAAGAAAGCCCTTCTTGTGGATACCAGTGGCCATGTTGCTATCGTTGCTGACAATGTGTCGAGGGAGCAAAATCATGCTCACTGGCCTAGGACGAATATAGTTGCGGATCAAGGCTTGGCCATCCAGGAGCGTGGGATGCGGAGTAGCTGCAAATCGACTGGCCAGACGAGCAGCGTTGTTTAAAGTCTGCAACGCATACGACGGGATCTCCTGACTTGTAGACTGAGCCATACGAGAAGTTTGCTTGCATGATCTGAGAGTTGTACTGAACGTACCACGCTGATCGAGAATGCAGGCTGAGCGTTCTCACCCAGACATGGGGCTTACCGCGCTGCTTACAAAAGGCTGCTCAATGGCGGAGACAGTACCACCTACCACTCTTTTATACCCACAATTTAGCTATGGTATAAGTGCGAAGGGATATGGAAGCCAAGGTTAGGAAGTGGGGCAGGAAGAACGGACAGAGCGGGAAATGAGGCAGCACAACCCTAGGACAGTGGTTCGACGAAGGAAGAATTTGGTGGAAAGTCGGTCATTTGGTTCCCTTTCGGAATCCGTCCCTTTTTTTCCAATCACTTGTCTCAAAGGAAGTATCCAAGGTTCCAAGCAGATCTTCGGAAAGCGCCTAAGGTATTGAACTTCATACCCATGAGCGTGGTGAGTATATATATCTGCGAGGTAGAAGTTTGATGGCGGGCGGCAAGATGCATCTACCGGATCGGGCGCTGACCTGAGAACGTGACAATCCGAACTCATGATCAGAATCCTGAGTAACTTGTTTCCATTTTCCTGCGATACCTTCATCTTCGCGTTATACGTTCGCGGTTCTATAGAGTCGACCATTTTTATAGCGATGCAGAATTATCCATTAACGTTCCAACATCTTTGTCATTACGAATTTTACTTTCCTGCGGTTGTATATTCTACATTTGTATGTCAAGAACCAAATAAGATGCCACATACCTATCGAACATGTGGGCAAAGGTGAGGATGACATGGGATGAAGGATGCCAAAGGTGGGTGGAGGGGATTTGGCCGCTGCGGTGGCTCTGTGGGAAGTGTTGAAGTACTATCAGGAGAAGTGACTACTTGGCAGGGAAGTGAAGACAGTCAAAAGCTGGAGCCGGCAGAACGAATGTTCCACCACTATGGTAGTTGGTCGAGAGCCGTTGACTGGGCGTTTGTGGACGCCAATCTCAAAAAGTGAAAAGTACAAAAAGCAGGTGGTTTGTCAGGTTCCTGATATATGTATCTCACGGTTGGAGCCCACCCATCGAGCATGCCGGCGAATAGGTTGCTCAACTGATCGAATGGGTGGGTTATAGTGCGGGTCGACCTACTCACAGGTACTTCCAAGCTTTGTCAAACTGAAGAAGTCTCTTTGGAGTATTCACTTATGTGATCGATGTCGGCGAGGGGGGCTTTATTTCTACGCCGTTTAATGTTGTGGTGGTGCGGAGGGGGGAGATGGGGTGGGGGGGATTGGGGGAGGAGAAGAGTGGATGGGGTGGGGGAGGGGCGCGGTGGACATGGGAGATTGTGGTGCTGGAGAAGGTGAGAGTGCTTACTACCGACCGCTTCCTGAGTCAGGACTAGCCTAAAAACTTGACTCCTTTCACTCGTAAAAAGCCCGAGAAGACACATTTGCCAGGTCTTAGGCCCAGACTCTGACAGCTTCACATTCGAGGATGGAGAACGATATCACGTATATATCCGTATGAACAGTGACCATGCAACCGATACGAGTAAAATTATTTTTTTAAAATCATTTCATCATCGTGTTCAATAGCTCGAGGCCCGGTTGCGGATAAATCACTCCGTCTTTCATCCTTCAGTTGAAGCAAATGCAACGAACAGCAGACGTACAGCCTTGCTGAGAGTAGATATAAACTAATCGTAACACTTCGCCAGCGTCTCCTAACTCTTCTTTCAGGTCGTGTCGCTTGTTGGAGCATTTCCTACAACGCCCGAAGACCAACTGCTAGCCACCATCGCATCCGCATCAGCGCGGACCTGAAGGGACTCCGTGCCTAGGACCGTCAGTATGGAACCCATACAGGGGAAGCATATGGTGGAAAGGAGTTACCGATGGGACGAGGGAGGGCGAGAGTGGTGGTTAGGAGAAGCATGAGTGGGAGGGAGTAGATACAGAGCTGCATCTTGGATGGTGAGGCCGTCGGGTTGGGAGAAGTTGTGCAGGTAGGTCGAGCAGGAGTAGGTATGTCCAAGACGTAGGAAATGGCGGAATATATATAATTGGGCGTCCGACTATCGGATTTGGAAGTTGAAAATAGAAGTGATGGGTGTTCGATTTCGACTTTTGCGGTTGGGTAAGCTCTGGTGTCTAGAGCCGTCTTTATATCTAGACCGTGAGAGGTAGTCCATGAGTCAATAATAACAACCCTAGCATATCTGCAGTAGTAGCGAACGTTGTCTAACCAATGCAGTACCAGCTTCCGAGATGCTGCCTACTGGGCCGAGAACATGCTCCACTCACACCCTGGAAAATTGGCGTCACAGCCAACGGTAGAACACCGGATGGCGCCGTTATACAACCATAGGGCTTCGAGCTGCTTTGATCTCCACTGCAGATACCGATTGTGGGCGTTGTAAGTGCCATGGGGCTGCATGCACGATCAGGGGGAATGCCAAGGGATTGCCAAGGGAGCCCATGATTGCACCTTTCACCGCCATCTCGGTTGCACACACGAATACGAGTCCTCTACCGCCCCGATCGACCAGCCTTTTTGTTGTGGGTATATTTCACTAGTCTCCATACGCAGCGCCAACCAACAGAAACAGTCACCGAACCGACTTCCTCGCCTGAACAATTGCTCGCCAGCTGATCAGGTCTGGGCGAGCTAAAAAGGAAAAAGGGGAAGGGCTGGATTCTGTACAACCCACTGCATATATTCCAAAATATCCACCCCTGCTATGCTGTCACACTTGCACAATATCAACGATCAACGGCGCCTACTCTCACAACCCATCCTGGCTGCCTTAGAATTCTATACCTCCACTTTATATGGGCGCGTCTTGGCGTGCATTGCAGCTAATATGCCTTCCCTGCCTGCGTATTTAGGTGAGCTTAAAAGCAACTAGTTGCAGCATTAGTACCAAATCCAGCTTACTACCTGCGTCTTATTCACAGCTTTGCGAAAGACTTCGATTTCATCGAATATCTGTTCAAAGGTTTGTAAAATTTTAACAACGCTCTTGACAGAAGAGGCATATCTGCGGCTGTTTGCAAGTGTCCGGAGAAGCAATACGTAGGAAACTTGGAGCGGTATATTTGCTATAGTATGCTCTATCGCTCACTCTGCGTTTTAACTTAAAGGGGCGGCTTCTCCATCGGGTGGGCTGGTTGTGTTATTTCGTGTATACGAGGTAGATACAACTATGTAGTCGATGAAAAGACACGACAGATCGTCAGGTGGGCGGCTCTTGGACGAAGTTCGATGGAGTCTGCATGAGGTTTGTTGGATGGGCACGCTTCTACTGGAGGATTTGCTCGAGTTTCGGTGGGTCCGATGAAGAGTACAATTACTCGGAGGCGGCGGTGATGACGGAACGTAAATCTTCGAGAGCGTCGAAAATGTTCTGTTCGTTTTCCACATGGCCTAAGTCGTTGTCTTGGAAAATTCCCTGCGTTCTCTCCCTCACTCTGACCTAGTACAGAATGTCAGTCATTCCAAGTCACCACTTTCGTAACTAGAAATTCTTCCATTCCGCTCGATGAGTTGAATCGGCCCCACCCGCTGTTCTTGACACCGCCCATTGGCAATGCTGGCTCGTCGCGTATGGTCATGCTGTTGATGTGGACGGCACTAACGATTGCGACGTATGAGTTAGCAGTGCTTAGTCAGTCAGATTGTAGAGAAGGAAAGCGATTAATGAGTTGGGATTCGGAAAAAGGGGACTTTTAAAGAAACGAGCCGAGAAGTCTAAAGAACAAGAGATGCATTATTGTAAGACGAAGAGAAAGGGAGAAGTCAGCGACAATAGAGTGCAAGCAAATAAGATCTTGGGGTAGAGCTCACCCCGATTCAATCCTTTTTGCGAGCGCAAGCCCTTTGCGCAAGTCCTTTGTGAATACTGCGGCCGATAACCCGTATCCGGTCTTGTTCGCTATTTCGACGGCCTCATCTTCGCTCTGAGCCACCATCAGCCCTACAAGGGGCCCGAAGGCCTCGTCATGCCAGATTGCCATGTTCTCCGTCAGCCCTCCGAGAACTGTGGGAGCAAAACAGACACTGGCGTTGTCTTCTTCGGAATTTTCCTGGTCCGGGCCGTCGTGGTTTCCGTGAAACACGTGCGCTCCTGTTGAAAGGGCGTCCGACACAAGAGATTGGAGGCGAGATTGGGAGGCGGAAGAAACGACGGTTGAAGCGGGCGCAGACGTGGGCATTGACGAAAGGGTTGATTTCAGTGTGGCAAGGAAGGCCGAGGCGATGGAGGAATGGATTATGATGCGGTCTGTGGACATGCAGATTTGGCCAGACTAGCGGGAGTTGTAAGAAGTCAATAGGTAACAAAAGACGGGGTGATAAAAGGGAGATGAGAGAGACACGCGATTAGGAAGAGGAAAAAGACAACAATATGGATTTCATGGCATACGTTCAAGAATGAGCCCGCAGTGCATGCTTTTGATGCCTCTTCCAGATCGGCATCAGGCAGTATAATGGCACTGTTCTTACCACCAAGCTCCATGAGACATGGCTTGAGATTCTGGCCACAGGTTCGGGCAATTTTCCTCCCTGTATTGGCGCTTCCAGTAAAATTTATTTTCTTGACTGCCGGATGCTCGATCATAGCATTCGTAATCTCGGGAGCGCCCAGAGGCGGGGACGAGAGGATGTTTAGAACGCCAGGTGGGAGTCCTGCGTCAGAAAACGCCTGACCAATGGCCCAGCAGCAGCGAGGGGTCAATTCCGAAGACTTCAGTATGGTAGTGTTCCCGGTTGCAATGGCAGTGGCGGCGGCGCGAATACCAAAGACAAAAGGAGCGTTCCTGCTCATCTTAGTATCAGAGTACGTAGTGAGTACAATGGCATCAAAACCCCGTACCAAGGCACAATTCCCAGCACTACGCCGTAAGGCTCCTTGTAGATGATAGCGCTCGTTCCCTCTTCTTGACAAGTGGGCACGCTGCCACATATAGTCGGGATGCGGCTAGCGATATCTTTGAGCATCTTGATACTCAAAGCCAAGACGAAGTATCTGGCCACACCTGTGTCGGCGCCCATTTCAGATGTCATAAAGCCAGCGTATTCCTCGGCGCGGGCCTCGAGTAAATCGGCTGCTTTGAAGAGGATGTCTTGCCTAGTGGTAGGCCTCGTTCTTGACCAACTTGGAAAAGCTGTCTCGGCAGCTTCCACAGCCCGGATGGCATCCTTATGGGTGGCTGTGGCAGCTCCCCAGCACTTTTGGTTTGTATGTGGACTGATGACACTAAATGTAGAAGATGCTAGCTCTTCTTTGCCGTTGATCCAGAGAGGAACAACCAGTTCGGACTCCATCTTACGCCAGCTCTCTCCACCCCGCCTTGTTCGATATCAGTTGGCTCTTTGCACTTTCAAGACGGTGAGCTGAGCAAGGTAAGAAACGACGAAAGCGCAGAAGGATAAGTGCCCTTCTAACATCGGTGTCTAAGCACACGTATTGACCATGACGTTTTCAATGAGTAGTCAAGTCATCCGATTCCTACCCAAAGGACTGGATCAGCACCGATTGTCGGCCGGTTGAACTAGACAGAGTTAGCAAATGCACAACATCGTCGATGTTGCACACATGTACGAGTCACGACTAACAGTATGCAGGAAGCACAGCATGGTGCATGAAGCACGCCGTCAATCTGACTGTGCACTTATGATAAAAGGGAAAACCACCGCCGCTGCACCAATACACCAGCACCAATAGAATAAGAGTCCAATCTATCACAATAACCAAAGACGCTGTACAGAAAAGAGCCTGACATGTCATGCACAGTACAACAGGCAGCTTCTACCTTAAAGTAGGGCTGAGCATTAGCGTACCGGCGTCCATGGTCGAATCAGGCTTAGCTTCCCTTTGGTTTAGCGACGTGGGTTACCTTTGATTTCAGCAACCTAACGACCTTCTAAGTGTTCATACTGCAGGTCCATTACATCACAATTTGTCGTGCCTATCCTATAAGGGTCGCTGGTGTTACCTTAGTACGTGGCCTTGAACGAACGATAGCACACTAAAATCAGATCCCACATTCCATGGAGACCAATGTTTGTCTTGCTCTGCCTAGGCTGCAGGAGCTGTGGCCTTGGCCTCTAAAGGCTCGCCGCTTTTGGGAAGACGTGCCAGCGGTGCCCTACTAGCAGTCCTCCCAATGAAGGTCATGGTACACTGCGGAGACATGTGCACTCTTTCATAACAGCTGGATTTATAGAACCTTTACCAGGAAGATCTGCCTTATTCTTCATCGGCCAGAAATGGAGAGGAAGGGATATACGAAGCTCTACGTCGCCGATCCCGGTCCAGCAGAAGCATTTAGAATAGGCTTTCTCTCTACTAAGGGATTCAAGATATACGCATTTGCTAGCCTCCTGCTCTTTGCTTCAAATCTCTGCTTTTTAGGCCTCTGGTTAAGGCCTACAGCCACGAACTGTATTCGTCCACAATTAACTTACTGTACGTCGTGTCTGCTGAAATTGAACTCTATTGAGGAATAGAATTGAAGACTGCTTAGCGCCTGCAAAGAAAGCGATTCAATACGAGAAAAGAAGGCTTTGGAGAGACATCCAGAACAATGATTTTACGGGAGCGCCTAGGACTGAGCATGATGCCGCTTGGCATCATTTGATAGAGCGTTCGTGGAATCCTGTAGGATCTCAACATCAACTGACGCAGTTTGGTAGCAATCACCATCAAAATCTCAAAGGATGAGCTCTCCATGCTCAATGAGAGCTCGATAGCGTTCAAGGATGGATCGGGCTTCATAGCTGAGACAGCAGTCTTCCACGAACTCCACTGCATTGTCCGTGGCATTTAGCCCCATGCTATAAAATCAAGACTGATTCAGGCTTCAGAAACGTATTCGACGTCATCTGTATCTGGATTACTACTATCCCAACATGACGGAGGATGAGCGGCGCCGGGAAGGCCCTCATATCGGTACAGTCGAAGCCATTCCCCCATGAACATAAGTCAGTATACTCATTACTTCTGAAACCTAATAGACCACTGTTTAGAATACTGGCGAGAGGCTGCCATGTGTAGAGGAGACACAACTCTATCGACGTTTGCCTGGGCCGAAGGTAAGCCATTCTCCACAGTGTATAGCGATCATGAATGCGTCAACTGGGATCTTCTTGATGCGTGGGCCAGGATGAGAATGGTAGACCTGACGGACTACTCGATATTGGTGCAGTAGCACTTTCCTCAACATCAAACCCTCTAGCACTGCGATAAGCAATACTTCTTAGTTCTTCCGACCTATGGATAGCCAAGTTCTACTCCGCACTGTCTTTTGAGGATTTAGATACTTTGTGTTTGATCAGTAGACTATTGGACATTCCAGTGAGTGGAAGAAGAGCGCTCGTGCGGAACGATGTGTGAAGATCAAGTACGGTCAAGCAGGGTCATCCCTGGAGTGAGAAATGTGTATATGTTTTGTGTCTACAGAACCGCCTGCTTAGTGAATGCCTGTGTCTGAGGAATTTCGCCACTGCTCGGCCCACGCCAGAACACTGGCGTAGTCACGACACTGCCGCTCTGAGTTCCACCCTGTTGTGACGCGAGTTTCCGGGTCCACAGTCTCGAGATTCGTATCTGCTGCACACATCAGGGCGTGCCGGAGATAATCAAAGCAATGACGCATGTGGACATTATCGGTGCGTTCACTGAGTTCTTCCAGATACGTATCGGGCACCACCGATCCATTGGCCGATTCGAGTTGATGCAGCGTTGTATAGTATGCGACACGTATCCCGTGCTGTATCCATATCAGTGAAGTTTTGATGGGGGAAGGTAGGACAATGCAGACGAACCAAGCAGTGCAGCTGGTGAAAAACAGCGATGCCGGAGATGAACGGCGCAACTTCAGGGTGATGGACGAAACCACGGCCCACTGAACATCCATCCTCTCTCAGAAGTATTACCTCAGAGTCATGGGGAATTGCATACCTGGTATTATCGATTCCCAGGCTGCTTCCGATTCCGGCGTCGGTGTTTGGGAGAACGTCTGGTTGTGATACCAAACTTCGGCAATAGTTCCAGGAGGTACTGGTTCGTATAGCTCAGCATTCCCTGTTACGTTGCCAGAGATATATGAACTCACATAGAAGGCCTTCGCGTGTTAGAAGCGATTGTCGTCCAGCAAGGAAAGCTAGCAGCGTAGCGATTGTGAACAGTGCTATCAGTTGGAGGGATGCTCTCCAACTACGAGCGGATACCTGGTGGCTGTTGCTATCCAACTCGCTAACAGGTAGGCCTTCATGTTTGACATCAGTATGCTCGGCTGGCAAAGACTGCATAGCTGTGGTATATTGGACCAGGATCCATCATTGATTGAACAGTCTAGGGAGCAGCGGTCACAAATCGCATATTTACGATGAAACGATATATATTTCACGATTCGAAATAAATAATACAACCGGTACATGGATTTGAACGAAATCCTGACCCTGCCAAGCAAGGAAACCACCTTCAATGGCCAGTTGCCGTAGCGCGCAAATGTATGTATTGCAGCTGACTTGGCATGCGTCGACATCTCCACTTCTTCCCATCTCCAGCTGTCACCCCCGAAGCTCCACCCCGAACCTGCATATGCGACTTTATACTGACCCTACTCGGTACATGCCGCTTTATCATTCTCCGCCCCTCGTGTATGCATGCCATACCCACAGGTGATACGCCTCCCTCAATAAATAACAAATAACAATTAAGGCTCGCGGAAAGGCGCATGAAGCCGTTGTTACTCAGCTCTCTCTGCAGCCCCTAGAGTGGACGGTGGTTGGCGGAGGTTGATTGGCGGAGGGTTGTTAAGAATGGAGGTCTAACACGCCCTATCATTTCCTAGTGAACTTATTCCACCCATGTATGGAGCCCTTACGCGGCGACATCGAGTACCTTTCTAGCTGATCGCAAGATCAACTTCTTTCAAGAGTTCTTCGTTGCGCGGCCATGTTCACCACTCCTTACCAGACGCCTGGCGAGCAATACGCTCTAGCTATTGTACTCCCTGTTCTCGCTACCGTCTTTACTGGCCTGCGTTTTCTAGCTCGTCACCTCAGAAAGAACTCTCTTTTATGGGACGATTGGTTGATTGTGGTCGCGTTGGTGAGCTTGCGACGTTCTGACTAAAGTCCGTGGGCTTATAAAAAGTCAGGTCTTTACTTATCTGACTGCGGTCTTCATGATAATAGGTATGTTGCGTCTACTCGTGTGGTGGAATACAACTGACCCCATTCAGGCACTGCCCTCGGTGCTCAAGGCCGACATATGACATTTACCCCCGAAGGGGCACCTGTCATTGATAAGCGGTACATATGGTTTCTTAAGGTGCGTGTCCTCGAACCCTTTGACAGATCTTCTGCCTGACAACTCCTAGATGCTTTACGCTGGCCAGCTCAGCCAGATGCTTGCTATTGGGCCAACCAAGATATCCATGCTCTTGCTCTACCGCCGCATCTTTCGAGGCCGTGCCTTTGATATAATTACATGGACGCTTATAGCGCTGGTGGTCGGTTGGACAGTGGCTTTTTTCTTTTCAAACATGCTCGAGTGCATTCCGATACACGAGGCCTGGAGAAACGCCCCTGGACTCGGCACCAATCCTCACTGTGTGGACGCTGTGCCGATGTATCTGGCGCAAGTTTACTCCGACGTTGTAATTGACGCTCTAATCCTTGTTGTGCCGATTCCCTTGGGTAAGCCGTTGCCGGTCCTATAACGGTTAGACATGCATTGATGGCTTTCAACGCAGTATTGAAGCTGCAACTCCCGACCAAGCAGAAAGTGGCAGTTTGTGGTATCTTTCTGTTGGGAATCATGTCAGTCTCGCTTCCTTGTTGTGCCCTCCCAAGGACATACTGAACGATACCGAGTACCATCGCCTCGAGCTGCGCAAAGATGATCATCTTCAACTTCGTGGGCCACGGTGAGCTTCTATAATCCGATCCGCGTTGTTCAAAACTGATCTGAGAACCCAGAGCTCGCACAACAACCGGATGTTTCCTGTCGGTCCAGCCAACGCTCCACTCCATCACATCTATTAATCCTTGCTGCAGATTTTCTCACGCCAATCGTTTACTGGCCCGTTATCGAAGCGAGCCTCCAGATAATCGCCGCATGTCTGCCAATGCTGCGCTCCTTGTTCAAGGATTTCTCCAAAGGGTCCATGTTCAGCAGCCTTCGCACGAAACGGTCGGGCTACGTTAAGAGCTATGATGGCAACAGGCGGCAGTTCCAGACCTCACAGTCTGGCTTATACCCGGAACTCTCTTCTTCGGGGTATGTTTTTTGACACTTTGTTGCATTGCTTCAATCATCGTACGAACTAATTTGGTTCGTGATAGTGGTGACACTCTAGGCCAGAACACCGAGATCGAGCATTTACCGCTCAGCGCCTTGGAACCCGCCCGAGCCAAGGGTATCATGGTCGAGAGGACGTTCGATGTAAATGTATAAACCCGTAGTCGTAATATCCCTTTCCATATCGGGAAAGTCAAAGTCCCCCGTAATCATATAATAAACTTAATCCATCCTCCCTATCCCCTTTAACTGGCCCTTAAGAACGCTCAACCCTGATCTACCCCAGCCATCGCAGACCCATCCACTCCGCTCACCCCCCCAAATCCCCTTTCTAAAACAAATTAGAAAAAATTCACACCCTCCCCATCCTTCTCACCCTCAATCAATCATCTACCTCCGTAACTATATACCCATTTACAACACCTCAACTATCGAGATTGAACACCTAATGCTCTGTCTGACTTCAACGGAAAAGACATTTTTGGAGGGAGGGGAAACGTCTTGTCTGTTTTCTGTTGTTGGGGGGTTTTTCGATTTTAAGAGGGGTGGAAAGGGTGTTGGGGTTGGTGAGTTGGTGAATTGGTGGATTTGGAAATTAGTGGGTTGCGAGTTCGGAGGGGGGGGGGGGGGGGGGGGGTATTTAAAAAAAAAAAAAAAAAAAAAAAAAAAAAAAAAATTAACAACC
>JAABUR0100007705.1_pt1 | contig 12667 bp, 11 predicted proteins | sample 5560091 | NCBI WGS metagenome assembly JAABUR01 (sample SAMN10711879, study PRJNA513375) | rock metagenome | isolation source: Antarctica rocks | place: Antarctica: Victoria Land, University Valley sud
TGGTGACCGCCGCGAGGTGGTCGGGGTCGGTGGCGTGGCGGAGGCCGAGCAGCACGGCGATCACCGCGACGACGGCGAACACCTCGCCGTGGCCCAGCGTGGCGAGCTGCTCATCGAGACCGAGCACCGCGCTTCTCCTGACACGCGGGGCACAGGCCCGTGAGCGGGGAGTGCAGGAACGACGCCGCGTAGCCGACGGCGTGGCGGACCGCGGCACGGACCTCGTCGAGCGAGGCGGCGGGCACCGCCTGGGACCGTCCGCACCGCTCGCACGCGACGTACTCCTGGTCGTCGGCGGCCGGCGCGTAGAGACCCGGGCCGTGGCCCATGTGCATGTGGTGGGCGAGGCCCGCGTCCTCGAGCGTCTCGAGGTTGCGGTAGACCGACGCGAGGTCGCAGCGCGGAAGCCGGCCGTACATGCCCGAGGCGATCTCCTCGGCGGTGACCGGACGGCCGGCGCCGTAGAGCGCCTCGACGACCAGGCGTCTACAGGCGGTCACCCGCAGCCGGCGGTCCCGGATCGCCTGGAGGGCGGACTCGGGATCGGTGGCCGCGACGGCGGAGGCAAGGGCGGGAACGGACATGGGGCTCCTTCGGCTCGCGCGCTCGCTCCCGCTCGGCGCAATCTCAATTCGATGTTCGCGAACCTGGTGCATCCGGATCACCCGACCACCTGCGGGAGCGACTGGGCGGTGAGCACGATCCCCACGCCGACGATCGCGACCGCCGACACCGCGGGCAGGACTGCGGCAAGCCGGCCCGGCGCCGGCAGCCGGGTGGCCTTGACCACGAGGACGCCGATGCCGGTCAGCGTTGCGGCGAGTCCGGCGCTGAACGCGACGATCAGCAGCAGCCCGAGCCCGACCCGGTGCTGCGCGATCGCGCCGAGCAGGACCACCAGCGCGCTGGGGCACGGGATCAGCCCGGCGCTTGCGCCCATCGCGAGGATGCCGCGACGCGCATGGTGATGCGGGTGACCGTGGCCATGGTCGTGTGCGTGGGAATGGGCTGCGGCGTGACGCACCCGGGAGCGCAGCACCGCGACGCCGACCACGACCACGGTGATGCCGGAGAGCAGGTTGAGCCACGGGTAGAGGTCCTCGGGGAGTACGTACGCGCTGAGCGCCAGCGTCACGAGCCCGAGCGCGAACACCCCGATCGTGTGCGTCACCGTCACCGTCAGGCCGAGCGCGATCGCGTCCCGCGGGCGGCCATGCGTGCCGATCAGGTAGGCCGCGACCATCGACTTGCCATGGCCGGGGGAGAGGGCGTGCAACGCGCCCCACCCGAAGGCGGCGAGCGCCAGGAGCAGCACGACGGCGCCGCCCGACGGCCCGGCGTCGAGCAGCCCGGCGAACCCGCCTGTGCCGCCCGAGCGATCGCTGGTGGTGGCGTAGCGCCGGCCGTCCGGGGCGACGACTGTGCCCGCGCCGGGCGCCACGCGCAGGGTCGCCTCCCGGATGTCGGCGGGCGCGCCGAGCAGCGCCTGCGGATACTTGGTCAGCCCATGCGTGGGATCGTCGGTGGCCACCGACGCGCGTACCGCGGTCCCGTGGCCGGGCACGGCGCGGATCGCCTTCCAGCCCACCCGCCCCGGGAAGCTGCGGTCGTGCAGCACGACCGTGGCGCGCGGACGGATCGCGGCGTGCAGCTCGAGCACCACGCGCGTCGTCTGCAGCCCTCCCTGCCCCGGGGCGCAACGTCAGCGCTCCTCCCGGCGCGAGCGTCAGCGGGACGGCGGCGCCGTCCACGGTGAGCGTGACGCCCCGGGCGACCTCGGCGCGCTTGCGGCCGAGCACCGCCTCGCGCGACAGGCTGCGCTCCTGGAACGTCGGGATCTCCGCCTGGTCGAGCACGTAGCGGACGTCGGCGGTCGGAGGAGACCGCCACCTCGCTGAGGTGGTTGACCGAGAAGTTGCCCAGCGGGTGGGCCTGCGCCGCGGCGGGCAGCGCGGCCAGGGCGAGCAGTGCGACCAGCAGCGCACGCCTCATCGTCCCACCTCCCGTGCCAGGTGCGGTGGGAGGGCAGGCGAGCGCTCCGCGGCGGCGAGCCATCGGGCCGCGTCGGCCGGTGCGCCGGCGGCGCGCGCCGCAAGGCCGGCATGGGCCAGGAAGACCGGATCGCGGCCGCCGAGCCGCAACGAGCGGCGTGCCCACCGGAGCCCGGCGCGCGGGCGTCCGGCGCGTGTGAGGGCCCAGCCCAGCGCGTCGGCCGAGCGCACGCTCGGCGCGGCGGCCCAGGCCCGGCGCGCGAGCACGACGGCGCGCCGCGGGGAGCCGTGGTCGGCCTCGAACACGGCCAGCTCGGTGTCCGTGTTGACGCCGGCGACGGCGAGCAGCCGGCGCTCGGCCGCGACCAGCGCGAAGTCCCGCGAAGCCGCGCTACGGCCACCCGCGGCCAGCTCGGCCTCGCCCAGCGCGATGACGTACTCGGGCAGCGGCAGGCGCTCGACCACCGCGCGCAGCCGAGCGGTCGCGCGGGGCAGCGCCCCGCGGGCGATCTCCACGCGGGCCAGCTGCGCGGCGGCGGGCGCATAGCCGGGGAACCGCGCCAGCGCGCGGCGGGCTTCGCGCTCGGCGAGGGTGAGGCGCCCGCGCAGGAGGTCGACGTGGCTGAGCAGCGCGTCGACGTAGGCGGCGTTCTCCGGCGTGTCCCCGCCGGCGCCGGCCGCGAGCACCAGCGCGTGCCGTGCGCCGGCGAGGTCGCCGTGCAGCTCGCGCCAGTACGAGACGCGGGCGTAGGCGCCGAGGTCGGGCTTGCGGTCGACCATCGCCTGCAGGGCGCGGCCGGCCCGGCGGTAGCGGCCGAGCTCGACGAGCGCGTCGACGAGGACGCCGAACGGCTTGTCGACGGCGGGGGCTGCCCGGCGCGCGGCGCGGGCGTCGCGCAGTGCGGCGCGGAAGTCGTGGCGGGAGAGCGCGAGCGCCGCGCGCCCGGTGAGGGCGCCGGGGTCGGAGGGACGCAGGGCCAGCGCGCGCTCCAGCAGCGTCGAGGCCTTGACGTAGAACTGGGCGTCGCCGGTCTCGCGGACCTTCTGCCCGTAGGCGGCGGCGAGCAGGACGTAGCCGGCGGCCTGGCGCGGGCGCGCGCGGACGATCCCCTGCAGCGCGGCGATGCGGCGGTCGGTGCCGGCCGACGGCGGCGGGAGCTGCGGCGCGGGCACCGCGGTTCGCGCGGCCGAAGTCGCGCCCTCTCCCCGCGCCAGGAGCCCGAAGGCTCCCAGCGCGAGGACGAAGGCGGACGCCGCGCCGATGGCGAGGCGGGTGCGCATCGCGCTAGCCCTGGCTCGGATCGGCCGGGGTCGGGTCGTGCGCCGGCTCGCTGCGCTTGAGCTGCGAGTCGAAGCCGCCATGGGGCGCGGCGACGTAGGGGAACGCGCTGCGGAACGGCACGTCGTTCACGTCGACGCCGTCGCCCAAGGGCAGCTTGTTGCCCTTGAGGAAGCCGCCCACCACGCGCAGCGACGCGTCCGTCACGTCATCCGCGAGCCGCCGCCCGTTGGGGAATCCGGCCGTGTCGCCGCCGATCACGCCGAACCGGTTGGGCGTCGTGGCCGGCGCCGTCCCGAGGTTGATCTTCAGCGTGTCGGTCGGCGGGGCGCCGGGCGCGATCTGCGTGAGGCCGGGAATCCCGGTGAGGAGGGCCTGCACGATGTCGGTGCGGTCGGTCTCGGGCACGTTCAGGCCGGGGAACAGGATGTTGATGACCTTCGCGAGCTCCGGCGAGAGCACGTACTTGCCGAAGTGCTTCAGGTCGTTCGCCGGCTGGGTCGCGTTGTAGCGGTCCTTCTGGCCCAGCGGGATGACGAGCTCGTTGACGAGCGGGTTGCCGAGGCGGCTGACCTGGACCTCGCCGCGGTGACGGCGATGGTGCCGGCGGCCGACCCGCACGCGCGGGCGCTCGGTCGAGGCCCAGACGCCGACGACCGCGTTGGCCGCGCCGGCCGAGGCGACCGGCTTGTGGTTGCGCGTGGCTTGCGCCTCGGGGATCTGCAGGACGATCGAGTGGACGTTGTAGCCCGCGAGGTCGTCGTTGCCGCCGCCGGCGTTGCCGGTGCCCTTGCGGATGTTGAGCGCGTCGAACGCGGTGCCGAGGTCGACGAAGAACGGGTCGTCGGCCTGGCCGGCGAACAGCTTGGTGCGGCCGACCGTCCTGATCGCCTGCGAGGCCACCGCGTCGTAGTCGGGGATCGTCTTGGGCCCGACGTTGTTCGGCGCCACCGGCAGGCCGCGGGCGATCAGCCTCCCGCCGGTCTTGCGCCCGTGCCGGTAGGTCTGGCGCCTGACGGTGTAGGTCTGGACGACGTTGAGCTTGCGATCGCCGATCGACGTGACCCCTGGGAGCGCGTACAGGAACGAGTCCGGGTTGCGAACGGTCGTCTTGAACTTGAACCGGTAGCGGACGTCATAACGGCCGTCGCCGGTGTTGTCGACGTTGATGTAGTAGCTGGCACGGTCGTCGAACCGGTAGAAGTTCGGACCGCCGGCGGGATCCTCGAACGGGATCCAGTTCGCCACGACCGTGAGCGCGTTCTGCGCGTCAGGCGCCGTGAACGCGTAGACGTCGGTGTCGTCCGCGGTCGGGTCGAGCGAGCTGAGCGGAGCTTCGCGGTGGCTCGAACCCGAGCCTGGTGCTACGACGATCGCGCCTGCCGCCACCGCTGCGACAAGTGGCACGGCGAGGAGTGGAAGTTTGGGCATGGGGCCGGCTCTCTCCTTGGGAGTAGAGGTGTGGACACGAGTCGATGCGCCGGGTCCCCGGCCGCGGATGCGCGAATGGGTCGCTCGTGCGAGGCGTTCGCAGTACCGGGCCGGGCCCGTGCCGTGCTCGAGGGCTACGACGGCGCCGGCGGGGGTACGGGCGCCAGCGTGGACGTCAGCGCAGCGTTCGAGTCCCTCGTCGGCGAGCTCGAGTACCCCATGTTCATCGTCACCGCCCGCGTAGGGGACGAGCCGCTCGGCTGCCTGGTGGGCTTTGCGACGCAGGCGAGCATCGACCCGCCCCGGTTCGCGGTCTGCCTCTCGCACAAGAACCGCACGTTCCGCCGCGGCCGGGAGGCCGACGTGCTCGCAGTCCACTGCGTCCCTGCGCATGCCGAGGCGCTGGCGCGGCTCTTCGGAGGGGAGACCGCCGACGAGGTCGACAAGTTCGGCCGGTGTGCCTGGCACGAGGGCCCCGGCGCGGTCCCGATCCTCGACGAGTGCCCCAACTGGTTCGTGGGGCGCGTGGTGTGGCGGGCCGACGCGGGCGATCACGACGCGTTCCTGCTCGAGCCGATCGCCGCGGGGGCGGACACGTCCGCGGACGAGTTCACGTTCCACCGCGCGAAGCGGATCGAGCCCGGGCACGAGGCCTGATGGAGCGCTTCGCGCGGCTGATCGGAGACGGGGCGCCGGAGCCGACCGCGCCGGAGCTGGCGGCGGCGGTGCCCGGCCCGCCGCGCGAGGACCGCCCGTTCCTGCTCGTGAACATGATCGCCACCGCCGACGGGCGGGCGACGATCGCCGGCCGCACGGGCCCGATCGCCAACCGCGCGGACTTCGAGCTCTTCCACGCGCTGCGCACGCGCGTCGACGCGGTGATGGTCGGCGCCGAGACCGTGCGGGTCGAGGGCTACGGGCGACTGGTCGGGGACGCACGCGAGCGCGAGGCGCGGGAGCGCGCCGGCCTTCGGGCCGATCCGCTGGGCGTGCTCGTGACCCGGTCGGCGAACGTGCCGGCCGGCGTTGGGCTGCTGATGACGCCGGAGAACACCGTCGTGGTGCTCACGCCGTCACCGGACGCGACGCTTCCGCCGTGCCGCGCCGAGGTGCGCTACCTGCGCGGGACGCTCGCGGACGGCGTGCGCAGGCTCGCCTCGGAGCTGGGCGTCCGCTCGATCCTGTGCGAGGGGGGGCCCGCGCTGCTCGGGGATCTGCTGCGCGCCGGGCTGGTGGACGAGTTGCACCTCGTGATCGCGCCCATGCTGGCGGCCGGTCCCGATCCGCTCACGATCGTCGGTGGCGAGGGGATCGACCCGCCCGCGCAGCTCGCGCTCCGCTCCGCCCACGAGTCGGGCGGCTACCTCTTCCTGCGCTACGGGGCCTGAGGCCCCGCGGGCCTATGGCCGGAGGGCCTCGAGCGCGCGCAGCCGCCGCTCGTGGTTCTCGATCTGCTCCAGCACGGCGCTCTGCTGGGGATCGGCGTCGAGCTCGCCCTCCTCGGTGGGCCCCTGTCCGCGCAGCCCGAGCCGCACGCGGATGTAGTCGGAGAGGGTGACGCCGTCGCGCTTGGCGCGGGCGACGAGCTCGTTGCGCTCGGCGTCGTCGACACGGAAGGTGATCGTGGCGGTTGCCATGTCGATGGCTCCCCTCTCGTCGGTGTCTGACGAGTGTAGTACGGCGTAGTACAGACCGGGCGCCCTAGGAATCTGCGTCCCGGTACGGTAGGAATCCCCTGACATATATCAGTGTCCCCCGAGGGTGAGGACCTGCCGGGGAGGAGGAGGAGCGAGGCGTGACGACCGATCCGAGGCTCGAGTGGCTCGACGATGCCGTGACCCGGCGCCAGGTGCTCCGAGGAGCGCTGAGCGGGGGCGTGGTGCTCGCTGCGGGCGGCATGCTCGGGGCGTGCGGCGGCGACGGCGGGGGCGGCGGCGGCGGGGGCACGCCGGCCCAGAGCGGCGGCAAGCTCAAGGTCGGCGGCACGCTGCGCGTGGGCGCGACCGGCGGCGGTGCGAAGGACACGATCGACGCGCATGGCCCGACGGTGGACACGGACATCATGCGCTGCTGGAACCTGTACGAGTCGCTCGCGGTCCGCACGCCGGACTTCACGAAGCTCGAGATGCTGCTCGCCGAGTCGATCGAGCCCGGCAAGACCCCGAAGCAGTGGGACATCCGGCTCAAGTCCGGCCTCACGTTCCACAACGGCAAGCCGGTCACCGCCGACGACGTGATCTTCTCGATCCGGCGGATCCTGGACGCGAAGGACCCGAAGGTGGGAGCCGCCTCGATCGGCTATGTCGACCTCAAGCAGCTCAAGAAGCTCGACGACCGCACCGTGCGCGTGGCGCTGGAGTTCCCCAACTCCGGCTTCCCGGACGACATCGGCCAGTACTTCAACGCGATCGTCCCGACCGACTACGACCCGTCCAACCCGGTCGGCACCGGCCCGTTCAAGTACGTGAGCTTCACGGCCGGCCAGCAGAGCGAGTTCGAGAAGTTCGCCGACTACTGGGAGGACGGCAAGCCCTACGTCGACAAGCTGGTGATCATCGACTTCCCCGACGACACGGCGCGCGTCAATGCGCTGCTCGGCGGACAGGTCGACGCGATCGACAACCTGCCCGCGGCCCAGATCGCGAGCGTGAAGTCCAACCAGAGCCTCCGCGTGGTCTCCTCCGAGACGGGCGCGTGGCAGCCGTTCACGATGCGCGTCGACCAGGCGCCGTTCGACGACGTCCGGGTCCGGCAGGCGTTCCGGCTGCTCGTCGACCGCGACCAGATGGTGCAGCAGGTGCTCAGCGGCGAGGGGCGCGTCGCCAACGACCTCTACGCCCCCTACGACCCGAACTACGCGAGCGACCTGCCGCAGCGCAAGCAGGACCTCGAGCAGGCCAAGGCGCTGCTCAAGCAGGCGGGCCGCGAGGGCCTGAGCGTCGAGCTCGTCACCGCCCCGGTGTTCCAGGGGATCGTCGAGGCCGCGCAGGTCTTCGCCCAGCAGGCCAAGGGCGCCGGCGTGAACGTGAAGGTGCGCAAGGTCGACTCGGGCACGTTCTACGGCGACAACTACCTCAAGTGGGGCTTCGCGCAGGACTTCTGGGCGACGCGCGCCTACCTCTCCCAGGTCGCGCAAGGCGACCTGCCCGAGTCGCCGTTCAACGAGACCCACTGGAAGGACCCGAAGTTCATCGACCTCATCCAGCAGGCCCGCGGCGAGGTCGACGACGCCAAGCGCAAGGACATCCTGCACGAGGCGCAGACCATGCAGTACGAGCAGGGCGGCTACATCATCCCGTACTTCTCGAACATCATCGACGCGCACTCGGCCAAGCTGGGCGGGTTCGTCGAGGCCAAGTCCGGGTTCCCGTTCGGCAACTACTGGTTCAAGAACATCGGATTCCTCGCATAGGGGAAGGGCTGAGGCGACGACCATGAGCAAGCTCGTCTGGCGTCGCCTCGCGCTCGGGGTGCTGACCCTGTGGTTGATCTCGCTCGTGGTGTTCGCCGCGGTGCTGGCGCTGCCGGGGGACGCGGCGACGGCGATCCTCGGCCGGGAGGCGACGCCCGACCGCGTCGCCGCGCTGCGCGACCAGCTGCACCTCGGCGACTCCGTGGTCAGCCAGTACCTGCAGTGGATCGGGGGCGTGATCACCGGCAGCTTCGGCACGTCGGCCGCGACGCAGCAGCCGGTCTCCGAGCTGCTGTCCGAGCGCGTCGGGAACTCCGCCTTCCTCGTCCTCATCGCGTCGGTCGTGGCGATCCCGCTGGCGATCGCGCTCGGCGTCTGGATGGCGATGCGGCGCGACCGCGCCGCCGACCACATCGCGTCCACCACGACGCTGGTGCTGGCCGCGCTGCCCGAGTTCGTGATCGGCATCGGGCTCGTGCTGGTGTTCGCGACGAGCGTGTTCCACTGGTTCCCGGCCGTCTCGCTGCTGGGGCCGGGGCAGAAGGCGTGGGAGTCGCCGAACGTCGTGGTGCTGCCCGCCGCGACGCTGGTGCTGGCGGTGACTCCGTACATCAGCCGCATCATGCGCGGCTCGATGGTCGAGGTGCTCGAGTCCGAGTACGTGACGATGGCCCGCTTGAAGGGGCTCTCGGAGCGCACGGTGATCTGGCGACACGCCGTGCCCAACGCGATCGTGCCCGCGATCCAGGTCGCGGCGCTCCAGCTGGCGTGGATGGCCGGCGGCGTCGTGGTGGTCGAGTTCGTCTTCTCCTATCCGGGCATGGGGGCGTCGCTGGTCGACGCCGTCGCCAACCGCGACATGCCGGTCGTGCAGACGGTGACGATGCTGGCCGCCGGCGTCTACGTCGCCATGAACCTGATCGCCGACCTCGCGACGATCCTCGTGACCCCGAAGCTGAGGACGGCGGCGCGATGAGCGGCCAGGCCGTGGACCTCGCCCTCGGGGCCGCCGTCGAGCCGCTCGCGGGCGGGGCGGTGCTGCAGCGCCGCCCGTGGCTGGGCATCCTGCGCAACGCGCTGCGGCTGGGCCGCACGCGGATCGGCGTCGGGATCGTCGCCCTGCTGGTGATCGTCGCGGTGCTCGGCCCGCTCGTGGCGCCGCACTCTCCGACCGAGTTCGTCGCCGTGCCCAACACCGGCCCGTCGGGCGACGCGCTGTTCGGCGCCGACGCGCTCGGCCGCGACGTGCTCAGCCGCTTCCTCCACGGCGGCCTGACCGTGCTCTGGCTCGCGGCCGCCGCGACGGTCCTGGGCGTGGTGCTCGGCGTCGCCGTCGGGCTCGTCGCCGCCTACGCGCGCAACTGGCTCGACGACGTGCTGATGCGCGCCAACGACGTGGTGCTCGCCTTCCCGCAGATCATCTTCGTGCTGCTGGCGGTCTCGGCCATCGGGCCGAAGCTGTGGCTGATCGTCCTGTGCGTCGGCCTGACCCACGCCCCGCGCGTGGCGCGCGTGATGCGCGGCGCAGCGCAGGAGGTGGTCGAGCGCGACTTCATCCAGGCGGCCGAGGCGGTCGGCGAGAAGCGCTCCCGGATCATCTTCGGCGAGCTGCTGCCGAACGTCACCAGCCCGCTGCTGGTCGAGCTCGGCCTGCGGATGACGTACTCGATCGGCCTCGTGGCGGCGATCAGCTTCCTCGGCTTCGGGCTGCAGCCGCCGACCGCCGACTGGGGCCTCATGATCAACGAGAACCGGCTCTCGATCACCGTGCAGCCGTGGGCGGTGCTCCTGCCGGTGCTGGCGATCGGCCTGCTCACGGTCGGCACCAACCTCGTCACCGACGGGATCGCCCGCGCGGCGATCGGGATCGACCGGGGGAGCGGGCGATGAGCGGGTCCGCGGTGGACGTCCGCGAGCTGCGCGTCGAGCTGACGGGCCGTGACGCCGACGTCGTCGATCAGATCTCCATCGCGATCGAGCCGGGCGAGGTGCTGGGGCTGGTCGGCGAGTCGGGCTCGGGCAAGACCACCGTCGGCATGGCGCTGCTCGGCCACGTGCGGCGCGGTGGCCGGGTCGGGGGCGGCGCCGTGGTGATCGACGGCCGCGACCTCGCCGAGCTCGACGCCGCGGGGCTGCGGCGCCTGCGCGGCGGCACGGTCGCCTACATCCCGCAGGATCCGGGGACGTCGCTCAACCCGGCGCTGCGGCTGCGGGTGCAGCTGCGCGAGATGCTCGACGCACACGCCGGCTCCGGCACCGACGCGGAACGCCACGCGCGCCTGCGCGAGACGCTCGAGGAGGTGGCGCTCCCCTCGGACGACACGTTCCTCGCGCGCTACCCGCACCAGCTCTCCGGAGGCCAGCAGCAGCGCGTCGCGATCGCGATGGCGTTCGCCTGCCGGCCCAACGTGATCGTGTGCGACGAGCCGACCACCGGCCTCGACGTGACGACGCAGGCGCGCGTGCTGCAGACCGTGCGGGAGCTGTGCCAGAGCCACAGCGTGGCGGCGCTCTACGTCAGCCACGACCTGGCCGTGGTCGCCGAGCTGGCCGACCGCGTCGCGGTCATGTACGCCGGGCGGATCGTCGAGGTGGGCACGCGCGACCAGCTGTTCGCGGCGCCGCGCCATCCCTACACGCGGCGGCTGCTGCGGGCGGTCCCGGACCTCGAGGGCAAGCGGGCGGTCGTCGGGATCCCCGGCCACGCGCCGCTCCCCGGCCGGCGGCCGGAGGGCTGCTTCTTCCATCCCCGCTGCTCGCTGGCCACCGACGAGTGCCGGCGCGAGTTCCCGCCGGCGTTCGAGTTCGGGGCCGGCCACCTGGTGCGCTGCTACCACGCCGACGAGGCGCTGCGCGAGCTGCCGGTCGAGGGCGGCGCCGACGCCGTCGAGGCTCCGCACGAGGCGGAGCTGGCGCTCGCCATCCGCGGCCTCGACGCCCGCCACGGGTCGCGCGAGACGCTGTTCGGCATCGACCTGGAGCTGCACCGCCACGAGTGCCTGGCGCTGGTCGGCGAGTCGGGCTCCGGCAAGACGACGCTCGCGCGCTGCGTCGCGGGGCTGCACAAGGACTACACCGGCGCCGTGTGGCTGGGCGGCGAGGAGCTGCCGCCCGCCGCACGCAGCCGCTCCGACGGCGCGCGCCAGCGGATCCAGTACGTGTTCCAGAACCCCTACGCGTCGCTGAACCCACGCCGCACCGTGGGGCAGACGGTCGCCCGCCAGCTCGAGCTGTTCTTCCCGCGTCGCAAGGACATGAGCCGGCGCGTGAGCGAGTGCCTGGAGCGGGTCGCGCTCTCCGCCTCGGCCGCCGGCTGCTACCCGGACGAGCTCTCCGGCGGCGAGCGCCAGCGCGTGGCGATCGCGCGCGCCCTGGCGGCGGAGCCCGCCGTGATGGTCTGCGACGAGATCACCTCGGCGCTCGACGTCTCGGTCCAGGCGGCGATCATCGACCTGCTGCGCGAGCTGCGCACCGAGATGGGCCTGAGCCTGCTGTTCATCACCCACAACCTCGCCCTCATCCGGACGATCGCCGACCGCGTGGCGGTCATGACCGAGGGGCGGATCGTCGAGCTCGGCCCGACGGCGCAGGTGCTGGAGCGCCCGAGCGCGCCATACACGCAGCAGCTGCTGGCCAACACGCCGAGCATCGTCGACGTCGACGGGCCCGCGCCGGTCGGCTGAGCCCCACGTGCCGCGCTCCAACGTCCTGCTGATCATGGTCGACCAGCTCGCGGCCTCCTGGCTGCCGGCCTACGGCCACGACGTCGTGCATGCCCCGAACATCACCGGGCTCGCCGACGAGGGCGTCGTGTTCGAGAGCGCCTACTGCCCGTCGCCGCTGTGCGCGCCGTCGCGCTCCTCCCTGCTCACCGGCCGGCTCCCGTCGCGCACCGGCGTGTACGACAACGCGGCCGAGATGCGCGCATCCGAGCCCACCGTCACGCACCGCCTGCGCGCCGCCGGCTACGACACCTGCCTGAGCGGCAAGATGCACTTCGTCGGGCCCGACCAGCTGCACGGCTTCGAGCAGCGGTTGACCACCGACGTGTATCCCGCCGACCTCGACTGGACCCCGGACTGGCGCGTGCCGCTGACCGAGCGCCTGCCCTGGTACCACACGATGGAGAGCGTGCTGACGCCGGGCGTGTGCACCGCGTCGATGCAGATGGACTACGACGACGAGGTCGCCCACCGCGCCGTGCGCAAGCTCCACGACCTGGCGCGCGGCGGCGGCGAGCAGCCGTTCTTCCTCACCGTCTCGTTCACGAACCCGCACGACCCCTGGGAGCTGCGCCCGCGCTACTGGGACCGGTACGACCCGGCGGCGATCGAGCTGCCAGCGATAGGGCCGATCCTGCGGACCGAGGCCGACCCGCACAGCCTGCGGCTGCGCGACATGTCCGGGATCGACGACGCGGAGCTGACCGAGCAGCAGGTGCGCAGGGCGCGCCACGCCTACTACGCGGCGGTCAGCTACGTGGACGAGCGGATCGGCGAGGTGCTCGGCGCGCTCGCCGAGTCCGGCCTGCGCGACGAGACGACCGTGCTCTTC
>JAABUR0100007708.1_pt1 | contig 12666 bp, 11 predicted proteins | sample 5560091 | NCBI WGS metagenome assembly JAABUR01 (sample SAMN10711879, study PRJNA513375) | rock metagenome | isolation source: Antarctica rocks | place: Antarctica: Victoria Land, University Valley sud
ATGGGGAGGAGCGCGCGATGGTGGCCGCCGCCCACGCCCCCGCCGCCGCGCCGCCCGCTGCCGCGCCGGCCGCCGGCGCGCCGCCGGCCGCCGCCGCCGCGCCGCCGCCGGCCGCGCCGCCGCCCGCGCCGGGTCCGCCGCCGGCCGGCGACGACGTCATGGTCATGGACGAGGGCGACGAGCCGGAGCAGATGCGCATCGTGCGCAACTACCAGCGCCAGGACCGGTGCGCGCCGGCCCGCCGCGCCTTCCGGGCTGCAGTGCGCCGCGCTGCCGGCGCCGCTGTCCCAATGGTGTTGCGCGTGCGGGAGCTGCCGCGGCGACCGCAACCTTGTACCGGCTCACAGAGCCTGCTGTGATCCAGCAACAGCCTCGAAGCAACAGGCCGTCGCGGCGTGGCTGGGAGGCCCCTGCCTCACGGCCACGGCAGCCCGCGACGGCGATGCGCAGGGCTACAGGATATATAATATACCGCACCGAACCCGCTCTTGCATGACAGGCTGCACTGACGCTGGCATGACAGAGAAAGGTGCGCCGCAGGGCTCTGCGTGCATGGCGCGACGGCCGAGTGCATGGCCCGCTTGACGCGGCGCGCGGCGCGCGCAGGGGCCGGCCGGCGGAGGCGGCGGGCATGGTGGTGTCGCCGCTCACCGGCGAGCTGGTGCCGCTGGCGCAGATGGCCGAGCACATGCGCGTCAGCCTCATCGACCCCAAGTGGAAGGAACAGCGCGAGGCCATGCTGGCCAAGCTGCGCGGCAGCACGCGCGCGGGCGATGACGAGATCGGCGCCAACCTGGTCAGCCTCGCGCGGCACCGGCCGGACGTGTTTGGTGCGGCCGCCGGCCCGGGCGGCGGGGCAGCGGGGCGGGGAGACGATGGTTGCTGCCCCGGCGTCCTGCTGTGTGCCTTGGCGGGTGCGTGGGATGCGTGCTTGGCTGGGATGCGGGAGCTGGTGTTGAGCTTCAGGCAGATGGCGCCGCCGCGGCGGGAGACTGTCCCATGGCCCCGGCTCCTGCGTGCGCGGCGCCGTCGGGGCGAGCAGGGGTGTGAGCAGGGCCGGGCTGGGGTTTGCGCCAGGGTCGACGTAGGAGGAGCTGTCGCAGTGCGTGGAGGCGTCGATCAAGGACGCCAGGTCAGATAGAGGTTGAGCGGGGCGGGTTTGGGGTGTGCGGCAGGGTCGACGCAGGAGGAGCTGTCGCAGCGCGTGGAGGCGTCGATCAAGGACGCCAAGGTCAGCGGCGGCGACCGGCCCATCGCCTGGGACGGCGCCACCAAGGCCGGCTCGGACCTGGCGCACCAGGCGCGCGCCCCGCCGGCCGCCGCGCCGCGCCGCGCAGGCGCCGCGCTGCGTGGCTGCCGGCCGCGGCGCTCCCGTGCTGGCGCCCCCGTGCAGCGTTCGAGGAGCTGCGAAAGCTTTTTCGGGAGGCCCCAGCAGGGCGCGGCGCGCTGCCGGAGGCGTGCTCGATAGCAGCCTCGCGGCCTCTCGTGCTCACTGCGGCCCTGCATCAGACTCGGCAGGTAGCTATACGCGTAACCGGCATGACCTCGGTCGCTCAAGACACCCCATGCTCCCGGACGACACGGCCCAGGAGCGGCAGAGGGACGCAGCCGCAGGCGCGTGAGCGCCGGCGCCAAGCAGCGCTGAGCGGCTGTGCACGGCGACGCGCAGATCCGCGCGATTGCCGAGCAGCGCGCCGCGGACCTCAAGCGCAAGGCGCCGGAGAGGTCAACGCTGCCGCCGGCGCCCATCGGCGCGGCGCCGGGCGGCCTGCCGCCGCCGCCGCCGCGGCCGGGCGCGCCGCAAGGAGCGCTGCCGCCGCCGCCGATGCGACCGCCGCTGGGCATGCCGCCCGGTGCGCCCACGCTCTGCGCTGCCCCTGTCGGCGACGCTGTGTGCGATTGGCATAGCAGTGTGCGCGCGGACGCGCTCTGGTCGCGTGCCTGCCCTGCGCATCCCAGCGACGTCTGCCGCGGGCGTTCATTGTCCAGCTGCCGGAGTAGCACACCGCGCCTGCGCCGGGCGGGAGCAACGCGGCACCGCGCCCGCAGGCATGCCGCCGCTGGGCATGCGGCCGCCCTTCCTGCCGCCGCCGCCGATGCAGATGGGCATGCCCGGCCCGCCGCCGATGGGCGCGGCGGGCAGCGCGGCGCTGCCGCCGCCGCCGGGCGCGCCGCCGCCGGCGCCGGCCGCCGAGGAGGCGGAGGAGGAGGAGCGGCGCGTGCGCGCGCGCGCCGACTTCGTGCTCGTGCCGGAGGGCGAGTACCTGGACGCGCACCCGGGGCCCTCCAAGGCGCGCCCCTATACCTACCCTATGCAGGGTCGCAGCGCTTGGTCACATTCACATTCACTGAAGCATGTGCTGCCTCGCATGAGGGAGATGGCTGACCGCGCGCCCTGCGCCGCCCGGGCCGCTGCGCGGCAGGCATTTTGAGAGGCGCAGGCGTTCTAGGAGCAGTGTGACGGGGGGCGACGGGCGGGGTGACCCCCCAAAAAAAAAACCTTTGCACAACCTAAGCCCTGAGCCCGAGCGCGCCACGCAGGTCCGCGTGCTGTGCCCGGACCTGGCGGAGCATGCGGAGCTGAACGGGCAGCTGCTGGAGGTAGAGGTGGCCGGGCTAACCGACACTATCGGCGGCCTCAAGGCGCGCCTGGCCGGCGTGGTCGGCCTGGCGGCCAACCGGCAGAAGCTCAGCCGCGACGGCGTCGGCGTGCTGCGCGACGAGAACTCGCTCGCGCTGTACAACGTCGGCCCCGACGTGCAGCTGGAGCTGGGGCTCAAGACGCGCGGCGGGCGGCGCTGAGGCGCGCGGCGCGGCGCCGACGCGCGCGCCGCCCGCGCCCGCGCCCGGGTGCCTGGCTGCTGGGGGCGGGGGAGGGCGCAAGGCCGGGGGAGGGCGCATGTCCAGAGCGGAACGGGTGGGAGGTTCGGGAGCTGTCCCGGCCGTGCGGTGCGGGCCGCAGTGTGCGCCGGGGTGACAAGGAGGGGTCGCTGAGGCGCATGGCACCAGGCTGAGATGTTCCCCGCTGCTTCTGCTGCTGGGGGAGGCTCCGCTCCTCGCCCGCCCGCAGGGTCTTGCCGGGACTCAGGGCTGCGCCGTCACTCTATGCACGTGCTTTTGCTGCGGTCGCGGACATGCCTGCTCGCCCGCCAGTGCTGACCTCACATGCGTTGCGTGGCGCAGCACTGTGCAAGGGCATGTAGGTCTTGCAGCCGCTCGACGACGCGCCTTCGCGGGGGGGCTCTTGGTCGCCGCGTGCGCAAGCGCTGTTGCTCCTGGTCTTGGCTCGTCTGGTGCTGGTGAGCTGGCGCGGTGGCTGCAGCGAGGCCTTGGTTTGTTTTCAGCACTTGTTGGGCTGCTGAGCAGCACAGTCTCTCTGGGCAGCGCCGCACGCAGTGTTGCAAGGACGAGCACGAGGTTCGGCTGTCTTGCTCTGCCTCGGAGCAGGGTGTGCATTATTCAGAGCCCTGCGTTGACAGCGTGTGTTGGCGGTAAACCAACTTTGTTGCTAAGAGGGACAGGTTCGCCGCATGACGATTGACCAGGACTGGCGGCGGGCGACAGGAACACATGCAAGGTTCATGCAACACAGCTGCTTGCCCATGCCCAAGTCCTTACCACCTACTTCTATGAATAGCAAGTCGCTACAGAAACCCGCAAAGGACTGCAACTAGAAGCGCATGTTTTTTTATGGGCACAAGAAAGTAAGTAAAAATAATACACTGATGGGGACAATGATGAAGATTTGAAGTAAAGGACGTCCGGCGGCAGGCTGCTTGTGCGGCATGCAACAGACAAAGGGCGCATTCCCGGTCTTCCAACGGGTGCGCTGCCCGGGTCCGGCAGCCGGTGCGCTGTGTTGCACCTGCCTGGCGTGTTGCAGCCTGAGCACCTGTACGCTGCTACGGCCGCAGGAGTGGCTGCTCAACAGCAGCCCGAGCCGGAGGGACGGCGTGTCCTTGGCGGATGAGGCGCGGTGCAGGCGCCAGTACTGCGCGCTCATCTGGGAGGCCGGCAAGCGGCTGCAGCTGTGCACACCCACTCGCTGTCTTTGGCCCTGGTTCACTGCCCCAGTTCTGTCCTCTTGCTTGCAGATGCCCTCTTGCTTGGCCAGTGCGGCAGGCTGAAGCCAAAAGCATCTTGCAGCTCCGCCACATGCGTTTGCCTCATAAGCAAGTCGACAATAGAGTGCAGCTCCACTGCTGTCACGGTGTGCGCCGGTTCGCAGGTCGCCCCTGTGCATTGCGACCGCCACCGTCTTCTGCCACCGCTTCTATGCCCTGCGCTCCATGGCGAGCAACGACCGGCTGGTGCGCCGCGCAGCGCACCCCCGTCCACGCCCCTGGCCAGCGGCGGGTCCGCCTGAAGCTTTAGGCAGGCTCGCTGCTGCGCAGGCCAGCCTGTCACCAGACGCACCCGGCGCGGCGGCCGCCCTGGCCTGCGTTCTCGAGCAGGAGGCCAGCTGTGCAGCTCCAGACTGTAAGACCCTGCGCGCGCCCGCAGGTGGTGGCGGCCGCGTGCCTGCTGCTGGGCGCCAAGGCGGAGGAGACGCCCAAGCCGCTGAAGGAGGTCGTGCGCGTGGCGTGCCGCGTGCGCTTCGCGCACCAGCCGGCCGAGCTGGAGGCGGTCGCGGCGCCGGTGCCGCCCCGCGCTCGCACGGCTCGGATCCCGCCTGCCGCGCTGGCAGCAGCAGCAGGCGGAGCTGGTGGTAGGCTGGGTTGGTCTGGTCGCATGCGCCTGGCGGTGCCAGCGGCCTCGTCAGGCAGGCGCTGGCGCTCAGCATGGGGCGGGGAGCGTGGCTGCCTGCGAGCGTCTGGCCATTCCTGCTCGGGAGCCTCGTAAGGCTGCAGATCTCTGTGCGCCTCAGCAGGGACTGGGGACACCGGCGCTGCCCGTTCCCCCGGAGCCGCTCGGAGGCGCCCCGACAAGCGGCGGCGGCGCCGGCGCAGGCGGAGGCGGATGCGCTGCACGCGGCGGTGGCCGTGGCGGAGCGCGCGCTGTTGTACGCCCTGAGCTTCGAGCTGAACGTGGAGCACGCGTACAAGCCGGTGTACGACATGCTCGCGCACTACCGCCTGAAGAACGGGCCGCCGCACCACCCGGCGACCAACCACTCCATGCTGCCGCAGACCGCCTGGAACCTGCTGGAGGACAGGCGCGCCCCAGGGGTGTAGGGTAGGGATAGGGTTAGGCTGGGTAGGGTTAGGGTGTGCTGGGCGCCCCGGCAGGGGCGCGCGGCGGCACACGCGCTCCCCAGGGCCCGGACCACAGCCCGGGCGCCGGGACAGAACTGCGCGGGGTGCGCCGCGGCCGCCCATGCTCCTGTCTGCCACAGGGTGCCATGCGCGTCGCCGAGCCAGGATGGCTGAAAGCAGGCGGCGCGGCGCACCACTGGGCTGCACATCCGCACGGCGTCACCATGCGAGGCTGGCCGGGCCCGGGCGCGCGCTGAGCGCGGGGGCGCTGCGCCACGCGCAGCCTGCGCACGCAGCTCTGCCTGCAGTACAGCGCGGAGCAGATCGCGGTTGCCGCGCTCTTCCTGGGCATGGCGCTGCTGAAGCTGCCGCAGCTGCGCATCGACGGCCGCGAGTGGTGGACGCTGCACCGCTGCCTCGCGCCCGCGCAGCTGCTGGGTGCGCCCGCCCCCCCTGCATGCCCATGGAATACCCCGTGAATGAAGCGCGCACTTCGGATAACGCTGCCTGTCCAGTGGTGCGCAGCACCGATGCCTGCATGCAGGTATGCTGGCGGAACCGGGAACGTCGGGAAGAGCGGAGCGCCTGCATGCGGTGACGGGGCTGGGGCTTGCGCCCGCCAGACATCTGCGCGCAGATCCTGGAGGTCTACAGGGAGCACAACCTGCCGGCGGCGGCGGACGCCGCGGCGGCGCCGGAGCGCGCGGCGCCGCCGCCGCCGCCGGGCGCCGGCTACCCGGGCGGCGCGCACGCTGCGAACCCGCCGGTCCAGCCGCCCGGCGCGGACCCGGCCGGCCCGGCCGCGAGCCCCGACGACGGCAGGCCGCCGCCGCCGCCCGGCGTCGACCCGGCGGGCGAGCCGTCCGCGGGCGCCGGCGCCGCCAGCTGGGGCGGCCAGGCGGCGGGCCCGGGCAACGCGCGGGGGGCCCCTTGGGAGCTGAGCGCGGCGGACGGCGGCACGGGGGGCATGGCGCGGGGCCCGGCAGCGGAGCGCGGCGGGCAGGGGGGCGCTGCGGCGGGTGGCGTACAGTCTGCCGCCGCCGTGTGGAGGGAAGGGGTGGAGCAGAGCGCGGCCGGGCGCGGCTTGCTCCTGCCACAGAGACCGCTGCACCCGCTGCGGGAGGGCGTGGAGGCTGGCGTGTAGCTCGCTGTGAGCTTTTTTTGCATGCGCTGCGCCCCGTCCTGCGCGTATGGCTCATGCCCCTCGCAAGTCACTCTGCAGCATCTGTTTAGGCACAGGACACTGAGACTCTGCGGCGCAGAGGCCTGTCAGTGACTCTCGCGTGCAGATGTTGTTTTGCCGGGGCGCTGTGAGAGAGCGAGGCTGCCCGGTCCGAGCTGCGCCTTGCTTGCAGTATGCTGCGGCCTTCACATCACACACAGGGCCTGACAGCACAGGGCACCGGACGCAGGCCGCTTACACCCTGCATTGCTGTGCACACAAGCTGGCTTACAGCGTGTTCGAGCCGCTCTGCTGACACTGCGCATGCAGCCCCCGGGCGCGTGGAAGCCCAGCAAAGATGCCCTGCAGAGGCCGCCCTCTGCATGCCAGTCCCCCGGGCTCGCAGCACCAGCATCTTCGGCAACGCAACCGGCAAATGGAACGTCCCAGAAGGGCAATCCACCCGGGGGTGCGGTCTAAACTGGCCAGCCCACGCGGACGTGGCTCCCAGCAGGCCCGCACAGCGGAGCCCTCTCGGCGCGCGTGGTCACAGACAGGCGGCCCGCCGCCAGACAGAGCTGCCTACAGATGCAGGAGCCGCTGCGCTCACCCGAGCGCTGCAGCAGCCGGCAGGCAGCATGCGAGCACCAGCATCAGTAGGCCGCCGTGGCGCGCGTGACGTGGCCGACGGGCGCGTCCTCGGGCGCGCTGCCAGCCTGCGCCAGCAGGTACGCGCCCACCTGGCCCGCGGTCAGGCCGCCTGGCGCTGCGGCGGCGATGCGCGCGCAGGCGGCCACCGCGGCCGCGCGCAGCGCCGTCTCGCGGCCGCCTGCGCGCCGGCGCGCGCGCGCCAGTGAGAAGTGAGACGTGGAGCCCTGGGGCGCGGGAGCGTTGTCGCGTAGAACGGCGCCAGCTCGTACAGGCCCGCGCTGCCGGCGGAAAGGCTTGCTGCAGGCTCCAGCTGTCTTTGCATACCACTGAAGGCGCGGCTCTGTGGATGCGGCATGGTGTCCAGCGCACATGCCACCATGCCGTGACGCATCCGGTGATCCTCGGCCGGGCGCGCGTTCACGCGCATGCCTGGACGACGCCCACGGCCAGGATCATGCGGCAGCCCTGCAGGCAAACCCCCCATGACCCGCCTCACCGGTCTGGGCAAGCTCGCGCCCCTGCCAGCTGGCTCACACCTGACGGGACGTTCTCCCCTTCGTGGACCTCGGCTTCAAGGTTCTCGTGCGCTTGCAGGACGCCCAGATGGAACAGCCATGCGATGAGCGCACTGCCTGTAACAGAGGCGCCACAGCAGGAGCCTGAGCGGCGTGGCCGACAGCGGTGATATGAAGGCGAATGGTACATGCAGGCACACTCCTCGTTTCTGGGCGCATCTTGCGGACTGACCTGGTTCAACAGCACTCTTGATCTCTGCGTGCAGCGCGAAGCAGGCACGCCAGTGTCGGCAGTCCTGGATGCACGTATTGATAGTGCGTGTTGATGTGTCTGCAGACATGGCAGGCAGAAGCTCAAACAGCTGTATGCCATGCGGGAGTGCCGCATGGAACCACGGACCTATTGTGCTGCAGCGGCCACCGGGGCGGCTGAGTTATCCCCCCCATGAGGCACGCCGGCGCGAGCCCCATAGTATCCGCTGGATGCCTGCGGGAAGGGGGGTTGGTGGTAGTGGCGCCGCCTCGGCTACACGCATGCAAAGCGCAGGACGCACCAGAGTCGGCAGGCAGATCAGCCGCGTCAGCGAATGCGAAGCGCGCATCCTCGCCGCCAAAGCGCGCCGCCAGGTCACCGGCGAGGCCCGCGGCCTTCCGGTGCAGCGGCACCGGCCGGCCCTGCCAGTCCCCGACGTCTGCAAAGCCCGGCACCGCCTCCGCCAGGCCCGCCACCAGCGCGGCCGCGCTCGCCGGCTGCCTGCGCGGGCGGCGCCCCAGGCTTCGCCGGCAGAGGGCGACAGGCAAACGCTCTCCTATGCAGGAGGCACACAAGCCCAGCACCACATGTGTTGGACAGCAAAAGGGACAGCAAAAGGGACAGCAAAAGGGACAGCAAAAGGGCAAAAGCAGTCAGCAGCCATCGTCTCAGTCTTGCTGGGCCCTGCTGCGCCGCAGCACCCGCGCAACACCACACTTATATTAGGACCGCCGCTTGCATCGCGGCACGCACCCGGTGGCGTGGCGCGCATCCAGCAGCTGCAGCACGAGCGCGCCGAGGTCTCGCGCGCCCGCAGTCGCCAGCGCATCGCCCGCACCATGCAGCACGGCCCGCATGCGCTCGCTCAGCCCCGCCAGAGGTCCCTGCATGGCCGCCCAGCCCTTAGGCGGTCTGGGAGCGAGCCCCTGTCAGCAAGCCCGCAAAGTTCCGCCCCGCACAAGTAGGTCCGCAACAGGCCCCTTGACATGCCTCTGGGCATGTTGGACATGCCTCTGGGCATGATCAAGCCATTGGGCAGGTCCAGCCCGCACAGCATAGCATAGGCTCAGCTTGGTACAGAGGCACCTGCCACGACAGCCACTGCAGCTGGCTGGCTGACTGATCAGGTCAAGCAGAGCCAACCGCGCAATACCATGTAAGGCGGCCCTGCAAGAGCTGGAGCCCCCGCTAGGATGCCTCCCTGACATTGCTCAGTGCCAGGAGGCTTGTCGCAGCGACGCGCCCATATGAGCTGCTGGGACCCCATGCATGTTGGCCGATGCATGCCACACTCAAAAGGGGCTACGCCGGGTCAGAACTCGTCGTGTCCGACACGCTGAGCACCTCCACCAGCGAGAGCAGCGCTGGGCGCACGGGCCGGGATATGTAGATACCCGGCTGCAGCTGCGCATCGACCTGCGCCGGGAAGCCGAAGTAGTCGGCGAGCGCAAAGCCGGAGAGGCTGCTGAGGAAGTCGGCGTCCAGGGCCTTGCCGCTGATGTGCAGCCTGGCCAGGGGAACCAGCGTGTCAGGCCTGCCTGCAGCCTGGCAGCCTGGCGCACCGCGGCATTGTGCTCACAGCACGCCTGCTACTGTGCAGCAAGGACTTGGCCGGCCTACCGCTAGCGTGCCGGGCACCGGGGCTGCCCGGCCAGGCAAGCCGTAGAGCTGCATGTTCAGGCTCAGCTGCAAGAGTGTTTACAGCTATCCTGGCCTGCGTGCACACAGGGCCACACCCGAACACGCCAAACTGCATCGTCTCCCGCGCGCCGCGGCCCGTGGTCTGCCGCAGCAGCGCATCGTAGCCCGAGCCAAAGTCCAGCAGCCTCTGCAGCGCCATGAGGTTCACCTGCGCTGCACGCTGGACTCAATAGCAGCTAGCTCTGCCACTGATGACACAGGAAACTCGAGTGCAGCGCACCTCGCTCTGCAGGCCATCAAATCGAATGGGCAGGCGCGGCAACGCCTGGTCAGCGGCAGCGCGGACGTCTTCTGGGTCCAGCTCAGCCGCAAAAGCTTGCAGCCGCGCAGACTCTATGCCTACTTCGTCAGACGCACCGCTGACAACGTACTCGCACCCCCTGCCACACGCACAAGCGCGCTGGATGGCACAGCGTGCCAGACGAGAAGCCGCATGCACCGGATCATTCAGCTGTATGCACAGATCACTCATGCGCGGAGGCGTGCTCACACCTGGTAATGTCCTGCAGAATGCTGCTCGCGGGAAGGCCAGGCATGTTTGATTACCTGTCTTCACCTGTCAGGTGACGAGAAAGTTGTTTGCGGGAATGTCCGTCGCTGACAGCGGCACTGTCCAAATATATGTGCTCTTCTAACAGCAAAATTAAAATAAGGTGCTTTTCTAAAAATAAAGCAAGCTTGGCTTACCCTTGTAGGGCTTTGAGTGTCTGCGCTGAGGACGTGCCACGGTCCCCGCGCGGGTGAGTGTACGCTTTGGGCCAGCCACAGTCTCAGTAAGAGTTACTTTTCGCCTCGCAGCCATGATGTCAGCACGCATTCTGGGCTCGCAGCAGACGTCCACGTCGCGCCCTGCGGCGCCATCATTTTTGTCCGGGCGGCCCGTGCCCGCGGGTGCGACTCCTGCTGTCACATCTCGCGTCAGAGGCCCGTTCTCTCGACAGGGTCTGAGCTGCAGGCGCGGCACGCAGGGCTGGGCTGTGGCGCGGCGTGCCGCGCACAGCGGCGGCAGCGCGTTGCAGCGCGGGCGGCCTCGGTGAGTCCTGCAGTCATCTTGCCTATGGGTTTCCAAGCGTTGCGCAGTTGCGAGCGCTTTTCTGTTCAGCGCTGCAGCTGACTGCTGGATGTGTGTTTCTCCAGGATGACAAGTTGCAGAGCAGCAGCGGGCGCCGCGACTTGTTGAAAAAGTGCGCCTGACCACTCTGCTTGCTGTGTGCTGCTGCCGCTCTGTTGTCACGCTCTGTGCTCACACCCCATTGTCGACCGCGGCTGCATAGAGTAGCCGAGCGGCTTCACGGCTAGGTGTCCGCAAGTGCTTTCGGCGTGCGGAGCCCCTGGCTGACTGGCCTGCTTTCCGTGGCGCAGTGCGCTGGCGGCCTCCCTGGCCGTGTTCCCAGCGGCCGCTGCGAAGCGCGCGCGCGCGGAGGACGCGACCGGCGTCGCGTCGTCGCGCATGTCCTACTCGCGCTTCCTCGAGTACCTGGACATGGGCCGCGTGAAGAAGGTGACGCTGAGGCGCCACTAAGCATGCTGCTCGCAGTTTTATCTGATACTTCACATTCCGTGTGCGCCTTCACTGACTCCCAGCTGGTGCTTGCTCTGTGCCACCAGTCCACCTGCTTGTCCTGCGATGCGTTTGGTATAGTAGAGATCGCGCAGTATGTAGAGAGGTCTCGCAGTGTCAACAACTGACCTCGAATAGCAAACCATAGCAATGCTAAGGCGCTGTCCCGCCGGCGGCAGGTGGACTTGTACGAGAACGGCACGATTGCGATTGTCGAGGCGGTCAGCCCCGAGCTGGGCAACCGCGTGCAGCGCGTGCGCGTGCAGCTGCCGGGCACCAGCCAGGAGCTGCTGCAGCGCTTCCGCGACAAGTCCGTCGACTTTGCCGCGCACTCCAACACCGAGGACGGCGGCGCGGTCTTCCTGAACCTGCTCGGTGCGCGGCTGCGGCGAGTGTCGTTCAGAGCACGTGTCAGGCGCAACCAGCTGGCGTGCGAGTGTTGCGAGGCAACACCACACTGCCGTGTGGAGCGTCTTGCTGGTAGCATAGTAATGAACGGTGTTCATGCTACTTCTCAAGAGCAGGCAGTGTGGTGAGCTGCTGCTGTTGTGACGGAGGAAGTCAGGCTGGGCTGTTGGCCACCTGTTGAGCCTCCAAGGTGCCTGTCGCGGCTCAGCGTGCTCGTTTGAAACATGCGTTTGGACGGTCTATTGGTGTCGCGCAAGCGCTTGGGTGCAAAGCAGCGCAGGGGTCCCGCGGCCGGCGCCGGGCGCGGCCGCCTCACAGCCGCGGCGCTGGCAGGCAGCCTGGGGCCCGCCCGCTCCTGGAGCGCGAGCGCGCCGCGAGGGCCCGCTGCGCCGCGCGCAGGCAACCTGGCCTTCCCGCTGCTGCTGGTGGGCGGCCTGTTCCTGCTGTCGCGGCGCTCGCAGGGCGGCATGGGCGGCCCGGGCGGCAACAACCCGCTCGCGTTCGGCAAGTCCAAGGCCAAGTTCCAGATGGAGCCCAACACGGGCATCACGTTCGACGACGTGGCCGGCGTGGACGAGGCCAAGCAGGACTTCATGGAGGCGCGCCGGCCGCCCTCGCGCTGCTGCCTGCTTATGTGTGCTGCGAAGGGCCTCGAGCTAGTGGCTGCATATGTATGCGCATTGCTGCGCGCACCTGTATACGTACTGGGGTCGAATGCGCTGTGTCACACCCTGTTAGCAGTGGGATGTCTGCAGCGTGTGACACGGGTTGCAATGCCGTGGGATGCAGGTGGTGGAGTTCCTGAAGCGGCCGGAACGCTTCACAGCGGTCGGCGCACGCATCCCCAAGGGCGTGCTGCTGGTCGGCCCGCCTGGCACAGGCGCGCACTGCGGTGCCAAGGGCAATCACAGTGTTCTGAATGGTTGCATCCGCTGTGGGTATGATGTAGCTTTTGTATAAGTTGCATTGCAGTCTGGCATGAGCATGCTTACGTGGGTGGGCAGCAGCGCTCGGCAGCCTGCCTGGGGCGTCTGACATGCATGCTGACACGCGTGCGCCGCTGGCTGCAGGCAAGACGCTGCTGGCCAAGGCGATCGCCGGCGAGGCGGGCGTGCCGTTCTTCTCCATCTCCGGGTCCGAGTTCGTTGAGATGTTTGTCGGCGTGGGCGCCTCGCGCGTCCGCGACCTCTTCAAGAAGGTGCGGCGCGGCAGCACAGCTT
>JAABUR0100007709.1_pt1 | contig 12665 bp, 7 predicted proteins | sample 5560091 | NCBI WGS metagenome assembly JAABUR01 (sample SAMN10711879, study PRJNA513375) | rock metagenome | isolation source: Antarctica rocks | place: Antarctica: Victoria Land, University Valley sud
CCAGGAGTTTATTAAAGCATGGAAAGAAAGGAAGCTTCGGTGGGAATACGAACTACAGGGAAGTACAAAAAAAGAATGGGATGAGTTTTTATTTACCCAAACTGAACTTGCATCTGTACCAGCGCCGGTTATAGCAGGAATGAAAACTCCGGAGCGTATCTTACTATCTACTTCCTTTAATAATTTCGGGTGCTTGAATGTTGGAAGTCTGAACCCTCTGACTGAGGAACAATTCGATATTTTATTGCGTTTCGCAAAGGTATTTGACCTAACCTATACCCGCTTCAATGATCTGCAAAAAGCAGAAGCACAGGCAAGAGAGGCGAGGATTGAAGCTGCATTGGAAAAAATTAGAAGTCGGTCACTGGCCATGCATCATTCAGGGGAGCTTAAAGACGTTGTTGAAGTGATGTTTAAAAAACTCGACGAATTGAAGGTGCTTCATGGTACTGTCGCTATTCAATTGTTCGATTTTACCACCAAAGATTCTTTTTTCTGGCCCGGTAATACGCTAAATGAGGAGCCTCCGTTGGTAAAACTTCCATTCGATGAAAGCATTATGAATGAGGACACTTGTTATAGGGATCTCTGGCAGGCAATGATTTCAGGTGAAGCTATCTTCAATAAGGTCTATTCTCGCAAGCAAAAAGACCGATGGTTTCAATACGTTTTTGACAACAATGATTTAGCCACAATTTCTTCGGAGTCGAGGCAATTTATTCTCCAGGCAGAAACGCACACAGTTTGTTTTATCCCCCTAAAAAATTCGGCTTTGTTTGCAGATAGTTGGGATGGCAGCCTTTTCTCGGAAGACGACTTCCGAATTCTAAAAAAGGCAGTCAAAGTTTTTGAACAGGCATATATACGTTTCCTCGACCTGCAAAGAGCTGAAGCGCAAGCGAGGGAAGCACAGATTGAGTTGGGTTTGGAGCGGATCAGGGCAAGGGCCATGGCCATGCAGAAATCGGATGAACTGGCCGAGGCAGCAAAGCGGCTTTACAATGAGTTGAGAGCGCTGAACATTAACCCGGTCTCCTGCGGATACATGTTTATCAATGAAGAACAACAAACGCAAACCGCATGGGTTACATTGCCCGATGGCACACTACTTCCTGATTATATCGTCTTTCCATTAACGGGTGACCTGATTTTGAATGACAGGTATAAAGGCTGGAAGCAGAAAGAACCGCTTCACAAAGCCATGATAGAAGGTGAAGTGAACAAAGAACATCACCGTTTTTTATCTTCACATGTACCGGCAAATATTTCAACGGAGATCTTTGCCCACATTCCTGAAAACATTGTTTTTTACAGCGCTAACTTTTCGGCTGGCTACCTGATGATCATTGCCACGAAATCTTTTTCTGCGGAGGAAGAGCAGACAATCATACGCTTTGCAAAAGTTTTCGAAATAACCTACACCCGGTTCCTTGATCTGCAGCGGGCGGAAGCACAGGCAAGAGAAGCGCAGATTGAGCTGGCAATGGAAAGAGTAAGAGCAAGAACAATGGCAATGCAAAAGAGCGGCGAACTGGCCGATGTGGCGGGCCTGTTGTTCAAACAGGTAAGTGATTTGGGCATCAAAGCGTGGACAACCGGTTTTAATGTCTGGAGCGATGACAACAATTACTATACGGATTACATAACAAGTCCGCAGGGCGGCTTCATTGAACCTTACACAATAAATGCCACCAGCTTCCCCGCCTTTAAGGAAATAAGCGATGCAAGGAAGAGAGGCAAAGAATTTTTTGTATCGTACCTGGAAGGCGAAATGCTCAAAGAAACCTACTTGCAACTCAGCAAGTTTGGCGACGAACGGCAATACGAGAAAATGCTGGAAGGCGGGTTTCAATTCCCGTCAAGACAGTTCAATCATTTTGTCTTTGGCTCGAAAGTTAGCCTAATGTTTATTACGTATGAACCGGTGCCAGAAGCCCATGCCATTTTCCAACGTTTCGGAAAAGTTTTCGAACAAACCTACACCCGCTTTCTCGACCTGCAAAAAGCAGAAGCACAGGCAAGAGAAGCCCAGGTTGAAACAGCTATGGAAAGAGTACGTGCAAGAACAATGGCCATGCAGAAAAGCGATGAGCTTGCAGAAGTGGCAGCAATACTGTTTAAACAGGTAAATGACTTAGGCATAAAAACATGGACAACAGGTTTCAATGTCTGGAGTGAAGACAATAACTCTTGGACGGATTATGTTACCAACCCGCGGGGTGGCTTTATAGAGCCTTATATAATAGATGCGACTGAATTCTCTGTCTTTATTGAAGTAAGCAATGCAAAGAAAAGAGGAGATGAATTTTATGTACAATATTTAGAAGGCGAAATGCTAAAAGAAACTTACCGACAACTCAGCAGCTTTGCTAATAAAAAACAGTTTGAAAAATTATTGGAAGAGGGTTTTGAGTTCCCATCACATCAATATCACCATTTTGTATTTGGCGCAAAAGTAAGCCTCATGTTTATCACATATGAACCGATACCCGAAGCCCATGATATTTTTAAACGATTTGGAAAAGTTTTCGAACAAACCTATATCCGTTTTCTTGATTTACAAAAAGCGGAAGCACAGGCAAGAGAATCTCAGATTCAATTGGCATTGGAAAGAGTGAGAGCCAGAACAATGGCGATGCAACGTAGTGAAGAACTGAAAGATACTGCGCTAATATTATTTCAGCATATACAGGAATTAGGTGTGCATTCATTTGCTTCCGGGGTTCATCTTTGGGAAGAAGACAGGAAAGCCGTTACTGTTTGGAGTTGTACTGAGGGTGAAATGCTTCCACCTTTCAAAGTGCCTCTTACAGAAGATCCCGCCTTGAAACATATTTATGAAGCCAGGGAAAGGGAGGAAACCTTTCATGTAGAAGAAATGGGTGGCGAAGCATTGATAGATCATTACAAGTATATGTTTTCGCTTCCTTTTGTAAAGGAAATTTTTGGCGGAGCCGGTTTATCTCTCCCAACATTTCATATCTTTCATGCTGCCTATTTTGCGAACGGGTATCTTTTGTTTATTACGCATCAACCTTGTCCCGAAGCATATGAAATATTTAAAAGATTTGCAGCAGTATTTGAACAGACCTATACCCGTTTCCTCGATTTGCAAAGAGCAGAAGCGCAGGCAAGAGAATCTCAGATTCAATTGGCTTTGGAAAGGATTCGTGGCCGTTCGTTGGCAATGCACCATTCCAATGAACTTAAAGATGTTGTTGCCATATTATTTCAACAATTAAAAATACTGGGATTAGAATTTGATGGAGGAGCAGCCATTCATTTATTCAGCGAAGGTTCAAGAGATGCTGTCATATTAGTCGCTTCTCCTCTTGCATTACCAATGCAAGTAAATCTTCCATTCGATAAAGAAGCATTTGTAAACAACCCAATAATATTAGATTTATGGCATGCAAAAGAAACCGGAGAAAATATTTTCAACAGGTTTTATTCCTTTGAAGAAAAAAATAAATATTTCGAATATGTATTTAAACACAATAGCCTGGAAACATTACCTCAATCAGCAAGAAATTTCATACTTGAGGCTGATAGTTATACCGCTTCTTTCATTGCGGAAAAAAATTCTTTGTTGGGTGCTAACAGTTGGAGCCGCCAGTTATTCTCTAAAGATGATTTCGATGTATTGAAACGCATCGCCAAAGTTTTTGAACAGGCATATATACGCTTTCTTGATTTACAAAAAGCAGAAGCACTAGCGATACGGGCAGAACAGGACTTGATAGAAATAAAATCGGCAAGGAAAAAAGCAGAAGACACGTTAACTGAGTTAAGAGCTACGCAGGCACAACTGATCCAGAAAGAAAAGATGGCTTCGCTCGGCGAACTTACGGCCGGCATTGCGCATGAAATTCAAAACCCTTTAAATTTTGTCAATAATTTTTCAGAGGTAAATACAGAACTTGTTTCAGAACTGAAAGAAGAAATTGATAAAGGAAATATTGATGAAGTAAGAGCAATAGCAAATGATATCAAAGAAAACGAACAAAAAATAAATCATCACGGCAAGCGTGCAGATGCCATCGTAAAAGGCATGCTGCTGCATTCAAGAGCAAGTACAGGCAAAAAAGAATCAACAGATATAAATGCTTTAGCTGATGAATATTTACGATTAAGTTATCATGGCTTAAGAGCTAAAGACAAAGACTTTAATGCAGACTTTAAAACAAATTTCGGTGAAAGTATTGCCAAAATAGAAGTTGTACCACAGGAGATAGGAAGAGTATTATTGAACTTATACAACAATGCTTTCTATGCAGTAAATGAAAAAAAGAAAATGCTTGATGGACCATTTGAACCATTAGTTTCAGTAACCACAAAAAGAGTTGATAATAAGATAGAGCTATCTGTTAGAGACAACGGCACAGGCATTCCTCGAAAAGTATTAGATAAAATATACCAGCCATTCTTTACAACAAAACCTACAGGGCAGGGAACGGGGTTGGGATTATCCTTAAGCTATGATATTATCAAAGCACACGGAGGGGAGATAAGAGTGGAGAGTAAGGAAGGGGAGGGAAGTGAGTTTGCTATTTACTTACCAACTAAAGAAAATTTGCAATAGAGTTCTTATGAAAACCTTCTGCTTAATTCTTCAATTTATTTTACTGAGCTGTTTATGCATCGGGCAGAAAGTTATTCATATAGACTCGCTTCCGGCAGAAGGTTTTTTGCTCGATAAGGGATGGAAATTTCAGGCAGGTGATAATCCTGATTATGCGAATGCTGATTATGATGACAGCAAATGGCAAAGTATAAATCCAACTTTAGATATTCATGATTTACCACAAGGTACTAAATCAGGTATTTGCTGGTTGCGTTTGCATGTTGTAATAGATAGTAGCCTGTTAGGAGAGCAATTAGCTTTAATTATCACTCAATCTGTTGCTTCTGAAATTTATTTGAATGGACGACTACTATACAAATTTGGAACAGTAAGCGCCAACCAGAAAGAAATCAAAGCTTATGATCCACTAGGTATGCCTTTTTCATTTCCTCTTGATAAGAATACAGAACAATTGCTCGCAGTCCGATATGCAGTCCAACCAAATCTTTTATATCCGAACGAAATCCCTTTGTTAAAAATCCACATAAATAATACGTATGCTGCCGCCAAACAGTGGCGGCGGTTTGATAGAGGTTTTCCAACCTCTATCACTATCAGAATAGGTGCTTTTTTTATTTTAGCAGTGCTTTACCTCGCTTTTTTTCTTTATTACCGTGAGCAAAAAGCCAATTTATTCTTTTTCCTGTATGCATTGCTACTAATCCTGGGTGATGCTATTCAATTGAATTCCTTTAGTGGGGGTATCGAATTTCAATACATATTTCTTCTTAATAATCTTACGTTGGCTTTTTGGGATTTGGCACGCTTGTTCTTACTCACTGCGCTTTATTCGCTCCTTCGGCAAAAGAGAGCATGGATATATTGGGGGTTGACTGCGGCAATAATTATAGGTATTTTTCTAAATGTTTTCGGATCTCTTAATAGTTTCGAAATAAGCGAGTTTTTGATCAGCAACTTAGTTAATATTGAAATAGTGCGAACTGCTCTGAAAGCATTGAAGCTAAAAATAAAGGGGGCATGGATCATTGCAACCGGTGCAATTAGCTTTTCGATCTTTTGGGGTGCCTTTGTATTAGGTACATCAATCTATAATTATATAGATATCCCTATCAGTGAAAATTATATACTTGGAGATGTTCTTTATAACCTGGCATTCCTTAGTATTCCTATGGCAACCGCCATTTATATGGCGCTTGATTTTGCTTTTACCAGCCATACGTTAAAAGAAAAGTTGGCTGAGGTGGAATACCTTTCTAGAAAGACCATTGCACAGGAAAAAGAAAAACAGCAAATTTTATCCTCCCAAAAGGAAACACTCGAAACACAAGTAACAGAACGAACTGCCGAATTAAAGCAATCTCTTGAAGAATTGAGATCAACACAAGCTCAACTTATCCAATCAGAAAAAATGGCGTCTCTTGGTGAACTCACCGCAGGCATTGCCCATGAGATACAAAACCCTTTAAACTTTGTCAACAATTTTTCCGAAGTGAATACAGAATTGATAGATGAAATGAAAGATGAATTAGTAAAGGGAAATAACAAAGATGCAATAGCGATTGCTGATGACATAAAACAAAACTTAGATAAAATAAATCACCATGGCAAACGTGCCGATGCGATTGTAAAAGGTATGCTGCAACATTCAAGAGCAAGCACAGGCAAAAAAGAACCAACAAATATCAATGCTTTAGCAGATGAATATTTACGTTTAAGCTACTATGGACTGAGAGCCAAAGACAAAGACTTTATGCAAACTTTATAACAGATTTTGATGAAAGCATGGGTAAAATAGAAGTAGTACCGCAAGACCTTGGAAGAGTGTTATTGAACTTGTACAACAACGCCTTTTATGCAGTTAATGAAAAAAGTAAAACTGCAACAGAGATATATGAACCGACTGTTTCTGTTAGTACGAAGAAGGTTGATGATATTATAAAGATTATGGTAAAAGATAATGGAGGCGGCATTTCACAAAACATGGTTGATAAAATCTTTCAACCATTCTTTACAACAAAGCCAACCGGCCAAGGTACGGGATTGGGTCTATCCTTGGCTTACGATATTATAAAAGCGCATGGGGGAGAAATAAAAGTGAATACGATAGAAGGTGAAGGAGCGGAGTTTACAATTCAACTGCCACTCAAGAATAAAAATTAAACACATCAGGCAATGAAAAACAAAATTTTAATGATCTTTTTTTTATTGACTGTTCAATTTGTTGATGCACAACAAAACGAAATAGATAGTTTCAGGAATATTATAAGCAAGCAAAGAAAAGATACTACTGAAGTAAACGCTATAATTACCATAGCCTGGTTCTACCTTTTCATGAATCCGGACTCTGCTATTATTATGGCTAAAGAAGCGGTGGATTTGGCACGGAGACTAAATTATTCCGTAGGAGAAGGGGTTGCATTAAACGCACTTGGAGAGGCTTCGCATACCACAGGAGATTTTCCGCAGGCGTTAGAGGCTTTGTTCCATGCTTTGCGTATCGCCAGAGAAATAAAAGACCGGGAAATAGAGTCGAGCAGTTTAGACTTTATCGGGATAGCTTATGTTGACCTTGGCGAATACAGGCAGGGACTTAATTATCTCTATCAGGCAAAGGAAATTAACGACAAATTTTCCTTAAGAGGAGAAAAACTGATGAAAGGCTTTCGCCTGTCCAATATTGGTCATGCTTATGAAAAACTTGGTAAGCGAGACTCAGCATTATTTTTTCAACAACAAGCGCAAATCTTGTCTCACGATTTACCGCCGGGGCCTGAAAGCGCATTGATATTAACACGCCTCGGAGTTGTTGAGGCCGATTTAGGAAATCAGGCACAGGCCTTGAGCAATTATAGGGATGCAATCTACATCGGGGATCTTCTTAATCTCGGTATAGCCCAATACCGGATAGCTGAATTATTCTATACACTAAAACAACCAGATTCGAGCCTGCACTATGCCCGCCTTGCTTTTCTTAATAGTCAGAGAGCATCGGAAAAAACATGGGTGCTGGAAACCAGTAGCCTGCTTGTAAAACTTTATAAAGCTAAAAACGAGATTGACAGTGCATTTCACTATCAGGAAGTATCAATGGAGCTTAAAGACAGTTTGTTTGGTCCTGAAAAATTTCACAGGTTGCAATTACTAACTATTAATGAACAGCAACGCCAGCAGGAAATACTACAACGCCAGAAAGAAATTCAGCATGAAAAGGAAAAGTTTGAAAACAAAATAAAAATGGTTGCTTTACTGGCAATTGCAGGAGTTTTTGTATTGCTTGCCATTATACTTTATCGCAACAATCGCCAGAAGCAAAACACAAATGTTTTACTGCAAAAACAAAAAGAAAAAGTAGAAAGTACTTTATCAGAATTAAAATCCACACAAGCCCAGCTTATTCAAAGTGAGAAAATGGCAAGCCTTGGAGAACTCACAGCAGGTATTGCACACGAGATACAAAACCCGTTGAATTTCGTCAATAATTTTTCTGAAGTAAATACAGAATTAATAGAAGAAATGCAACAAGAAATGGATAAAGGAAACTTTAATGACGCAAAAGAAATCTCAAATGATATAAAAGAAAACTTAGAAAAAATAAACCATCATGGCAGGCGTGCCGATGCGATTGTGAAAGGTATGTTGCAACATTCAAGAGCGAGTGCTGGTAAGAGAGAACCAACAAATATTAATGCTTTAGCAGATGAATATCTACGCATAAGTTATCATGGTTTAAGAGCTAAAGACAAAGATTTTAATGCAAACTTCATCACGCATTTGGATGAAACGGTCGGCACGATAGAAGTGGCTCCACAAGACATAGGTAGAGTGCTGCTCAACTTATACAACAACGCCTTCTATGCAGTAAATGAAAAAAAGAAACAATTGAACGGAACATTTGAGCCTACAGTTTTAGTAAGCACAAAAAGAGTTGGTGATAAAGTAGAGCTATCAGTAAGAGACAACGGTAACGGCATACCGCAAAAACATCTCGACAAAATCTTTCAACCTTTCTTCACTACTAAACCCACGGGGCAGGGAACAGGATTGGGATTGTCGTTAAGTTATGATATTATAAAAGCGCATGGGGGAGAGATAAAAGTGGAGACGAAAGAAGGCGAGTATACTCAGTTCATCATCATCCTTTCAAACTTCTCTCAATCATGAAATCATTTTTCATTATCCTGTTGCTGAGTTCAACCCTGTCGGTTGCGGTTGGTCAAGCCGAAAGAGTGCCCAATCTTCTTACAGAGCCAGACAGTCTGAAGGGCCTGATAAGACAAACCTCACAAGATACCGGTAGGGTGCTGTTATTGGTTCAACTTGCAAGTGATTATCGCTTTTACAAAACAGACTCTGCTATAATTATTGCTCAAGAGGCGAGACAGCTATCACGGAGACTAAATTTTATCAAAGGAGAAGTGCAGGCTTTAAACACAGCCGGAGAGGCATATCGATTTCAAGGTGAATTCCCGCAGGCATTAGAGTATCAATTTAATGCTTTAAAAATCAGCAAAAATAGTAATGACAAGGAGGGAGAGGCAAGCAGCTTGAACCTGATTGGGTTCATCTACGTGGAGATGAGCGAGTACCGGGAGGGGCTAAATTACTTATACCAGGCTAAAAAATTGAACGAACATTTTTCATTTCAATTAATTCGCTGTTTAGGATTATCGTACATAGGCTTTGCATATGAAAAAATGAATTTTTTAGACTCGGCTTTATTTTTTCAACAGCAAGCTTATAAAGTGTATGAACGATTGCCCCAAAACCTTATTTTAGGATCGGTTATATTGTTACGCCTCGGACTTATTCAATTCCATTTAGGCGACAACGACGAGGCCTTGCGCTATTACCGGAGATCTCTCGAGAGTACAAACTTTACCGGTGATATTTTTAATCGGGCCAGAGTCCAATACCGGTTAGCCGACTTATATTATAAATTGAACCGACTGGATTCGAGCCTGGCATATGCTCAACTTTCTTTTGTTAATGGAGGAAAAATATCTCAAAAAGGAACGATGCTGGATGCAAGTAGCTTGCTTATAAAGCTCTATAAAGCCAGACACAACCTCGACAGCGCCTTCTATTATCAGGAAGTAGCAATGGGAACAAAAGACAGTCTATACGGTGTAGAAAAGTTTAAACAGCTTCAGTTGCTTACTTTCAAAGAACAACAACGGCAGAAGGAAATTCAGCAAGAACAGGAACGGTATAAAAACAAAATAAGGACGTATGCTTTAATTGGCGTATTAGCGGTATTTTTATTTCTTGCTCTCTTTTTTTATAGAAACAACCGACAGAAGCAGAAAGCAAATATTCTTCTGCAAAAACAAAAAGACCAAATAGAGAGTACTTTAACAGAACTGAGGTCAACGCAGACCCAGCTCATCCAGTCAGAAAAAATGGCTTCTCTTGGTGAACTCACCGCAGGCATTGCGCATGAAATTCAAAACCCGTTAAATTTTGTAAATAATTTTTCAGAGGTTAACACAGAATTAATAGAAGAATTAGAACAGGAAGCTAACAATGGAAATATTGAGGAAGTAAAGGCAATTGCAACTGACATTAAAGAAAACGAACAAAAAATAAATCATCACGGCAAACGTGCAGATGCCATAGTAAAAGGCATGCTTCAACATTCAAGAACAAGCAGAGGCAAAAAAGAGCCGACAGATATTAATGCTTTAGCTGATGAATACCTACGCTTAAGCTATCATGGTTTAAGAGCTAAAGACAAAGACTTTAATGCAAACTTTAAAACGGATTTTGATGAAAGTATTGGCAAGATAGAAGTTGTGCAGCAGGATATAGGCAGAGTGTTATTGAATTTATACAATAATGCTTTTTATGCTGTTAACGAAAAGAAGAAACAACTCAACGGAACGTTTGAGCCGACAGTTGAAGTAAGCACAAAGAAGGTGGACAATAAAGTTGAAATATCCGTAAAAGATAATGGCATTGGTATTCCACAAAAAGTATTAGATAAAATCTTTCAGCCCTTCTTTACAACAAAACCAACAGGGCAGGGAACTGGACTGGGTTTATCATTAAGCTATGATATTATTAAAGCACATGGTGGTGAAATAAAAGTAGAGACGAAGGAAAGTGAGGGAAGTGAGTTTATAATTGAACTACCATTTAACAAAATAAGATGAAAAAGATATTTTATCTCTCTTTGATATTATCACTTTCACTAATAAAAACCACTGCACAAAATAATTATGCAGATAGTTTAAAACAACAACTTGCTTCGGCCAAAGAAGATGCAGACCGGGTTGATTTACTTTCCCAATTAGCACAATTTTATACTTTCTTTTATCCTGATACAGCCGAAAGCTATGCAAGACAAGGATTACAATTGGCACGAAAGATAAATAATAACAGAGGAGAGGCCGAGTGTATGATGTCATTATGTTTGACTCTGACCTTTTCCGGGAATTATACCAGTGCCCTGGATTATGGGCTGAAAGCCTCTCCCTTGCTTGCAGATTTGCATGATACCATATTGCTTGTCTGGAATAGTATTCAAATATTGACCTGCTACCGGCAACTGGAAGATTATGATCAGGCATTGATCTATGGTTATAATGCAAAGAGATTAATGAAGCTCTCTCATCCTGATTCCAACCAGGTAAGCGTAGGACTGGGAATGATAGGTGCCGTTTATGAAAAGAACAATCAACTGGATTCTGCATTGTACTATGAACAAAAAGCTTTTGCATCAGATACCAGCTGGAATCAGCTATTTCAATTTATAGGTGAAATTCATGCTAAAACAGGCCATAGGGATTTGGCGCTGGATTATTATAAAAGAGGTTTACGCATTGCTGCAAAAAAGAATAATTCAATAGGCTTTATAGGCCTGTATAATGCCATTTCTAAAGTTTTTGAATCAGCCGGGCAAATCGACTCCTCTATATTCTATGCCAATAAATCTGTTGTGCAGCCTGGCGTAAAAAGCAATCCTCAAGGTTTATTGGAAGCCTCATCTCAGCTTGACAGGCTTTACGCGATGCAGGGAAGGCTCGACAGCACCATAAAATACCTGAAAGTTGCGAATACTTTAAAAGACAGTTTATACAGCCGGAAAAAAACGAGGGAAGCGCAAAATTTTGCCTTTAATGAAAAGTTACATCAACAGGATCTTATAGCTCAACATCAAAGGGATAATAACAAAATAAGAGTAGCTGTGCTGCTATCTGTGATCCTCATCTTTTTACTGATTGGGTTTTTTCTTTGGCGAAATAATCAGCAAAAACAAAAAGCAAAAAACAAAATTGAGAAGGCATATTCTGACCTAAAATCCACCCAAGCCCAACTCATCCAATCATAAAAGATGGCTTCACTTGGTGAATTAACAGCAGGCATCGCACATGAGATACAAAACTCCTTAAATTTTGTAAATAATTTTTCAGAGGTAAATACAAAACTAATAGATGAACTTGAACAGGAGGCTGACAAGGGAAATATTTTTGAAGTGAAAGCCATTGCAGTTATAGCAGAGTTAATGATTATTTTTTAATTGCACTTGGAGTGCTTTCTGCAGGCTTTGCATTAAAAGGCTTTCTTGTTCCCAATAAATTTTTTGATGGCGGAGTTACAGGTATTTCTCTTCTTCTTCACGAGCTCTATCACTGGAACCTTGCTTTTGTTATAGTTATTGCTAACCTCGCTTTCATTATAACCAGCTACTTTACCGTAAGTAAAAGCTTCGAAGTTAAAACCCATCTTTGGCGGATTTTTTATAGGAGTCGGAATTGGTTTAACTATGTGTGCAGGCTCAGCTTTAGATGGTGTTGAAGTGCTTGCAATGTACACTTTAAAACGCACCAGTTTTACAATACCAGAGATTATATTAATTTTCCACTATGGCAAACTTTAGGGTGGTTTTTGTATTTTTCAATTATTGCCAATGCCGGTGGCAGAAGGGGAAGACGTGCCGGTATATCTGATTTTTGCCGGTTTTTTATCAGCCATTTTTTACCGTCTACGCCTATCTCCACATTATCAGGAACTGCCATGAAGGAATCGATATAAGCGTAGCCAGTATAACAACTAAAGACAAAAAGGTCTTTTACAGTGG
>JAABUR0100007710.1_pt1 | contig 12664 bp, 8 predicted proteins | sample 5560091 | NCBI WGS metagenome assembly JAABUR01 (sample SAMN10711879, study PRJNA513375) | rock metagenome | isolation source: Antarctica rocks | place: Antarctica: Victoria Land, University Valley sud
CAACAAGCTTGGGAGGAACATAAGGAGCTGCGGCAGTTATAATTATCTTCTCGAATGGAGCAAAAGTGGGTAAGCCTTCAAAACCGTCCCCATAGAAAAATTTAATATATGGATATTTGCTTCTGAAGATAAATTCTTTATTTTTTTCAAAAAGTTTTTTTTGTCTTTCAATTGTAAAAACCTTTGCACCCATTTCAGCTAAAACAGAAGCCTGATAAGCACTTCCTGTACCTATCTCAAGGACTTTATCATATGGTTTAATTTCTAAAAGCTGGGTCTGGTAAGCGACTGTATAAGGTTGAGAAATAGTTTGCCCTTCAGCAATTGGAAACGCTCTGTCTTCGTAAGCGATTTTACTAAAAGCCGAGTCAAGAAAGAAATGCCGGGGAATATTATTTATGGCGGTTAAAACATTTTCATCAGTAATCCCTTTTTTTCTTAACTGATCTACCAGCCGCTTTCGTAAACCTTTGTACTGATATGTATCTGTATAGTTTTTCATGCCGCCTGCAATTTACTAAATGCGGTTGATAGCAAATTTGATTACCTTAAAATTACGACTAATTGTGAAAAAGGAAAATCTTGTATTTCAACATTAACGGAAAACCGGACCCTCATGAGACTTAAAGCTGGGCTGCGACTTATCCATTTCAGGCCATCCTTCTTTCCAGGTGATTTTATCTAATAACATTACCCTGCGTGTAGGTTGTTTTTTGTCAAAAGCATGATAAATCATCCATGTTTGTCCGGCTTTATCTGTTACGATATCACCATTATGCCCTGGGCCAATAAATCCCTGCTGATCAGGATTTTTTTGCAGTAATAAAGTACCTCCGTTTTCCAATAAATCTTTACCTTCTTTATCTGTATAGAGTCCTTCAAATGTTGCAGACCTTGCCACTTTTACCTTGTACGTACTTTTTTCGCCTTCACAACAACTGCCGGTCGAACCAAAATAGTAATAATAACCGTTTTTTTTATGAATGAATGATCCTTCATAAGCGTTCCCGCCAATCTTAAATTTGGTACCTTTTACATGTAGTCCGTCTTCAGAGAGTTCAATGCCGTAAATGCCATGAAAGCTGCCCCATATTAAATAAGGCTTTCCTTTATCTTCGAAAAAAAAAGGGTCTATAGAGTTATCTACACCAATTTCTTTGCTTAAAAATAATTTGCCATGATCTGTAAAAGGTCCTTCGGGTACTTTTGAAGTCGCCACTCCAATGCCGGGATTGGGATCTCCCCAGGTAGAATAAGAATAGTACAGAAAATAGGTATTCTTATAATAGCTAGCATCTGGTGCCCATATTCCACCTTCTGATTTCCAGTTCGGTTTTTTTATTAATGCATCTCCGACCACTGTCCAGTTAACTAAATTTTTTGTACGCAGAATTGGGATTATATACTGATCTCCGAAATTCTCTTTTTTCCAGCTTGCCTGGGTCGAGTATGCGTAAAAGAATCCGTCCCTGCCTTCAACTAAATTCGGGTCGGGAAAATCATGATTAAAAACAGGGTTTTGATAAATTAGTTTTTCAGAGGATGCGTTATCTGAAGCAGATAGTGCAGTTGCCTTTTCGTAATGACAAGAAACGGTAACCGCACCGATTAGAATAATGTAAAGTAATTTAACAGAATGATTATTTTTAAACGTAACAAACATATTTAGCAAATTAGAGATAGCCATTATGTAAAGATAATATTATCCAAATGAGCAATCACAATATGGATATAAAAAGGAAAAATTCAGAGAATTTTTTTTGAAATAAGCAGGACCGAAATGAAGGTTTATAACAACTTGGAATTAGTAAATGCAATTGTTCTTTGGTATAACAAATACAATTTTAATTAGTATCGCCAGGTTATTTTATTCTTTCGTTTTATAAATTAAATTTATATTGTTTATAACTCTTATATCCTATTTTTGCCAACATTAAAACTACATCAAAACGTTTGCTATGAGTGTATTAGTTAATAAAAACTCCAAAATAATTGTACAAGGTTTCACCGGTACAGAAGGAACTTTTCATGCTACTCAAATGATCGAATATGGTACAAATGTAGTCGGCGGGGTAACCCCGGGAAAAGGAGGTTCCACTCATTTGGATAAGCCGGTGTTTAACACTGTAGCAGATGCCGTACAAAATACAGGAGCTGATGTAAGTATAATTTTTGTTCCCCCTGCATTTGCTGCAGATGCTATAATGGAAGCAGCAGACGCAGGAATTAGTTTAGTTGTTTGTATTACTGAAGGTATTCCTGTGCAGGATATGGTGAAAGTAAAAAATTACCTGCTTTGTAAATCTACCCGCCTTGTAGGCCCCAACTGTCCGGGTGTTATTACGGCAGATGAAGCTAAAGTAGGCATTATGCCCGGCTTTATTTTCAAACGTGGTAAAATCGGGATTGTATCAAAATCAGGTACGCTCACATATGAAGCAGCAGACCAGGCTGTAAAAGCAGGTTTAGGTATTTCTACCGCTATCGGTATCGGCGGTGACCCGATCATAGGTACTACTACTAAAGAAGCCGTTGAGTTACTTATGAATGACAATGAAACAGAAGGTATAATTATGATCGGTGAAATTGGTGGTGGAATGGAAGCTGAAGCTGCACATTGGGTAAAAGAAAATGGCGCCAAACCTGTAGTTGGATTTATTGCAGGTCAAACTGCTCCTGCAGGCAGACGAATGGGCCATGCCGGTGCAATTGTTGGCGGCGCTGATGATACTGCTGCTGCCAAAATGAAGATTATGAAAGAATGTGGAATTTATGTAGTCGACAGCCCTGCAGATATTGGAAAAACAATGGCGGAAGCATTAAAAAAGTGAATACTAAGAAAAAAGCCTGGCAATTCTGAAGCCAGGCTTTTTTAATACTGCCAAGACTTATTGCTTTAGCCTAATTTATAAATTTGTGATATGAATATTTCTTAAATTAATAATGTTCTTAAACTAGGCGCTAAGTTTTTCCATTAGAAGATAAAGTTTAACCTTCATGTTTCTGTAAATATCAAACGTTGCGAGTTTATTATTTAAGCGTTTTATCTATTTTTTTAATGGCTTTGCAGTTACTAATACTAACATATGCTACCATAAAAAGAGATGATGCAAAAGAAAATACGCCTAATACTGCGAATACTTCCATATAATATTGCATTTTGTTCAATTAATAAACATCAAAACTGTTGCCGCGGCGAGTGAACAGTTTTATAAATAACACATCTTTCTCTAAAAGAAACTCCAAAAAAAGTATTATTTATAAATCGCAACCATATTTGTGCCATCACTACTCTTTACTCCACGATACATGCCTGCGCTATTGAAAGCCAGAGCAAAATTTCCCTTACTATCTACACCGATCAATCCGCCTTCACCCTCCATTTTTACCAGCTTGTTGAATACAACTTCATTACAAGCTTCTGTTATTGAGAATCTTTTATATTCCATCAATGCACTCACATCATAAGCAGCAACTGCGCGTATAAATACTTCTCCATGTCCGGTACAACTTATTGCGCAAGTATTATTGTTTGCGTAAGTTCCGCAGCCAATTACCGGACTGTCACCGATTCTGCCATATTTTTTATTTGTCATACCACCAGTACTTGTTGCAGCGGCAATATTTTCATAAAGATCACAGGCTACGGCGCCAACTGTACCGAATTTCTTTTCCTGAAATTCATTAACATCATTGAGGGTGTGGTCCAAAATATAATTATCAGAATCCCGAACCATCTTCCATTGATCGTATCTGAACTGAGAGAAAAAGTATTCATCAGGCTCAAGCTTTACGCCCTGTTTAATCGCAAAATCGTTAGCTCCTTTGCTACTTAAAAATATATGATTACTATTTCGTAAAACTTCCATTGCCAGTTCTATAGGGTTTCGTACATTTCTTACTCCGGCCACTGCACCGGCTTTTAGTGTTTCACCATCCATAATTGCAGCATCCATTTCCTGTAAACCTTTTTTAGTGAAGACAGAGCCCCGGCCAGCATTAAAAAGAAGATTATCTTCCAATATTACAGCAGCAGCTTTTACAGCATTAAGCGCAGAGCCACCTTCGTAAAGTACAGCATAACCTGCATCAAGGGCGTCCTGCAGACCTTTTCGATATGCCTTCTCCAACTCAGCAGAAATGTCCTCTTTATTAATAGTTCCGGCACCGCCATGTATAACCATTGTAAGTTTTTGCATATGTGTCAGTGCTGTTTTATGTTGAAATTAATAAAGTAAATAGTATGTCAAGAAAGGTTTTTAATTTATAGATAAGTGAGTATTGGTGTAAAAGAAATTTATTGCTGTGCTTTGGGTTTCTAATTATAAAAAATTACTATAAAAAGAATTGTTACTACTCAGTTTTTTTTTTAACGCAGAGTTCACTGAGGTTTTCGCAGAGAGCCACAGAGTGAATAATTGTTTACAATCTTTTAAGCCATTGGTTAATTTCAGCACATTAAAATTAATACGCGATCCTACTTTACACCCAGAAAGTCTCAAATCAGTTAGTATCTGAGCAAGATGAATATTATTCAAATGCCTCAATAGATTTAATTTCTATAATTACTTTTTTGTTTGCCATAAAATATAATCTATAACCACGAAAGATACTAAAGTGGACAGGATTAATTATTCTTGCCCTCATTACAGGAGTAACTATTAATCTAACTTCACTTCTTCATACACTAAAGTCAAAGGTTATTGTCTTTCAATTTCCAGAATTGTTTTTGGCAACTCATAATTTCTATTTTTTATCTCTGTGTTCCTCTCCGCGTATTTTTCTCTGAGCACTCTGCGTTTAAAGTTTTTACAAATTGTACAGACTGAGTAGTTACAAGGAATTTTAAATCATTAAACTTCTGGTAAGATTAACTTAATAATTCCCGGCATTCCTGTAAAAGCTTATTCTTGTTTATAGCAGCTGTTCCTACTTCTTCGCAAACCAATCCGCCTGCAATATTTGCCATTGCAGCAGACAAGTTAATATCTTTTGTTTTTGCATAAACCAAAGAAGCGACAGCTATAACTGTATCGCCGGCTCCGCTTACATCGGCTATGGTTCTGATATGTGTAGGAATTACTTTTGAAGAATCTCCGTGCTGATAAAAAATACCTTTTTCAGATAGCGTGATTAATGAAATAGAATGATTCAATCTGTTTTCCAGTTGACGATGAATACTTTTCAGAAAATTTTCATTTACATCATCTAACAAAACATTCAATCCCTCTTTTACTTCTTTTAAGTTCGGTTTGAATATGGTAACGCCTTTATAAGAAAAAAAATTTTTTCGCTTAGGGTCAGCAGTTGTTACAATATTGTTCTGTGCACAGATCGCAATCATTCTTTGATTAACCTCTTCAGTTAACACACCTTTGTTGTAATCTTCAAAGATCACCACAGATGGTCTTTCTGTTTTAATAAAATTTGTAAAGCTATTAAGTAATAACAATTGTTCACTATCATTAATGTCCTTAGTCATTTCAGCATCAAGTCTCAACATGTGCTGGTTGCGACTGATTATACGGGTCTTATTTGTAGTAATACGATCATCACTTACAACTATATTAGCAGTTTGAATATTATTTCTTTCAAGCAACGACAATAAGCTTTTGCCGTCATCATCATTTCCTATAACAGAAAACAAAACTGTTGGTGCGCCTAATGCAACCGTATTTAGAGCCACATTGCCTGCGCCACCAATTCTCAATTCTTTTTCATCTAAAACAACAACCGGTACCGGCGCTTCGGGCGATATTCTATCTACATTTCCCCACCAATAAGTATCTAACATTATATCGCCGACGACAGCTACTTTCATTTCAGAAAATCCGGTAAATAATTGATCAAAATCTTCCATACCTTACAATTCATCTTTTGGCCACTTCAAAGAAATGAAATAAATGGGAATACCTGTAAAGACAATTATAAAACCATGAATTATATATGATGTACCAGTTATCTTGATAGGAACGAAATATTAATTCAGGTTAACAATAAATTCCATATTGCTCCTAAAAAAATATCCCTGCTTGAAAAAAGCAAGAGGGGATCAAATATGTAAATTTAAAAGCTTTACACTACTGCTTATTTTTATATCGCTCATTAAGACCTTTTATAACTGCGCTTGTAACATCATAGCGAGGATCTTTATAATAGATAGTACCTGATTGATATCCTAAAATATAAGCGTACTCTTTGTTTTTATTAAAATCCTTTAAAAAATCTTCTATCGTCTTATTTACATCCTGCATTTTTTTAAAAGACTCATCCTGCAGTTCGCCGCTCATAGCCTGCTCTTTATTTTGAATAACTTTTTGCTCCTGCATCAGGTCTTGTTGCATTGCACCCTGCCTTTCCTGTGTCATGGTTTGGGCTTCCTGCTGAAACTTATTTACTTTGGTCATATAACGGTTCTTCAATGTATTCAACTGGCCTGTTAATTCATTCTCTTTAGTCTTAAGTTCATTCTTAATATTCTTTAAATACTCATAATTCCTTTCTATAGAATCCATATCAAAATAGGCAATCCTGAAAGGACCGGCAGGAGCAGTATCAGCAACAGTAACAGGCGAAGCTGTTTTTTTGTCAGAAGAAGAAAAATGAAGGTAAAATAATACACCAACTAAAATCAATAAAATAACGTTGAAAGCAAGTAAAAAGTTTCTGTTCATAAATCTGTTTATGCGGCAAAGTAAAAGTAAAGAGGAGAATAAAAGTGTTAAAAGTAACCTCTTTTGGGATTAGCGGATTGACAGTATTTCTCTAATCAATACTGCAAATGTTTTTGTTATTCACAGCCTTTTTAGCCAGTAAGTTAACCTTGAAAAAGTTTAGAGAAAAGTAGCTGGTAAGAATTCTTTACAAGTTAGAAAATTTATATCACTAGCGGGCGTATAGCGAGCTTAGTGTTTACGCTGTATGTGCATTTCATATTCGGTGATTCAGTTAAGGTACTAAATATAAATAGAAGTAGTCTTTCTTTTTTCTCAGTCAATTCAATTAATTGTAAAGATTTGAGCACGAGTTCTGATTATTGAAGCAGGCACAAAAAAGAAAATTGTATTATTTTAAATAATTCTTCAATTTTAAGATTAGATTTTTTATCTTTTTGCTATTAATAATAGAGGTAAGTATTAAATAAAAGTGTGATTGTGTATTCCTATCCATTTATCCTATAATAATATTTTGCTTCTGAAAGTACAATAATAATGAAGGAGAAGAAATCTTTTCTAAGAGAGTGAAAAGAATTTTCTGATTAGCTCATTGTTGTAAAATCGTTGTTATCGCTATCTAAAAGATTTAAAAAAGTTCTGGTTAGAGACAAACGTTTGTTGAAATAAACCATAAATTGACACACAATAAATACAAACTATAAAACTTGCTATATGAAAAAGTTTACACTCCTTGCTCTGTTTTTTTTCGGTGGCTTCACAACCATCTATTCACAACCTGGTGAACTTGATTCTACATTTGGATCTGATGGAATTGTGAAAACTAATGATTATAATAGTTCGGTAGCAATCCAGGATGACGAAAAAATAGTAGTTGGGGGGTGGAATTTTCTTTCACGCTATACTGCCGAAGGCAAACCTGATGAGACATTCAGTGGGGATGGGACAGAGTTGACGAATATTTCTATAAATTCAATTACCATTCAAAGTGATGGTAAAATTCTTGTCGCAGGGTTTACTCAAAATAATGGTTTGTTTTTTACAATAGCCAGATATAATACTGAAGGAACTCTTGACAACAGTTTTTCAGATGATGGAATTCAAACAATTGATTTTGCCTCCAGGTATTCTCTTGCTTCCTCTGTAACAATTCAAAATGATGATAAAATAGTAGTTGCAGGGCAGGCTTTTTACAATTCTACTTCAGGTGATGAATTTTATGACTTTGCCGTTGCAAGATTAAACATTGATGGAAGTTTGGATAATACTTTCGATAATGATGGAAAACTAACAACAACCTTTAGTTTAAGGCAAAACTATGCTTATGCAGTAAAGGTGCAAGGCGATAACAAAATAGTGGTGGCAGGTCAGGCCTGGAATGGTACTAGTGTCAATTTTGCCCTTGCCCGGTATAACACTGATGGAAGTTTAGACAATACTTTTGGAGTTGATGGAAAGCAGACTACTTTTTTTGAAGGTGGTTATTCTATAATTAAATCCATAGCAATCCAAACTGATGGAAAAATAGTTGCTGGTGGTTACGCCGAAAAAAATGGACAAAGGGTTTTTGCTCTTGCCCGTTATAACACTGACGGAAATTTAGATGCCAGTTTTTCAAAAGATGGAAAACAAATAACCTCATTTACAGACTACGACACAGGAAACTCATTAGACTTACAAAGCGATGGTAAAATTGTTCTGGCAGGCAGTACCATGACAATTACAATTAATGATTATATTAGAAGTTTTGCCCTTGCCCGCTATAACAATGATGGCAGTTTGGATTATACATTCGGAAATAACGGAAAACAAATAACGAAAGTAAGTTTAAATAGTAATCAAAGTGCTGAAATTGCTAGTATAGATATTTCTAATAATAAATTATATGCTGTTGGAGTTGCAATTGTAGCCAGATATTTACTTGATGGAGAAAGTATTCCTCCAACTGTAAGTCTCAGCATCCCATATAATATTGTAAAATATTCAGGACCCGCAAGAATTAAACTTAACGCTAATGTTGATTATGGGAGTGGTAAAATAACTAAAGTTCGGTTTTATAATGGTACAACGTTACTGCATACTGAAACGCAATTGCCGTATGGTTTCTTATGGATAAATGTCCCTGTGGGTAATTACAAACTTACTGCTAAAGCTATTGATAACAGCGGCAATGTCACTGCATCTAACACTCTTGATGTATCAGTAGTAGAAGAAAATGTACCCCCTGTAGTAAGTATTGTAAACCCTGTAAATAATGCAACTTATGGCGGCCCTGCAACCTTTCGTTTAATTGCAACAGCAAAAGACCCGAATGATAAAATAAGTAAAGTAGAGTTGTACAGTGGCAATGTGTTATTAAGAACAGAGTATTACTATCCTTATACTTACACCTGGACCAATGTACAGGCAGGTAAGTATACACTTACAGCAGTAGCTACAGACGATAAAGGTCTTTCAGCAACATCTGCTCCCGTTACAGCAACAGTGGTAATAAGGGGGGGCAAGCCATCCAAAAATAATCTAACTGATCAAAACAGTTCTTTAAGTCTTAAATTAAGTCCTGTTCCTGCAAAAAGTACTTTGCAGATTTATACTAACGGACTCCAAACTAATAAACCATCAACAATGTCAGTTATGTCCGCTTCAGGTGTTGTAATGAAAACTATTCAGTCCAATACATCGAATAAAGTTGTGCAACTGGATGTATCATCATTGGTAAGCGGAGTGTATACTATAAAGGTTGTGAGTGGAGATAAGGTTATGTTTAAACAATTTTTGAAGCTGTAAGCAGTATGATAAATTAGTTTATAAGTAAAAAAATAATGTGTAAAAAGCCCGGTCCTTGCGCTTCGGGCTTTTTACATAAGTACTTTGTTCGAAAAGTCTTATCAATCTCATCTCAAGCTCAAGCCGCATGGCTTCATCATTGCAAGAGGACTCCGTACGCTTCTCTCAAAAACTGCTGCACATGTTTTGAATCCTTCTCTGCCACAGCGGATCTGCACCAATTCGCCACCGAACCCTTATGCAATGACTGTTGTCAGACATCATCTCGTCAGTTTAAAGCAATGGAAATTTCTGCTTACTCCCTAAACATTTATTTCATGATATACAGAATTAATTAAGCTTCCTACCGTATTGAATCCGAAAAGACCGGTGGCAAGATCAGAAATTTGCCTTTGGTTATAGTTTTTATATGTCGTAAACATTTTAATAAAAGCAGCAGTTAACTGTTCTTCGTCTTCACTTTTCACAAGTATTCCATTATACTTATCAATAACTTCTGATATACCGCCCACATTGGTACTAATGACAGGTACACCACAACAAAGAGCCTCTAATATGACACACGGCAAATTTTCGAAACGGCTGAACAACACTAAAGCATATGAAAGTTTAAGTATTTCTGCAACCTTAGTATAAGAAACAGACCCTGTAAAATGTACTGCACTTTCATCCAGGCCAATTTCTCTTGCATATTTCAATACATTCTCCGGATGGGGTCCTACCATCCACAAACAACTGCTTTTATGTAACTCATAAAACTTTTTGAAACCCCGCAGCAAACCTTCAGGGTTCTTCTGATAAACCATAGTAGAAATATGAATAAACCGGAATGAAGGTTCTTTTACAGCATCTTCTTTATAAAAGAAAAATTCTGTATCTACCGCATTAGGTATTATTGTAGCAGGAATTGTTGTAAATAATTTATAGACCTGTTGCTGTAAACTATAGGTTACCGGAAGAAGTCTATGTACATTTTTCAAAATCATTTTCACCATCTGCCTAAATACAAAATTTCGTTTAAGCAGGTAACCAGGATCTTCAGGATAATAAATAGTCCAATGTTCGGAAAGGATAAAGGGAATTTTCCATTTTCGAGCTAATAGCAGACCTCCAAATCCACCTCTTATTACAATATAGGAATGTATTAATAATGGTTTCCCCCATCGCTTTTTTATAATGTCAGCGTAAGTATAAAGCAGTTGTACATAAATCAGGTTTGAATAAACACGATCAATCCATCTGTTTTTCTTTTCAGGATACATTACCGTTATTTCGACAATTTTTTCTGTTAACTGCTTATATCTTGTTTCAACGTCAGTTAGTGATTGTGCCTGGTCTTTTACAATGTATAAGACTACTTGTGGCATATGTATTCCTGCGGCCTTTACCTGCCGCTGATTGAAATCGCCTGTAAACTCATCCTGCCAGGTGGGATACCAACCCGGCACAACAAGAATGTATTTTTTTGAAGAAAGCCTAACATCCTTTATTTCTGTATAATATTTTTCAGCCATTGAATATCTTCTTTATTAATACTCCAATATTTGCTAAATGAAACAGGATGTTCTTTTTTAAGTATAAGAAATGAATACATAAAATTAACAGTATAGCCGGCTGTGCTTACCATAGCTGCGGCAGGTATTCCAAAATGAGGAATAAAAACAAAATCGCCAGCAAGTATCACAAGTAATGCAAGACTTGCTCCCTGCACATTTATTTTTACTTTATTAATTCCGGCAAAGTATGCGCTTAATATAGTTAAATTACTTAATGCCCAAATACCTGGCAGCAATAGTAAAAAAGGAACATACATTAATTGAAAAGTCTGCCCGAAAACAAAAGGGAAAATCCATTTTCCTGATAAAACTATTATAAGAAAGAGGATAAAGAACAGCAGAGATGAGATTCTGCCTATTATTAAAATATTGTTCTTCATTTCTGACAGTTCCGTATCGCCGCCTGCTGTTTGCGGTAAAACAACGCTGGATATAATCGTTGGAATAATTAATAACATCTGTCCTAATTTAGAAACCTGTATATAATTTCCTAACTCCTGCAGTGTACAATATTTTTTTACAATCCAATAATCAACACGATAAACTAAAAAGAAAATTACATTTGCTGCCAGGGCTACCAAAGCATAACGGACCAATAAGCGAATATTTATAAAAGCAGGCAAAGAAATTTTCTTCCAGCTTCGATTTTTAATTATAAAAGCAATAGCCAAAGTAATTCCTGTAATTACAAAAAAAGCAAAGTATAATTTAATTATGAGTGAAGCATCAGTATTTTCTGTTCCATTTTGTTTAGGAATGATAAGAATGACAATCGTATTAAGAATAACCATTAAGAAATTGGGAAGAAAAAAATTTCTGTTTGCATAAAATAAAACAGTAAAACAATTCGTAAGCTGAACGCCGGCAATGTAGCAAATAGCATAATACAAATAATCCGTGCGGGAAATAGCAACCATGTTTTCATACCTGTCTAAATAAAACCAAAAAACAAAAAAAATTACAACTGATACCAATAAAGACCACATTATTGAAAACCAGGCTAACTGATTATCATCAATAGCTTTTTTAGAAGAATAATAGTTAACTGAAGTTTCGAGATTTAGCCCGGCAATAATTACAATAAGAGAAAAATTGTTACTTAAATAAAATATCCAGCCTGCATTACCTGCTTCAAAATATCTTGAAAGAAAAATATTCATAACAAGAACTGAAATGAAATATAATCCTCTCCAAAATAAACTTTGGGCTATTTGTTTTTGAAAGCTCATTGAAGTAATTGATAGAATGGTTCGGGCTAAAAGTACAACACCTTCGTTTGTTTTCACGCTTAGACGCTAAGGAAAGCAAGCAAAGAAGCAAAGAAATTGTTTTTTGTAACATCTCTTTTGCTGCCTTACAATAAACTTTACGCCTTTGCGTGGAAAAGTCCTGCCGTCATCATACCTGCATAAAAACCTAAAATTTTTATTATTTGATAATGATGACGCAACTTTGCACGCCAACAGAAAAAATATAATAATGGCCGGAATACTTGACCTGGTAGGCAATACCCCTTTAGTTGAACTTAAAAAAATTCCTGTAAATAAAAATGTAACTATTTATGCAAAGCTTGAAGGAAATAACCCCGGCGGAAGTGTAAAAGACCGGGCAGCTTATGGTATGATAAAAGGTGCATTTGACCGTGGC
>JAABUR0100007715.1_pt1 | contig 12657 bp, 20 predicted proteins | sample 5560091 | NCBI WGS metagenome assembly JAABUR01 (sample SAMN10711879, study PRJNA513375) | rock metagenome | isolation source: Antarctica rocks | place: Antarctica: Victoria Land, University Valley sud
TTCCCATCCAGGTACCCCTTCCCCCCCCTCCAACACCCGCAGTCGTACATACTAACACCGCACAGCCAAACCCCCCCCAAACCCGACCTCCTCCCCCCTCCTCCCCCTCGCTGAACCGCGCCCCTCGCGTTCCAAGACGCCTAGATTAGTCCCGCGCCCGGACCCCCACGCCCCCAGCATCGAAGTTGGCACCTCGACACGCGCTCCCCCATCGCGCCCGGAACTGGTGGTTGGAAGTGATGGGTTCCGTCGGCCTGTTGAGCGTGAGGTGGGGAGTGGAGGGGTGGGATGGAGGGAAGGGGAGGAGGTGGAGAGTAGTGCGGAGGTGGTGGGGGATGGGGATGGGGATGGGGATGGGGATGGGGATGGGGGAGATTTGTACGGGGTGAGTGATTAATGTTTTGGGGGTGGTGATGTGGGTGGCGGTGATTGTGGTGGGTTGCTTTGGATTTGGTCGAGTAGTCGTGCCGTGGGTCTTCTCTGTTGACTTGGTAATATGTGACGTAAGCTGTGCGTGTCCTGGAGCGGTGGGAGGTTAGTAGGGAAGTTTTAGCAGCTGTCCAGTCGTGTCTTCGGAAAAGACTAAAAGAGCGCTGCAACCTGGACGAGAGATAGGACGTGAAAGACAAAGCCACATCAATTGCTCTACCTCACACCACCACAGTCCACTACTGAACCCATTTTCCCCCCGCGATAGCACAAAACACCCCCTAATACCTCTTCCCCTCCCTCAACACATCCCCAAACTCCTCGAGCGGACTCCGGTTCAACTTGTTATCCTTCCAAAGATTCGGTGTCAAGAACCCATACGTATTCCCGACGGCCACAAACGTCGCTTTCAGCGTATTCTCAAGGGTTTTGGTGCTGCCGGCTGAGGAGGTGTAGACGTCTTGGACGCCGGCGAGTTGGAGGAGACGTTTTACGGCGGGGGAGGCCACGAGACCGGTGCCGCGGGGGGCGGGGATGAGCTGGAAGCGTGTTTTTAGCTCTGTACGGGGATGATATAGGTGAGTGAGAGAGAAGACGTACTCGAACAGTAACGGAACCACACTTTCCACTCTCCTTTGTTGGCAAAGAATGCGGGTCACCGAGCGAAGTACCCCAGTATCCACGGCGGATGGGAAGTACGCTGAGCTTGGCAATGATGATGGCGGCACGGATGGCGGTGGCTACTTCTTTCGAGGTCTTGATTCCGAGCCCGACGTGGCCTTCGGAGTCGCCAATGACGACAATGGCCTTGAAACGGGTACGTTGACCGGCGCGGGTCTGTTTTTGAACGGGTTTAATCTATTTGGAGGAAGGGAATGTAAGCCATTGCACATTTCCAAGCTAAGAGTCATCCTATCTAGACATATGCAGGTACTGATGGCCCAGGCATACCTTCATAACCTCATCCTTCAACTTGGGCAAAAACCAATCCACAATCTGGTACTCCTTGATCGGCAAGCTATGCAAATATATCTCCTCCATACTCTTAATCTTGCCGGCCTTGACCAATCGGCCCAGTTTAGTCACTGGCTGCCATTCCTTCTCTTCGTTCTTGTTGGCACCTCGTCGAGGTCCTCGGCGGCCGCCGCGCCCTCGTCCACGGTCTCCGCCTCGGTCACCTCGGGAGCCGAAACCACCGCCGCGAGCTCCTGCTGCTCCTCCTCTAGGAGCGTCAGCCATAATTGAGGTGTTGTAGTATGTGGTGTAGAGGTTGAGGCGTTCAAGAGGGATTTGGGGTTTGACGATAAGGTGGTCTAGTAGGAGTTCGCGATTGTTGGTGGGGGATGATCTGCGCTAAGAAACTTAAGCGAGGGCTTAGGTTTCGATGTCAGAGTTATGGAAAATGACCATTGGAAGGCCACGGGTATGCAACGATCACGAGTGTTCTTCGATATGATTCCGTAGTAGTAGCCTCTCGTCATCTACAATCCAAGGAGAGCTATAGTTGAAACACATAATCGCAAGGATCTACGAGTTCAGTATCTGCTTACGCGCGCAGCGAACCACAAGTTCTATCTTGCTATAAGCCTGTCTGAATTTGGTATGAAGGACTGATCTATCACGTGCTCATGGGCACTCATGGCCCTTGTTATCTCACGAAATGTATCACCATAAGTGAATATGTTCTCCTAGCACATCCTTGCCATACCGTAAGAATTCAGCAAAACCTGCCGGTATTGTTTGATATATTTGGAGAATTGGGTATTGTATATCAATGATAACTCAAAAGGCATACCATACATAGATGTTAGCGGAGCCAACCGTTTAGCGATGAAGTCGGATTTCCCATATCTCGAACATTTCCAGCAATCTTTCACAATGCACCCCTCTCGTCAATAGCAGCATCAACTTCTAGACCGGGACTCTGCCCACTCGTGCGTCCTCAGCATCAAGCTTCGAACTATGGCCACCAAAGTCCGCCATTGCTAACATTGCGCCTGCCTCTCCCATGTCCGAGAGTCTTTTGTTTTCTACTGACGGGGAAATACCGATTGGCAGGTTCAACAACCTAGAATAAACGAGATAGCCAGCTACGCCAGTCACGATAGTGCCAATGGCGAGGATCGCCGGAAGTATGGGATTTGAAGGCGATGCTGCGACTGCTTGTGCAGATTGTCCATCGGCTCCGACAACGGTCTCGGCAATATTTGACTCAAGAAGCAGATTTGACTTATGAAGCTGCCCCATGATAGGCATGGCTTCAAAGGCGATCTTTACCATGCTTGAGCCCGTTGAAGCCATTGCCTTTTCCTCTGGCTTGCTCCACGATAACGAAGTCTCCTTCCCTTGTCGGCTTTCATCTAGAGAGTCTGCCGCCGTGGTATAGCCACCAGGCTGCGAGCTTAGCAATGCATCCTCAACTTCGATGGGTCCACCAAAGAACCCGTAAACTAATTCTTTAACATATCTACACAACTCTGGATATCTAGCTCTCATAGACTTTGCCAGCCATGGCTGCGGGACTTCAGGCAACAGAGCGAGAGCTAGATATGCCAAGGCCAGGCAGTCCAGACTTGACGGGTTATCGTCGGAAAGGAGGAACCGCTTTTGACCCAGAAGCTGCTGTAGAGGTCCGAAGAAAGCTTCCGTTAGTGCATCAAGCCGGAAACGAGAGGCATGTTGTGGCTGCCTGACCAAGGACGTCACTGTTTGACGTGTGGTTCGTAGAGACGGGGGGATAAGGTCGGACCCTGGTTTCGTTGCTGTTTCGTTCTTCGCTTCAACACTCGCGTTATCAATATCCAGTGACGACAGATTGAGGTGCGCGGTTCTGGCTTTGGCAAGCTTGCGGCGATGGGGAGTTATCAGCCACGGTCTCGGCCACTGCAGGATACGCGAATAGGCAGGGCGTGTTGCAGAATTATAGTTTTCACTCGAAACGTAGAGACTCAGATCCACCAAGGGTTGCCCATGGGCCTCAACAAAAGCTGAGAAGCTGTTTCACGCATTAGCTGTACCCTCTCTCACCGCTGTTTCCTAACGACACCTGAACATACGCTGTGACGTTCGCTCTGCCTCGTCGGTCCAAGTTATGGTCCAGATCCCGCCCCTTGTCCGAGCTCTTCCTCAGATGATCAATAATGTTGAGGAAGCCGCCGATCCATGTCGAGCCATCTCGAAGGGCTGGCAGCTTCTCTGAAACACAAAGCTCGTGTTAGCCATCGTGACCGCTGTGATACTTGATGCGACTGGATACATCGGCTGGAGTATATTACAAAACGGGAAAGGAGCCTCACGAACTTGTTGGACTCAAGGTCGCGTCACAGCTCGCGACGAGAGCCCATTGGTCGCGAGGAACGACCTGAGTCAGGTAGGCTATGGCGGCAAGACAGTGGGGGTCAATGGACGGCAGAGAGAAAGCTGGACCCCAGATATGAAGCTCGAGGGCCATAATGATAATGATAAAGCCGAGGTGCTAATGAGACAGAACTCCAATCATGTTGCATAGCAAAGCTTGCAACATGTAGACGTGGACTGGCGAAACGGTTGGCGTTGTTGGAAGAAGAATCAAGTGACGTGACCAAACAGGAAGCCGAGGTGCCGATCATGCGGATGTGACAGGCGAGTGTCAAGGCGTGCCAAGGCGTTGGAGATTTGGAGATTAGGGTTCGGCAATTTGTTCCACCGGCACAACCGCACACAACGCCAATAATGGAGGACAGACTCGGAACCGTGGTCTTCGGTACGGATGCGAATGGGTAAGATATTATCCATCCATCCATCCACAAATTGGTAAGTAAGGCAGCAGTAGTGCTGTAAGAAGCCATCGAAGATATTTTAATATAGCTTTCTTTACACGGATCATATTCGAATATATCTGTTAAGATTGTTCTAATTCTTATTATACATTATCTGACATCATGATCCATATTTCCCAACTCCACTAATTGCTCCGTATTGTATCCCCAATAGCTCAGGTCGTGCCAATCCAGAAAACGTGTACCGTACAAGGGTATATGGTGTAGCTGGGCATAAAAGCGACCAAGAAACGACATAGAACATGGTGACCCGAATGGCGGCGCATCACCGGACAGAATCGACCGTGGTTAAACGACGTTGATGGGAACCGGAATAGCGGTCGAGTAGATAAGGCTGCATCCGGGTGGGTGGGCGAATCCCAGTGTTGATTCGCCTGCATAGAGTATTGGTAGGCCGTGCCGTGCTGATATGCAGGTGATGCGTAAGGTAGGGCAGCACCAGGTTGGAAAACGTGGTCGAAGCCCTCCGGTGTAGATAGATCGTCGCTGTCCTGCAGCTAACGAGAATGGAAATCCCAGCAGAAGTCCGTCCCATGCGTAGTATTTTCCGTACTCAGAGTACGCGAAGCCAATGTTTTGTATTCATGGTTTTGCCTTGCAGTCGAGACATAACGAAATATGTCCCCAACGATATAGATGATCCAGGAAGAACCGCTAAGTGGAGGACAGGCCTCATTACTTTGGAATTTGGGGCAGAGGGCGGTTTGGGGGTGGTCCTGGACAGGGAGGGTATTGTGGTTTTGATGGGCCGTGGTATTGAGAAGGCATTCTGTGGATATCGGAGGTTTTGAGGAAGGGGAGAATGAGTATGTTGAGTGGGGCGCGGCAGAGTCTGCTCGAGGAAGATTCGGAGGTTCAAGGACGACTGTTGAACTGAGTCTGCGATAGTGGACGGGTGATGACGTGAGGTGTATTAGATTATCCGTGCAGGTGCACGAGATTTGAGTAGCGGTTGGGGGAGGTAACAATGGTAGTCGAGGTAGCCAACAGGTTGTTTCCGAGGAATGAAGGGTTAGGAGGGAGGGAGGCAGCTGAGGTATTTATGAACCGTGGTAGCAGGCCGTTGAACGTTTTGAAGGATGGGAAAAAGATCCATGATTACCTTACCTTTACCCTTCCTTCGTACCGTTGGGTACAGTAATAATAATAACTAAGGTAATTTGACTAGCTCAGCTGATGAGGTTATTCAGGGCGCGGAAAACCCAAATGAAGCATGACTGAGCAGTTTAGATCGACAAGGGTGATTGCAGGGAAACGACGTTACGGCTGCTTTCTCCAAAACGAAAGTGGAGGGGCCAAGCAGTGACGCGGTGAATCATAAGGAGAATAGCTCGGGTAAGGTAAGGTACCGTAAGGTACGAGGGGTAAGGTACGTAACTGAGTACCTACCTAAAGTAGGTAAGGTATGTAGCATGCAAGAGCCAAGAGCACAAGGCTGATGATGTACGTCGTTAGGTAGTACAGTACACAGTACGTAGTACGGTACCTACTTTTATTTCAGGGGCAGGGGCAGGCGCAAGGTACGGTATGACGGTATAATAATAATAATGAGGTTTTCTTCTGGAATTAGGATCCCCACGCTCGTAACCAAAAGCCATAGAGACCTGATCCCTGTCCGCCGTCGTCGTCAGTGCCTCGAACACTTACTCGTTAGACTTGTGGTCACACACACACACACTCACACCCTCTCTCTCTCTCTCTCTCTCTCTCTCTCTCTCTCTCTTATGCTCTCAGTAAAATATACTCACAAACTAAAAACAACTCCTAATCTAGGTACCTTGCTTTATCGCTATAGTGTTCTACTCTCCAATCATGCAGGAACACTCCGCTGCAAACCGTTATCCCTTACCCAACTATCCCGGGCACACCTCGAACAATGTCATCTTACTGTTCCAACCTTCTATCGAATTAGAAACCATATTGCTACCCATTGCTGTGGATGGTTACGCAAACAACCAAGTCAATATCTAATCCGCGGCACTTGGACGGAAAGAGCCCATGCAACCTTACCTACTCTGTTAATGCATCTTACATACAGTAGGACTCACACAGTACTGGAAATCTAGACAATCGCTCACACCCTCCCGAGGAACAGCAATTCCGGGAAGGCCAATGATATTGGGCAGGAATGGATATCTCTAAACTGAAGACGATGGGTTGTGAATATATGCTATCATGGTCTGCCAGGAGCCGCATGTCCGAAAACTCAAACAGATTGCTCGCTTGTTTGAGCTTTGCTTTGATCGTTTCTAAAACTTCCCCTGAACGCAAATCCTGATGCAAATCATCGTCTCACACACGCCAAACCACAATCTCAGGGGGAATACGAAACTCTTGCGTCGTCATACCTCAACAATGATTGGCAGGCTTTCATTTGCCACCAAATTAATACAAAACAAACAATCGACTTGTGCAATCATAGTTTCCTCATGTAGGTACTGTCACCGTACTGTGGTACGGAGACTAAGGTACTACTCGTACCGATAGTCAGCAAAGCGCCACAGCCGGCCTGCTTGCCTGACTGGTCAATGGCTAAAGTACCTGACCTTAGACCGTAACAGAATAGGGTAATAATACTCCGTACGGAGTACTCCGTACCAACAGCCCATTAAGATAGATCCTTGCACAATACGAACATCTGTTATGTTACCTTAGTACACGCATCGCACGGCCACCGATCTACAGGGGATGGCCACATGGCAGTTGCATTTGCTGCAGCTAACAAGGAGTCACGGACACAATCTGGGGGCCCCAATTATAATAGCTCTATGAATATGCCATCATGTCCAATTCGCATCAAGACTGGGTAGCTGGTTTGATTAATTATTGTTTGCTTGCACGGGGGGCGCCCGAAACGCTCTCGTGTCCTCTTCATCTCTTACAGGACAGACGTCGCTCGCATGCTGCATGCACGACAAGCTGTTTCATTATCCCCTCCAGCAGCTATCCCGAGTGTCCGAGTGAAACAGAGATACGAGTCCCGACCAACTGCATACTGTGTACTAGCAATACTTTACCGTACGCTCAGCTCGTCCCAGCAAAGGGCCCATGCGCTCACGTGGGAAGGCCTCCAGAACCATGGCGCTGGGTCGGTGGCCCCTGTCAGGGGAATTCTAAGCGGCGTGGGTCGATGGCGTTAACATTTCCAGATCTCCCGAAGAAACAAGTGGGCCTGTGGCTTGAACAGAGAGTCCTTTGGGCCTCATTGTTGGAACGTCGGTTGGATTTCCACCCCCAAACAATAAGAAAACTAAAGCGCCTCGACGCTGGATAATGGAACGATTGGATCTGAATCTCGTCGATTGCTAACACTTGAGCAGGGAATGAGTGCAGAGTCCCCCAGTGCCAACATCGCGTTAACCATGCATGTCAAGTACTCTTTCGACGGACCCTAAGATACTTCAGCTATCGTACGGGCAGACCGCTCTCCTTGCGTGCTGCAAGATCCTTCCAATCAACCTGGTTGTCGGTTTGGGTGTGGATACTGTGCCACACGCGTACAACTCTTCCAATAGATGGGCTCAATAGTGATGTGGAAACATCCACAGTGATCCCCATCGGGCACGCAATATGATGTGGGTTAGAGGGAGTGCTTTGGCGTTGCTTGGGCCAGGAAAGCAACTGGACTGCTGATACACAATATTCCGAACCTTGCTATCCCCAAAATAGATCCTCCGTCAACGAGATGATCAGATACAAACCGACCTCGTTCGGTCAGCGCTGACGTCCAGCAGCTGTCGGGGCTTCGAAGAGTCCGGCCGAGCCAGCAGCCGGCAACTAAAAGCCGACGCCGGAGTCGGAAGAGAGACACGACGAGCGACAGCATTGGATAGGTAGGTAACCATTAGTTCACGCTGGGAAGCTTAGAAATGCAAAAGGCGTCTCATGCCAACGGGAGGATTCTCGGCCGTTTTTTGACCGTACCGAGCGATATATATGGTAACAGCTGAGGAAGAGACGGAATTCCACCGCTCGGTCTTACTTTGCTGAGTCGTGGGACGAGGCATGAAAAAAGCAAGCTACTCTAGGAGTTTAAGCTTTCAGCTACACGTTGGTGGATGAGGTGGTGTGCAACGCGGAAAAGTGTGCATGAGATTGGTGCATCCGCTCTCACAGCTCCCACGTGAAGAGGGCTTTGTGCGTCTAGTGTACAACCGTGCCTCCCGATGCAGTAATGGAGACTGCCAAGTCAATTGCGCCTTTGGGTCGTATCGAAGGCTGAGGTTCAGCAGCGGCACGAAGCGAAGAGTACCAGGGGATGGAATAGGATGGCCCCAAGGATCTGGCACCGTATTCATGCTACCTGTATCAACTTCTACGGAACTGGCATACCGTAGGGCAAAGAATTGAATACTCGATTTCGATTCAAAGAATAGCCCCCAACCTCTCGACTGGTGCTACGTTAACCACATCGGTCCACCAAATCTTTCGATAGATTAGCCCCCACGACTTTTCTTGGTTTCTGCTCGCATTTACGCCAAGCGCGCACGGTTACTGCACTGGCGTCTATATCGTCGCTTTGAGGTCTGCATGGTCCTGGTATAGACCTGCCAAATTATAGATTAATATTCAAATACCATCAAGGTGAGCGCCTCGGACATGGAACTTACCATACCGTCACACACCCTCGGATGTGATTTCGACTTCAGCTGCCACAAAACGGTATCAACAGCTGGACTTCATCTACAATTCGCCCCCATAGCCGTAGCGTTGTACCTTGGCACTAGCTTTTTATCAGTCGCCCATTCATTCACTCGTCCATCATCTGACCCTCTGCCATTTGCGTAGATGCAATCCAGTCCTCCATCATTGCTTGGCCAGCGCCTCCTGCCAACTCCTTTCCCTTGGCGGTTCCCTTTCTCGTCACCACCAGACATAGAATTCGACCGTAGATACTGAAACCATCATACGTCGTGTTGAGAGCCATTTTTTTCTTGTCGTCTGCGTCTCCTTGTTGCTCCAAGCCAAGCTTCTCCCTGCCTTTCCTGGAAGGCCTTTGCTGGGACTGGAAAGCCTCATCCTCAGAGCCCTCGGAGAGGAACAAGCCTTCCTCACTCTCGCCCCTGTCCTTCCGCGTGCTACCATCCATGACAGCGTCCTCAGCTCGAGGGATGTCTTCCAAGCGCACGCCTTTCCCCTCGTGAGACTCTTCGCGAACCAACGCAGGCTCATCCCCCCCACGGACCTCAACCGGCTCCTCCCTCGTTCCAGTTCCTGTCAACCTCCCAGTCGTTGTCCCCAGCCTAGCCTTCTCGCTCTTCGCCCTCCTCTCCTTCCTCAAAATCGAATGACGCACACTTGTCTCCGTCAGATAAATCGACACCACGAAATCATCTGTCCCACGCCCCAAAGCCCCGTGTCAGCCAACCAATAGCAGAAGCCCCAATCCCAACATCACCACACATACATACCCCTCTCCACCTGATTCTTCACCACCTTCTTCTTCTTCCCCCCCTTTGCCGCCTTAGCCCTCGCATTCTCCTCTTTCAACTTCGGCAGCACAAGCGGGCGCACGGCGTCGATGACGCGGGGAAGGACGGGCGAGCGCTCGTTCAGCAGCCAGCGCTGGGCGTCGGCGGGGTTGTCGGTGTAGATGCGGCATTCGAGGACGGAGTATTGGGTTATGCGGAGGTAGCGGCGGATGGGGGGCATGCTGGTGGGTGGGGGGAGAGGGACAGGGAGATAGGGTAGATGCGTGTGGAGTACTGGATTAGAGTCGTGTGGGCTTCAAGAACCAGAAGCTAGAGGTTGAAGCGCAATGGTTGCTTTCCATTTGCCCTATTCTGGCGGAAGCGCTTTTCCGCCCTCGGGATTGTTCCGCCGTCTTAATGACTTCATCCTACATCTCCAACGTCTGAAATTCCTTCCACCACGTCCACAATCAATAAAAATCTTGTCTGTCGAGCAAAGTCCTCATGTCCTTGTCATATCCTAGATGCCCCCCCTCCCTCGCCTCCACATACGCACCTATACCACACCCCGCCGCCCCACCCGCATCCTCCCCCCCTCAACTCCCCTAACCCTCACCCACTTCCTCCAACGCCAACGAGTTCTCTCCCTCTGGCGTCGCATCCTACGCTCCACCAACAAGATCTCCAGCCTCTCGACCCGCAAGGAGATGCGGGATTTTGCGAGGAGGGAGTTTGAACGAAATCGAGGGGTAAGCGATTTGGGGCATGTGAGGTATTTAGTTAGTACGGGGAAGGCGGAGCTGGAGAGGGTGGAGAGGGCGGTGGGTGTGAGGTGAGGAAGAGGGCGATACTGAGGCGTAATAGGGATTCTGGGGGGGGATGGGGCTGTGGGAGAGTGGGGATTCAAGAGACGTGAGCTACGCAGTTGAAGGTCAGACTATATTGAACCTGGAGGTATACGTATACGGTGGCCTTCAACGCCTAGCCCTTCAATGGCCTCGACTCTGTGCTCCAGGTTATACTACACCGGCTGCCAAGTCCTGCGGTTCTTGTTACCCACAAAAAGCTTGGAAGTTGAGCATATGCCTTAGATCGGTTTGCCAGTTTTCCAAGATGAGACGGTCCTAGAATGGCTGTATGACAGCTCAAAAGCACGGTGCACGAGGGTGTTCCTGACGTTTGGCGGGAAATAATCACTGCTACAGCAAATATTATACTCACTATCTTCAAAAGTAGACAAGCAAGCAATATTTCAACAAAGTACGACCGTTTAATTTCCACCATGAAGCCTCACTGCGACCTATTGCAACTATTATACCAATATTGCCGGCCAAGGGAAGAGCCTCCACACTACTCGCGGGTTGTTCGTCTGTATCGAAATCCTTTGTCCAGTACTTCATTCGGTCATGTTTCGAAAGTATGATGGTCGTCATTCGAGCCATCCCAACACACCAGCATACAAGCATCTCTCATATACTCTGGTGGCTCCTCAGCACTGGCCACGATGACTCTATCCTTTCTTCGGTTGCTGCCAAGCGATCTCCCAAGCCCGTGTGTAAAACGCCTTGAATTTACTTCGCTATCAGAGAGGTTGATTTGACCTAAGAAAATATACAACAGCAGGAGCCGCTCAGCCGCCAGCAGCTTACGTCGGGATTGTTTCACTGAACGGGGGCTTTGTATGGTCCTGGAATTGAGTTTTTCCAGTGCTTTATAGAACATGTTGGTGTGCTCTTTGAGCCCATGATGAAGGAGACGAAGCGGGCTGTCCATCTCATGCCTACATCCATACACAAAACCACAGCCAGAGGCAAATGTCGAGGTGGAAAAGCTGCGAAAACGCCCCCTTTCGATTCTACACCGAGCATAACGACAAGGCGGGAAGAAACGCTCCTATACGAGACATATTTTCCAGCTTTCAATTGCCGTCGCATTTGGAATGGTTTTACTAGCCCTCGCGAGCACGTCCAGAAGTTCTTAAAGGTACAGCACTCAAATATATAGACGGAATGAATCCTCAGCTGGGATACTACCTTCTCCACCCTATATGAGCGGCCAGCCGCATAAGAGCCAATCTGCCAAATCATCTGAAAAACCTCCAACTTGCAACCCACCCCCCAACTTCCACCCCACAAACACAACGCTCAAAGCCCAACCATTACATCCCCCACAACTAACGTTCTTCCCCCCCCCGGAAAAAGCAGGACGCTCCAAGACTCCTACTGTAGAACCCAGTCCTACGCTACGGTACGTACCGGTACGCCCCCAGCCGACGATGGTCGGAATGCTAGCTTCTGCCCATACCACCACCATCAGTGCACCACAGCCGCCTGGGCTCAAAGAAGGAGAGACGGTTCGTGCTCCGTCCTGGACTTTGGGATATTTTACCTTGTGGTTGGCTGTGGGTGTTGGATTGGCTTTGGTGGTGGTGGTGGTGGTGAGCTAGTGTGGGGGGGAATTGGGGAGGGGGAAGGGGGAAGGGGGGTGAATGGATGATGCAGCTGGGGTTTATCATTCTCTAGTAGGTGGGAGTAGCGAAGACATACTCATATCATAACCACAAACCGCTAATCTACACCGTGGACCGTTCTGTTCCGACCCATCTCGCATCCCGTCGCTATTTATTCCATTCCATCCCATTCCATTCCATTCCACCCCATCCCATTCCATCCCACCCCATCCCACCGCCAAAAGCATCCCCCCACGCCCCCCTCGTCTCTATCTAGCTACCTACTATCTACCGTCCATTCCACCTCCCCGTCGTCATCATCCTTGTCCCATCCCATCCCATCCCATCCCACCCCATCCCATCCCATCCCACCCCATCCCATCCCATCCCATTCCTTTCCTTTCCTTTCCTTTCCATTCCATTCCATCTTCCATTCCATTCCACCCCACCGCCAAAAGCATTCCCCCCACGGCCCCCTCGTCTCTATCTAGCTACCTACTATCTAGCACCCATTCCACCTCCCACCCCATCGTCCTAGTCCTTGTCTCAT
>JAABUR0100007717.1_pt1 | contig 12652 bp, 10 predicted proteins | sample 5560091 | NCBI WGS metagenome assembly JAABUR01 (sample SAMN10711879, study PRJNA513375) | rock metagenome | isolation source: Antarctica rocks | place: Antarctica: Victoria Land, University Valley sud
CCCCGAACAGGCTTGCCTCCGACAGCTGCTCCGACCCCGCTTCCGCACGGCGGATGGCCAGCAGTTGGCGGGGATAGTTCCATTCGTAGAGGGCCTCGGCGGCGGTGATCCCCTCGTAGCACTGCAGACGGACCAACGGAGTGTCCAGCGCCCGGGCCAGCGCCTTGGCCGCCTCGGTCTTGCCGACCCCGGCCTCGCCCTCGAGCAGCACCGGCTGCGGCAGGCGTACCGCGCAGAACAATGCGGTGGCCAGTCCCAGATCGGTGAGGTACCCGGCGTCGTCCAAGGCCGCCGCGAGACCGTCGGTGTCCGGTGCCAGATCTGCGAGTGGGGTGTCGGCGCTGGGCTCGGTCACGGAGTCACTGCATCACAGGGTCACGGAGATCACGACGCGGAGACGGGCGCGGAAGTGTCCCCGCTGGCAGTGTCCCCGGCGGCCGCGTCGCCGGTGCCTTCGAAGGCGGTCGGTTCTGCGGCGAAGGCTCGCAAGCAGCCGCTGCCGCAGAAGTAGTAACGAGTGCCGTCATGGTCGAGATGCAGCGAGGAGTCCACCGCGGCGACGGTCATCCCGCAGACCGGGTCAACTGCTTTCAGCGTGGCCGGTGGGTGCGCGTCTTGAGCGTCCGAAGGATCGACGAGCGCGGTCCGGCCGGTCGGTCGCGGGCGTCGGGCGACGATGTCGGCCAGGATCGACAGGGCTATCTCCTCCGGCGTACGGGCTCCGATGTCCAGGCCGGCGGGGGTATGTATCGTCGAGCGGCCGGGCGAAGCCAGCCGTGTGCCTGGCCGGGGTAAGGTCGAGCGGCCGGGCGAAGCCAGCCGTGTGCCTGGCCGGGGTGAGTTTGTCCCAGGCTGGGCGGCCAATTCCAGTGCAGCCACCACTGCAGAGCCACGCTTGCGACTGGCGACCAATCCGATGTAAGGAACACGCGCCGCGACGGCCGCAAGGAGCAGATCCGCCTCGTCCCGGCCGTGCGAGGCCACCACCACGGCGGCCGCGTCGTCGGGCAGCGATCCGGTGTGGCGTACGAGTTCGTACCCCAACGGTCGCCCGATCGCCAGGAGCGCCCGGGCGATCGGAGTGTCCCCCTCGACGACGACCAGCGGCGGTGGCCGGCGCGGCTCCAGGAAGATCTCCAGGGTCCCGCCGGACAGGCACGGGTTGTGCACCGACAGGGTCCCGGCGACTGCCTCGACCGGCTCGGCTTCCGGCTCCGGAGTGATCCGAAGCAGCAGCGAATCACCGGAGTCCAGCAGCGCCAGCGATTGCGCACGTACGGTCGATTCCGCGCAGTCGCCGCCGACGAAGCCCTCCATGCTCCCGTCCGGGAGGATCAGGGCCTGGTCCCCAGGCTTGGCGCTGGTCGGCCGCTGCGCCAGCACCACCCGCGCGTGGACGTAGGGCACCCGCAATCGGGTGAGTTCCGCCGCACGCTCGGCCACCTCTTGGCCGCTCATCTGCCCTGCTCCCGATATCGGTCCCGGTGTGGGCGGATCACTCGTAGGCGAGGTCCGTCCGAGCCGGCCTGCCCTGCATCGTCAGCCACACCTGGGCCGGCGTCAGTGGCATGTCGGCGTGCATCACACCGTACGGCGCCAGCGCGTCGACCACCGCGTTGACGACGGCGGGCGGGGACCCGACCGTCGCGGATTCCCCGACACCCTTCACCCCGAGCGGGTGGTACGGCGATGGGGTGACCGTCATCCCGAGTTCGAAGGTCGGCACCTCCATCGAGGTTGGCAGCAGGTAGTCCATGAACGAGCCGCCCAGGCAGTTGCCGTCCGCGTCGAAGGTGATCGCCTGCATCAAAGCCATCCCGATGCCGTCGGTCAGCCCCCCGTGGACCTGACCTTCGACGATCATCGGGTTGATCCGAGGCCCGCAGTCGTCGACCGCGATGAACCGGCGCACCTTGACCGCACCGGTGCCCTTGTCCACGTCGACGACGCAGATGTAGGCACCGAACGGGTAGGTCAGGTTCGGCGGGTTGTAGACCGCACTCGCGTCCAGGTGGCCCTCGACGCCTTCGGGCAGTTCGAGGTTGGAGTGGGCGAGCAGGGCGATCTCGGCCATCGTCTTGCCCTGCTCCGGGTCGCCCTTGACCTGCCAGCGGCCGTGCTCCCACTCGAGGTCGTCGACCGAGACCTCCAGCGCCGCAGCGGCGACGATCTTGGCCTTCTCCCGGACCCGTGCCGAGACCACCGAGGCCGCGGCGCCGGACACCGGCGTCGACCGGGAGGCGTAGGTGCCCAACCCGAACGGCGTGTTGTCGGTGTCCCCGTGGATGACCTCGATGTCTTCCGGCGGGATCCCCAACTCATGGGACACGATCTGGGCGAACGTCGTCTCGTGGCCCTGCCCTTGGGTCTGGCAGGACACCCGGATCTGAGCCTTGCCGGTCGGGTGCACCCGCAGTTCGCAACCGTCGGCCATGCCCAGCCCGAGGATGTCCATGTCCTTGCGCGGACCCGCCCCGACACCTTCGGTGAAGAAGGAGATGCCGATCCCCATCAGCTCACCACGGGCCCGCTTCTCGGCCTGCTCGGCCCGGAGGGCCGGATAGTCCGCGATCCGCATCGCCTCGGTCAGCGCGCCCGGGTAGTTGCCGGAGTCGTACTCCCAGCCGGTCGGTGTGGTGTAGGGGAACTGCTCGGGGCGGAGCAGGTTGTTCATCCGTACATCGGCTGGATCCTGGCCGAGTTCGACCGCCAGCCGGTCCACCAGCCGCTCGATCAGATACACCGCCTCGGTGACCCGGAAGGAGCAGGCGTACGCGACCCCGCCCGGCGCCTTGTTGGTGTAGACGCCGGTGACCTTGCAGTGCGCGGCCGCGTAGTCGTAGGAGCCGGTGAAGATGTGGAAGAACCCGGCCGGGAACTTGGTCGGCTGGGCGGTCGAGTTGAAGGCTCCGTGGTCGGCGAGCACGTCCACCTTGACCCCGAGGATCTTGCCCTCCTTGGTGGCCGCGATCTCACCGTGCATGTGATAGTCCCGGGCGAAGCCGGTGGTCATCAGGTTGGAGGAGCGGTCCTCCATCCACTTGACCGGCTTCTTGGTCAGGATCGAGCCGACGACGGCGCAGACATAGCCGGGGTAGATCGGCACCTTGTTGCCGAAGCCGCCGCCGATGTCCGGAGAGATCACCTGGATCTTGTGCTCGGGGATGCCGGCGACCAGCGCATAGACCGTGCGGTGTGCGTGCGGTGCCTGCGAGGTGATGTAGGCGGTCAGCTTGCCGGTGACCGGATCCATGTAGGCCAGCGAGCCGCAGGTCTCCATCGGAGCCGGATGCGATCTCGGGTAGAGCATGTCCAGGGAGACCTTGACCTCGGCGACATCGAAGGCCTGCTCGGTCAGCGCGGCGTCGCCGGCCTCCCAGTCGAAGATCTTGTTGTCGGTCCGGCCCTCCACCTCGTCGCGGACCAGCGGTGCGTCAGCATCGAGTGCCCGGCGCGCATCGATCATCGGTGGGAGCACCTCGTACTCGACCTCGATCAGTTCGAGTGCATCCCGAGCCGCGTAGCGGTCCTCCGCGACGACGAAGGCGACCTCCTGGCCCTGGTAGCGCACCTTGTCAGTAGCCAGCACTGCCTGCACGTCAGCGGACAGGGTCGGCATCCAGGCGAGCGAGAGCCCGTCGAGCATGGCGCCGGTGATGACCGCCTTGACCTTGGGGTGCGCCTCGGCGGCGGAGGTGTCGATGGACACGATCCGGGCATGGGCGTGCGGGCTTGCCAAGATCGCGCCGTGCAGCATGCCCGGCATCGTGATGTCGTCGAGGTAGTTGCCCGCGCCCCGTACGAAGCGAACGTCCTCCTTGCGCAGCATCCGGCCGAAGCCGATCGGGTTGCCGGCTTCGGAGAGCGGGGCGTCGGGGACGCCGGTGGTGGGGTCTGCTGTCGTGGTCATGCTTTGACGGCCTCCGCGCTCTCGTCCTGGACTCCGGCGGGTTCGCCGGCCGATTCCGGATATTCCCCCCCGGTGCCGTTCTCGGCGGCCCACTGGATGGATTTCACGATGTTGTCGTAGCCGGTGCACCGGCACAGCTGGCCACTGATGGCTTCACGGATGTCGTGCTCAGAAGGCTTGGAGTTGTTCTCCAGCAACCACTTCGAGGTGATCATCATGCCGGGCGTACAGAATCCGCACTGCAGGCCGTGGCATTCCATGAAGCCCTTCTGGATCGGGTGCAACCCGTCCGCGGTCTCCATGCCTTCCACTGTCTCGATGGTGCGACCGTCGGCCATGGCCGCGAGCACTGTGCAGCTCTTGACCGGTACGCCGTCCATGGACACTACGCAGGCGCCGCAGTTGGAGGTGTCACAGCCCCAGTGAGTCCCGGTCAGTCCCAAGTGGTCTCGGATGAAGTGCACCAGGAGCACTCGGGGTTCGACATCGGCCGACATCTGCTCTCCGTTGACCGTCAACGTCACCTGCATCTCAGGCTTCCTCTCCTCGGGCGCGGGCCACGGCTGTGCGCAGGGCCCGGGTGGTCAGTTCGCCGGCCAGGTGGCGCTTGTAGTCCGCGGGACCACGCTGGTCGGTGTTGGGGGAACAGTTCTGAGCCGCGAGGGCGCCGGCGGCGACGAAGTTCTCCTCGGTGGCCGGCTGGCCCATCAGCATGTTCTCGGCCTCAACCGCGCAGAAGTGCGCGGCGCCGACCGAGGTGAGTCCGATGCCGACATCGCTGATCGTGTCGCCGTCCAGCCAGACGCAGGCTCCGGCCGCAGCAACCGACCAGTCCCCCGCCCTGCGCTCGACCTTCTGGTAGCTGCTGCCACCACCGGGCCGGATCGGGATCCGGATCTCGGTGATCATCTCGGCGGGTCCGCACGCTGTCTCGTACGGACCTAGGTGCATCTCGCGCGCTGGTACGACCCGCTCGCCCGACGACGAGGTGATGACGATCTGGGCCTTGGTGGCCGAGAAGACCGCCGACAGGTCCTCGGAGGGGTCGGCCTGACCGATCGAGCCACCGACGGTACCGCGATTGCGTACGACCGGATCGGCGATCACCCGCTCGGCGTCGTGCAGGATCCGGTAGTGCTCGCCGGCCAGTGCCGAGGCGAGCAGGTCGGCATGCCGGGTCATCGCGCCGATCCGCAGCTCCCCGTCCTCGAGCCGTACGTAGCCCAGCTCGTCGGCGAGGTCGTTGATGTCGATGAGGTGTTCGGGGCGGGCAATCCGCAGCTTCATCATCGGCAGCAGGGAATGTCCACCGGCGACCAGGCGCGCCTCCTCCCCGAGAGACTCGAGCAAGCCGAGGGCATGGGCGACGCTGGTCGCCCGCTCGTAGCCGAATGTGGCAGGTGTCTGCATGTGCGGTCATCTCCAGGGTGGTGGGGGCTGCAACAGCATGCGGGTCGCGGTCAGTCACGATTCCGCGACGGTGAGGCACGGGGCAAGAGCGTCCTAAGCTAAACGTTAAGGCGGTCCGGGGTTGGACGGCGCGGGCCGTTCAGAAGCGGAGAACGGTGACTCTCAATCAGCTGAAGGTGTTCGTCTTGGCGGTTCGCCTGGGCTCCATGCGCGCTGCGGCTCAGGCGTTGGGAGTGAGCGAACCGGCAGTGTCCCAGGCCTTGACCGCTCTCCGGCAGAGCCTGGGCGATCCACTCCTGGTCCGCGAAGGATCCGGCATGGTTCTGACCCCGGCCGGTCGACGGGTGGTCGGGCTGGCGTCACAGATGGTGAACCTCGCGGTCGAGGCGGAGGCCGCCGTACGGCACGCGCACGGCTCACCCGAGCTCATCCGGGTGGTGGCCACCGCCACGGTCGGCGAGGCTGTCGTACCCGCCCTGCTGCAGGCCTACACCCACCGCACCAACGTCGAGGCAAGCTTGGGCATCGGGTCGGTGGAGGAGCTCACCGCCCTGCTGACCGAGCGGCTGGCCGATGTGGCGATCGGTCCCCGCCTGTCCGGGCCGGCGGCCGCGGGCATCATCAGCGAACCCCTGCAGCGATACCGGCTGACCTTCGTGGCCGCACGTGCCGATCCGCTGACCTCGAACTGTGAGGTGTCGCTGGCCAGGCTCCGGGAGGTCGACTGGCTGGTCGACCCGAGCGGGACCGATCCGCTCAGCGAGGTCGGGCACCTGCTGGCTCACGCCCGCGTCCCCGAGTCCCGGGTCCGGGTCTTCCCGTCGCAATCCGCGGCCTGGGCGGCTGCGGCCTCCGGGCACGGGATCGCGCCGGCTGTCGAGCACATCTTCAGCGCCACCGGGCATCCGGGCCTTGCCTGCGTACCCGTACAGGGCTCACCGTTTCCGATGCTCTGGTACGCCAGCATGCTCGGCGGCGAGCGGATGCCGGCCAACGCCGCACGGTTGCGCCGCTTCCTGGGAACGCCCAATGCGCTGCAGGCGATGTACCGCACCGACGGTGGCGTGCCCGCTTCTCGATTCAAGCCGCCGGTCCACGTCACTATCTGGAACTAGCCGGCCGCGCCGCTTCTGACTGACTTGTGCCGAGTTTGTCTCACCGCAACCACGGATATCCGCGCGCCTGGAGTGACAACGACGCGTCAGGTCGAGGCGCGGGATGCCGGGCAGCGTACGACCCTGGACGTACCGAAGATCATCCGCCGGGGGGACGACTCAGTCCGACCACGGCAATAGCTTTCTCTTCGACGCAACGTTTCGGCCAGTTGAGGCGTGTTCAAAGCACGATCCGCCGGCTGATCCGGGGCGGCGTCCTGGCGAGCGGTGACGGCAGAAGTGGCGGCACGATATGACCGAGCATGACGCGACCACTGGGCATGACATGGCGACGAAACGACGCGCGGCCACGCCCCGGGCAGATGCGCTCGCGCCGGACTCAGCCCTGCTCACCGCCGCTCGGCAACTCTCGGAAGAAGCTGCACTACGGCCCCGACTGGCCGGGCTGTCCGGTGTACGTCAGCGAGCCGCATGCGCCCGCGATCGCCGAGCTGCCCGGCGGATGACGGTCATGCCCGCCGCTTGAGTCGGCCGCTCGTGTCGTACCGGCCATCAGCTTGGGCCGATGAACAAGGCGACCGCCTTCGCACTGGTCCGCATGAGTGATGAGCGCCTTGACATCCGCATCCGCCTAGAGCCAGACGCATGACCTTGGTGGAGCTGAGGGGATTCGAACCCCTGACCCCCTCGATGCGAACGAGGTGCGCTACCAGACTGCGCCACAGCCCCCGAAGGGAAGCCGAGCCGAGGGTAACGCACCCAGTCCTACCCTTCCGGCGCCGTCTGCCGGAGCTTGGCGTCGGGTTGGCGCCCGACTAGACCGCTTTGCGTTCGTGCCAGGCCGGAGCCTGCGCTGCGATGTGTGAATCCCGGGCGGGATCCCAGGTTGGCATCTCGGCGAAACTCGGATCGTCATCGTCGATGGCCATCGCCTGGTGCTCGGTCGCCGCGGTGACCTGGCCTTGGTACTCGGTCTGCCGCCGGATCAGCCGCTCCGTACGGTCCTCCGGCATCCTCATCCGTACGGCAGCGCGAGCGCGGCGGCGGTCAAGACGATCCTGCCGGCGCTGGGCCTCCAACCGGAGGAAGACCAGATAGCTGAAGATGACCAGGTCGAACACGATCTGCGGCCACCAGAGCACCGGCTGCCAGAAGATCGCGAAAAGCGCCCACAGGACGGCGAGGGCGACCATCCCGGTGAGCATCCGGCGTCGTCGGGTGCGGATATCGAGCTCTGCCAGAGCGGACTTGTCCCTGACCTCGGATCCGCCGGCGACCTGCTCGGCTTCGACCTTCGCAGCCGGACGATTCGGGACCGGGGGTTGTTCCCTCATCAGGGTCGCTCCTGGGACGCGGCGAGGCAGCGGCGGTATCGGTGACGTCAGCATGTTCTCGGGGGCGCCGGACGACCCGGTACCAGAAGACGTGGCGCCGGTCGATCCTGACCCGCTCCGGTGGGACATCGGATTCATGGATGAGGCACTGGTGGGCATGGCACTCCGATCGCTGCGTCGGCGCAGCACACGCGTGGATTCGGCGGGTGCGGTGGCCAGGTCACCGCGGGTGACGACCATGGGGACCAGGACGACGAACCAGAGGGCCACCAGGATGGCAAGCAGCAAGCCTGAACCCATCCAGCACCTCCAGTCACATCCGTCACGTACGTTCGGTGCTCACGGTAGGCAGTGCGGGGCTGGCTCCCAGGCATTCTCAGCGGTGTGTCGCCGCCGTGAGTCTCTGGTTGACCCTTATCGCCCACGAACCGACCAGTTTTGGCGGTTTTGACGTAAACCGCCAGGATCGCCAGGTCTACGCAGGACGGCGGCGCGCGTGCAAAGCGGCGAGAATGCCGAACCTGGAATCCTCGGCGGTCAGTGCGTAGCCGATGTGATCGCGCCACTCGCCGTTGATGTCGAGATACCGGACGAAGTACGCCTCCTTCCGGAACCCGAGCCCGGCCACAAGGGCTCGGCTCGGTGCGTTCTCGGGCCGTACGTCGGCCTGGACCCGATGCAGTCCGACGGGCCCGAAACAGTGGTCGACGACGACAGCGACAGCCGTGGACATGTGCCCCTGACCTGCCACGGCCTGGTCGATCCAGTACCCGAGATGAGCGCTGCGCATGACCCCGCGTACGACGTTGTCCACCGTCAACTGCCCAGCGAACTCGCCGTCGACCAGAACAGCGAACGGCAGGCACAACCCCAGGTTGGCCCGTCGGCGCAGCGCCCGGACCATTCGCCGGAAATTCCCCCGGCTGTGCCGGACCGCCCAGCTGGCCGGCGCGCTCGGCTCCCACGGCGAGAGCCAGGCCTCGTTAGCCAGCTGGAGCCGTTCCCACGCAGCCGCGTCCCGGCGCCGCAGCGGACGCAACGAGACCCGACCCGCTTCCAGGGTGACCGGCCAGCCCGGATGGGCCGAGGCAGCCCAGTCGTTCACGACCCGAGCAGCATCGGGATGACCGTGACGGTGTCCCCCACCGAGACCTGGGTGACGTCCTGGTCGACGACGATCAGGCTGTTGGACTGGGCCATGTTCGCCAGCAGGTGGGCGCCAGGGCCACCCACCGGGCTGACGACGTACCCGCCGTCGGGGTGCCGCATGACCTGACCGCGGCGGTACTGCCGGCGCCCGCCCGGCGAGTCCAGCTCCACCTGGCACAGCGCCTGGACGGTCCGGCGGAACAGCTGTCGCTTTCCGGCCATCAGCCGGATCGCTGGGCGGATGAAGACCTCGAAACTGACCAAGGCGCTGACCGGATCGCCGGGGATACACAACACCGGTGTCTGGGCCGCGCCGAGTGTCCCCGAGCCCTGCAAGGCGCCGGGATGGATGGCGACCGCCCCGAACTCGACGTCCCCGATCTCGGCCAGAGCTTCCTGCATCACGTCGAAGGAATCGCTGGAGAAGCGTCCGGAGATGACGATCAGATCGCTGCGGATGACCTGGCTCTCGAGCAGTTCCACCAGCCGCCGCTTGTCGTCGCGGCCGATTCCGGCGCGGTAGACCTCGGCGCCGGCATCACGAGCGGCTGCCGCGAGCGCGTAGCTGTTCACATCCACGGTCTGACCGAGGCCGGGCACCGTCCCCACGTCGACCAGGTCGTTGCCTGCGGAGATGATCACGACGCGGGGCCGTGGACGTACCAGCACGCGCTCGCGTCCGACCGCGGCCAGCAGTCCGACCTGCGCCGGACCGATCGGCGTTCCGACGTTGACGGCCACGTCCCCGGGCTCGACATCCTCACCCTTGTTACGTACGTACGTGCCCGAAGGCAGTTCCCGCCGTACGGCGACCCGGGCCACGCCACGGTCGGTCCAGGACAGCGGTACGACCAGGTCCGCTCCGGCAGGCATCAGCGTGCCGGCGGTGACCCGCAGCGCCATCCCGGCGCCGATCGATCCCGGTTCGTGGTCGCCGGCGCCGGCCTGGCCGATGACGGGCAGCATCGCTGGGTCGTCGTCGCTGGCCCCGCGTAAATCATCGCCGCGTACGGCATATCCGTCCGCCGCGGCATGATCGTTGGGTGGCAGCGAGATCTCGCTGATGACCTCTTCGGCGCAGAGCAGGCCCTGGGCGTCCAGCAGTGCGACTTCGATCGGATCGGGATGCGGCATCAGCGCCAGCACAGCGTCCAGGTATTCCTCGACGGTGCGGGCAGAGGTTGCCGCGCTGTCAGCCATCGGGGTTTCCGCCTTCGGCAAGGGCAGGGTCGCCGATCCCGTCTCGGCCGGTCAGCCCGGCAGTGAAGTCGACGAGGAATTCACGAAACGCGGGACCGAGATCGTCGCGGTCGACGGCTAGCCGGACGACGGCCTTGAGGTAGTCAAGCCGATCACCGGTGTCGTAGCGCCGGCCGGTGAAGACCACGCCGTGCACCGGGAGCCCGGCCGTGGCCAAGGCCTTGATGCCGTCGGTCAGCTGGATCTCGCCACCCGCGCCGGGCTGGGTCTCGCGCAGCGCGGCGAAGATCTCCGGGGCGAGTACGTACCGGCCGATGATGGCCAGTGAACTCGGGGCTTGGGCTCTTGGCGGCTTCTCGACCAGATCGGTGATCCGTACGACATCGTCCGAGCGGCCAGGCGTTGCCCAGGCGGCGCTGGCTGGGCTAAGAGAAGTGTCAGGCGGCTGCACGGCGACCGCGCCGTACTTGTCGATGTTGTCGAGCCCGACCTCCAGCAGCGCCAACACAGATCCGCCGTGCTGGGCCTGCACGCTGAGCATCTGTTCGAGCAGCAGGTCGCGGCTGTCGATCAAATCGTCGCCGAGCATCACCGCGAAGACGTCGTCGCCGACGTACGGGGCAGCGCAGAGCACCGCGTGACCCAGCCCGCGGGCCTGTCCCTGACGGATGAAGTGCACGTCTGCCATCTCGCTCGGCCGGCGTACGGCAGCCAGTCGCGCCTGGTCGCCCTTGAGCTCGAGTGCCGCCTCGAGCTCGGGCACCCGGTCGAAGTGATCCTCGATCGCGCTCTTGTTGCGGCCGGTGACCATCAGAACCTCGGTGAGTCCGGCGCGTACGGCTTCCTCGACGATGTACTGCAACGCCGGTGTATCCACGACGGGAAGCAGTTCCTTGGGCACCGCCTTGGTGGCCGGGAGGAAGCGGGTCCCCAGGCCGGCGACGGGAATCACCACCTTGCGCGGACGAGCGGGTGTCCCGGAAGCCTCGGTCATCGCGCCCAGCCTATCTAGGGTGTGCGCATGCCCCCGGCAGCCGACACCTCCGGTCCCAGCGATTCTCCTTCGTCACAGGTGGAACTCACGCCTGAGGCGGTGGACAAGGAAGGCTGGCGAACCCGGCTGCTGGCCGCCCGCGCCGAGCGATCCGAGGAAGACCGCATCGTGGCCACCCGGGCCCTGCAGGCTCACCTGCTCGCGGTCGTGGCCGGTGCTGGTTGGTCAACCATCTCGGCCTACGCCCCGTTCGGTGACGAGCCGGGGTCGGTCGAGACGCTGGTGCTGTTGCAAGATGCTGGCGTACGGATCCTGCTGCCGTGCACCGGTCCTGAGAACCTGACCTGGGCCATTTACGACGGACAGTTCAGGCCCGGCCGGCTCGGAATCCTCGAACCGACTGGAGAGAATCTCGGCGTGGACGCGCTGTCCGAGGTCGACGCGGTGCTGGCTCCGGCGCTGGCCGTGGACCGCAACGGGATCCGGCTCGGATACGGCCGCGGATACTACGACCGGGCACTGTCGCACCTGCCGGCCGAGCGACCGGTGCTGGCGGTCGTGTACGACGACGAGTTGGTCGAGACGTTGCCATCCACCGACCACGACCGTCCGGTCACGCACACCGTGACACCCTTGCTCGGAACCCGACCGGTCATCGGCCGGTCCTGATAACGGCGGTTGACCACCACGGGTTGGAAGTCGATGGCCGTCGTAGATCGGAGCGGTCCCGGGTGCATTGACAGTGCCCCTGCGACGCGCACCGCCCAACGTAGATGTGCGGTTCGGGTCGCCCCGGGATCTTGCCCAGTGGAGGAGCCATTTCACCGCCCGACGACTCGAGGCGGCTCGCACGCGCGGGTTTGGCTGCCTGCCTCGGCGGCCTACTCGCGGGGCGGTGGGTGGTGGATCAGGTTGAGGATGGGCTTCTGCTGGGCGTCAATCCACTTGGGCGGGGTGAACCAGGCCCGGCCGCGGCGGATGGTGACGGTCCAGTCGGCTTTGTCGATCTCATGATGGTGGAAGAGGCACAAGAGCACGCCGTTGCCCAAGTCCGTTGCGCCCCCGTCGATCCAGGCGCGAATGTGATGCGCCTGGCACCAGGACGGCGGCCGTGAGCATCCCGGCCAGGCGCAGCCGCGGTCCCGGACGTCGAGGGCGGTGCGGATCCGACCACCGAAGAGACGCTGCGTGCGGCCCACATCCAGCGGCACGCCGGACGGGGACAGCCAGACCGGGACGATCTCGGCGTCATCGGCGAGCAGCCGGACAAGTGACGGGCTCAGTGGGGTGCCGTCGGCCAGCCGGCCGGCACCGGTCCGGTTCTTCAGGCTGGTGTAGGGGATGGTGATCACGATCCGGGGTTTGACCCCACCGGCCGAGGGCAGCCCACCGGCGTCCAGGGCTTGCCGGACGGCCTCGACCAGACCGTCGCAGCGCCGCTGACCCAACGTGCGACCATCCCCGGCGGCCGAGTCCGGGGCGGTGGATCCGAGAAGGCCACCATCGATGCCGGGGAGCGTTCCCTCGCCGGCGCTGCCAC
>JAABUR0100007718.1_pt1 | contig 12651 bp, 14 predicted proteins | sample 5560091 | NCBI WGS metagenome assembly JAABUR01 (sample SAMN10711879, study PRJNA513375) | rock metagenome | isolation source: Antarctica rocks | place: Antarctica: Victoria Land, University Valley sud
GCACCCCCCGCATCCGCAACCCGAAACTGACGTTGTCGCCGACCGACAGATGGCCGAACAGCAGCGGCTTCTGGAACACCAGCCCCACCGGGCGCCGCTCGGCGGGCAGATCGAGCACCGACGCGCCGCCGATCCGGATGTCGCCTGATTCCGGCGCGATCAGGCCGGCCACCGTCTTGAGCATCGTCGTCTTGCCGCAACCGGAGGGGCCGAGCAGCGCGGTGAGCGTGTTGGCCGCCACCAGGAGGTCGACATCGTCGACCACATTCGCCCGCCGCTGATAGCCGACCCGCAAGCCGGCCACACTGAGTTCGACCGATTCGGAGGGCTGGCGCACGCCGCGACCCCCGGGCGGATCCGCGGCGGGGCTCACAGTCGCCGCATCCCGACTGCCACCGGTGTGCTCCCGGTAAGCAACCGCGAGGTGAGTGCGACGAGCAGCAGTGGTGGCAGCGCAATGACCAGCGACAGCGCGGCCGCGGCCGGCAGATCGGACGAGCCGATCTCGGCGAAGAGCAGCAACGGGAGGGTACGGACCACCCCGCCGCCGATCAGCAGGGTCAGGATGTACTCACTCCACGAGATGAGGAACGCGAACAGGGCGGCCACCGCGAGGCCGGGCCCGATTGCGGGCAACGTGACCAGCAGCAGCCGCCGCAGCGGTCCGGCACCCAGAACCCGTGCGGCGTCCTCGGAGTCGACGTCGAAGTTCGCGAAGGCGGCCGCCATCACCAGGCTCACGTACGGCACGGTCGGTACGAGTTGGACGATCACCACGCCCGCGACCGAGTCGGCCAGCCCGTACCGGATGAAATAGACCTGGATGCCCAAGGTGACGGCGAGAGTGGGCACGATCGCCGGGGCGAGCAGCAGGAACTGGACAAATCGTCGGCCGCGAAAAGCGTAGAGACCCAGCGCGCGACCCGCGCCTACACCGATAAGCGCGGCTAGGACTGCCACTGCTCCGGCGATGGCCAGGGACGTGAGCAGCGCGTCGAGAACCGCGGGATCGAGGATCAGGCCCAGCCCCCGGCCGGAGAGTTCGGGCACGACGGCGGGATAGCGGAACTCCCCAGCCACCGCCCAGAGCAGGAGCGGGATGAACGGCACCAGCAATCCGATCGCCAGGACCCCCGTGCCGACGGCACGCCTCATCGCGCCGGCTCCCGTTGCCCCGGCTCCCGTTGCCGCCCCGTGCCCCGCAACCGGTCGGCCAACCTGAGATAGGCCAGCGCGCACAGCCCCACCAGCAGCACCGTGACGACCGCGATCGCCATCGCCAACGGCCGCGCTTCGAGGTCGGGGTCTCGGAACTGTTGGTAGGCCACCACGGGAAGGGTGGCCGGGAAGGGTCGGCCGAGCAGGAACGGCACTTCGTACGACCCGAACGTAAACGCGAACACCAGGACCGACGCTGCGCCCAGCGCCGGAGCCAGTGCCGGAAGAATGATGTGCCACAAACGCTGCCACCAACCCGCACCGAGGGCACGGGCGGCATCCTCCAGGTCGGCGACGCCCTTGGTCAGCACGGCCAGCACCAGGACCGCGACGAACGGTGCCTCCTTCCACACGTAGGAGGCGATGATTCCCCAGCCGAACCCGTCCTGGGTCAACGCCGGAAACTGCGCCGGGCCATCGACCAGCCCGACCGAGGCAGCGACCCGCGACAGTTCCCCGCTCTGGGCCAGCAGCAGCCCGATCGCCAGTGCCGCGACGATGTGTGGCAGTGGCAGCGTCACCTGCAGCAGTGCGGCAAAGGCCGCCCGGGACCGGCCCAGCGAACGCACCAGCAGTGCCGCGGCAACACCGAGCACCGCCGCGGCGGTCGTGGACAGAACGGCGATCCGCAGCGTCAACCCGATCGAGGCGCGTACGGCCGGGTCGGCCCACAGTTCGCGGTAGGCATCCAGGCCCAACGGGCGCGCGGGCAGGAAAGGCTGGTAGCCGAAACTCTGTGCGAGGGCCTGGGCCAGACCGCCACCGAAGAGTACGAGCACCACGAGCAGGGCGGGTGCCAGCAGCAGGCAGATCCGCAGAGCCCTCGGCAGCCGGGTAGATCGGCGGAGGCCTTGCCGGTGGATCTGTCTAGGCACCAGGGCTCACTGCTGCAGCACGTTGGCGGTCCAGCCGTCGTCGATCGCCGCGACGTACCCGCTCTCGAGTTCGGGCGCGACGTTGGCGGTGAGGTCGGCAAGCGGGAGGATCGAGTCATTCAGCGGAACATCGGCGAACTGTTGCGCGATGTCGTCCGGGGTTCGCGCGACGTCGATCGCCGGATAGATCCCGCCATCGGCGAAGAATCGCAGCTGAGTCTCCGGATCCTGCAACAGGTTTGCCAGGACCAACGCCGTCGGCTTGTCCGCGGAGTCGTCCGGGATGGCCAGGAAGCTCACATTCCCGATGTTGCCGATGCTGGGCACCGCCTCCCGGGTTGTTTCGGGGAACACCCCGTCGTCGACCATGTTGGCCACCGTGCCTGGACCGTAGGTGTAGTACGCCGAGATCTCGCCGGTCGCGTACAACTGCTCGACCGCTTCCTGGCTCGTCGGGTACGTCTGCCCACCGCGCCACAACGCCGGCTCCAGCGTGTTCAGCCGTTCCCAGAGTTGGTCGGCGACATCAACAAAGGCCGCCTCGTCGTAGGCGCCAGCAAGCTCCTCGGGGCCACCGAGCAGGTCGTACAGGAAGGTTCGTACGACCATCGAGCCGGTGAAGTCCGGAGGCGCGGGGTAGGCGAAGCGCCCAGGATTGGCTTGGGCCCAGTCCGACAGCGCGCTCAGAGACGCGACGTCGGCCGCGCTCAGCACTGCGCTGTCATAAACCAGGGCGGAGTTTGCCCGCTGCCAGGCGGCCTCGCAGCCCTCGACCGGAACCCCGAAGTCCGATGCGATCGCCGGATCCTCGAAGTCGACGAACTGCGCGTTGGGCAAGGCATCGGGGTAGCCGCAGTACCAGAGGTCGGCCTGCTGGCCGGTGGCGAAGTTGGCGCCGTTGATCCAGATCGCGTCGACGGTGCCAGAGCCCGCCCTCCCGGCCTGCCGCTCGGCGAGAACTTTGTTGACCGCGTCGGCGGTGTCGGTCAGCCCGACCACGTTCAGGGTGACCCCGAACTCGTCGGCCAGGCGAGGGGTGAGGTAGTCCTGGACCACTGCGTTGATCGCCTCGTCCCCGTCGTACATGTACCAGTCCAGGGTCTGGCCCCGGGCCGCCTCGAGCACCGAGGACCAGTCCGTGAGGTCCAGCTCAGCGGCGGCTACCTCGGATGACGAGGCCCCGGCGCCACAGCCGGCCAGCGTCAGCGCGGCGACGAAGCTCGTGGCGATCCGACGGACGGGAGTTCGGCGCACGGTCGGGTCTCCAGCTGTTAGGCATTGCCGGTCAGGGGTGGGGCCACGTTATGGGCCGTGCAGACCGCCGTGGCGGCCGGAATTGTTCGCCTTGGGGCAATCTAGACGTTGAGCACTCGCCGATCATGCATTGAAGATGTTCGCCAGCCCACCGTTGCCCGGATTGTCGATGTCTGAGGTGAAACCCCGTACGGATGGCGCCTGCTTCCATCTTGTGTGGAACATTTCCGGTGACAGCACGGGTTGCCTCGGTGTACGGGCGCTCCCGATCGCAGCGGGAGGGGGTGCTGTGCGCGGACGCTGGTGGATCAGACCGCTGACCGGTCGCGGTCGGCGCACGGTGGCCGTCGAGCCGCCGGCCTGATGTTCGACGCACGGCTTCGCCGGATCCTCGACCCACCGCTGACCCGCACTGCCCGAGCCCTCGACCGCTCCTGGATCACGCCGGATCGGCTGACCGGTGCCGGGCTGGCAGTGGGCCTGGCCAGTGCGGTCACCGCGGGCTTGCAGTGGTGGGCGATCTCGGCTGTGCTGTGGCTGGTCTCGCGCTTGGCCGATGGCCTGGACGGGCCGTTGGCGCGCCTAAGGACGGCTCGCGGACAGGGCGACTCCGGCGCCGGTGGATTCTTCGACATCACGGCTGATTTCACTGTGTACGGCGCCACGGTGGTCGGGGTGGCCATCGGCGCGGGCGGGCCGCAGTGGCCCTTCCTGTTGGTGTTGCTCGCCTACTACGTCAACGGGGCGGCCTTACTCGCGTTCTCCTCGATCGCGGAGAAGGCCGGTCGCACGATCGATGACGGCCGGTCGCTCTCCTTCCTGGGCGGACTCGCGGAGGGTGCGGAGACCATCGTCGTACACACCGTGTGGCTGCTGCTGCCGTTCTGGGCGCCGCAGATCGCCGTCGGCTGGGCAGCGGTGGTCGCGGTCAGCGGGGCCCAGCGGATCGTGGCCGGTTACCGCGCGCTGCACTGACGGGGGCTGGACCTCCACGTTCCGTGGATCGCCGTGAAACGACGAGCGCGCTGGGAGCGCTCGAACGCAGTGGCCCGTCCCGCTCGGACTGGTCGCCGACGTCGGCCGACAGCCGGTCAATGGGGGCGAGCCGTCAGTGGCTGGTCCACAATGGGAGCCAGCCGTGCCGGCCTGGCCGCCACGAACGAGCCGAGCACCAGGCCGAGATGCGGTGAGCGTGTGCGCGCTGTTCAACTTCATGGACCGACTCGTGGAGGGACTGGGGATCACCGCGACGCCGGACTACTACCGGACATCCTCGGCACGTCTGGCCGGATAAGGCGGATATGCGGGCCTGCGTGACCTACTGAAAGAAGCAGTCGAACCACGAGATCCATCCCAGTCCCAATCTCCGTCCTGAGCCGGAGAATGACCGTCCGACTGCGCCGCAGGTAGCCTGCTTGGAACGGCCGCTGGGCCATCGGAAGGGGGAATGGGGCAGCGATGGACGAGCCACCCATGACCTTCGAGCAATTCCGCAAGGCCTTCTACTACGGCCGGTTCGCTGACATGCAGTTCAAATTTCTGGCTGGGATGGACGATGACCCGGCTGCCGAGGCGGTCGCGGAGGTCCTGGCTCGGCTGGGGGAGGCCTTCGACACCGGCGACTTGACTCCGGTGCGGGATGCGGTCTACCGGGCGCAGGTTGAGGCGTACGTCCGGGACGACACCCCGCAGGTGGACGACGCGCCGTTCACCGCAATGACCAGCAGCCTGGCCGAGACGCGGTTGGCGCTGGTGTCGGCGGGCGGGGTGTTCCGCATCGGCGACGATCCCATGGGCCCGGATGGTCCGACCCAGTACGAGTCGCTGAAGCTCATCAAAGACTTCCTGCGCAGTTCGCCGACGCTCTCGCTGATCCCCAAGGAGACTCCCGACTCCGCGCTGACTGCCCGCCACCCCGGATACGACGCGCTGACTCCCCAACGCGACCCGGGGACTGTCTTTCCGCTTGCCGTCCTGCGCGAGCTCGAGGCCGAGAACACGGTACGTCTGGCCGATCAGCACTACGCCTTCACCGGTGCCACCTCCCAGGTGCGGCTGCGCGAACAGGTGGCTCCGCAATGGGCGCAGAGATTGCTCGCCGACGGCGTCGAGGCCTGCCTACTTGTCGCGACTTGACCGATCTGCCACGAGTCGGTCGGACTCGTCGCGCGGGCCCTGGAACGGGCCGGAATCCCGACGATCTCGGTGTTCATACGGGCCTTTGCACACATCGCCGGCCGACTGCGTGTGCCCCGGGTGCTGGTCACCCCGCATCTGATGGGCCGCACAGTCGGTCCGGTCGGTGACCGGGCGCGGCAGCGGGAGGTGGTCGAGGGAGCATTGCGGCTCCTCGAGGAGGCCAGCGTCCCGCAGACAATCAGGGACGTCTGACGCCTGGACCATCGCGCAGGCGACGGGAGAGTCCGCGAATCGGGGTAAGCCGGTGGCGGAGCTGCCGACCGAGATCTGAGACTCGAGGGGGCGATCCGGATGCTGACGCGCACCCTCGCCTCGAGCTCGCCGAACACGACATCAACGTCAGTGCCTCGCGCCCGGGATGGTCCTCACGCCTTCCAACCAGCCAGCCATCGACGACCCGAAACTGCTCGAGGAACAGGTGCAGAGCATCCCCATGAAACGCGCCGCGCAGCCCGTGGAGATCGCCAAGCTCGCCGTCTTCCTCGTCTCCAGCGACGCCGACTACGTCACCGGCGCGTCGTCCGTCATGGATGTCGGCCTGATGGTCAACCTCGGTCAAGGAGCCTGAGCGGGGTCAGGCGCTCGCGCTGCAACGATGGGGTGTGACCAACACGCGTAAACCACCGGGGCTGCGGTCGGTGCTCGCACGCCCGGCGTACCGGCGGCCGGCGTTTGGCCAGATCGGCCAGCACCGCCGGGTCGCGTTGCCCGTCGATGAGCGCTTCGAGCATCGCCCGGCCCGAGACACCGGTGATGTCGGAGGCCACCGAGGACAGCTTGATCCCGGCGTCTTCCAACAGTTTCTCCAGGCGTTGGATCTCCCGGCCACGCTCGCGGGTGATCGCGGTCCGGGTCCGGGTCAGATCCCGTAGTTGACGGATCGGCTCGGGCGGCACGAACGACCCGCGCACCAGCCCATGCGCGCCCAACTGGGCCAGCCAGGCGGCATCGGAGACGTCGGTCTTGCGGCCGGGCAGGTTCTTCACGTGCCGGGCGTTGACCAGCATCACCTCGAACCCGGCGTCCTCGAGCAGGTAGTAGAACGGCTTCCAGTAGTCGCTGGTGGCCTCCATCACCGCCAGCGTGACCCGCTCCGCGATCAGGTGCTCGCGCAGCGCCAGGACCTGGTTCGTCGTCGAACCCCACGTGCTGACCGTTTCCTCCGTGCGCCGACGGCCCGCCCCAGCGACCCTGACGCAGACCTTCGCGTCCCGCTTGGAGATGTCGATTCCTGCACAGCGCGGATGGACGACTTCCATGATTGGCACCTTCCTCTCATGACGACAGAAGCTATCCGTCGCGGGGAGGGCGGGCAGAATGCGAAGTCTGACGCTCGTGCTCGAAGGCAACAATCCACGGTTCGCGTGGAGCCCTCCACCACCATGCTGACCTACAGGCTCACAGGCTCACAGGCACTACAGAGGCTTCGGTGTCTACCGCGACGAACAGCGACATTCTCACCCGCCGGAGCGCCCCTGACCAGACCACCCACCCAGCCGCACCCAGCCACGAATCTTCGCACCACGGTGCGCCTTCACCCGAAGGCGCTGGGTGCTGACCTGCCTCAACCATGCGCGCGCCCGGAGGGATTCGAACCCGCAACGGGTCTGTGATCTGGCGTTGTCGGCTAGGATCAGGACTTGGCGCTGGAGGGCGCCGCCGGGTCCGCGGGTAGGACTGAGTCCACCTCCAATGACACACAGCGTTCATCGTTGGTGACGAACTCCTTTGCCCGGCACCGCGGACCGCCGGCAGACGAAGGAGACGTCATGCCTTGCCTTCCACCGCACCCTGATCTTGACCAGCTCCGACGCCAGGCGAAGGACCTTCTGCGAGCGGCCCAGCACGGCGACACAGATGCGGTCGCGCGAGTGCACGCCGTGTCGGATCGTCTGATCCTCGACTCGGCGCAGCTGGCAGTGGCACGAGAGTACGGGTTCGCCAGCTGGGCCAGGCTCAAGACAGAGGTCACCCGGCGCGAGATCTTCGACGCTCGCGACGTGGCCCGGCTGAACGCGCTACTCGCTGAGCACCCGGAACTGGCCGTCGAGCCGATGCTGTCCTGGTGTGACCACCCGCAGGGAGCGAGCCCGCTGGGCTACGTCGCCATGCTGCGCTATGACACCTCGCGCGGCATCTGGCGAGACGTGCCCGGCACGGCAGCTATCGCCAGAGCGTTGCTCAAAGCCGGAGCGCCCGCCGATGGTGATCTCGCCGACGCCGAGACACCGTTGATGACTGCCGCCAGCTACGGCGATGCCGAGGTCGCGCAGGTCCTCATCGAGGCGGGCGCCGACCTGACCGCCACCGCGTCGGCCGATGCCGGTGGCGTTCCCGGAGGTACCGCGTTGCGGCACGCAGCAGTGTTCGGGATGGCCGACGTCGCGCAGGTTCTGCTAGCAGCCGGCGCCACTGACCTCCTTCAGGCCGCGGCGGCTGGCGACATCACCGCCCTGCTCACCGCCGAGACCCCGCAACGCGACCGGGTCGCCGCGCTGCGGATGGCCGCCGAGCACGGTCGGCTGGACGTTATCGATCAGTTGCTGAGCGCCGCGACACCCGTGGACGGAGTCGACGCCGACGGGTCCACGGCGCTACACGAGGCCGCGTACAGCGGGCGAGCCGACAGCGTCAGGCGTCTCCTTGCCCGCGGCGCCGATCCAGGCCGGCGCGATACCAGGTTCGACGGCACACCGCTGGGCTGGTGCCGTCACCGGCGCGACGAGACCGGCCCCGGACACGGCCACGAGGAAGTGGAGCAGCTCCTGGCGCCGATCACCCCAAACGAGCGTTGACTCGGCTAGAGACCACGAGCCGCTAGTCGATCCGCTGCTGGGACAGCTCAACCAGTAGGAGTTCGACGTTCAACCGCGCGACCGGAGATAGGTTCTCAGCGCATCGGAGTGTCGCGCGAGGTGGTCGTCGAGCCCCGGTCGCGGACCGCGACCTCCGAGTGGGGTGTCCGGTGGTCCACGCGGCAGTGCCCGTGCAGCACTGCTTGCTCCGTGGTCATCGGCAGCATCTCAGGCAACCTTTAGCGATCTGCCGGACCGATCCGGGCGGATCTCAGCCTGCCCTCGGCGCCATCGAGTTTCGTTGCTTCTTTCAAGTCAAGTAACGCGCCGTTCCGGCGCGTTACGACCAAACCCCGCCCCGCGGCTAACGGCACTTCTCAATTCGCTCGAAATGGCTTCGACCCAGAGGTCGGCAGAGATTGGCGTGGCCGGTGTGCTGATTCGGGAGGAACAGCCGCATGGACCCTGCGCACTTCTACACCGGCATCGTCGTCGACGCCTATGCCCGGCTCAAGGCGTCGTCCCTCGACGCCGACTTGTACCGAGACTTCGTCGTCGCCCACGGACAGCCCGGTCTCGAGATCGGTTGCGGTGACGGCCAGCCACTGCTGGACCTTTGCGCCAGTGGGCTCGAGGTCGAGGGGGTCGACTCCTCGGAGGACATGCTGCAGCGGTGTTGCGCGAACGCGTTGCGACGTGGCATCGAGGTCCGCCTCCACCACCAGCGGGTCGAGGACCTGGCCCTGCACCGGCGCTACTCGTCGATCTACTTCGCGGGTCCGACCTTCACCCTCCTGCCCGATGACGAGACCGCGCGACTGGCACTCTTGGCGATTCACCGGCACCTCACCGACGACGGCCTGGCGCTCATCCCGCTCTGGATACCGGACCCGACCCCGACCGAGGAGTTGGGCATCTGCCGTTCCCACGACGACGGCCTCGGCGTCGAGGTCCGTTACACCCCGGTGTCCGAGACGAGCGACCCCGTCGGTCGCACCCGGGTGACCTCGACCAGGTACGAGCGTGTGACCGCGACGGGCACGCAGGGCGCCGAGCGGGAATGGATCATCCACTGGCACACGCCGTCGTCGTTCCGGAGGCTCTGCCGCGAGACTGGGCTCGACATCGTCGACCTCATCGACGACGACACGGGAGCGGCGGCGACGGACAGCTCGACGGCGTTCACCGCCACCGTCTCCCGAGGGTCCGGCCGCTGATAGTTGGTCCTACGTCGCGCTCACGCCAGTGCGGATGGCATCTGCTGCCCGACTCACAAGTCCGGTGTGCCTCCGGTGTGGTCGAACTCCTTCAGGTCCGGTCCTCTTGGCTAGCGGCACCTACCCTTCTTGGGTGCCGTCAGGGCCAGCAACGGCACGCGTTCAACCGTCCGGCAGGTCGTCCTAGTACGTCATCACCGCTTGTACTCACCGCACTCGATCCCAGCTGACGCTTGCGCTACAGCCGCCGTCCCGCAGCACGATCCCCCACTGGACAGTGTTGATTGGAGAGCACGGCGAGCAAGAAGTCGGCGGCGCGCCGATCTCACAGACAAGGCAGCCGCGACGTCTACCGGTAAGAGCAGATCCCGGCCCTAGGAGGAGGCGACTAACGATGGGAACGCCCCGTCGCCCGACGAAGGCGACGTCCGATTCTCGCCAGCGCGGGCGCAGGCGGCGTGCGACGATCGAAGACGTGAACACCGTGACCCACTTGCTCATTCAGGCCATCGACCCCGCTCACCTCGACAAGGTTCGCAGCAGCGGCGCGGACGGTCACGGCAACCGGCTCCGTCCATTCGCCGCCACCGGCCAGGGCGAACCGCTGCGCTGTTGCCTGCGCTACGCCGAGCCGGGTGAGGAGCTCACGTTGATCTCCTACGCGCCGTTCGACCACCCGTCGGTGTGGACGGAGGTCGGGCCCGTCTATATACACGCTGCACGCTGCAGCGGGTACGCATCGGCCGGCCGGCTGCCCGAGCAGCTGGCCACCGGCCCCCGCGTCCTGCGCACCTATCGGGCTGACGACACGATGAACTATGACCACAACACCGTCGTCACGGACGAGGCCGATCTCGAGCCGATCATCGAGCGTTTGCTCTCCGAACCCAACGTCGCGACCGTGCACGTGCGCACTCTGGCGCCGCAGTGCTTCCTGTATGCAGTCGCGGCGGCCTGACGACGGTTCGAGCAGCCTGCGACGCAGGCAACGCGCGGCAGGCACTAGCGGATGATCGCCGAGACCACCGACGGCAGCGCGGCCATGTCTCGACGGGCGGCACGCGCCGGACGGGGATCAGTGGCGCGGCCACCGTCGGACGGCGCCGGAAATGCTCGATTCCGGCCACCCGGCTGGTCGTGCATCAGCGCTCAATTCGAGTTGGTTCCGCTTGCGGGACGGCGGCTCGTCGGTACCTCGGGTCGCGATGACTGATTACGATCCACGCCTAGTCGAGCTGTACGACCTGGACAACCCGGACGGGCCCGATCACGACTTCTACCGCGCTCTCGCGGACGACGTGTCCGCGTCGTCCGTTCTCGACATCGGCTGCGGCACAGGGATCCTGACGGTTACCCTCGCCGAGCCAGATCGCACGGTCGTGGGAATCGACCCGTCCGCCTCCATGCTCCGTTATGCAGTCGGTAGGCCGGGCGCTGGAGCCGTCCGATGGATACGAGGAGATTCGAGCGCGATCCCGTCCGGCGAGTTCGACTACGCCATCATGACCGGCAATGTCGCCCAACACATCTTTGACCCCGCCTGGTCGCAAACGTTGCTCCATGTCCAACGAGCGCTGCGCACCGGTGGCGTGCTCGCCTTCGAAAGTCGCAACCCGCGCGTCCGAGCTTGGGACGCTTGGGCCACGGACGCAGCGACGGTTCGTCCAACGAGTCACGGCCCGCTTCAGGAATGGCTTGATGTCAGCGAACAGCCCGATGGGCTCGTGGTCCTGACCGCACACCATGTCTTCGAGCGAACCAGCGAGCACATAGTCGAGACGCAGACGCTCGCGTTTCGCCACCGAAACGTCATCGAGCAGCAGCTCCTGGATGCGGGCATGGCAGTTGACGCTGTGTGGGGAGACTGGTCGCGCAACCCCAGCCACGAAGACTCGCCGATCATGGTCTTCCAGGCGCGAAAACCCTGACGGCAAGCTTGCCCGATCAGCGATCCACGACCGGTGATGGGGTCCTTGAGTCGCAGCCTCGTGCCTACGGCGACGCGGACTGGAGGAATTCCAGCCGGTTGCCGAATGGGTCGTGCGCGTGCACGCGCCGGAACCCGGGGACGTCCACGTCCCATCTGACGTCTTGGCCGGCTTCGACCAATCGGTGCACCACGTCGTCGAGGTCGGTGACCAGAATCCCGGGATGACCTTTGCGGGCCGCTCGGAAATCGTCTTCGAGTCCGAGGTGCAGTTCGACGCTTCCAGCGCGGAACCATGCGCCGCCGCGTGCCGCGAGGGCGGGCGGCTTGTCGACCTCGATCATGCCGAGCACACCGACGAAGAAGTCTCGGGCGGCCTGTTCTTCATCACGAGGCATCGCCAACTGCATGTGGTGGAGCCGGTCGAAGGTCACAAAATTATCCTGCCTCAAGAGTCCCGCGAGCCGCAGGCTCAGGCGATGAGGGATTCGGGGCGACGTCTCGCAAGCGGATCCTTAGGTCCTTGCGGTCGTCGCAGCACCCCAAGATATGAGGGTGCCGATGACAGTCCGTTTCTCTAACCAGCTGGTAGCCGATTTGATTCAGCCGTTCTGGGGCGCATGGCAAGCCGGTGAGTTCATGACCGATGCCTCGGCCGTGGCCGGCACCCATCGTCAGCGCGGTCTGGCTTGGGTGCGTCAGGCCGGTGGCGTGCGCCCGCGTCGCGGGCGCGGACTGCAGGGGTGATACCTGTCCTTCGGTGAGCGAGAAGAGATTGCGCTGGGTCGTGCCAGCGGCGAGTCGATCCGCTCCATCTCCAGGCGCCTTGGAAGGTCGCCGTCGACGATCAGCCGAGAGCTGGCGGGTAACAGTGACGGGAAAGGCAGATACCGGGCCACGACCGCGCATCCGCTGGCCTATGAGCGGGCAGGCCGACCCAAGCCGGCCAAGCTGGTGACCAACGTGGTCCCTCGGGCGCGGGTCGAGCTGGACCTTGAGAAGAAGTACTCACCCGAACAGATCGCTGGCAGACTTCGAGATGACCACCCCTATGACCCGGAGATGTGGGTGTCCACCGAGACCATCTACCAGTCCCTGTACGTCCAGTCCCGTGGTGCGCTGCGCCGTGACCTGGCCAAATGCCTGCGCACCGGGCGCGGGCTGCG
>JAABUR0100007720.1_pt1 | contig 12649 bp, 13 predicted proteins | sample 5560091 | NCBI WGS metagenome assembly JAABUR01 (sample SAMN10711879, study PRJNA513375) | rock metagenome | isolation source: Antarctica rocks | place: Antarctica: Victoria Land, University Valley sud
ACCGCATCGAGACCGGCAGCAAGCCTTGAGTTCCACCCAGGTGACCATGCTCGTCATCGCGGTCCTGCTCATCCCGCTGGCCGGATTGTTCGCCGGCGTCGACGCTGCGATCGGGCACGTCTCACAGGCCCGGGTTTCCGAACTGCGCCGCGAGGGCGAGCGCAAGGCCGACGTCCTCGGGCGGATCCTGGAGGACCGCGCTCGGCATGTCTCCCTGCTGCTCCTACTGCGGGTCCTGTGCGAGCTGTTCGCCGCGGTGCTGGTCACAGCGGTGCTGGTCAAGTTGTGGGGAGTCGGCTGGCGCTCGCTGCTGGTCTCAGGCTTTGTGATGACGATCGTCAGCTTCGTGCTGGTCGGCGTCGGTCCACGCACGATCGGTCGCCAACACGCGTACGGCGTGGCGCTGCGGACCGCGAGCCTGACCCGGTCCTTGCGCGCGATCTTCGGACCGGTCACCAACCTCCTCATCCTGCTCGGAAACGCACTGACGCCCGGTCGCGGCTTTCGCGAAGGGCCGTTCTCCAGCGAGGTCGAGCTGCGGGAGCTGGTCGACCTCGCCGAGGCACGTGGCGTCGTCGAGCACGGTGAGCGCAACATGATCCACTCGGTCTTCGAACTCGGCGACACCATCGCCCGAGAGGTGATGGTGCCTCGCCCGGACGTGGTCTGGATCGAAGCACAGAAGACCGTACGGCAAGCTCTCGCTCTTGCGCTGCGCAGTGGATTCTCACGAATCCCGGTGGTGGGCAACAACATCGACGACATCGTCGGCGTCATCTACCTCAAGGATCTGGTCCGCCGTACGCAGGGCTCCGACGACAATGCCGGCTCCGCCTCGATCGACGAGCTCATGCGCCCGCCGTCGTTCGTACCGGAGTCCAAGCCGGTCGACGAGTTGCTCCGCGAGATGCAAGCACGCCGGATCCACATGGCCGTGGTCGTCGATGAGTACGGCGGCACCGCCGGCCTGGTCACGATCGAGGACATCCTCGAAGAGATCGTCGGCGAGATCGCCGACGAGTACGACGGCGACCAGCGCCCACCGGTCGAGCGGCTGCCCGACGGCTCGATGCGGGTCACCTCACGCCTGCCCGTCGACGACCTCGCCGAACTGTTCGACCTCGAACTCCCCGACGAGGACGACATCGACACCGTCGGCGGTCTGCTGGCCAGGGAATTGGGCCGGGTTCCGATTCCCGGAGCCCAGGCCACCTACGCCGGCCTCTCGCTGACCGCGGAGAGCATCGAAGGGCGGCGCAACCGGATAGACACCCTGCTGGTCGCTCGGGTTGCCGCAGACAGCGCCACGTTTGGCGCGGTCAGCACGCATGAACAGTGATCCGGCAGCCGGCCAGGGACTGGATCCCGAGGATGCCAAGCTGATCCTGCTTGCGCGGGCGGCCCGCACCCGAACCGGCGCGAGCGAAGGTGCAGCAGTCCGTGACTCGGATGGCCGAACCTATGCCGCCGTCACCGTCGCCCTGCCTTCCTTGCGACTGTCGGCGCTGCAGGCGGCTGTCGCCGCCGCCGCGTCCAGTGGGGTCAACCAGCTCGAGGCGGCCGCGATCGTGTCAGCGACGCAAGGAACCGACGGCGACGGAGTCGCCGCCGTGCGAGACCTGTCCGATTCCGCGGCAATCTTGTTCGCCGGCCCGGACGGAACACTGCTGCACACGGACCGCCCGAGTCCCTGACGAGTCAGTCCGTCATCGGCCGCCCCAACAGCGCCGTGCCAAAGGAATCCGGATCGCTCACCCAGACGTAAAAGGCCTGCGTGGCACCGGCCTGGTCGACGTGCCGGATGTTCGCTCGATGTCGGCCCGGCCACCAGCCACCCTTCAACGATGTCTTGGGCCAGTCCTCCGGGTGCGGGCCGACTCGGACATCTCGCACGGCATAGAGCGGGACGAAGCTGAAGCTGGATGCTTGGCGCAGGCCGGCGATATCGAAGCTGATGCCGTGATTGGTGACGGTCAGCCGGTATGTCGACGCCGCAAATATCACCAGCGCGAGGAGCACGGCCAGGCCGATCGCTCGCCCGACTGCGGCGCCCTGTGAGAGCTGCAACGCCGCATAGCCGGGCGCGCCAAGGAGCAGAAGCCCTCGGACCGTACGGCTGGCGGGCAGGTGCTGGGCAGATCGCAGCGCAGCCGGCAGTTTGGTGGTGGACCGTTTGGTTCGCGAGGGAAACCAGAAGCTGAACGCACTCGCCTGCCGCAGATGGGCGTCGCGCTCGGCAGACCATCGCTGGCGACCGTCGGATCGAGGCTGCGCCGAAGGTTTGCCCGAGTTCGGCCGCCGTTGTGCCATCTGCTGATTCTTACCCGATCGTCGTTGCAAGATGTTTGCCCAGTGGGAGGCTGGGCGGTATGCGAAGCGGCTTCGGGTGTCTGGTCGGGCGTCCCAACACGGGCAAGACGACACTGACCAACGCCATGGTCGGCACCAAGATCGGCATCATCAGCGATCGGCCGCAGACCACTCGGCACGCCATCCGCGGCATCGTCCACCGCGCTGACGCCCAGCTCGTCCTGGTCGACACCCCGGGTCTGCACAAGCCCAGAACCGTTCTGGGACAGCGGCTCAACGAGGTCGTACGTACGACGTTGGCCGGCGTGGACATCGTCGTGTGGTGCGTGCCGGCCAACGAGAAGATCGGCCCCGGGGACCGGTTCATCGCTAGGGAGTTGCGGCAACTCCGCGGCTCCTCGCTGATCGTTGCGGTCACGAAGACGGACCTGGCCAGGCCCGATCAGGTCGCCTCACAACTCCTCGCGGCGAGCGAGGAGATCGAGGCGGCGCACTACGTGCCGCTGAGTGCCAAGTCCGGCGCCGGCGTGGATGTCCTGCTAGATCTGCTGTTGGAGTCCCTGCCGTCCGGTCCGGCGCTCTACCCGGAAGGCACCTTGACCGACGAACCGGAGAGGGTCCTCGTCGCCGAACTGATCAGGGAGGCGGCGCTGGCCGGGCTCGACCAGGAGCTGCCGCACTCGGTCGCGGTCACCGTCGAGGAGATGGCGGCCCGGGACAACAGTGATCTCATCGACATCCAAGCAGTTCTCTACGTCGAGCGGTCGAGCCAGAAACCGATCATCTTGGGTCGAGGGGGCGAGCGGATCAAGTCGATCGGTAGCCGCGCCCGAGTCCAGATCGAGGCCCTGCTCGGGAATCGCATCTACCTCGACCTGCACGTCAAGGTGCTGGGTGAGTGGCAGGACGATCCGAAGAAGCTGCAGCGGCTGGGGTTCTGACCCGACGACCGACGAAAGCGCCGGTTCGCTAGACAACCGGCTCCTACTTACGACGGGGCACCGGTGCGGAAGCCAGATCGGCACACCTCCGGTTGGCCCGGTGAACCGCGTGCGCGAGGCAGGCGGTGGGAGACTGGTCGCCGTGAGCCTCTACCGCGACGAGGCGATCGTGTTGCGCCTGCACAAGCTCGGTGAGGCCGACCGGATCGTGACGCTGCTGACCCGTCGTCATGGCCGGGTCCGTGCCGTCGCCAAGGGGATCCGCCGTACGTCGTCGAAGTTCGGCGCCCGGCTCGAGCCCTTCACCCACGTGGACGTCCAGTTGTACGCCGGACGCAATCTCGACATCGTCAGCCAGGTCGAGAGCATCCGCCCGTACGGCGCGAGCATCGTGTCCGACTACCGCCGCTACACCGCGGGTACGGCGGTTCTGGAGACCGCCGAGCGGTTGACCGCAGAGGAGCGTGAACCGTCGCTGCGTCTGTTCCTCCTGGTGATCGGCGCCCTGCGGGCGATGACCAGCGACGGGCGGGCACCCAGCCTGGTCCTCGACGCATTCCTGTTGCGATCGATGTCCGTGGCCGGTTGGGAGCCGGCTCTGGCCGAATGCGCGATCTGTGGCCAGCCCGGTCCGCATCGGTCGCTGTCGGTCCCCGCCGGCGGCCTGGTCTGTATGCGATGTCGACCAGCCGGATCGGTGAACCCGAGCGCAGCGTCGGTCGAGCTGATGTCGGCGCTGTTCACCGGCGACTGGGCGGGAGCCGAGGCGGCCGGACCGGCGACGGCGAAGGAGGCCAGCGGCCTGGTGGCCGCACTGCTGCAGTGGCATCTGGAGCGAGGGCTGCGCTCACTTGCGATGGTCGAACGCGGATGAGCCGGGCTCGATCGACCGTACGACCACCTGTGCGCAAACCCGCGCCGCACACCACCGGCGCGAAGGCACCTGATCTGGCTGCCGGGACAATTCCGCGGCACGTCGCCCTCGTGATGGACGGTAACGGGCGCTGGGCGGGACAGCGCGGGCTTCCCCGGACAGCGGGGCACGAGGCAGGTGAAGCTGCTCTTTTCGACTGCGTCGAGGGGGCGATCGAGCTCGGTATCGGCTGGCTTTCTGCCTACGCGTTCTCTACCGAGAACTGGCGACGCAGTCCCGAGGAGGTGCGCTTTCTTATGGGGTTCAACCGCGACGTCATTCGTCGTCGCCGGGACGAGATGCACGAGCTGGGCGTACGGGTTCGCTGGGCGGGGCGACCGCGGCGCCTGTGGCGCAGCGTGATTCGCGAGTTGGAAACCGCCGAGGAGCTGACCGCGGACAACGACGTCCTGACCCTGACGATGTGCGTCAACTACGGGGGTCGAGCCGAGATCGCCGATGCCGCAGCGGCCATCGCTCGAGAGGTGGCTGCCGGCCGGCTCGACCCCGACCGGGTGGACGAGCGGACCCTGGCTCGGTATCTCGACGAGCCCGAGATGCCGGATGTGGATCTGTTCATCCGGTCGTCGGGAGAGCAGCGGACCTCGAACTTCTTGCTCTGGCAGTCCGCTTACGCCGAGTTGGTCTTCGCAGACACCCTGTGGCCGGACTTCGACCGTCGCCATCTGTGGCAGGCCTGCGAGTCCTACGCCGGTCGGCAGCGACGATTCGGGTCCGCCTGAGCTCCTCAGACGAGGGCCCGCCAGATCGCAGCACCGGCCAGGACGATGATGGTGAGGCCGCGCACGAGTCGCTGCGCCTCGGTGAGCCTGGGCCAGGCGACCAGAAGCAGCCAGCCGAGAAAGATCGCCACGAGGCCGAGCAGGGCACCGGCCAGCGGGCCGGTCAAGAACAGGCCACCGACCACCAAGCCCAGAACGACGAGGAACAGCACCCACTGCGGCATCCTGCGCAGGAGCAGCAGCACCGGCAGGCTGCGTCGTTCGAGCCGATCCCGTCCGGAGGTAGCTGACATGGAGACACGATCCCATCCGTTCGATTCAGGACCGGAGGCTGCGCTGGTAGCGGCCAACAGGCTGCACGCCAACGGGGATACCGAGGAACAGGTCAGCGAAGAACTGTCGGTGCTCATCGATGCGTTCGCAACGCTGCCCGGATTCTGTCGCGCCCGCGTCGGACGCTGCCTGGACGAGCCCGATGTATGGATCCTGTTAACCGAGTGGGAAAGCGTTGGAACCTACCGCCGAGCGCTGTCGTCTTATGCCGTGAAGACAAGCGGTTACCCGGTTTTCGTCCGAATCGTGGATGAGCCGGGTGCCTACGAAGTCCTCCTCAGTTCGGACTGAGGATGCGCCGGAGGAAGAGATGTCCTACCCCATGTACGGCCAACACCCTCCCGATGCTCCGCCGCCCTCGCCTTACCAAACATCGCCGTACCTCCCCGCCCAGCACTTTGCCCCTCGGCCGATGCCCACGTGGGGCCCGCCGCCGGCACCGCCGAGGCCATCCTCGTTGCCCTGGCTGATCGGTGGTCTCGTGGCTCTGTTGATCGCCGGTGGGATCGGCCTGGTGCTGCTGCTGCAGAGCGACTCCACCCGGCTGGTGGCCGATCCGCCGACCCAGAGCGATCCCGGCAACGGCGGGGGTGACACCGGATCCGATTCGCGTCGGGTGCCCGGTCCGCCGACCGACTGCCTGGTCGAATGCACCGAGACCGACACTCCTGGCGGCCCGGACGCCCCGGACACCGGCGAGGCAAACTACACAGGTTCCGATGCTGCGGCGACGGGTTTCGTGCAAGCCATCGCCGATGGTGACGTCGTCAACGCACACGAGGCGCTGTGTGGTGCCGGCAAGAACAGGTTCTCCACGCCCGAGGAGCTCGTCGCCGACTTCTACGCAACGCTGGGCTTCACCGTGATTACCGGTGCCCGCCTGACCGACGTCTACGCGGCCGATTCCAGCGCCGACGCCGCCGTCTTCGAGCTCGAAACCGACGTCGGCGATCTCACCGTCGAGGTATACATCGTCGAGGAAGGATCGTCGCTGACCGTGTGCGGCTACGGCACCGCGTGACGGCTCTGGTGCCGCGCGCGCCCAACGACTCCCGAACGGAAATCGCCATGATCTACTCACCGAGCAATGCCGACCCTCGGGTCGGCGCCACACCCGGCTTGCGCCAGACGGAAGGACCACGATGAGCCAGCCCCCATACGGAAACCAGCCGCCTTACGGTGGCCAGCCACCCTATGGAGGCCAGCCCGACCCTGGTGGCTCCCAGTCGGGTTGGGGACAGCCCAACCCACCCGGACAACCCGGTTACGGGCAGCCGCCAGCCGGCCCTGCGCCCAGTTACGGACAGCCGCCGACGGGTGGCCAGCCCGCGTACGGCCAGCCGCAGACCGGTGCGCAACCCGACTACGGTCCGCCCCAGTCCGCGGCATCCCCGGCCTACGGCCAGCCGACGCAGCAGTTCGGGCAACCGGCGGTGGGCGGTTACGGCTCGCCACCCGGCGGTCAGCCGCCGTACGGCGGTCCAGGCGCGCCCTACGGCTCACCGCCGCCCTCGAAGAAGAGCCCGTTGCCGTTCATCATCATCGGGCTGGTGGTGCTGCTGATCGCTGGCGGCGTCGGTCTGTTCTTCGCGCTCAAGGACGACGATCCGACACCGATCGCCCAGACCACAACGCAGACGACGGAGTCCACCGCCGATACGGCCGACCCCACCGAGGACACCGACGCGACCACCGAGGACACCGACACCGATTCCCCGAGTAGTGACGAGCCCAACTTCACCGATTCCGTGGATGTCGCGGACAATTTCCTGGAGTTGATGCTCGCCGGCGACTATGACACCGCGTTGACCACGCTGTGCAGCGATGGACAGGACCCCAGCGACGGGGACGGGTTCGCCGACGGGCAGGCCTTGGCGGATGACTTCTTCGCGACTCTCGGTGCGACTTCGTTCACTGGCGGCCAGAGTGTGGCTATCGAGCCTTCTGACATAGACCGAGATGTCGTCACCTACGACCTCGAGACCGACGTCGGCACAGTGGCTCTGGACATCCAGGTATTCGAAGAGACCCCGGGTGAGGACCTGACGATCTGCGGCTACGACGCGGCGTAAGGGCGTTGCTCCGTCCGTCGACTGGGCAATAATCCGTAGGCGCTGCGGCCTCAGCGGTTCGATCTGGCAAGCCTGATTCGTCGTACGGCTACTCTCGACAGTCACCGCCGACCGCCAGCCGGATGGAGACCGTCGCGATGGCCACATCAGCACCGTCCACGCTTGATCTGATCGTCAACCTGGCCAAGCGCCGAGGATTCGTCTTCCCCTCGGGGGAGATCTACGGCGGTACCCGCTCGGCCTGGGACTACGGACCGCTTGGTGTGGAGCTCAAGGAGAACATCAAACGGCAGTGGTGGAAGTCGATGGTCACTGGCCGCGACGACATCGTCGGCCTGGACTCCTCGGTGATCCTGCCTCGCCAGACCTGGGTCGCCTCGGGTCACGTGAATGCCTTCACCGACCCGCTCACCGAGTGCCAGAGCTGTCACAGGCGGTATCGGGCCGATCACATGATCGAGGAGTTCGAGGAGCGCAAGGGCCGTACGCCAGTCGGTGGTCTGGATGAGCTCGCCTGCCCCAACTGCGGCACCCGTGGCGCGTGGACGCCGCCCCGAGAGTTCAACATGATGCTCAAGACCTACCTGGGCGTCATCGAGGACGAGTCCGGGCTGCACTACCTGCGTCCCGAGACGGCCCAGGGCATCTTCGTCAACTTCGCCAATGTGATGTCAGCGGCTCGCAAGAAGCCACCGTTCGGGATCGGCCAGATCGGGAAGGCGTTCCGCAACGAGATCACCCCGGGCAACTTCATCTTCCGTACCCGGGAGTTCGAACAGATGGAGATGGAGTTCTTCGTCGAGCCGGGCACCGATGAGGAGTGGCACCAGTACTGGATCGACGAGCGAACCAACTGGTACGTCGACCTGGGGATCGCGCGGGACAACCTGCGCCACTACGAACATCCCAAGGAGAAGCTCTCGCACTACTCGACACGCACGGTCGACATCGAGTATCGCTTCGGCTTCACCGGCTCGGAGTGGGGCGAACTCGAGGGGGTCGCCAACCGAACAGACTTCGACCTCAAGACCCACGCCGAGCACTCCGGGGTGGACCTGTCCTACTTCGACCAGGCTGCCGGGACACGCTGGACTCCGTACGTCATCGAGCCGGCCGCGGGTCTCACCCGGTCCCTGATGGCCTTCCTGGTCGAGGCCTACACCGAGGACGAGGCCCCCAACGCCAAGGGTGGGGTGGACAAGCGCAGCGTGCTGCGGCTGGATCCCCGGCTGGCGCCGGTCAAGGCCGCTGTGCTGCCGCTGTCGCGAAACGCCGATTTGTCGCCGAAAGCCCGCGACCTCGCTGCCGAGCTGCGTCGGCACTGGAACGTCGACTTCGACGACGCCGGGGCCATCGGACGGCGATACCGCCGCCAGGACGAGATCGGTACGCCGTACTGCCTGACAGTGGATTTCGACACCCTCGACGACCAGGCAGTCACGATCCGATCCCGGGACACCATGACCCAGCAGCGGATCAGCCTTGACCAGGTGGCCAACTACCTCGCGCCCAAACTCCTCGCCCCCTAACCCCGCCACTCTCTTTCGGACTCAGGGGACCCTTGCGACGATAGGTACGTAGCAATCTTCCCCTGATAGCGGGGTCTGGGTCAGGCTGCCGGTCGAAGCAGGAGTTGCGGAGCGGAACGAGCCGCGCCGGCGGCGAGAGTCGCCCGTACGTCGGCAAGGAAACGCTCGGCTTCATGTCGAACAGTTCCCGGGGTGACGTGGATGACGAGTAGTCCTGCGGCAGTCATCCGCCGATGCCGCTCCTGAGTATGCCGATATGCGGCCGGAGACAGGTGCCATTCCAGGGAGTCGATCTCCAGGACGACACCGACCTCGAGCCATGTCCCGTCGGGTCGCGCCAGCCACCTGCCGGACTTGTCGTAGAGATCTAGATTCCACGCGGGTTCAGGGATGCCAGCCGAGCGCAGCGTGTCGCGAACCTCGGCCTCGGCGATCGAACGGATACCCGCCGAGACTTCCCGGATAACGCTACGAGGCAGCGCCGTTCCGCGGATCTGGGCATCCTGGATCTCACGGGCAAGCTGGCGTACCGACGTCAGGCCGCGCTGCACGACCTCTGCAATCACAGCGCGCACAGCTCGCTGATCCCGCATGCGTCGAGCGGCATCGATGCACGCCCGCGCGATCGGCGCGCACGGCAGCCCGTCGACGAGCTGTGGCCGTGGAAGGCGTCGGCTCCGCTCGACGATGACGGCGTCGGTGCTGATGCGACGGCGATCGTGGGTTATCAGGACGTGTAACTCACGGATAGCTGGCAGATTCCGGACCCCCATCCGTGCCAAGGCGCAGCTGCCGGTCAGCATGGAATGCTGACCGGCATAGGCCAGTGCTCCTTGCAGCCGCTGCCGTTCAGTCGGGGTGCCGCTGTAGGTCAGCACAACGCCGGGCATAAGGCGCTGCCAGGGACCTCCGCACTGGATCCGGCCTTGGAGTGAAGCCGAGGGAATCCCGAGTGCCAATAGCTCCCGTCGGGTGACTACGCCGTCACGTAGTGCTACCAGCTGGTCCAACGCGAATCGGTCGTAACGTGCTCGTCTCGGCATGACGTCGAGGTTGCACGCCCGAGCTCGAGCTTTGGAGCAAACTCCATCCGGTGTGGACAACCTCCCGATCTGTGGAATGCGCGCGGCGATCAGGGGAAGTCTGTGACGTTAGGTACGTCGCAGGGTGCCCCTGAGTCGGAATGGGGTTTGGGTCAGTCGGGGGGTTCGAGGGGTTCTGGTTCGGTGGACTGGTCCTCGGGTCCCACTGGGCCCGGATCGGAGGCGTCCTCGGTCGACTCTCGCGGATCGGGATCGCCGGGCTCGCCGCCGGCTGCTCCTGGGGCGGTGTGTTCGCCGCCGCCGGTGCCAGGGGTCGGCGGCTCGCTGTCGTCCTCGGTGGCGTCCCCGCCGGGCGCCGGCTGGTCTGGTCGGGTCATGAGCACTCCTCGTGGTGGTGGGTGATCCCCATCAGGGGAAGTCTGCAACGCTAGGTTCGTACCAGGGTGCCCCTGAGTCGGATCGGGGTGGGCGGATAATTGTCCGTGATGAGCACCCTGCCCGTACTCGACGCGCTGAAGATCGGTCCACATGCCGTGTGGCCGCCGGTCGAACTCGCCCCGATGGCCGGCATCACCAACCCAGCCTTCCGAAGCCTCTGCCGAGAGCACGGAGCCGGCCTGTACGTCTGCGAGATGATCACCGCGACAGCGCTGGTGGCCCGCAATCCCAAGACGATGCGGATGATCCGCTTCGCCGAAGGGGAGTACCCGCGCAGCATCCAGCTGTACGGCGTGGACCCGGTCACCGTCGGTAAGGCGGTCGAGATGATCGTCGACGAGGACCGCGCCGATCATGTCGATCTGAATTTCGGCTGCCCGGTCCCCAAGGTCACCCGCAAGGGTGGCGGGGCCGCGATCCCCTGGCGCCGCGAATTGCTGCGCAGCATCCTTCGGGCGGCGATGACTGCGGCCAAGGGACGGGTTCCGGTCACGATGAAGATGCGGGTCGGCATCGACGACGAGCACGTCACCTACCGCGATGCGGGCCAGATTGCCCAGGACGAGGGCCTGGCCTCGGTCGCCCTGCACGGGCGGACTGCTGCGCAGCTCTATGGAGGACAAGCGGATTGGGCTGCCATCGCCGACCTCGTCGAGCTCCTGGACATCCCGGTCCTCGGCAATGGCGACATCTGGGAAGCCGAGGATGCACTGCGCATGATCGAGCAGACCGGGTGCGCCGGAGTCGTCATCGGACGGGGTTGCCTGGGCCGGCCGTGGTTGTTCGCTGACCTGGCGAGCGCCTTCGACGGGAAAGCGGACCGGGAGAACCCGCCCCTGGCCACGGTCGCCGCCACGATGCGCCGGCACGCCAGCCTGCTGCTGGCCGAGTACGGAAGCGCTCCGGGCGACCACCAACGTGGGATCCGGGACTTCCGCAAGCACGTCGCCTGGTATCTCAAAGGCTTCGCCGTCGGCGGCCAGACTCGCCGGGCGCTGTCACTGGTCGGGTCACTGGACGAGCTCGACGAGCTGCTGGCCACGATCCCCGACCAGCCCTTCCCGACCGACATTCTCGGTACGCCACGTGGCCGATCAACCAGCGCCCGCAAGGTCACCCTGCCCTACGGCTGGCTCACCGACCGGGACAGCCTCGCCGTACCCGAAGGAGCCGAACTGGACGTCTCCGGCGGCTGAGCCGGTCCGGCCACCGAACACCCCACTGGCAGAGCCGGCTGGTAGATAGAGACACTGTCGTCAAACGCAGGACCGAGTGATGCAGCGCACAGGAGGCAGTCCGGGTGAGTGAGAAATACGTCTACGACTTCGCTGAGGGCAACAAGGACCTCAAGGACCTGCTCGGCGGCAAGGGAGCCAACCTGGCCGAGATGACCAACCTCGGTCTGCCCGTACCACCCGGGTTCATCATCACCACCAAGGCTTGCAAGGTCTTCCTCGACAGCGGCAAGGCACCCAAGGAGCTCTCCGACGAGGTCACCGAGCACCTGGCCGCGCTGCAGGACAAGATGGGCAAGAGCCTGGGCGATCCGACCGATCCGCTGCTGGTTTCGGTCCGCTCCGGCGCCAAGTTCTCGATGCCGGGAATGATGGAGACAGTCCTGAATGTCGGGCTCAACGACGAGTCGGTCCAGGGTCTGGCCAAGCAGTCAGGTTCTGACCGGTTCGCCTGGGATTCCTACCGCCGGCTGATCCAGATGTTCGGCAAGACCGTTCTGGACATCGACGGTGACCACTTCGAGGACGCCATCGACGAGGCGAAGAAAGCCAAGGGCACCGACAACGACCTCGACCTCGACGCAGGGGATCTGAAAGCTCTCGTCGAACATTTCAAAGGGGTCGTCCGCGAGCGGGCCGGTCGCGAATTCCCCACCGATCCACGCGAACAGATGGATCTCGCCGTCGAGGCGGTCTTCAACTCCTGGAATGCCGATCGCGCGATCCTCTACCGGCGCCAGGAACGGATCCCGGCCGACCTCGGGACAGCGGTGAACATCTGCTCGATGGTGTTCGGCAACCTCGGATCGGACTCGGGTACGGGCGTGGCGTTCACCCGTGACCCGGGAAGTGGCGAGCAAGGCGTGTACGGCGACTACCTGCAGAACGCGCAGGGCGAGGACGTCGTCGCGGGCGTACGCAACACACTGCCGCTCACCGACCTGGACAAGATCGACAAGCCCGCATACGACGAGCTGATGGGCATCATGGCCAAGCTCGAGAGCCACTACCGCGATCTGTGCGACATCGAATTCACCGTCGAGCGCAACAAGCTGTGGATGCTGCAGACCCGGATCGGGAAGCGGACCGCCG
>JAABUR0100007721.1_pt1 | contig 12648 bp, 9 predicted proteins | sample 5560091 | NCBI WGS metagenome assembly JAABUR01 (sample SAMN10711879, study PRJNA513375) | rock metagenome | isolation source: Antarctica rocks | place: Antarctica: Victoria Land, University Valley sud
CCGGTCTTGATTTCCCGCCCCATCCGATACCACTTGTCCGCACTTTTCACCTCTTGCACATCACGGCGGCGGTAGATTGGCTCTAGTATCTTGTCTCCACCAGATCTACCAGCTGCAACTTTACCAGTTTCTCGCTTCGGATGGATCACCTCGCTCCTTCTTAGGTGTCTTTCTAGCGCGTAATATGGATGGTCCCTGAAGTCCTGCACGTTCTTGGGCATTCCCTCCTGGGCTTCCTTCTGTACAAGCTGGGCGTCTTCTAATTGGTCACGGTCAAGATCATGATCCCTTCTGTACATCCTCATCACTCTTCGCCACCACTTCTCGCCATCCTTCGTAACATCAACTCTCTCTTTGCGGGTTTTGGCATTGTAGGCTTTTGCATACCGCCGAGTGACATCGCGAGCAGTTCCGTCATCTTCGAATGCAACGACGTAGCTAAGTTGGTTCTTTGGATCACTGGCTGGAGGCTCAAATTTCGAAGGTTTCGCAACCGACTTAGTGACTAGTGGGTCTACAGGTATCCACTTTTGATTTGCCTCGTCAAAGGCTTCGACCCAATAAAGAGGATACGGTGACTCTCTGATCCGTTTTGTTTTGGGCCCTGTTCCGTTTAGAAGATTGCTCACATATGCAGGGAAGAGGGGAGTGCTGACTCGGTTTTGGAAGTTTAAGTGTAGGTGTACTATTGCTGTTGCTGTTGCTGTTGCTGTTACTGACCGGACGAGGATGACCATGGTTTGGAGACGCAAATCGATTTCGACCACCAATAGAACCGACTGCTCTCGATGCCGAAACTGGCGCATCGCTCTTATAATCGATTCCACTCTCGTCCCCACTAGTGGCAGTCCAGCTTTCTGGATCCGTGATGGTCATCATTGGCACTGATTTCTGCGTCGTTGTGCCTTTAGCAACGGCAACAAAAGGCAAAGGTTGCAGCGAGCACACCAATCGAGCGTCGACACCAGCGGAGCGCAGAAGAGCACAAAAGAGCTGAGCCCCAACATCTCGAGATGCATTAAGACTGCTTGCAGTCTCACGAAAATCTGATTTCTGTATAGGAAGATCCAGATCTTCGGGTAGACAAGTCTAAGGCCAGTTTCAATGTCAGCTTTCAAACCAAACTATAATATACTGAACTAGAGAATATACCGCTTCATACATTGGCTAAATCCTCCGGACTGTCAGCCCAGTATGATCTGCTCATACCTCTTGCACTAATCTTATATTTCTCGTTGAAAACACCAAGAGCCTGCGTGAGGCCATCTACAAAAGATCGTGATCTCTGGAATTGGGATTTCTGACTGTCGGGGTTCAAGTACGATATCGTACGCTTGTACAAAAAGTTTCTCAGTGTCTTCTATTAAGGTCTTAGCGTGCCGATGTATATATTGTTGGGTATGGCATACATGAGAATCTTCGTCATTGCACCAGTGATTGCGTCGATGGACATGCACAAGCAAGCTTAGCAGATGCATCTTGTGTATTTCAAGTCGAAGCTTTTTATCAGCAGCACTAGCAGGCTTACGCCTCGCCGCGGACCGTCTTCGAGTATCATGATCATCTGCACCAAGTACCAGATTAAGCTCCTGGTCTTCAACAATATCTTGCTCAGAAAGATAGTTTTCAGGGGTGTCCTTAAGATCAACCTCCTCCCAATCAATGTCACTATCTGCAGAGCCATCTGATTCTGTGTAAGCTGTCTGTTTCTTCGCGGCCTGAGATTCAAGCTGCGACCGCTCAATATCCGTATGATTTGCATCGGTTGATGCTTGATCGGATAGATAATGTGCCATCTCATCGTAGCTTTGTTTAACCACGCGACCTCCAACTCTGCGTCTTTTGACAGGCTGGCCTTCCTCATTGAATTTAGAAGGCGAAGATGAAACAGCATCTGCCAGCATCTCTCGGTAAACATCAGGCATCACAGTTTCGTTGACAGGGTTTCTGGGAGCTCTTGTCACACGCCCCTTCTTACTAGCTTCTGCTCTTGCCATGATGAACTTTTAGGCTCAGAGAATAAGATACATCAGATTAAGCAGAAACAACTTGCGAAAGCACAATTGAACACTGCAGAGTCATCAGCTCATTCGCGAATTCTGAGCTCTGATCCACATAAGCCTTCAAGAAGCAAGTCATTGCTTCTCATTCCAGTAAGCATGACACTTGGAAGATTCAGAAATCAACGAATGGACAAGAGCACCAGAGAGAGGACATGTTCAACTCTGCATAAAGTTAGATCAACTACATTATATCCAGATTGCCGAGCACATGACGTCGCGTACTCTAGATCATTGATCGCGTCAACACGTAAACTACGTTAGCGTGGATTCCAACTTTCATACGCCTCACCCTCAACTTAGAATGAGTTTTTGTTCTCACAGTATATCATGTCCTCGCGACCAAGTAGGCGTCGCTCATCTGGTCGGATGTACGAAAATTTGACACCGGCACCTAACCAGCAGTACGTCACACCCAAAACCCGAAGCGTCAGGTCTGGGCCTTCGACGTCGTCCACGACAAGAAAGAGACAGCAGACGATAACACAGATGGACCCTTTTCGTGCGATCTACCACCCACACGAAGGAGATGATCTCGCATATGAAGAAGCCGTTAGCGACGCTCAAGAAGAACTGCCTCCGAAAAAGAAGCGACGGAAGACTATGCCACTTCAACGAGAGGATACCTTGACCCAAAGTGGTTATGTATCACGCGGTTTACAGGTACAGGAAGAGCTAGATGGATTGAAAGAGATGGACAACATTCATGTCCCCGGTGCGTCGTTCCGGAGGCACAAGCGGGGACAGACTACGCCTACTCGTACCGTGCAGACGAGGAGTGCTGTGAGGCAAGCTGTGCAGAGCAAGATTAAGGGCGAAGAGGACGTGGTGAAGAGTGCCCAGTCGTCGGTAGTCGAGAAGTTCGAGGACAACCAAGCAGACATAGCAGCGGCATTGATGCCACCACCAAAGACCCCGAAGTCATTAAGACGCAAGGAGATACCTTCTTCGCAATCTCCTGCGGACACGCCCCTTTCGAGTCAAAGTCGGAGATCATGCCGTGAGAAGTCCAAGTCGCCTCTCAAGGAAAAGTCTACAAACATTCCGAAAGGTTTTCATTCTCCGAAGAAGAACGTTCGACAAATCCCCAAGCTGGTGGTTGCTGATACAATGGATAGTACAAGTAGCACGGAAGAATCTATATCTACGCAAGCCGAGTTCAAGAATGAACTTAGAACTATATATTCCGGACGTATTGTAACTTCAGCAGTCACCTCAAAAGGCGGCTTTATCGTTGGGGATCATGTCTCAAGTTCCGTCCTACCTGATCCTGTGGACCGGATCGTTCACAGCAGCAGAAAGCAAGCTGAGATTGCCAGGTCCGAGGTTTTCGACTCTGACGGCGGAGACTCCGATGAAAGTCTGGCAGCTAGCGGCTTGGATGTAGGCTTCATACCAAAGCCAGCAGAAGCGACTATGACCCTGGATGATTTTGCTGAACCCATTGAGCACCCTGTCAACCAGTTTAGTGATCAAGAAAGTCATGACGACCAAAATAGCTCAGAAGACGCTGCGGTACCGCTGGCTACATATTCGGATGACGCAGCAGAAGTGCCTAAAGAAGACTTCGTTCACCAACCACGAGCTTTAGACGAATCCGGGCCACATGACCATCAATGTATACGCTCTGAATCAGAAGAAGCGTCTGCACAGCTGACCGCCGAATTCATCCGCATTACCCAACCTTCACCTCTTGTGGAAACAGACTCCCAGTGGGAGGCTACCTGGCGCCCTTACTCAGGATCCGAAGATCCTAGAGACTATTATCAGCCCAAAAATGAGGACTCATCTAGTCCTGCCTTGAACAGACTTCCTGCGTTGATTGCTACGCCCTTTTCCCGCTCTCAAACGCTCCCAATGAGCTCGCCAATTCGCCTACCCCCTTCCCAAGCAACAACTATCGATATTTCCCAACCTTTAACCCAATTACGTTCTTCCTCTGCCAGGCGCCCTTCACACTCTTTACCAACCCTCTCCTCCCCGCCGCCTTTACCTCCTATATTGTCCTCCTCGCCCTTTCGCACACGTAAAGATGCGGAGGCGTACATGGGCTATGTCGGCGGATGGAACGGAGAGAGGCTTACTGACAGCCAGTTACTACCGGAGAGTTTGATGGATGACAGCATGCCGGGCCCGCCATTGTCACTGTTGGTGGAGGAGGGGTGGGAGGGTGAGGATAGTAAGGAAAATTAGGAAGGAAGGATCAATATGTCGGAAGAGAGAGAGTTGTCTAATGAGACGTCAAGTAACAAGTTTGGTCATAGCGTCAGGTCATAAGGAGTATCTGCGGATATCAGAGGTTGATAAGACCAACCCATGTTAAGGCGAGTAGCATAGTTTCATCAGATACCCAGGGTATCAACAGACCCACCATGAAGAAACATATGAGCAATGCCACATAGAGTGTCTCGGGACATGCTTTGACGTATGGAAGTTTCGAAAACCACTAAGTCATTCAATGGTAAACCTACCTTAACGTACGCTACAGTATCGTGGAGTTTGCCCTACAAGAGATATTGTGTCCTCGGTTAAGTCGGAGCGGAATGTTTCCGCAAATCTCTAGAATTTCATGAAGCTTGATCATGGCCAATTGGAAAACCAACCAATATTCGTAATGGCCAAAGAGAAGACGCCCAGATCATGGGCAGAACAGATTGCAGATTTTGACAACCCTGCGCCAAAAGGTACTGTCATGCAGCACCCCAGCAAATAGTACTCACAATCTTCCAGATATTGATCCCGAAGAACATGGGGAACACTTTGGCAATGGCGACGATTCTGATTCCGTGGGTAGTGAAGAAGGAGTGGCAACGGCTCGCGAACACTACATAGACGTTGGGTACGGCTTCAAGAGGTCTAGGTGATTAGGACAAATTTGACCTTTTGATAGAAAGAGCACGCTCCGCAAACCCAAAGGAATCTCGCTGGGACCACAATATACAGGCTCAACTATAAGCCGAGAAGATCTGCTTGCAGAAGGAAGTGATGATGATCCTTTCGGTAGCGGCACCAGCAACCACGAAGAATCAGCTGGGGACATCGATGATACTGATCCAGACGAGGATCTTCAAGTGGAGGAGGTAAACGTTGCCAAGGAGGAGGCCTTCCAGGACGGGGTTAATGGAAACACCAAAAAGTCTGCAAACAGGAGAAGCAAAAAACAAGAGAGGAAACGCGACCAGACGCCTTTGCGAGCGGTGGAGGAAGAGGCAGATGACTCAAGCTCTGGAGCGGATGAGGATATGGAAGCATTGTCGAATGGTATCAATGGCGGGGGTCACGAATCGGATGGCAGGGATGATGAAGATTCGGATGACATTGAAATGGAGGATGAAGACGGTATGTCCGAAGGCGACACCGACGGCAGCAGTATGGAAGGTCGGGGCAAAAGATCCCAGACAGACGACCGCGCCGAGCTCCGCAAAATGATGGCTGAAGAGCAAAAGACAGTCTTATCAACGATTTCTAAAGCCGCAAAAGCAGATATCACCAAAGGCCAAGCCATCAAATATCAACGCTCCACCTTCGATAGTCTTTTAAATACCCGTATACGGCTCCAAAAAGCTCTTGTAGCAACGAATTCGCTCTTTGCTGAAGCACCGTCTGCGGGAAAGAGCGAATCAGACACAGACGCGATCCAAGCCGCCGAACAAGCAGCTCTAAACCTATGGAACACCCTCGACGATCTCCGCCAATCCTTGCAAACCACCGCCACAGAAAAGCGTCCCACCTCCAAGAAACGCTCGTTCTCCGCCACCGTCTCCACTCCCACCTCGACCCTGTCCAACCGTATGCAACAACATGAATCTACGTTCCTTGCCCACCGCCGCACCATTCTCTCCAAATGGTCCTCGCGCGTCCATGTCTCCTCCACCCTTCAACCGCGCAATGCCCTCTCCGCAGCTTCCACGCACCAACCGCTCACCAGTGTCCTAGACCAACAACTCTCCGCCCCAAACAACGCTCGCCTGATAGCCCGCACGCGCGTACCAAGGTCTTGTGCGCCGTTGCAGGCTGCGAAGAAAGTACTCGAGGACCGGAATATCTATGATGACGCCGACTTCTACACTCTCCTCCTCCGCGAGCTTGTCGATCAGCGCATGTCATCTACCAATCACAATAACACCAACACCAGTACCAACCCGTCGTCTATCTCCAATGGCACCACCCTGTTACCGCTCAAAGTGCCAAAGATACGGAAACAAGTCGACACCAAAGCGTCCAAAGGTAGGAAAATGCGGTATACAGTGCATGAGAAACTGCAGAATTTTATGGCGCCAGAGGATAGGGGGAGCTGGGGGGAGAGGCAGGTGGGGGAGTTTTTTGCAAGTTTGTTAGGTGCCAAGGTGGCTTTGGATGAAGAAGATGAGGGCGAGGAGGGTGATGGGGTTGAAGAGGAAGGCTTGAGGTTGTTTCGTGCTTAGGGTGGGGGAAAAGGCAATTAGGCCCTAGAGGATTATAAAGAGTGAGGTTGCTCATCAGTGTGTGGTACGTGTCTCAAGACTCGATCACCTAACATGTGAGAACGCATCGAAGCAATAGCATCCGATCTCAATACCAGTCCTCCCTCCCACTCATCCCATTCTCCTCACCCTCCCCATACACTTTTTCATTCTCGACACCGTTCACAACCCCAATAAACCCACCTCTATTCGTTTGCGTCCATATTCAATCGACTAAATTATGTCCCCTGCTCTCTCCCTTCTCCAAACAGGTTGTCCTCAAGATATCTCTCACATTCTTTGAAGGCCTAAAGCTTTGCAGAGGCCGTCACGTAGTCAACGTACCATGAATTCCAATCTGCATCTCCTGTGTTTTGTTTTTTGAAATCATGCTACTTCCCCAGGCCATATGAGCACCTCCTCATTCTACTTGGCATAGCGGTGAACACACATTACAACCAGAATGCATTCCAACACACCATTCTAGAAAATCATCAAACACCTCTGGAAAATCTATCAATGAAGCAAACAGCTAACCATTCTAGCGCCAACCTCGCTGCGGCCATCCGTGGCGCCCCAAAGCTCATCCTCCCGCTCCACCTGCACATCTTGTAGCAGCTACTGCTCCCCCGAGTGCCAGCAAACAGACAGGGCCCACCCACAAGCTCCTCTGCGAACCCCTTCGCGGGCCCGACCCTACACATATAAATCCTGGCATTCTTCCTTTCTTGTCGATGCACAAGCCCCACAGCTACTATTGACCGAGTGTGAAAGTAGAAAAGAAAGGCGTGGTCTATGATAGCACAAAGACTGCTCACGTGCTAGGTCCTTGACGAGCCCCGTTTTCGTAGCGCGCGCAGCCCGATCCTGGGGGCACAGATACCGGGGGCTTCAGTGCCTGGATCATATATATACAGCCGAGACGCAATTTCTGACAGACGGCTCACGGGCGAACAAGAAGCGTCTTCGTCGAAATCATCAGGGGGTGGCCTCGTCCATGGATTCGAGAGGGGGCTGGTAGTGGTGTTGCGCAAGTCAGGGGGGCTCGGCGTCGTTCCCGGGTTCTTCTTCGAGGGATGTCACGCTCGCGGACTTTCGCCACGGGGGTAGATTGTTACGGCGACGGGGTTGTGCGAGATCTGCAGGGACGGCAGATTGGTACTGGATTTAAAGTCAGTGGCGTCGGGGTCAGCTGGAAAGGCGACTAAGAGGTTTGCGGAGCGGAGGTTTTTGGTCGCTGTCCAAGTCCTATGAGATCATCAGGTGTTCGTGTTGTTCAAAGCAACCACCCATCTCGACCTTGATTAGTGTCCTTTTGCTCACACGCAAGTATCCTTCCGATCAGGCGTGTGGGTTCGTCCTGGGGATGGGCGCCTCTGAGATGGAAGGATAACGTCGGCAGTGTCATCGTCGTGCGCGAGGACGGCAAAGCTCTGACCCCCTACCAGGTTGAGGCATTGAGCCACTATTTGCCAGTTCGGGCTATAGCCGATTCTTTGAGGATTCGCTCGGTGCTGGGTTGGTAGAAAGGACCAAAAGGGAAGCCCGGGGGTTCATGACCATGTGGAGAAATATCGCGGCTTTTTTTTTTTTGAGACGGGCTCAAGGAGCGGAGAGTTTGGTGAAGATCCAATCGTGGGCGGCGGCGAGGGTACCGGATATTTCCTGCAAGAACAATGGAGGATTTGATGAATTGCTTCTCCATTCTTCATACGCAAGCACAGACAGCAATCCTAACAGACATCCTCCCTACTCTCCCCATGCCCCCCCTCCTTAACCAGCCACCATCAACCACTTCGACCAAACCCATCCTCACAAACCAGTAAAAAAAAACCTATAAATCCTCCAACCCCCCTCCCAAACGCCCACTCCAACACCCATCTCCCACCCACCCACCCTTACCCCCCCCAACAGAACCCATCCTCACCACCATCACCATCAAAACACCGCTCGAGAAAAAAAAAACACTCCCGATGCACGAGCCCCAAAAACAGAGCCGGACATGCTGAATAATCGCCGGCGATGCTATCTATATATGTAAGCAATCAAGATGCTCACCCCACGTCTCTGCAGAAACTTTAGATTGCCAGATATCCCCCAGAGAGAGAGAGAGAGAAGAAACATAAAGAAAAACCCCCAACCCAGCCTTCCTCAACCAGACCTATTTTTCAGAACGGAGAAGAAAGAAAGCGTACATCATATCCCGTTCCGCAAGCGCTAATCTACATCATCACGCTTCCTCAAGCTACGAGCAGTTGATTGCTCATTGCAGCAAAAGCTCGAAAACCCGCTCCTGGTTTTGTTCCTTGCGACACAACTGGCAAACTCCATACATATAGTCCTTTGAAAAAATTGGGGGTCCGGAATGCCGCCGACCTCTCTTGGCCGCTGTGCCGCTACAGTAGGTTTTGTGCTTGAGATGGAAATGCTTCGTCTATCTTTTGCTGGAATGAATGGAACGGAATGGAATGGACATAAACCCCGGTTTACCCAAGATTGGATCTTGGATTCTTTCTACCTTCTTTCCAAGGTACTCACTCACTCCTTATGTGGCCATGTTTTGGGAGTAATATATCGGCACCTTTTGTAGAAAGAAAAAAATAAGAAGAAAACGTTGAGTTGAGGAAACCTTTGGGGGGAAATAGAATTCTATCGAAAGTAGAAGGAAAGGGGGGTAATGAAGTGAGGAGTGTTTGCTTGTTGTGGTAAGGGGGCACAACTTGTTGGGGAAAATGGGATTGGGACTAGTGAATAAGGAAGTAATAGCGATGATTACGAGATGGCGATCTATCACGAGCGATCATTGCTAGAGGTGGTGAGAGATGGATTTAAAGCTTTGACACGCACTAGAGGATGTTTTGTCAAGAAGGGAAGCGTTCCTGGTATGCATAGGTGTGGCTGTTCGGGGTATGAGTTCATGATGGACTGCTTCTAGTGAAGATCCATGTCGGACAGACATCTTCGTTGTGCGATTGCGCAGCGCTGGCAGGAGCGGAGAGCGCGAACGGCGTGGATGGGCGATGGACAGGGGTTGAGCAATAGAGTATTACTTGACAATAAGTCTGGACCACTTGGACAGCAGTGGTATCAGGCTTTAGTGACCTCACGAAGAAGAAGCACAACGTAGTCTGCCAAATGGGGGAAATAGCTATTGCAAATTCGAATCGAGCAGACGTCATTTCTCCACCCTGACCCAGGCCTGATATTAGCTCAGAGGGGCGTTTCTTGGCTTCCTTCTCGGTCACAAAACTTGCCTTCCAATGGAGTGCAGTCTAACCTGCAGGCTTGCCATCTTGATAGTACCGTATCCGAGGCAAGGTACGGTGTAGTTCAGACTTGACGAAAACGGTCTATCCCGATATTCCCTTGTGAACGGAAGTTTCCACTGTTCACCGCGTCCTGTCAATGATCAATATCACTCGCTGACACACAAGAAACCCTTACGCAAAAACCCCACATGGCCAAACTGTCGCTCTCGCATTAGCCCTGCATTAGACGTGTACAAGGGTGTATATACCTACATTAGCGCTGTGAGGCTTATGAGGCTGAAAAGCGGACTTGTTGCTAGAAGTTCTAGGGGCGTTTTCCGGGGAATTTGAAGGCGTTATTAATGGGGTTACGAGAAGAGGCGCTTTTGGCGCCAGGATAGGCGTGATAAGTGATTGCTTGGTGCGGAGCAAAGCTTGACCATCTTGATACTGGTGGGTGGTAGAGAAGGTTAATTGAGGAACAGTTGAAGGATGGAGAGATAGCGGTGAGAAGTTCCAAGTGCAACGGCTTCTTCCTTGCCTGATCTATCGTGACGAAATCCGAAATCCGGTGATTTTGACACTGGATTGCTTATGAGAGTTCTGAGGGTTGGTAAAAAAAAGTCATTTGGTAACAATGATCTATCCTAATCGATGATCGAGCGCCCGGGACGTAAAAACTCCTGCATGACTGCCCTCAAAGGCTGTGGTGGGTATAGAACAGTAGCGTATCCAAAAGTAGACAAATAACCACCAGGAAAAGTGGACGTAAGGATGAATGAAGATGATCGTTTCCAGGACTCAACGTTTCGTGCCATTCTGTGGTCGATTTGATTACTCCGTAATGTGAAACCGGTGCAAAAACGCGGTCTTGAGGTGCTTCGACAGCCGGACGGATCCTCAGCCCCCCTGGATGCACTCACGAATGCTATTGGCTTTGTGCTCGCTGCCCTCCTCGATCCGATACTCCATGGTCCGTACAATCTTGGAGTCGGGGAGCTCTCCCCCATTGTACATGATAAATTCCTCGCTCCCACCGTCTCCAGCATTGAACATCGAAGGCCGTTTGGTCCCTCCCTTAACTGAAGTCACGTACGAATTCGACTTGGTGCGGTTGCCTTCGGGGCCTGGGGCAAGTTGCCGCGCGTCGAAGTTCCTCAGCTCTTGACTTCTTCCGCCTTGAGAGCCTGATCTGTGATATTTGCGCCCGCCGCTTTCGTATCTGTCGGATGCGGGACCGAGAAGGGAGGGGAAATATTGGCGGACAAAGGGGCGGATGACGGGGACGGAGCCGCCGAATATGCTCATGTTTAACTCGATAATGCACCAGAGTAATGCGTTCGCGGTATCATCTGCTGAAGGTTAATGCTTGCACTGATAGAGTGTGATTCGGCAACGTACAGGTGAGATCGGTACTTCGTAAAAGCTGATAAAGGGAGGCGAGGCGGACAATGCTGATAATGCAGACGAAAGCACCTGTCATCAAGACGGCTATAACCCCTATCTTTTGTTTGAGAGGAAGCTGCAGCTTCCGCAGAATTGGACTAAACGAGCTTGATCAGGAGAGCCCAATATGCTGTTGTATCTCACTCACAATGGCAATAACAAGGTAATGAAATCAGCAAATATCCCAAGGCCAGCGTTGGCAAAGTACAATAATGGCCGGTTGATGCAGGTTCCAGTAAGAATGGTTACATCCCAGGACATTGCAACAGGGTTGCAACTGAAGATGTTTGCGAAAATAGAGGCGACATTATAACTGACCACGAAGAATGCCGCCGTCCACACAGCAAACTTAAAGACCCTGCCGGGAAAGATTCGCAAGTAGAAGAGCAGAATTGAAGCCTTTGAGGTAGCTGTAGCAGCACAATACACACTCGCCGCAAGGAGATTGAACTTGGGATACAAGTCAGCAGTCATAAGTCGTAGTGGTTTGGCATGATCGTTTGAACGATACGTACTTTGAGGAAACCTGGTGAAAAGGACGTAAGAGGAACATCCCACATGTGCTTGGCGAGTCCGTAATTAAGCACTGCCTCGCACTTTTAGTTGTTTCCGCACAATACCAGCTGTGGGATACTTACGGTTCAAAGTGAAAGCGCTTAAGATGACGGATAGAATCTGGAATTGAAGTCAGATTTGGCAAGCCGCAGGATCAATAGGCTCATCGTGAGGCTTGACGAACCAATGCGAAGACCATAATGTCTGTACCACACATCAGCTCTCTTCATCAATTCAAAAACACCTCCCCCCCTCTACTTACAATCATCCGCAGCAAAGCATCGTTGAATAACAGCTCTGGTGTAGGCTCGCAAGACGACAATGGCGACAGCCAGGCTAAGAAATACAGCGCTGATGGCTATGAATCTGCCGCCGTCATATTGCGGGTCCACGAAGTTCGAGGTCACCCCCGCGGGCGGCTTGCCAGCGGGCAGGATGGCTGTCGATGCCATGAAGAAACAACTGTACTGTTATTTGAACCAAGTTGAGAGCACTTGAAGCGGACGTATTGCTGAATCCGCCTGCCCAGAGAATGGCAGCTGCGAGGGCGGAGTTGACTCTCTTTTAGAATAGATCCCCAAGATACATCAAGCCTTTGCACGCCATGAGCCGGGGCGTCAGTGGGCTCGAGAGGTCCAATGGGCATGATTTCGACCTGTTCGTCCCCCGACATTGAGCAATCGAATTGAATGAAACAAACCGATCTAAGGTAAGCGTAGTACAACACCTAGTAAGCCCTGCAAGCTCCCATGCAGACCAGATGTAGCCAGGCACCCAGGTACCTTAGCCTCTTAGGTACCTTATGCTCTGGTCATTTAATAAAGGTTGGAGGCTGGAGGCTTCGACGCAATTTACTTTGGGTATGAAAGATAAAAAATTACACGGGGAATAAATTAA
>JAABUR0100007725.1_pt1 | contig 12647 bp, 9 predicted proteins | sample 5560091 | NCBI WGS metagenome assembly JAABUR01 (sample SAMN10711879, study PRJNA513375) | rock metagenome | isolation source: Antarctica rocks | place: Antarctica: Victoria Land, University Valley sud
AGCCGCGTCAGGCCTGCGCGCGCGCGCTTGTTTAGCCTCTCCCTGCCGTCTCTCCGACTGGAGGCTTTCCCTGCCAGCTCGCGCAGCCGCATCAGGCCTGCGCGCTTGCGCCTCCCTTGGCTCTCCCTGCTGTCTCTCTGGTTGGAGGCTGCTTGGTGGCCGTACGTGTCCAGGCGGGTCGCGCGCAGCGCCAGCTCGCGCAGCCGCGTCAGGCCTGCGCGCGCGCGCCTGTTTAGCCTCTGCCTGCCGTCTCTCCGACTGGAGGCTTTCCCTGCCAGCTCGCGCAGCCGCATCAGGCCTGCGCGCGTCCGCCTCCTCTGGCTCTCCCTGCTATCTTTCTGGTTGGAGGCTGCTTGGTGGCCGTACGTGTACAGGCGGGTCGCACGCAGCGCGAGCTTGAGCGCAGGGTCGCCAGCAGCTCCACTGCACCGCGGCGCAAGCGAGGCGTGCAGCCAGCCGCGCCCACGCAGGCGGCGGCCCGGCCGCGCGCGCACCGAGGATGACGGGCGGCACGGCGTAGCGCTGCCGGTCGTTGTGGCTGGTGATCGCGAGCGCGCGCAGGTTGGTCAGCGCCGACAGCGGCGACAGGTCGCACGTGCACAGCGCGTCCGCGCACAGCTGCAGGCACTGCAGACCTGCGCGCGCGGCGCGCGCGCGTCGCGCCCCCGCCCAGCAGACCTGTGCCACGCCACTGACCTAGGCGAGCGACTGACCGCCATGGAGCGGGGCGCCGCGCTGAGCAGCACGCAGCGTGGCGTCCGCTCGCTCGGGGCCTCGCCGCGTACGCGGCGGCGCCGCCCGTCCCAAATATTGCACCGTGAGCGGCACGTGCCGCCCGGCCATCTCCGGCGGCCAGCGCGCCCCCGCCCGCCCCCGCAGGCACTGCAACAAGCTCACAGCCACAGGCGCTGCAACAAGGTGCAATAAAGCACGCCGCGCGCGCGCCTGGGCAGTAGGCGAGCAGGTTAACGGTCGCCTGCTGGAAGGGCGCCGGCCCGTGCGCGCCGGGCATCAGGTCCAGCGTGCGCAGCGACGCGCCAAACAGCCCCACCAGCACCTGCGCGCGCGCGCGCGCGCGCGGCCTCAGCGGCGGGACCCGGCGCGGCCCTGCTCAGCCGGCGCAGGGCTGGCCGCCGTTCGTCGCGCCCGCATGTGCGCTGCCTCCAGAGTTCTTTCTTTGAAAATCTGTGCAAATGAATTGGTACAGGCTGCGCGCCCGAGGCTTTCCAAGCCCGCGCCCCGGTGCCAGCCAGGCTAGGGTTAGGGTCGCAGGGCCCGGCCGCCGCGCCCGCGCGCCTGCAGCTCCGTCTCCTGGTGGCTGGCGGTGTAGCGCGCGGCCAGCGACTTGACGCCGGCCGCGCGCGGCAGCGCCCACGCCACGAAGTTGGCCAGGCGCCGCCGGTCCTGCAGCCTACCGCCGCGCAGCGCCGCGCGGCGCGGGCTCAGGCAAGCCTCGGCGCCAGCCGGCCTTCCCACAAGCACCAACTGGCATCGCGGTGCTGGCACCAGCGACACTTGGCTGCCGGCGCGCTCAGCACGCGCGCGCAGAGCGGCGCCCGCACGCCAACAGAAGCTGCACCGGGTCGCAGGCCCACGGGCCTGCTGGGGCGCCGCGGTGCTGGGCCGTAAGGGCCGCACCTGTGCAGCGTGATGAGCTGCTCGGACCACAGCTCGCTCGGCAGGCGTGCGACGGCCGCCAGGCGCCGGCAGACCAGCGGCACGACGAACAGCAGGCGGCTGTCGGCATGCCGCGGCGCCGCCAGGCGCAGGATGCGCACGAGGACGGCGTCCGGCAGCGAGAGCAGCCCCACGGCGGGCAGCTCTGGCACCGTCGGCAGCGCCGCCGCCCGCGCGGCGCGCTCCCTCATCGCCGGCGCGGCGTGCAGCACGTCGCAGCGCTGGGGGCAGACATTGGGCCCGTGTAGCGCGCAACCCTGCGCCGCCCCAGCGTGTCAGGCCTGTAGGTGCGCAATCATGTCAGCTTCCGCGCTGCCTGCCGAGCTCCTACTTGCTAGAGGTCTTCAGCTCCCAACATATACACATCCTGCAAGGTGCGGGACAAGCGCAGCTTCACACTGAAGCACCATTGATTGCATTGGCGCAAGCAGCGCTGCCGACAGCCGGCCTCGCAGCGCTGCTGGAGTCAACGCCTTTGCGAGGTGCGCGGCAGTGTACACGTCCAGTGCTTGTGCTTGGCACAGGACTAGCGCATGCAAGACACCTGTGACCTGACAGGCTGCTGGCCCTGGCCGCGCAGGCTGGGAGTGGACCTGGTCCATATCGTCGATCACCCCAGTGCTTGTACACGGAAATGCCCGTCTCCAGGCAGATGAGGTAATGCTACGTGCATGCAAGCGGAAGCTTGAGCACAGGTCACCGAAGCAATGCCCCTTGGCAAGCAGCTTGCTAAACCAGTCCTCTGCCACTCACCGTGTCGTCCGGCCCGTGTTCCCGCCGGTTGCACTTTGAAGTTCAGCCACTTCAAAGCATGCCGCACGAAATGTACGACGGCGAAGGCCACACCACGCTGGATCCACAGAGGGCCCGTGAATCTTGCCGCTCTCTTTCAATCGGCACTGCTGGACGAAGCTTTGTCAATCAGCCGAGGCAACGACCTTGAAATTCCAGAAGGCTACCCAGCAAGCTACCCAACTAATACCCCGTCTGGCAGAAGCACCCTCCTGTTTGTTGTCCACCGACAAAAATGCCAGCGCAGCACATCCTATCTGCGCGCACAGCTAATGATACTCGCTGGGCAAAGCAGCCTACCCCGCTCACGTCTGCAACAGTAACTTTCCACACTGCACTCTTCACTCACACGCTGGTCCAACACCACGGTACATTGGCTGCTGCCAAAAACGGCTGACAGACTGTAGGGGCCGGCCCTTGCGGTTCCCAGATCGCCCTCCCGAAAGAGGCTACTTGCGCTTGCCCTTCTTGGGCGTGTCCTTGGGCGTGTCCGGCGGCGGCGGAGCCCGCTTCTTGCCAAAACCAAAGAAGCGCGCAATCTGCTCGCCACACACCTTTGCTTAAGGCTGCAGTGTGAGACGCGGCTGACTTGGACGGCTCTCGAGCTTGGCCAAGCCGCACGTAACCGCTCCGCACCAGTCTCGCCGCCCCAACCTGCATCCGGGGTAAGTATTGTGTTCAGGCGGCGCGGGCTGGCTTGCCTGCTTGCCGAAAGCGGCATCCTCGTCGATGTATCCGTTGTCACAGTACGGCCCCTTGAGGTCAAAGCGCTCCCCATAGTCGTACTCTGTGCCGCGCCGCAGCGGTGTCAGCCTACATCCCCTCATCCCTCGGCGGAGTGCCTAGCTGTAAATCTCGCAACCCGCATGCCGAAGCAGCACAGCGGGCGTCTCATGCCATGCAGATGCACATACGCGGCCCAGGTCATCCCTTACGGCAAGCTGAGTGTGGCCCGCTCGTGAAAGACCCTGCTGGATGCGCTCTAGCCTTCCACAACCCTGCACGCGGATGCAGCATCGCACCATGAATGCACATCAGTACAAGTGCGCTTTGTCCTCGGGCATCACAATGGGCCCAGCAAGAGCACCGCCCAAGGCGGGGGCAGCACCTGGGATGCCAAAGGGCGCGACCGGCTGCCATGCGCGCCGCACACAGGCGCTCAGTGCCAGCGCTTCGACCGCGCGAGGACAGACGTGCGCCCCACACAGTTCCTCCGTCGCTTCACAGAAATTGCATCAGAACTTCCAAAGCATGCGCTCAAGGTGATCTCATACCAGGCTAATGACACCCTAATTCGTGCAGGCTGAGACGGGCAGCCGCTTTGCTGGCACCTGCTGGCGGGCCGCAAGGATGATGCACACATGCACGACGACGTCACTAGCCTAGGGTCTCTGCTCCGCGTGGCAGGGAGGGCGGGCCGCGACTCGGGGCGAGCGGGCGGTCACCAGGATGATGTCAAACAGGCTGACGGGCGGGTCGGCCTTGCGCTCGGCCTGCGCGCGCGCGCGCTTGTCGTCGTCCACCTGCGCCCCCCGAGCGGGTCGCCTCAGCGCCCGGCCGGGGCCTGCGCAGTGCCGAGCAGCACGCTGGCATCCCGCTGACGCCCCTGTGCCCAGCTTTCATTAGGCACGTCCCTGGCGCCCCTGTGCCCAGCTTTCGCTCCTGGGCCGGACGTAAGCGCAGGCGCTGCGCGCCTGGCGGCGCTGGCTGCATCCTGCGAGGCACCCACCACGCCTGTGCAGACCGGGGCGGGATACCGGCGCTGGGCTGTCCCCGCCGCTGCCGCGCAGAGACCCCGCTACCGCTCCCTGCCCCGGGCGTCCTTGCACGCAGCAGTACGCTGGCACGCTCCAGATGCGCAACCCTAGCTCCCTACCCTACCCTAGCTCGGACGCGCGCCACGCACCTGCTTCTTGTACGCCGGGTCTCTGTTGTACTTCTTCACCAGCGCGCGGCGGTCGGACATGTCCTTCTGCCACGAGTTCGTGCGGCGCCGCTTCAGCACCTGCGCGGCCGCACACCGCACATAGAGCGCGGTGCGAGCGGGCGGTGTGCCTATACAGAGAGCGCCGCTTCAGCACCTGCGCGGCCGCGCGCCCCTCTACTGCGAGCACAGTGCGAGCGGGGCAGTCTGCCTACGCAGAGCTTTCAGCGGACCACACTGACATTCACTTCACATTCAAAGGCTGGCAGGTGGCCTGGTAGCACCGGGCACACGCACGCATGCAACACAACACGGACACTGCTGACGCATCGACGCGGGGGCGTCCACGCGCCTCTGCCTGCGCCCTGAAGGCCTCCTCCCGCTCCAGCTCCTTCTGCCGACGCTCCTCCTTGTTGCCGCCGAACAGCGCCCTCGCGCCCACACACGGCCGCGGCGCCCGTCTGCACGCACGCGCATCCTGTGTTGCATCGAGCCACTCGCTATTTTCGAACGGGACAAACTGTTACGTAGGGCTGCCGGGAAGCTCGCTGGGCTCCAGGCAGGGCGCGCACGGTCGGAGCGAGTGCTGCGTCAGCCACCCGCCCTGCGGCGCAGCCAGACTCGGCGCACTGTGAGCCATAGTACCCACCCTGCAAATAATAACGCGCGCTGTGCAAGGCACAGGAACTACCTGTCCGATCTGCGGGGTGAGGAGCCTGGGGAAAACCTCGACTTGACCTGCTCTTGCTGATGCGCCTCCTCGAGGATAAGCTCAGCTGCACTTTTGCGACTATGGCTGCCCATCTCCCCGTGGTGTGCCCAGCACCCATTGCAGGTCTTGTGTGATTCCTGACTGAAGCTGATTAGAGCCGGAACAGAGGCCCTTTATTGTAAAACTTGTTTTAATCCATTTTGCTGACCTGCTTATGCTGTGCTGCAGGGCGCGATGGTGCGACTGCCCACAGCACCGGTCCACCCTGTGCGGCCGCAGCCACTGCGCTGCACAATCGCCCCTCGCGCTGTTGCGGCGGCAGAAGCGCCGCCCGCGTCTTCGGAGAAGGTGCGAGCAACCGCTGCAGCTTGCAGGGATCAGTGCGCACGCCGGGCTTGTCGTGGGGGTTACAGTCGGCCGCTCCGGAGCCTGCGCACTGCTCGAGGGGGTGCAGCCTGCGCCTCTGGGGTGCCGAGGGCGGCGCCGTGCGTGCTTCATACGCCTTGCAGCCGGCGGGGGGCGCTGAGGGCGGCGCGAAGGGCCAGGCGGGCGCGGCGGAGCCGCTGCTGCTGCGCGCGCTGCGCGGCGAGCCCGTGGAGCGGCCGCCGGTGTGGATGATGCGGCAGGCCGGCCGGTACATGAAGGCGCGCCCTCCGCGTATATGCTGTGGTAGAGATGAGCCTGAGCCTGGAGCGAAGGTTGAGCAGGGAAGCGCTCTCCGCAGTAGGCACGAGCGTTGCATACACACCATAATGAGACGAGCCTGCTTTTTGATTAAAGGAACTCTTGGGCTGGTCGCAACCTGCACGCTTGCGACAGGTTGGGACTGGACACCACAGGCTCAACAATGCCACACCTGTCGCCGCGCGCAGGTGTACCAGGAGCTGTGCAAAAAGCACCCGACCTTCCGCGAGCGCTCGGAGAACACCGACCTGGCGGTGCGCCCCTGCGCTGACGCGACCGCCCGCTCTGCGTGTCTAGAGCAGGAGCGGGGCTTGCGACCAGGACTGAGTCTGCGCGCGGGCTTGTGCGATCTCTGGCGGTCCCCGCCGCTCCCAGAAGTGCCAAGCGCGGTGCACCCAGCGGGCGCAGGTCGGGCGCGCTGCCGCGCTGTGTCTGTTTGCTCATGCGTCCATGCGCCTCTCGTGCTCTCACGTGCCCTCACGTTGTCAATGGCCCCATCGCGTGAGCGCATGTTGCCGTGACACGCTGGGAGGAGCAACGCGCAGCAGGGGTGCACAGCGACGAGGGGCATGCCTCTGTCCATTCGGGCGCTGGGTGCACTGCAGTGTGTGGCGGCTGCCTGCAGGGTAGAGGTTGCGCGAGGGAGGGCGGGGGAGGAGGTAGGGTTGGGGCATAGGGCTGGGAACAGGGTTTTCTGCAACACGTTGCGCCGGCGCGCAGGTGGAGGTTTCGCTGCAGCCGTGGCGCGCGTTCCGGCCGGACGGCGTGATCCTGTTCTCCGACATCCTGACGCCGCTGACGGGCATGAACATCCCGTTTGACATCACTGCCGGCAAGGGCCCGATCATCGCCGACCCCATCCGCACCATGCAGGTGCGCCGCTGTCGGAGCGCACGGCGCACGGCCGGCAGCGCGCATGCACTGCTCGGCTGCTCTCGCCCATTGGCCTGTCCTTGTGGAGGGTAAGCTGGAGGCGTGTCGGTGCTCTGTATTTGTTTGTGAAATGGATTGGGCAAGGCGTGCACCCAGCAGTCAAGCGGATGCAGAGGTAAGGGGGCTGACTCGGGGACGTCCACTGTGGCAGTGCGTCACGCACGGTGACCGGCGACGGGGTCGCGTTGCTCGACCTGGCGAACGGCGGCGTCACGGCACTGAGCGCCGTGCTGACCCAGCCGTGAAGCAGCCCTGACCGTGACCCTGACCCTGACCCTGGCCCGCCCGCGCCGCGCGCAGCAAGTCGAGCAGGTGACGCGCCTGGTCGCGGAGGAGGCCACGCCGTACGTGGGCGAGGCGCTGCGGCGGCTGCGCGCCGAGGTCGGCGGCGAGGCGGCCGTGCTGGGCTTTGTGGGCGCGCCGTTCACGCTGGCGTCCTACATCGTGGAGGGCGGCTCCAGCGCCAAGTACACGCACATCAAGCGCCTGGCCTTCTCCGCGCCCGACGTGCTGCACGCGCTGCTGGGCAAGCTGGCCGACAACATCGCCGACTACGTGCGCTTCCAGGCGTGCGCCTCCAGGCCTACCCTAAACCTACCCTATTTCAGGCGTGCGCTTCCAGGCGCGCGCCGCGCCGGGCCCGCCGCGGCGCGCCGCAAGGGCGCGAACCGGCTGGCGCCACGCTGCAGCGTCGCGACCCTGCACGGGCACAAGGGGCGTGTGCCACATGTCATTGCCGCGCGCCATGTGTCTGGCGTCGGATGCGTGCAGGCATGGCCGGTGCAGGTCAGGGGGGCCGGGCGGCGCGCAGGCGAGGCGGAAGCTGCCAGGGTGCTGGTAACATCCCCTTCCGACCGCCGGCGGGGCGGGCGCGCGCAGGCGGACGCGGGCGCGCAGGCGGTGCAGATGTTCGACTCCTGGGCGTCCGAGCTGGCGCCGCAGGACTTTGACGTGTTTGCCGGGCCGTACATCGCGCGCGTCGTCGACAGCGTGCGCGCCAGCCACCCGGACCTGGCGCTCATCCTGTACATCAGCGGCTCCGGCGGGCTCATGGAGCGCATGGCCGCGCTCGGCGTGGACGTCATCAGCGTGGACCACCGCGTGGACCTGCGCGACGCGCTGGGCCGGATAGGGCCCGACCTGGCCGTCCAGGTGCCGGCGCCTCGCTGGGAGCTGCTGACCTACCCTGATACTGACATGCAAGGGGTTTTGGGCCACATGGACCCGGGCCCTGCTCCGCGCATGACATAGGGCAAAAACCCTTGCGCGCAGCGCAATATGGACCCGGGCCCTGCTCCGCGCCTGACGTAGGGCAAAAACCCTGCGCGCAGGGCAACATGGACCCGGGCGTGCTGTTCGGCTCGCGCGAGGCGATCGAGGCGCGCGTGGTGGAGACAGTGCGCGCCGCCGCCGGCCGCCGGCACATCATGAACCTGGGGCACGGCGTGCTCGTGGGCACGCCCGAGGAATCGGTGGCGCACTTCTTCGAGGTCGCCAAGTCGGTGCACCAGCGGTTGTAGGGCTTGTTGTAGGGCTTGGCGCGCGGGGCCCTGGTGGCCCGGCTGGGGGCACCCCTGCTTGCCGATATCATCCTCAAAGGCTGCAGGGAAGGGCCGTGTTGCCTCAGCGCCGTCCTGCGGTGTGGCAAAGGGAGTGGGGCTGCTGGGCCGGGGGCGGGTCTCCTGCAAACGGGCCGAGCGCGAGCATGCAGCCGCGTTGAGTTGGGAGCTGCAGGATTTCAGGCTGGCAGGGCTGCAGCTCACGGTGGGCGCGGCAGGCAAGGCGTGCTGCATCCCCTGAGTGGAAGCCTGTGGCGCCTGCCAGCTGAGTTTGGTGGGGACAAGGGAACTGCTTTTGTCTGGTGTGCTCTGTCGGGTGCTCGTCGCCGCATTTGAGCACAGCTGCCGAGCGGCAGAGAGTGCACAATGCACCATGCAGGCCGGCGATGGCCCAAGGTGTTGCGTGAAGAGCGGGGCCAACACTGGCATTAAAAGTAGAATGGCTGCTTCAAGTTCTCTTACACTGCGGCTTGTCAGCCAGGCTCGCAGCATGCAACACTCATTACAATGGCAAAAGCTCTAGCTCTGAACATGCATGCTGCCTGCGAGGCCTGACAGCACATGCACCGGATGAAAAATCTAGGTAATGCAAATCAGTGAAACTTCTGTGCTAGTGCCCGGGCGCTATGGAGGGCGGTTGATGATGAGTGCGTTTGCAGGTCGCGTGGAGAGTTCTGCAACAGTTCCCCCCTGCAGCCTCACAAGGGCCTCACATATGCTCGGCTGCAGGAGGGGCGGGGCAAGCACGGTCGCCTGCCAGGTGTGCAACCACCCTGAGGTACTGCACAAGCGCGTAGCGCATGCAGGCCTGCATGGGCCAGTGAATACCATTTTCCAACCTCGATGGTGCTGCAGCACTCAGAGGTCAGGGCCTAGGGCCAGCCCCAGCCGGCCCCTCCTACACGCGCTGGAGTCAGGACCCGAACTTTATTGTGCAGATAAGCGGGCCAGTACTGTCCCTCCCACAACGCTCTAAGCCGCACGTCTCAACCTGCCTGACACCAGCTGCCTGCCCTGCCACGGGAGAAGTCTGAGATGCACCACTCGAACCCGCCTTCCACTGCACGCTGCCAGAAATGTGTCGCGGGCCACCACTGCACGGGCTGGGAGGCTTGAACGCCGCCATGGCTCAACACCAGATCCGGCAGGCTCCCACAGCTGAGCTGGCCTGTTTTTGGGCCCCCCGCTGTGTGCGCCGTGGGCGCGGCCGCGGGCTGCGTTCACCGGCGCGGTTCAGAAGAGGGCGCGCCGCCGCTGCGCCGCCGGCTAGCGGCCGCCCGCGCGCCGCCCGGGCGCGCGGCGCGGGCGGCCTGCCCTATACCCTACCCTATCGCGGCGCGCCGCCGTACGCTTCGCCCGCCAGCCGCTCCTCGCGCACCCAGAGGTGGTAGGCGGATGCGTTGGGCTGCGGCGCGCGGGGCGGGCGGCCTACCCTATACCCTGCCCTAGCGCAACGCGCCGCCGTGCGCGTCGCCGGCCAGCTGCTCCTCGCGCACCCAGAGGCCGGTCAGCAGGTGGTAGGTGGATGCGTTGGGCTGCAGCCCGCCGCGCACGGCCGCCTTGACGACCGCCTCTGCCTCCGCCGCATCGCCGCTCACGCGGCAGAAGCACCTGCGCGGCGCGCGCGCGCGCGGCCCTCACCGAGGCGCCCGCGCGGCTGCGTGCCTCCTCTTGCAACCTCGCAGTGAGCGCGCCGCTGAGCGCATGCCGCAGCCGTGCCGCTGCTGCCGGGCGACATCTGGGTGTGGCCGCCCGGGCGAGCCTGCCCCTCGCAGAGTCGCCGCTCGCGGCGCGGGCGCCCGCCGTGCGGCGCGTAGCGCAGGGACGGTAGGCCAGACGGACGCAGGCGCCCCGACGAGCCGCGCCTCCAAAACCATGGCCGCCAACAAGCGGCATTGCGGCTGGAGGTGCTCGCCACCCGAAAGTCGGGCCATGAATGCAGGCCGGGGGGCGGTCGCACTTGAGCAGCGTGTTCAGCGAGTCCACGTCCGGCGCCACGTCACCGCTCGCCACTTGCTGCCACGCCTGCCCGACCGTCACCGCGTCGCCCGTGGCCACCGCCTGCGCGGCGCGCTCAGGCCTGATCAGGCGCACGGCCGGCTCAAAGGGCAAGCGGCATCTGTGGCCACGGCCTGCGCGGTGCGCCCGGCTCCAAATGCACGGCTGACTCGGACCATGGGCGGCGTGTGTGGCGGGCTGCTGCGCAGGCCTGTGACTCGCCGCGGCCCTACCCGGGCATGGCTGACACTCTGGAGTTGGCTGCTTAGCAGGCCGAGCTTGCTTGCAATCCCTCCGAAGACACATGCGCGCGGCCTTCGACGGAGCAATGCTCTGGTCTTCACACCACGCTGCTTCACGCAGGCTGAGCGTGCCCCGCGGCCGCAGGACGTGGGCGCGGCGCGCGCGCGCCGGCGTCGCGCTGCTGCGCACCTCGTGCAGGCGGTCATTGAAGGTGGTCAGGCGCCCGTCCCGCGAGCCGCCGCCCATGGGCGACGCGCCCGACGCCGCCGGCTTGAGCGGGGCCAGCGCGCCGTTGCTCGCCTGTCGCGCGGCAGCTCCGGGCGGCGTTAGGCGCGGCTCGATGCAGGCGCTGGATCCGTGCAGGATCAGAGCATCCCTGTAGGACCAGAGAGCACGCTAATCTGTGCGGCGCTCTGCGTGCGGAGCGACGCATCGAGGCCATACTCCGAGATGGCCGTGTCAGTGGCATGCAGGGATGTATCAACCATGTTTGGACGCCAGGCGCCGCATGTAAGCCATCGCATTCCAGACCGCCACAAAGTCGTGACGCCTCCCCGCCGTACCTGCCTGCGTCCGCCTTGCAGCTACTACCAGGCGGCTTTGACGCATGTGCCTGAGCACATGCATCGCGCCCGCGCTGGCGCCGCGGGCAGGCCGCTCCATCGCACACCCCGCGCAAGTGCCTCATCGCATGCACACTGTACCGCGATGGCTGTGAAGCATCGGCGTGCCTGGCTGCACAGAAGCTCCTGCGCGCCCAGCACGGCGGGCGCAGGCGTCGCCAGCGCATGGCAGCCGCTGCGCGGCGGCGCCGATTCCCCGCCCCCGTCGCCGCAAGCGCTGCCGCCGCAGCCCCGGCAGGCCGCGCCCGCCGGCGCGGCGGGCGCCTGCGGCGGCGCCGCGAGCGACACGTCCATGGCGTCGGCCACACCTGCGGCAAGCCGGGCTCGGTGGGCAGCCCTTTCCTATGCATCATACACCCACCATGCAACATCCACGCAAGACGCAGCAAGCAGCCGGCCCCAGGCCCTGGCTGTTGCCACTTCCTCAGCAGCAGCGTCTTTCACATTACCGACCACAGTACAGGCAGATGGTAAACGCGTGGTAAACGATTGACTGGATTCTGGACAGAAGTGTGATAGTCCGCGCGCCTCCGCCCGAACCTGAGCTGCACAGCAGGCAGGCGGCCGCAGAGGCGGCAGCGACGGCAGCCGCCGCGGCCGCGGCCGCGCGCAGCGGCGACCGCCACGGGTCGCCCGCCAGGGCGCCATTGACGTCGAGCTGGGCGCCGGCGCCGCTGCCAGGGCTCTTCTCAGGCTTCACACGCCGGGCGCCGGCCGCCCTGCCGGCGCGGTTGGCGGCCGCGGCGCAGTTCTCGACACCCGGGCTGCCCTGCCGCGCTAGCCGCACCGCATGCGCGCCGGCGCCCTGCATGTCCGCGCACCTATTGGCCGGCGCAGCGGCGGCGAGGCCGACGCACCCGGCTGCCCCGCCCGCGCCGCCCTCGCTGCCGGCCGCCGCGCCGCCGTCGGCGTCCATGGGGTCGTGCGGGGGGCACGCCGCGCCGCCTGCTGCAGCGCCGCATTCCGGGACCTCCGGAGATTCTGACCTCTCCTCAGTCTCCATGCACGCCGCATCAGCGGGCCAGGTACCCGGGTCATGGTGCAGGGACGTCGGCGGCCGCGCCGCCAGGGACGGCCAGCGCATGTGCTGCTGCCAGCCGCTGCCGCCGAGCGCGGCGGGGTCGGCCCGCGTGGCCGGCTTTCCCGCGCAGCAACCCGCGGGCCCGTCTAGGCCGGCGCCTCCCGGCGCGCCGCAGAAGGGTTCCTCGAGCGCGCCCGGGCAGGCACCCCTATGCATGCCGCCCAGCGGCATCGCGACCGCGGCCAGCGCGTCCGCGCGCACGCCGCGCGCGCTCGCTCTAAACCCTGCGGACAGGCCCTTTGGCGCGCCCGGCTGCCCCGCGGCGCCGAACTCGGCAGACACCGCGCGCGGCGGCAGCGGCGCGCCCATCGGCTCCGCCGCGCCCGGAAAATCGCAGGACCGCGCTTTTGCGCTTGCGGCCGCATGCACGCCAGCGCGGTCCGCACACAGGTGCCCGCGGTCGGCCGGCGGCGGGAAGCGC